>Ga0233425_10011869_pt1 | contig 10025 bp, 15 predicted proteins | sample Watercolumn_Towu_2_FD_181712 | JGI IMG/M metagenome (GOLD analysis project Ga0233425, IMG submission 181712) | Freshwater microbial communities from Lake Towuti, South Sulawesi, Indonesia - Watercolumn_Towuti2014_140_MG | ecosystem: Environmental > Aquatic > Freshwater > Lake | place... | reverse complement strand
CTTGATCTTTGCCTGAATCTCCTCTTTGGAAAGGTGGGGGATGCTCTTGGTTACTTTTCCCATGACCGCCCCCTTTAAAATTTTGGGAGCAGTCTATCATATTACTCATTAGATAGCAACTTGGTATTACTCCTCTTTGTTTTTTTACTAAGAGGCCGAAAACGGCAGATTGCCGCTACTCAATCAAGACCAAGGCGAAATAGTTCCATCTGCCGTAAGTCTCTTTCCTGGTGTCGATTTCAAACCCGTTGTGCCGGGCGGTCTTGAAGACATCGATGCCGCAGGCCTCCATCATGGGCCTGATCCTGAGTTTGGTTAGCGCTCCTGTGGGCAGCCCAACCTGGGCCTCTGCTGCTCTAATGGGTCAGGTGCCGCCGGGGCCGGGAGCAGGTTTAACCTCTTCGGCTTTCAAAGGCTCACCCGGAGCCTCTGCTTGCCCGGAGGGTCACCCGCCGCCGGGGCTTGGACTCGATTGAACAGCCGCCGGTTTGATCTCCTCTACTTCCACAGGCTCCGCCGGAGCCTGGGTCTCCCCGGTGGGTCAGGTGGGCCCGGGGGATGGGGCCGAACCCGGCGGCGCACAGGCAGTCCCGCCGCCGGGCACCAGAGCCGTGAGCGCGAACGCCTTGTAATAGCCCCGATGATAGGCTTCGCCCTCCAATTTCAACGCCGCTTCGGTGAGGGCCTGCCCGTCGGGGCCGTTGAGGAGGATGGCCTTGGTATATTCCCGCAGTACCTTTTTTGTGCTTTCCGCATCCGGGGCGACCGGCGGATGAAACGGGTCCTTGGCGTAAAGGGGGCAGCCATAGAGACACTTCCACCGCACCCATTCACTTACCACCACCGTTTCCGTGTCGATGATTTTGGCTTTCTCAGCCCCCAGCTCCAAGGCTCGTTTCCTTAGGTAATCCATCATGTCCTCTTCTGCCGCGATCGGCTTCGTTCGCTCCCGCACCGTTGCCGCCAGGGGTTTGACGGCCCGCACCAATACTCCCTTGGTCACCGGCGAACTGTTGAAGCCCGTTTCCGCCACCAGTTCGGCGTCCTCAAAACCCGCTTCCTGAAAGAGGGCCAGGAAAACCTTTCCCGGTATGGCCCCCCCTCTCACCTGGCCCAATTTTCCACCCTGGCCCCGGTCTCTTTGGGCAGTTCACCGGCCAACACCTGGTCGGCGATCAGGAACCGCCCGCCGGGTTTCACGGCCCGCATAACCTCTTCCAGGGCTTTGACCTTATCCACCACCAGGTTAAAAACCCCGTTGGAGATCACCACGTCGAAGCCGGCATCGGGGAAGGGCAGTTCTTCCGCCGCGCCTTCCGTAAACTCGACGTTCCCAGCCCCCACCAGCCTGGCGTTCTCTTTGGCCCGGTTCAGCATCTCGGGAACCAAATCGATACCCCTGACCTTGCCTTCCGGCCCCACCATCCGGGCGGCAATGAGGGAATCGACCCCGGCCCCGCAGCCGATGTCCAGGACGGCTTCACCCGGACGGAGCGGCCCCAAAGTGAAGGGATTTCCCACCCTGCAGTAGGCCGCGGCCACCGACTCCGGCAGGTCTTGAATGATCTGGGGGGCGTAGTGCAGGGCCTCCAAACCGGCCCGGCCCGGGGGATAGCGGAACAGCCCTTCCGGGCTGACCGCGACCTTGACGTACTTTCCCCTGATGCTTTCTTCAATCCGTTTCTGATCTTGCAGGGTCAGTTCGGCGTCCATGAGCGCACCTTAACTGAGAATTTCCTTTTTCATCCGGTCGAATTCTTCCTGAGTTATTTCGCCCTTGGCATAGCGTTTCTTGAGAATTTCCAAGGCCGATTCCGAGGAGCGGTCCTGGTCGTGATACCGGGCCGGTCCATGCCAGGGGGCGCAAAATCCCCCTCGCCCGAAGATAAGATAAAGCGCCACAATTAACACTATCAGCATGATAATGGGCATGACGGCGGGCATAACCCACATCGGCCCCCACCAGGGCCAGGAATATTCCGGTCCCATAGTAACCTCCATGGAGACAGTGAATGTCTCCTCTACAAGGATACCCCGGTGATCTTCAGCCTGCCCTCCCTGACCAGCTTGCCGATCAGGAAGAAGACGCTCTCCTCGGAGAGCTTGAGTTGCGCAGCCAAGTCAGCCGGGAGACAGCTTCCTCGTTTCTTAAGAAATTCGATGATCTCGCTTTCCAAGGCCTTGAGCCATTCATCAAACAAACCCCGCAATTCCGGGGAGGCGAAACCCGCCAGTCTACCAACCTCGACGACCGTACCGGTCATCTGTTCGCACATCTGCATTCACCTTTCCACCATGGGCAGCATGGCGCCGCCTTGCCCCTCCATCATCTTTTTCATCATCTCCATGCCCATGCCCGGGCCGCACCCTTTCTCTTCCATGGCAAACCTCCGCTTGCTTTATTGGTGATCATCAAGGTTTTACATCCCTCCCCGGCATCTCATTTCATCCACTTCCGCATAAAACGCATGGGCGGGCAGACAAAGTTGCCCTCTTCTTTCAATTCTTCTTTGGGGGAAAGCCCGCAGAGGGAAACCAGCAAGTCCATCAGCAGAGGCTCAGAGACGCTGTAATAGACAAAAGGTCCCCGCCTTTCCGTAATTAAAAGACCGCTTTCCCGCAACGGCCTCAGATGAAAGGAGACCAGGGTTTGAGAAAGAGAGGTATCTTCAATAATCTCCGAGACCGATTTTTTCCCTTTGCCGATGGCAAAGAGAATTCGCAGCCTGTTGGCATCGCTTAACAGCTTGAAAAGCCTTGCGAGGGAATCAAGTATCTTCTCATCCATTTTACATGAGCCATCTTTTATATGAGTATATGCTCATATATCATCCTGTCAACCCCTTTTAAAAAAAAAATCTTTACGATTTTAACCGCTCAATAAAAAAAGGCGGCCCGCCTGGGGGTCGCCTTTCTCCAATCTTTCCGGTCAGCTCTTAAAATTCTAAGGAAAAACCTCTATCTGCCACCGGCCCCAGTAACGCCAAGGCCCAATGCTCCGGTTGGAGCATGTCCAGGGCCAGGTCCTGGATCTGGCCGGCGTTGACCGCCAGCAGGCCGCTGATGATCTCCTCCAGGGGAATGTAGTGGCCGAAGAGGATTTCGTTTTTGGCCAGGCGCATCATGCGGTGGTCGCAGTCCTCCGCGTGCAGGTAGATGGAGCCCCGGAGGTATTCCTTGGCGGCCTGCAGCTCCTCTTCCGAGACCGCCTCCGCCCTCATTTTCCGGAGTTCCCGGTAGGTCGCGTCCAGCAGCTTTTCCAGGTTCTTGGGACTAACCCCCGCGGAGACGCCCAACAGCCCGGTGTCGCTGAAGAAGCTCATAAACGCATAGATATTGTAGGCCAGGCCCAGTTCCTCCCGCACCACCTGAAAAAGGCGGGAACTCATGTTCCCCCCCAGGATGAGTTGCAACAGGGTGGCCGTATAGCGGTCCTGGTCTCCTGCCGCCGGGCCCTTGGTCCCCAGGCAGACGTGCACCTGCTCCAGGTCCCGGGTCGAGAGGTAAATTCCGGGATGCACGGCCACCGGGACCCGGGGCCGGTGGGGCGAACCGTTGTGGAAATCCCGGAACCTGGAGGTGATCAAATCCAGCAGTTCCCGGTGGTTAACCCGGCCAGCCGCGGCGATCACCGTCTTTTCGGGCCGGTAGACCCGGTGCCGATAATTAAGGAGCTGCTCCCGGCTGACCCGGGAAATCCGGTCTTCTTCCCCCAAAATAGGGCGGCCGAAGGGCGCGTCTCCCCAGAACCCCCTGGCGAACTGCACCTGCACCGAATCCTCGGGGTTGTCATCCTGGGCGCAGATCTCCTCCAGGATGACCTGGCGCTCCTTCTCCAGGTCATCGGGCTGATATAGGGGATTAAGGACCAGGTCGCCCAAGAGGTCCACCACCCGGGGCAGGTTCTCGGCCAGGACCTTGCCGTGGAAGCAGGTATTTTCCTTGCTGGTGAAGGCGTTTAAGGTGCCGCCCAGTTGGTCGATCTCCCGGGCGATGTCCAGGGCGCTCCTGGTGGGGGTACCTTTGAAGGCCAGGTGTTCCAGGAAGTGGGAGAGGCCGTTTTCCTCCCGGGCCTCGTCCCTGGAGCCGGCGTTGAGCCATACCCCCACCGCCACTGAATGGAAATGGGGGTCTGCTTCGGTGACAATCCGGAGGCCGTTATTCAGGACGCTTTTTTGGTGCACGGGAGGGTCTTCTCTCTCTATCCGGCTCTCGAACCTGCATGCCCTCCGGCACCGGCAGCAGCGCCTTGCGGGACAGGCGGATCTTTCCCTGCCGATCCACGTCCAGGACCTTGACCGTCACTTCGTCCCCTTCCTTCAGGACATCGGTCACTGTCTGCACCCGGGAGTGTTCCAGTTCCGAGATGTGCACCAGGCCGTCGGTTCCGGGCAAAATCTCCACGAACGCGCCGAAGTCCATGATCTTCTTCACTATCCCCGAATAGATCTTGCCCACTTCGGCTTCCGCGGTGATTTCATTGATCATGCGGATGGCTTCGTTGGCGGCCTTCTGGTCCGCGGAGGAGATATGGATGCGGCCGTCGTCTTCGATATCGATCTTCACCCCGGTGGCCGCCACGATGCTCTTCACCATCTTGCCGCCCGGTCCGATAACTTCCCGGATCTTATCGGGGTTGATGGTCAGGACGATGATCTTGGGAGCATGCTCCTTCAACTCCGGAGAAGGCGCGGCAATGACCTTGTTCATTTCGCCCAGGATGTGGAGCCGCGCGTCCCGGGCCTGGTTCAGGGCCAGGGCCATGATCTCCCTGGTGAGCCCGGTCATCTTGATGTCCATCTGCACCGCGGTGATGCCCTCCGCGGTGCCGGCCACCTTGAAGTCCATGTCCCCCAGGTGGTCTTCGTCCCCCAGGATGTCGGAGAGCACTGCCACCCGGTCTCCCTCCTTGATAAGGCCCATGGCCACCCCGGCCACCGCGGACTTAATGGGTACGCCCGCGTCCATCAGGGCCATGGAGCCGCCGCAGATGGTGGCCATGGAGGAGGAGCCGTTGGAGGCCAGGATTTCCGAGACGATGCGGATGGTATAGGGAAACTCTTCCGCGGAGGGCAGCACCTGGGAGATGGCCCGTTCCGCCAGGGCGCCGTGCCCGATTTCCCGGCGGCTGGGGCCCCGGAGCATCCGGGCCTCGCCCACCGAATACGGCGGGAAGTTATAGTGCAGCATGAAGGACTTGAAGGTCTCGCCCATCAGGGTCTCGATCTTCTGCTCATCGGACGGCGTGCCCAGGGTGGCCACCGCCAGGGCCTGGGTCTCCCCCCGGGTGAAGATGGCGGAGCCGTGAGTCCGGCTCAACATGCCCACTTCCCCCCAGATGGGGCGGACGTCGCTGAAGCTGCGGCCGTCGATGCGGCGCTGTTCTTGCAGCACCCATCCCCGCACCAGGCGCTTCTTGAAGTCCTGGAAGATGCCCACCACCTCTTTTTTCGGGACTTCCACGGCCTCTCCCAGATCGGCCAGGACCTCGTCCCGCACCTGATCCAGGGCCTGGTAGCGGGCCAGCTTCTCCGGGATGGTCACTGCATTAAGGAGGCGGTCCTTGGCCAGGGCCGCGATCTGGCCCGGCAGGTCGCCGTAATCCGGCAGCTCCGGAGGCGGCAGCTTTTCTTTGCCGATCTCCTCCCGCATCCGGCTAATCAGGGCCAGGATGGGCTGGATCTGCTCCTGGGCGAAGAACAGGGCCTCCAGGACTTCCTCTTCAGAGGCCATGCTGGCTCCGCCCTCCACCATCACCAGCCCTTGGGGCGCGCCGGCGACGATGAGGTTCAAGGTGCATTCCTTCAATTGGCTAGCGGTGGGATTGACCAACAGCTCCCCGGCCACCTTGGCCACCCGCACCGCGGCCACCGGGCCTTGGAAGGGAATGTTGGAAATCTCCAGGGCCGCGGCCGCGCCGTTTAAGGCCACGGTATCCGGATCGGTTTCCGGGTCTCCGGAGAGCACGGTGGCGATGATTTGGATTTCCCGGTAGAGGCCCTTGGGAAACAAGGGCCGCAATGGACGATCGATGAGCCGGGACGTGAGGGTCTCCTTTTCACTGGGGCGGCCGATCTCCCGGCGGAAGAATCCCCCGGGGACCCGTCCCGCGGCATAGGCCTTTTCCAGGTAATCGCAGGTCAAGGGCAGAAAGTCGATGCCCTCCCGGATATCCTCCGACATCACCGCGGTGACCAGCACGGCGCTCTCCCCGTATCTTACCAATACGGAGCCGCTGGCTTGTTGGGCCAGACGGCCCGTTTCGAAGCTGAGGCCCGTGCCTCCCACTTCTACTTTAAATGTTTTTGACATGTGCTTTAAACTGCCTCCTATTTGCGCAGACCCAGTTGTTCGATCAGGGTCCGGTAACGTTCGATATCCTTGTTTTTCAAAAAGTTCAGGAGCCGGCGACGCTGGCCCACCAGCTTGATCAGCCCCCGACGGGAGTGGTGATCTTTGGCGTGTGACTTGAAATGACCCGTCAAATAGTTAATCCTTTCGCTAAGGATGGCCACCTGCACTTCCGGCGAACCGGTATCCGCCTCATGGAGCCGGAAGCGATCAATAATCTCCCGTTTCTGTTCAGTATCTAGGCCCACGACTTCCTCCTTTTTTTGGCTATCAGCGGTCAGCTTTCAGCTTTCAGCTAAAAACTGATGACTGATTTATTTGCTTTTTTATTATAGCTTTCAGCTCTCAGCTTTCAGCTTTCAGCTTAAAAGACTGAGTGACTGACTTTATAGCCTTAATTTTTTAACCCACCCGAGGTGAGTGGCCACCAACCCTGGGGCCTGGATGGTAATTCTTTCTTTAAGCTGACCGCTGACAGCTTTTTGTCCCAAACAGCCGCACCGGAGCTATCACCAATTTATCCGCCTCGCCCCGGACTTCGGCCACCGCCAGCAATTCACCGGCAGCCAAGACCCGCACCTTCTCTCCCGGTTTCAGATTGTCTTCGGGCCAAGGCAGGGGCCGGCCGTATCGCAAAATCTCCTCCTCTTCCGGCCCCACGCTGATGGCCCGAAACCCCGGCAGGCACTCCGCCAGGGGGATGATCCGGGAGGCCAATTCCTCATTGGGCATCTCCCGCACGGCCCCCAGGTCCAGGGCCTCCTCCACCTTGAAAGGCCCCACCGCCAGGCGGCGCAAATCCGCCAGATGCCCGCCGCAACCCAGGGCCTTGCCCAGGTCCGCGGCCAGGGTGCGGATATAGGTGCCCGAAGAGCAACTCACCTCCAGGGTCGCCAGGGGCAGGGCCACCTCCTGCACCGTCAGCCGGTAAATCGTCACCTGCCGGGGTTTGACCTCCACCATCTCCCCCCGGCGGGCCATCCGGTAGAGGCGCTCCCCCTGGTGGCGCAAGGCCGAATACATGGGGGGAACCTGCTCGATCTCCCCCACAAACCGGGCCGCGGCCGGGTAAATCTCGTCGGGCTCCGGCAGCCTGTCGCTCCGGGCCGTCACCTCGCCGGTGGGGTCCTGGGTGTCGGTCTCTTCCCCTAATTTCACCGCAGCCCGGTAGGTCTTGGGCTCTGGCATCAGGAAGGGCACCAGTTTGGTGGCCTCGCCGATCAACAACAGCAGCAGCCCGGTGGCAAAGGGGTCCAGCGTCCCCCCGTGCCCGGCCTTCCGCGCCTTTAAAGCTTTCTTAACCCGGCGCACCACCTCGAAGGAGGAGGGCCCCGGGGGTTTGTCAATGAGCAGGAGGCCGGAGAGCATTAGTTTTCTTCTAGGGTGGGCATTGCCCACCGGCTCCGGGTAGACAATACCTGCCACATGTTTAAATTTCTTGAATAATTTTTTTGATTTGTTCTTCTAAAACAGGCAAATTATTTTTGGCGATGCTCCAGATTATTCTCAAATTAATAGAAGGATAATCATGAATTATAATATTCCTTAAACTAATGATTCTACCCCATTCTATATCTGGATACCTTGTTCTTAATTCATCAGGTATTTTTCTTGAAGCTTCACCGATAATTGCCAGATTCATTATGACAGCGTCAATAGTTTTTTTGTCACCTGAAAAAGCTTCTAAATCCATCCCGATGATATAGCAATTAATCTTTTCAATCGATTCAAGTATATCCTCTAAATAAAGTTTATAATCCCTGGGCATAGACTGTCTCGTTCAATATTATCGGTCGTAATCTGGGCTTTATAGCATCTTCCATCACTAGATCAACCTTACATCCGAACAACTCTTCCAGGAACTCCTTTAAGTCCATATAGGAGTCAAAAGTCACGTTTTCCATCTCCACCACAAAATCCAGGTCGCTGGCGTCGGTGGCCTCACCCCGCACCGCGGAACCGAACAGGCCCAGGCTGGTGACCCCGAAGCCCTTGATCTTTTCCCGGTTCTCTTCGATGATCCTTAATATTTCTTGGGAATTTCTAAGCATGGCAGCCAACTTGGAACTTGGAACCTGGAACTTGGAACTCATAAGTGCTGCGTCCAGCCCCCTCCTACTTCTCCTCCGAGGATGACGGTTCTAAACTGTGCAACAACTGCTCAATCCGCGCCGCCCGGTCCAGCCCCGTGTCCGGCAGGAAAAACAACTCCGGCATCACCCTTAACAGATGCTCCCGGGCCAATTCCTGCTTGATGAAGCCCAGGGCTTTTTTCAGCGCGGCCTTGGCTTCGGCCGGGTCCGCGCCTTCCCGGAGCACATAGAAAACCCGGGCTTGTTTTAAATCCGGGGTCATCTCCACCCCGGTGACGGTCAGGTCCTTAAGCCGGGGGTCGTGGCTCTTGTGCAGCAGGATCAGGGCAATCTGCTCCCGGAGCAGTTCCCCCACCCTGGTCACCCGTTGTTTGCCGCCCCCTGCCCGCATTTTAAATACCGTTTCCCGTTTTCCGCTTTTCGCTTTTCGTTAAAAACATTGCCGACTTGTTTCATGTGCAAGCGAATCGCTTTCCCTAACCCGCAACCCGCAAGCCGTAACTCGCAACCCGCAACCCGAATTATTTCTCCAAATGCACCAGCTCCAGGTGGGAGTCGATGATCTCCGCCAGATGCAGGCTTTCCAGGAAATGCATCACCTTTTCCACCCGCTGGCCCAGGTGTTTCTCGTCATTGCCCACCACCGCCAGGCCCAGTTCGGCGCGCTGCCACTTGTCTTGGCTGTCCACCTCGGCGATGGCGACCTCAAATTTATGGCGCACTTTCTCGATGAGACTCCGCACCACCTGGCGCTTCCCCTTCAGAGAGTCGTTCCCGGGAATGAGCAGGGTGATGCGGGCCGCGGCTACGATCATATCCACCTCTTGCGTCTTTCTTTGCGCCTTTGCGTCTTTGCGTGAGGTCTTTATTTTTCAAAACGGAATGCCGCCAACGTCCTTCGGTTTACTCTTCCGCCTTCTCTTCCCGGGTGGGCAGGGCCTCCAGCACGGCCTTCACCTTTTCCTGGACATAGGTCTCGATGATGTCCCCTTCCTTAAAGTCGTTGAACCGGTCCAGACCGATGCCGCACTCATAACCGGACAGCACCTCTTTCACGTCTTCCTTGAAGCGTTTCAGGGAAGTGACCTTGGCCCCTTCAATGACGGCCTTGCCCTGGCGCAGCACCCGGGCCAGGGAGTTGCGCTCCACCTTGCCGTCCTGGATCATGCAGCCGGCGATGGTTCCCACCTTGGTGATGGTAAAGACCTGGCGCACTTCGGCTTTGCCCTGTACCTTCTCTTCCACCACCGGCTCCAGCAGCCCTTCCAGGGCCGCGTGGATGTCTTCCAGGAGTTTGTAGATGATGTCGTAGTAGCGCACATCCACCTGTTCCTGTTCGGCCAGGGTCATGGCCTTGGGGTTGGCCCGGACATTGAAGCCCACGACGATGGCATCCGAGGCCGAGGCCAGCATGATGTCGCTTTCGGTGATCTCGCCCAAACCCTGGTGGATCAGGGAGACCTTGATCTCCTTGCTCCCCAGTTCGGACAGGGCCTTGGCCAGGGCCTCGATGGAGCCGGCCACGTCGGCCTTGAGCACCATCTTCAGCTCCTTGGCGGCCCCTTCCTGGATGCGCTGGTA
>Ga0233425_10011867_pt1 | contig 10026 bp, 14 predicted proteins | sample Watercolumn_Towu_2_FD_181712 | JGI IMG/M metagenome (GOLD analysis project Ga0233425, IMG submission 181712) | Freshwater microbial communities from Lake Towuti, South Sulawesi, Indonesia - Watercolumn_Towuti2014_140_MG | ecosystem: Environmental > Aquatic > Freshwater > Lake | place... | reverse complement strand
TACGGCTGAGCAGTTACAAAGTCACGCTTGATTAGCGTGACTTTTCTGAATATGGAACATGAATTGCGTGGAATCTTCTGTTTGAGGGTTCGACGTTCGATGGGCGTCCGTTACTCAGCGGCAACCTGGAGAATATAGACGCATCGCTGTGTCCACTAATCCTGTGATTTACTTCTTGAACGCGCTCGTCAAATCTACTTTATCCTGATACGCTCGCAACTCTTGCTCCACGCGCATCTTGCCCCAGTCGAGAAACTCGCTTATAGACAAATCAAATAAATGTCGTATGATTGAGACATGGCAAAACGAAAATTTGAACTCACGATGTCTCAATTGAAAGAATTGATCCAGGCGTATACTCAATGTGATGATGGTGTGTTGCGGACACGCTATCAAGCGGTCCGCATGTATGGCACACGTTACCCGGTGGATGAAATTTGTGCGCTCACCCGTTGTAGCCGCACTAGTCTGATGGAATGGTGCCGTGCGTATCAAAGCCAAGGTGTCGCGGGTCTCCGCGATGGTCGTCGCGGTGGCAATTCAGCCAAACTCACCACCAGCCAACGCGCGGATTTACTCCAGCGGTTGGAAACCTATACGCCACGCCAACTCTTTGGTTCGAGTGCCCACACCACGACGGGACAATTCTGGACGGTGGAAGATTTGCAACGTGCGGTCGCGCAATGGTATGGGGTGCAGTATGCGAGTCGCACTTCGTATTCGACGCTGTTCCATACGTCTGGCTTGAGTTATCACCGTCCCGCGCGCGTCTTCAAATCGCAACGCAGGCCGTCCATTATGGAGTTCGAAGAAAACACCGAAAAAAACTGATGGATGTGGTCCAGGAAGCTCCCAGTACCGTGATTCTGGCAGAAGATGAAGCCTCGTTATATTTGCAAACGACCGTGCAATCCGTCTGGGCACCCGTAGGGCAAACTCCCATTGTGCGCGCGGATCCTGGTCGCATCAAAACCAACTTTTATGGGACGTTGAATTTATGCACCGGCAAAGAACTCGCGATGCGCGCTGATAAAATGAATGCCTTGACCAGTGCGGCGCACTTGATGCAGATTTTGCAAGCGTATCCCGATCGTCCGATTCTGCTCTTTTGGGATCGCGCACCGTGGCATCGTGGGGCGGCGATTCGCCGCGTGCTGGAAGCCAACCCACGCCTTGAAGTAACCTGGTTTCCGGTGGCGACTCCCGAATTAAATCCGCAAGAGCATGTTTGGAAAGCAACCCGGCGTGCCGTCAGTCACAACCACACGCAAGCGCGTTTGCCAGAGTTAGCGGATGCTTTCGAACACCATCTCACAACGACGACGTTTGATTCCTCGTTCCTAAAACAGTATGGCTATGCCAGTCTTTGTCCGATGTTTACTTGATTTGTCTATAAGGTAGATTGAATCTCGGGTGCTTCGGGAGTTGTGAAATGCTCTGCGAAGTTATGCAGTTCATCATCTGCTGTCTTATAGCCTACCGTAGATAACAAGCCAACTTTGTATCCTGAATGTCTTAATAGATGATGTGTTAGCCACGTGACCGTTGTTTTTCCTTTGGTGCCAGTTACACCAATAATCTTCAAATGTTCGCTCGGATTCCCATTTAGCAGACCAGCTATTTCTGCAAGCGCGGCACGGGCATTCTGAACAGTGATATAAGGAATTGGAAGATTCCCAGATGTTGTGAAACCCTCACAGACAATCGCAGCAGCACCCAAGTCAATAGCCTGGGGAACAAAGTCATGTGCGTCTCTTGTTAGTCCTCTAATCGCCACAAAAATGTATCCCGGTCTTACTTGTTGCGAATTATTAGTAACCCCTGTCAAAACACAATCATTCGGGCTCGCTGTGGGCGAAACGCTTCTAAGGTTGATTGACTTTAATAATTGAGTAAGTTGCATATAGACCTTGGAAACCTCAAAGTATCAAATCTATTTTTTCGGATACCAAATGGTATGAAATCAATTGTTGCATAAAATAAAAAACACCTACTGTAATAAGCGCAAATGCGTTGGATAGCAGGTGCCGTGGATCGCCAACGATCCAATACTGAATGCGACCCTCGTCACCTTCGTAAAAATGGTTTGTGGGGATAGATAGGCCTAAACAGACAAGGTTTAATCCGCAACCCGCGGGACGAAGAAAAATTCAAGTGCATTTTCATTATATCGTCAGGACCCGAAAAAGGCAAATCATCATTCATTCATGGCTTGCGTCCTCTACGTTCCCCACGTTTGTCTTGCTCCCGAAGGTATGCCAATAAACTCGACTTTGAGACAAGCCACACTGTTACCACCTTACGCGCCTTGATTCTGTCTTGTCGAATGAGAGTGCGTAAATGGTCAGCGTGATAGCCCGCCAACTGCGCAGCGTCTTTCAAGGTCAGCCAATCACTCATTGTTTCACCGCTCCGATTTCATTTTCCCGGCGGAATCAAACCGATTGCCACTGCAAATTCTGCTACACACACGACAAAGACCAAGCCCAGAACCACCGTTCAAACACGATAGGCATTTCGCGCCGAAGCCAATTTTTCCTTTTGTCCGTTCCCCGATGTTTGCTTGATTCAATTTTACTACGAATCACCGTGCCGCGCAATAATTATTTATTTTTGTGAATGAGACTCTTGCACAATTCATCGTGAGACAAAATGCTCAACTTTGGCTTTTATTGCGTTTCTGTCATAGGCATCATCACATTTTATAATAACCAAAGCATCTCCTTGAAGCGGCAATAAATGCACCGCGTACCTTATGTGCAAGTACAGCGCGGTTATTTTGAGCGGGGTGCGAATTCATTGCCCATCAACCGTGTCCAATAATTCCTATGAGCAACAAAGGAAAAAAACCATCCGCGTGTTGCGCGGATGGTTTTTATTTTGTGAGAAAAAATTACCGGCGCGATCTCCACAGTACAAACCAATGCAATCAAAAGCCACACCTACCCGTAGTTTGAGCAGTGTCAATTGTCCCAGAACGTCGTGTTCATTAAGTGGACAATTAGATAACACCCTTCGGCAGACGCGCGAGCCGGAGCGCTTCAGTGTGAATTGAGGGTTCCACCCGTCGGCGCGCACTGTACGGGCACACGCGTGTCGGAGATGCGCGGGCGTCCTCCACCGCGTCGCCGCGGTTCGTGCTCCAAACGTTCCATGTCCGGGCGCGGGATATAACACCGACCGTTGATTTGAACGCCGCACAAGGCGCCGCGCCGAATGCGGTCATAGAGCGATTGCGGGTGGCGCGGTTTACCCAGCCGCTTCAAGCGCGACGCGACATCTGATAATGCGCGCAGATCGCCGGGTTCCCATTCATCAAACGCGGGTGGTGTTGGCAACGGCACTCCTTTCTGCGCGGCAGTATACCACGCCGGCGGCAAACGTTCAAATGTTTTGGACGGGACCGTAGCGCGGCGCGTAGATGGAAACGTCTATGGGAACGCGCGCGGTCGCCGCGATGATTTTTCCGCGCGCCCCCACGCGCGTGCGGCAGGTCGCGCGGACTCGCGCGCTTCGAACGCGCCTCCTTGCGGAATCGCGTGATACGCGCGCCGCACGTGCTCAATCGCCGTTTGCGCGATGCGTTTTTGCAATGTTGTTTCCGCGCGTTCGAGTTGGGATTGAAGCTCCCACAACGCGCGTTCCAACTCGCCGAGACGCGCATCGGAATTGTGGCGGACCGTATCCATCTTAACCTCCTGGGGTTGCGCCGGCGAATGCGCGGGCATTCGCCAAGCCGAAATTGATTCGAGCGATTGGCTCGCGTGTGGCGACGAAACGTTGCGCTTCGTCGCCACACGCCAGCCAACTCCCCGAATGAATCCGGCGTGCGCTCCCCCTGCCCGACCAGGACAGGGGGAGTAACCACACGTCTAACCACACATCGGATACGCGCACGCGCCACTCCGCTGGCCCGGCGACGCACCAACAAAAACTGCCGGGACATTTCGAATGTCCCGGCAGTTCACGTTCACCGAATTATTTTGGCGCGGCTAGGGTTCGCCGCGGACGACCTTGAAACCGCGCTTGCCGCGCATCGCGAAGCGGTCATTCCACCACCCAGCAACGTCGAAACCCAGTCGCGTGAATTCCGGCTCCAATACTTCGACCACGGAGCGATTGTTGATATCGTAGAGCGAGAACAACAACGCGCGCAGAGCGTTGGGGGAAAGATGCGGCACGACCATTTCCCGCGCAATGCGCCCCCATTCTTCCGCGGTGACACGCCGAAGCCAATCCGCGTTCTCGCGGTCGCGTCGCCACGCGTACGCGCGGGCGTACACCGCAGGATAATCCAAACCCAGACGACGACACAGGCACATGGCGATGTAATGGACGTTGTCGTCGGTTGTGCCATCGCACCGCATCCCGACGGTGAATGGTCGAACGCTCCACTGGCGATAGCCCCACGCGTGTTCGGGGTTGCCGTCCGCGGCATCCCAGGTGATTTTGAGAATTTGCCGCTGATAGCGCAACGCGTTCTCACGCACATAGGTCGGCGCCTCGGTCGCGCGCGCATCGAGCGGATCGAACAACTGACGCATTGAGTTCCTCCCTAGACCGCGCGACCGCCGAACGTTATCCTGCGACGGTCGCGCTGACTCGGTTTGATGAATTGCCGGCGTGAATCGGTCCGCACGCGCGCCGGCGGGCTAATTGAAACCCAACCCGCGCTCCTTGAGCGACACGAAACACGGCGACGCGCCGATCACCAAATGATCAAGCACGTCAATATCGAGAATTTTCCCGGCTTGCACGATTTCGCGCGTCACCGCGACATCTTCGGGCGACGGTGTCGGATCACCCGAAGGATGATTGTGTGCAACAATCAGCGCCGTTGCGTTGCGCCGCGTCGCCTCGCGAAACAATTCGCTCACCCGGATCACGGTTGTGTGCGTGTTTCCTTGGTAAACCGTGATGGGCGCGCCGCCGATCACGCGGTTCTTGGTGTTGAGCAACAGCACGCGCATCTGCTCTTGCTCCAAAACACTCATCGCGGGCGACAATAACGCCGCGGCGTCAGTCGCCGTTCGAACGATCGGCAACTCGGACGAACTCGTCGCAAACCGTTTATGCAGTTCGAGTACGGCTTGCAAACGCGCCGCGCGTACAGGGGTCATCCCCTTGATGAGCATCCAATCGGAGATCGGCGCGCGCGCCAGATCGTCCAGCGCGGGATGTTGCGCGAGCAACCGCGCCGGCAATAACGGATCATTCTTGCAATCCAAAACCAGATGCAGAACCTCCGCAAGCGACAGCGCGCCCACACCCAGGCGTTCCAAGCGAGCGCGCGGTTGTTCGGTTAGCGGCGTCTCGCGTAAGACGCGCGTCGCATCCAGGCATGTGCCCGGCGAGACCATATTGAAAATGGGCAATTGTTGGATTGCGCCGGTCCGTTGTGTCATTGAATCCTCCGGGAGGTCGGTTCATCGGTGGGATGAACGGTCCAGGCGAGCCCACAGGTCGGACAAATAGAGGACGCGCGCGCGAGTGGTTCGCCTGCCTGGGCACGCGACCGCGCACGCACCGCGGTTTGGATGTGCGCCAGAATTTGCGCGCGGGTGTCGCACGGAGTCACGGGTACGCCCAGCCAGCGCGCGTACTCGCACAGATCGTCACGATTAAACCACGCGGGGTAGTGGCAAATCCATCCGAGCGAACACAAACACTGGCTATCCAGTGAAGGGAGTTTCTCCAGGTTCGCGCCACACCCCCGGCAAACCCATCCCCCGAAATGTCCGTCGTCATCGAAAACCCCCACCCTATTATTGTTTGCGCGGAAACGTTGACGATACGCGCGCGCGGCAACTTCCTGGGTGCGGAGCCAGCCGACCATGGCGGCGTCCCAGAAAAAACCATGATCGCGCAAACATTCGTACAGCCAAATCTCGCGCCAGGTATCAGGATGACTCGCACAAACGAATGGATTGTGCAGTTCGCGTGTGCGAATAAGGTGGTGCAAAAGCCGGCGCGCCGATTCCATTTGGGATGTGCCGGCAGGAAACATGCCAAAAGTCAATTGCATATTCGCCTCCACAAAAACGCGGCGCGCCGGTGTCTCCACCGGCGCGCCACATTACTCACCCTTCACTGTAACGCGCACTGGGCGCGTATGGCGCGGTAAAAACTCGCGCGCGTGGGATTGCTGAAACAACGTGTCCGGCATCGGGCATTCGCGCGCGACCGACCACCGTCGGCGCGAATGAATTTGACGTACGCCGATTTTCCAAGCGCGTCGCTGGATACGCCCACGCGAATCGCGATCAGCGGAATTTTCACTTTACCGCTCGACCCGGCACAGCCGATACACTTGTCCATTCAGCGCATCGTTTGCCAGCGGCGCAAGCCAAACGCGTCGCGCGCACCTGAGATGGTTCATTTTTTCTCCTCGGTTCAAAAACAAACACGCGGCAGACCGTCAGCCGGTCTGCCGCGCGGCGCGTGCGAAAACCCGCGCGCCTACAACTGCGCCGCCGTCGCGAGCACTTGCGTGCGCGTATCCACCGCGTCGGTCAACGCCTTGAGGATTTCAAGGCATTCCTCCACCACGCCAAGGTGGGACCGGATTGCGTCGTCCATCAGATCGCGAAACTGATCCAGCACATGCTCAACCGCACTCGCGGCGTCGCACACCGGTTCGCGCAACGCGTCCACCGCGTAATACCGTTCGCGCGCGGCGAGCAAGTCCGGCGCGAAGGCGCGCGTCACCTGTAGCGTGATTTCGTCGCGCAGTTCGGCGAGATCAATCTGCGACTCGCCGCCAGCGTACTCGATCCATGTGTAGCAATCGGCGCTGTGCAGAAAGATCGCGAGCGCGAGCGCGTCGGAATCGCGCAGGGTCGCGACGAAATCCGCGCACGCACCGGCGAAGATGATTGCCGCGCCGACGTCGCCCAATCCTTCAATGTCGAATTCGTTCTCGGTGATCAGATACGGAAGGTCGCCGACACCCGCGACCTCGATGCGTTCCGCGAGCGCGACGTGCGGGCTGTCGTCGCTCACGCGCAAGCCGGTCACGGTCACGCGCGGATCGGTCGCGCCGCGCAGTCGCGCGGTCGCATAGCCCAAGGTGTTCAGTGTCAGGTTCAACGCGTCGGACGCGACAACGCGCGCGTCCCGATCGTACCGTACGACATCCGGCGATTCGATCTCGACGCCGTCACTCCCGTCGAACACATACACTCCCTCCAAGTTGGTATATTGCACCTCGCGCCAGCCCAGGATCGGGAGTGCGGTCTTCAAGACATCCATGTCGCCTTGCCATGTGGTCACGCTCGGCGCGAGCTGATAAAGATTTTCGATCCGGGCGGGCCACGCGCGCGTCAATTCGCGCAGTTCCGCAAGGACGCGTTCAATGAGCGCATCCAGCAATGTTTCCGCGGCGTGTGCGAGCGCGGCGTCGTTCTGCAATTCGTTCCGATCCGGCAATTTCGGACGCACGCCACTGGCGGGATGCACGAACCAGCGTACGCAACCGTTCCGCACCAGCCGGTCCGCGAGCGCGGCATGACGATGCCGATGCGCCGCGTCTTGGAGCGCGTGTTGCAGGGTCAACGCGGTCAACGCGCGATACTCCCAGACCGCCTGATCAAGCCGCGCGCGTCCGTCGGTGTAACGATGGCGCGTCCACTCCACATCGCCGAGCGTCGTCGCGACCGTCAGATCGGACGCCCATTCGCGCCACGGTTCGAGTTCCTGCCAATCGCCGCCGTCCACAGTGAATTGAACACGGAACGGATACAACCCGCGCGCACGCCGGAGGAGGTCGGGCGTGATCGAGATCGTCGGATGCAAAAACAAACGCACGGTCAAGCCGTGCCGCTGTCCCAGAGCAATGACCGGCGCGACCTGCGCCGCGTCGCCGCGCAGGACCGCCGGCGTCAACGCCATCCACCAATTCCCCGCGCCGAACGATTCGTACTCGACGCGCGAAACGAATTCGTCGCGCAGGATCGCGAACGCGCCGACGCCGGCGGGTTCGATCATGCGCGCTTCGTCCCAGCCGGTTGCGCCGGCGGTCAACAGTTTTTGCGGGTCGTCCAAGCCGGCACCGTTGTCCATGAGCGTCAAACTATGTTCGGCGGGATTGAAGAACGCGTGCACCTCCGTCGCGCCGGCGCGGGACGCGTTCTGAAACAACTCGGCGAGCGCCGCTTCAAAGCCGCCGAAAAAGCGCGGTAGTTCCGCGAGCAAGCGCGGCGATACTTGAGCGTGCAGTTGTTGAGTGGTCATCGTTTTTTCTCCTGAAAAATGATGCGCCGCGCGATGTCAGTGTCACCACGCGGCGCGAATTTTGTACGCGCGTATAATTTTCCATCGGACGCGCGTCGGTTCGATTCAATCAAGTGGAACGCGCACGGACAATCATTCGGCGCGCGCAATGCCCTGCCCTACCGACCCAAGCGCCGGCGGGATGAACGCACTGAACGCGGGATGCGCCGCGCGCGCGGCGGGCAGTAGCGGGGTCCGTAAAAAATGCCTTCCTTTTGGCATTTCATACAAAAACCGCGATAGCCGCCAAACGTGCGCGTGATCGTCGTGCCGTGCGGACCCGGTTCGGTCATGCAACCGCGCATTTCAGCGGGGCGCGGGAAACCGATCCCGGCGAAAACGTACACTTCCGCTTCCATCGCGATCTGCCCGCCGCAATTCGCGTGACGCAAAGCGCCGTCGGCGAAACGATAATCAGCCATCGTTCTCGCCGCGCCCGGGCGCGTCCAGAAAAATCTCGACGCGTTTGCCCTGCCACAGTTCGCCTGCGCCGCGCCAACCGTGCTCGTAGAGATCGTCCGCGATGCGGGCGAGCGCAACGCCGGTCTTGCCCCAATCGATCGGCGCACCCAGGACGCGCGGCAGGGCTTGCTCACACAGCTCGGTGCCTTCGGCGGAGCCGATCGCGTGCGGGCGATTCATGCGCGTCGCCGCGAGCGCGACCGCCTGCCAGCCCTCGGTCGGGTGATCGTACAAGCGCAATTCGTGATCGCAAACCTGCACGATGACCAGTGGATGACGGTTGTCGTCCAGATCGCGTTCCCACGCGACCGCGATCACTTGGGCGAAACGTTTTTTAGGTGTGTGTGCTATTTTCACATAATCCTCCATGAAGAGTTGTTCCGGTCAGTCCGCGACGCACCGCGCGTCGGGGGCGTGGACCGTCTAGGCGCACCCGCAGGTCGGGCAAAAATAGGACGCGCTCGCGAGCCGTTCACCCGCCTGGATGTGCAACCGCGCGCGCACCGTCGTTTGGATGCGCGCCAGGATTTGCGCCTTGGTATCGTGCGTGACCGCGGGCGCGCCGAACCAGCGCGCGTAATCGCACAAATCGTCGCGGCGAAACCACGCGGGTTGAGCGGTCAGAAAATTCAACGCGGCATCCGATGCCGCGTTGAATTTCTTGTTCGTTGGCGCGCGGGGAGTCGCGCGCGGTTTCCCCGCATTGTAATCATTTGCCATCAGGACACTCCTTTTTCAGATTAGAACGCCTGCGCGGTTGGGATGTTTTTATTGGACACGCCCGCCACAGTCGGGGCATACCCACGCCGGTTCGTTCGGCGCGGGATAATGCGGGTTGAGTTCAAGTCGCTCGCCTGCGAATATTTTTTCGCACGCGCGACATCGCCAAAAACCGCCCGGGTGGGCGAGCGTTTGATTGACGCGCGCAATGACACGATACCAGTTGGTTTGGGATGGCGGCGGCATTAGCGCACCTGGCGTTTAGAAGACCGCGCGGCCGGCGCGATCCAGATTGCCGTTGAGTCGGACCGTGTGTCCACATGGAAACCGCATAGCCGGCACGCGTCGTGTATGCGGACGTTTTTTTCTGCGCGCGCGTTGGGATCATAAAGCGTGTGCATACCTCACTCCTTTTGCAGTCGCGTGTTCGGGTACCGCGCATAAACGACGTGTTGGGTTTGCGCTCCATGCTCTTTGATTTCCCAACCCTCGCTTGTGGTGAAACCACAAACGCACTCGAAATCCGGTTTGCAATATTCGCACTCCAGCGCTTCAAAACGTTTGACGCTGTAG
>Ga0233425_10011866_pt1 | contig 10026 bp, 7 predicted proteins | sample Watercolumn_Towu_2_FD_181712 | JGI IMG/M metagenome (GOLD analysis project Ga0233425, IMG submission 181712) | Freshwater microbial communities from Lake Towuti, South Sulawesi, Indonesia - Watercolumn_Towuti2014_140_MG | ecosystem: Environmental > Aquatic > Freshwater > Lake | place: Indonesia... | reverse complement strand
ATCAGCTTTGGGCAGACAAATCATGATGTTGCAAAATAACCTTAATGTGTTATGCTCAGATCGCCCGACCTCGGCACAGGAGGCGCTACCGTATGGCTCGCCATGACCGCTAGAACAACCACATTCCCCCTAGTCGCCGCGCTTTTCCTGGCGGCGTGCACGACGCCGCCGCCCAAGCCGCCCTCGATCGGTCATTTGGGCATGGACGCCGTACCCGCGAGTGCGAAATCCGCCATCCCCCAGCCCGTACAGCAGACCTCCGCGCTGCCCAAGCCCAAACCGGGCGCGAAAGCGGAAACCTACAGCGTCGTCGTCAAGGACGTCAAAGTCGAGGAACTGCTCTTCGCGCTGGCGCGCGACGCCAGGCTGAATGTCGATGTCCATCCCGGCATCCGCGGCACAGTGACGTTGAACGCCATCGACCAAACCCTGCCCCAACTGCTTTCGCGCATCGCCAAGCAGGTCGACATGCGCTTCGAGCTGGACGGCCCCAACCTCGTGGTAATGCCCGACACGCCCTTCCTGCGCACCTACAAGGTGAATTACGTCAACATGTCGCGCGACACAACGGGCAACGTCGCCATCAACACGCAGATCGCCAGCATCAGCCCGACCGCAGCGAGCGCCGGCGGAGCTGGCGCCGCCGCGGGCGGCACCAGCGGCAACGTTTCCTCGACCAAGGTGGACAACGTCGCCAAGAACCGTTTCTGGGAGACCCTGGAGAAAAACGTCAAGGACATCCTGCGCGAGACGGACAAGGAGATCATCGTCAAGCGCCGCGTCGCCGAGGGACAGGAAGTGAGCGTGGCCACCGCCGGCGCCGCAGCCCGGCCCGGTGCGGCGGGCGCAGCAGGCGGGGCCGGCGCAACGCCCGCCTCGCAAATCCAGGTGCAGATCGCACCGCAGCCGCAGCAGCAGTCCGCTGCAGCCAAGGAGTATGAAACGCTGCAGGCCGCCTCGGTCATGGTCAATCCGGAAACGGGCGTCATGCTGGTACGCGCCACATCGCGCCAGCACGATAAGATCCAGGAATTTCTCGACCAAGTACTCAGTTCCGCCAGGCGCCAGGTAATGATCGAGGCCACCATCGTCGAGGTGCGTCTGAACCAGAACTACCAGCAGGGCATCGACTGGAACTACTTCAACCAAGGTGCTGCCGGCCGCATCCTCGGCCAAGGTACGACGACGCGCAGTTTCAGCGTCAATCCGGTAACCGGCGCCTTCGAGGCCACGACCTCCACCTCGACCCTGCCTTCGGCGGTCGGCAATACCCTGTTCAGCTTGGCCTTCCGCCGCGGTGACTTCCTCACCGCCATCAAGCTGCTGGAAACCTTCGGTACGCTGAAGGTCATCTCGAGCCCGAAGCTCTCGGTGCTGAACAACCAGACCGCCATCCTCAAGGTGGTGGACAACTTCGTCTATTTCCAGGTCAAGTCCGATGCCAGCCAGGGCCAGACCAGCACGGTCACGACGGTCACCACCACACCGCAGTCCGTCTCGGTCGGCCTGGTCATGAGCGTCACGCCGCAAATCAGCGACACCAACAACGTGCTGCTCAACGTGCGGCCGACCATTTCGCGCATCACCGGCACCAAGCGCGACCCGAACCCCATCCTGCCGGCCAGCATTCCGAACCTCGTGCCGGAGATCCAGACACGCGAGATGGAGTCGCTCATGAGCGTCAACGACGGCGACATCGCCGTGCTGGGCGGACTGATGCAGGAAGGCGTTAACAACACAGACGACACCGTGCCGGGCCTTGCCAGCATCCCCCTCATCGGCAACATCTTCATGCATCGCAAGGACGAAACCTCCAAGACCGAACTGGTGGTCTTCCTGCGACCGACCGTGATCCGCGACGCCAGCATCCAGGGCGATTTCGGCAGCTTCCGCAACCAATTGCCTAATGCCGAGTTCTTCGACAGCAAGGGCAAGCCGCAGCCGGTGCCGGCAATCAACTGGGAGGGCGCCAAGCAGTGAGCCTGCTCATGGACGCGCTGAAAAAGGCCGAGGAGGCCAAGCGCCAGTCCGAGGCGTCAGGCGGGAGCAGCGCGCAGGAAGCGCAGCCGGCGGCAGCCGATCCGTCGGCCTCCGGGAACGGGCCCGGACCGTCGGCGGAAAGCCGCGGCCTGCCCGAACTGCCGGCAGATCTCGAACTGCTCGATCACGAATTCCACACGCCGCCCGCTCCCAAAGCCAAGGAAGAAGCCGCGCCTGCGGCGCCAGCGCCCCCGCCACCAGCCGCGCAAGCGAAGGAAGCCGCCCAAAAGCGCGAGCGTGCCGCCGCGCAAAATGTTTTCCAGGCCAAGCAGGCCCCGGGAAAGCGCAATGCCTTTCCCCTGATCGTCGGCGCCATCATCGTGCTGGCCGCCGCCGGCATAGGCATCTATTTCTGGCTGCAGCTGCAGCCGGCTGGCGGACTTGCTCCTCCGTCGTCCGCGGCACGCCCCGGACCACCCCCCGCACCGATCGCCAGCGCCCCCACGCCGCCTGTAGTGGCGGACCCGGCGCCTGCGGTGCAACCCGTGCCCGCACCGCCGCCTGCGGCACCCGCTGCCGCGCAGCCCGAGGAAAAACCTGCCGCGCCGCAGGAACGGCCCGTCGCCGCGAAGGCGCCCGCCAAGCCCACGCCCGTCGAGCCGCCGGAGAGCCCGATCCGCATCACGACATCGAAACTCAAGCTCAACCCGCAAATCGCCAGCGCCTACGACGCCCTCGAGTCGGGGGATCTTGCCACGGCGGAACGCGACTACAACCTGGCCCTGAAAGGCGAGCCGAAGAACACCGATGCGCTGCACGGCCTGGCCGCCGTCAAGATGCGCCAGGGCCAGCTGGAGGCTGCAGAATCTTATTTTCTGCGCATACTGGAAGCCGACCCCAAGGACAGCGCCGCCCAGGCGGGGCTCGTGAACCTGAGGAGCCGGGCCGACCCGGTCCAATCGGAAAGCCGGCTCAAGAACCTCCTGTCGAGCCAGCCCGATTCCGCTGCCGTGCATTTCGCACTGGGCAATCTGTATGCCCAGCAGGGTCGCTGGAACGAAGCCCAGCAGGCCTATTTCCGTGCCTATACGAGCGACAGCGACAACCCCGACTATCAATTCAATCTGGCCGTCAGTCTGGACCAGTTGCGCCAAGCCAAGCTTGCATTGCAGTATTATCAGGGTGCGCTTGCTGCCGCGGCCCAGCGACCGGCTGCCTTCGACAGGAACCAGGTCGCCAGGCGCGTCAGCGAACTTCAAAAATAAGGCTGCGCCCCCTCAGGCGCCATGGAGATGAATTCGCCCGCACCGCATCGTCGGCCGCTAGGTCAAATCCTCATCGCGCAGGGCGTCATCAGCGAGGACCAGTTGCGCATCGCGCTGCTGGAGCAGATGAAGTCCAACCAGCCGGTCGGCAAGCTGCTGGTCAGCCTGGGCTTCATTTCCGAGGCCACCCTGCGCGACGCGCTGGGCGAAAGCCTGGGCAAGAAGAGCGTCGACCTCTCACACGCCATCATCGATCCCGCCGCGCTGCGCCTGGTGCCGCAGGACCTCGCCAAGCGCCACCGCCTGCTGCCGCTCGACTACAACCGCGCGCAGCACCGCATGACGGTGGCCATCGCCGACGTGAACGACATCGTCGCGCTGGACAAGCTGCGCGCGCTGACCCACGACGACCTGCAGATCGACACGGTGCTCGCCGGCGAATCCGAGATCGCCCGCGCCATCGACCAGTACTACGGCCACGAGCTGTCGATCGACGGCATCCTGCACGAGATCGAGACGGGCGAGATCGACTGGCGCAGCCTGGCCGCCACCAGCGACGAGTACAGCCAGCCGGTGGTACGCCTGATCGACGCCGTCCTCACCGACGCCGTCAAGCGCGACGCCTCCGACGTGCACTTCGAGCCGGAGCAGAACTTCCTGCGCATCCGCTACCGCATCGACGGCCTGCTGCGCCAGATCCGCGCCCTGCACAAGTCCTACTGGCCGGCCATGGCGGTGCGCATCAAGGTGATGAGCAACATGAACATCGCCGAGACGCGCGCGCCGCAGGATGGCCGCATATCGCTCAACATCAGCGGCCGGCTGGTCGACTTCCGCGTCTCGGCGCAGCCGACCATCCACGGCGAGAACGTGGTGCTGCGCATCCTCGACCGCCAGAAGGGCATCGTGCCGCTCGACCAGGTCGGACTCGACGACGCCCAGCTCGACCAGCTGAAGCTGATGATCGCCCGCCCCGAGGGCATCATCCTCGTCACCGGCCCGACCGGCAGCGGCAAGACCACCACGCTCTACTCGGTGCTCAACCACATCAACGAGGAAGGCATCAACATCATGACCCTGGAAGATCCGGTCGAGTACCCCATGGCCATGATCCGCCAGACCTCGGTGGCGGAGGCGGCCAAGCTCGACTTCGCCAACGGCGTGCGCTCGATGATGCGTCAGGACCCCGACGTCATCCTGGTGGGCGAGATCCGTGACGCCGACACCGCCGAGATGGCCTTTCGCGCCGCCATGACCGGCCACCAGGTGTACTCCACCCTGCACACCAACTCGGCCATCGGCGCCGTCCCGCGCCTGCTCGACATCGGCGTGCTGCCCGACATCATGGCCGGCAACATCATCGGCGTCATCGCCCAGCGCCTGGTGCGCAGGCTCTGCCCGCACTGCAAGAAGCCCTACCAGCCCGAGGCGCACGAAACGCGCCTGCTCGGCCTGGCTTCCGACGCGCCGGCGCCGACGCTCTACCGCGCCAGCGGCTGCGAGCACTGCGAATACCAGGGCTACAGGGGCCGTCAGGCCATCATGGAGCTGCTGCGCATGGACGCCGACCTCGACGAGCTGGTGGCGCGCCGCGCCACCATGCGCGAAGTGAAGCAGGCGGCGCTGGCCAAGGGCTTCCGCACCCTGGCCGAGGACGGCCTGCGCCGCGCGCGCGAGGGCAGCACCTCGCTCGAGGAGGTCGGCCGCGTGGTCGACCTGACGGAGCGCATGTAGCATGGCGCTATTCACCTACAAGGCGATGAACGCCGGCGGGCGCGTGGTGCACGGCCAGCTCGACGCCATCAACCTGGTCGATCTGGAGATGCGCCTGAAGCGCATGGAGCTCGACTTCATCAACGGCACCGAGATGCGCCGCGGCGGCCTGTTCAGCGGCGGCAAGGTGCCCAAGCGCGAGCTCATCAATTTCTGCTTCCACATGGAGCAGCTCACGCGCGCCGGCGTACCCATCCTGGAGGGACTCACCGATCTGCGCGACAGCATCCTCCATCCGCGCTTCCGCGAGGTCATCGCCAGCATGATCGAATCCATCGAGGGCGGTCGCACGCTCTCGCAGGCGATGACCGAGCACCCGAAAGTCTTCGACAAGGTCTTCTCCAGCCTCGTCCGCGCCGGCGAGAGCACCGGCAACCTGCCCGAGGTGCTGAAGAGCCTGAACGAGTCGCTCAAATGGGAGGACGAGCTGGCCTCGCACATGAAGAAGCTGTTCATGTACCCCGCCTTCGTCGGCACCATCGTGCTCGGCGTCACCTTCTTCCTGATGATCTACCTGGTGCCGCAGATGACCGGCTTCATCAAGAACATGGGGCAGGCCCTGCCGACGCAGACCAAGGTGCTGATCGCCACCTCCGCCATCGTCAAGGAATTCTGGTACCTGTTCCTGCTCGTGCCCATCGCCGCCGGCCTCGGCATCAAGCTGGCGGCGGACAGCAATCCGGCCTTCCGCTACCGCTTCGACGAATTCAAGCTGAACCTGCCCGTGATCGGACCCATCCTGCGCAAGATCATCCTGTCGCGCTTCGCCGGCGTCTTCGCCATGATGTACGCCTCCGGCATCGCCATCATCGACTCGATCCGCGCCACCGAGGACGTGGTCGGCAACGCCGTCATCCAGGACGGCCTCAAGCGCGTCGGCCAGCTCATCGCCGAGGGCCAGAACGTCACCGTCGCCTTCCAGAACATCGGGCTCTTCCCGCCCCTGGTGGTGCGCATGCTGCGCGTCGGCGAGAACACCGGCGCGCTCGACACGGCGCTGCTCAATGTCGCCTATTTCTACAACCGCGACGTCAAGGAGTCCATCGAGAAGGTCCAGACCATGATCGAGCCGGCCATGACCCTGGTGCTCGGCGCCCTGCTCGGCTGGGTCATGCTCTCCGTGCTCGGCCCGATCTACGACGTCATCACCAAACTGAAAATCTGATGCCCCAGAAACGCCTTCTCTACCTCGACGCGAATCAGCTCGGCGCCTGGTCCTGGCACGGCGGCACGCTGAAGGAGGAAGGGCTGTTCGCGCAGAACGAGGACGGCCTCGCCGCCTTCTCCGAATACCTCGCCCGCCACCGCAACAGCCTGTTCTACCTGCTCGCCGATCTGGCCGAGGAAGGCTTCCAGATCGAGGCCCTGCCCTACACGCAGGGGGCGGACCGTGGCGCCCTGCTCGCGCGCAAGCTCGGGCAGCATTTCTACGGCTCGCCGCTGGCGACCGCAGTTTCCTACGGACGCGAGAAGGAAGGCCGGCGCGACGAGAAAATCCTGTTCACCGCGCTGACCCAGCCCAAGCAGGTCGAGCCCTGGCTGGCCGCCCTGCGCAGCGCCGAAGCGCAACTGGCCGGGGTGTATTCCCTGCCCCTGATCGGCGCTGCGGCGATCGGCAAGCTCGCCCCCGGGCAGGAACATTGCCTGCTGATCATCCTCACACGGGGCGGCATCCGCCAGAGCTTTTTCGAGCGCGGCCAGCTGCGCTTCAGCCGCCTGACCCCCATGACCGCCACAGCCCCGGGCGAGATCGCCGCCGGCTGCGCGGCCGAGGCGACGCGCATCTGGCAGTACCTTGTCGGCCAGCGCCTGCTGACGCGCGGCGCGCCGCCGGCGATTTTCGCGCTGGCGCACCCGGCGCAAAGCAATGCCTTTGTCGAGCAGTGGCAGAAGTCGACCGACCTGCCGCTCACGCTGCTCGACCTGCATGCCGCCAGCAGGGCGCTCGGCCTGAAGTCGCCGCCGAAGGATTCCCGCAGCGAGGCGCTGTTCCTGCACGTGCTTGCCCAGCGCCCCCCGCGCGAGCAGTTCGCGCAGCCGGTCGAGCGCCGCTTCTACAGGCTCTGGCAGGTGCGCGACTGGCTGGTCAAGGGCGGCGCACTCGTCCTGCTCGGCTGCCTGCTCTTCGCCGGCCGGGAAATGGCCGAACTGCTCAAAATGCGCAGCGCCACCGAAACCATGCTCCAGCAGACGGAAGCCGACCAGCGGCGCTACCAGGCCATCCAAAAGACCTACCCGCCGATGCCCGCCAGCCCGGACAACCTGCGTGCCGTGGTCAACCGCTTCGAGGAACTCGAAAAGCGCAGCGCGCCGCTGGAGCCGCTGTACCTCGCCGTCAGCCGAGCCTTGGCGGAGGTACCGCGCGTGGAGATCGAACGCCTGCAATGGCAGGTGAGCGCCAACCCGGACGAGGGCCTGCAGGCCTCGGCCGATCCGCGCAAGCCTCCTGCGGGATCGGGGCCGGCCGCCGCCCAGGCGGGTGCCGGCATGTACCAGACGGCCCTCATCCACGGCCTGCTGCCCTCCTCGATGGCGGCAGACCAGCGCGCCCAGCTGGAGACCGTCAACGCCTTCGTCGCCGCCCTGCGCAAGGATGCCGCGCTGCGCGTCACCGTCGTGCGCATGCCCTTCGACATCGAGTCGGGCAAGTCGCTGAAGAGCACGAAGGAAAGCGAACAGAAGGCCGTCCAGCTGAAGTTCGTCACCCACCTGAGCAGGAAGCTCTGACATGGACGCCTTCAGCAAGGCCGACCTTTCCCGCATCCGCCTGAGCCTCGCCGCGGCCGTGCTGATGGTGGCCGTCGGCGCCGCGGCGGTCTATGCCTCGCTGCAGATGCTCCAGGCGGAGAGGAAAAACCACGCGGCCGCCCAGGCGCGGCGCGCCGAGAGCCAGAACAAGCTGGTGCGTGCACGGGACGAGGAGCAGGAGCTCAAGCAGAAAATCGCCCGCTACAACGCCCTGGTCTCGAACGGCATCATCGGCGAGGAGCGGCGCCTGGAGTGGGTCGAGCTGATCCGCCGCATCCGCAGCGAGCGCAAGCTCTTCGACATCGAGTATGAAGTCATCCCGCAAGGCGCCATCGACGCCAGCATCCTGCCCGGCGCCAGCGGCAGCTACGAGTTTCTTTCCAGCACGATGCTGATGAAGCTGAAGCTGCTGCACGAGGAGGACCTGCTCAACTTCCTCGCCGACCTGCGCGCCTCGGCCGGCGTCTTCCTGCGCGTGCGCAAGTGCGACGTCGAGCGGCTGCCCCGGAGCAGCGGCGAGATCCGCGGCGTGCCGGCCCAGCTCGCCGCGGACTGCACCATCGACTGGATCACCATCCGCGAGAGGAAGAGCGCATGAGTGCCGTTCGTCCGCTGGCCCGAGCCGCCGCCCTCCTGTGCCTGATCGGCGCCATGCCGGCGAGCGCACAGGAACCGCTCGGCCGCCTGTTCTTCACGCCCGAGCGCCGGGCCGCGCTGGAGCGGCAGCGCCAGCTCAACATCCAGGAGACCCAGCAGGTTATCGAGGGCGCCAACCTGACCGTATCCGGCGTGGTCCATCGCAGCGGCGGCAAATCGACCGCCTGGGTGAACGGCTTGCCGCAGGACGAGCGTGCCGGAACCGCCGGGCTGAGCGTCGGCGTGGACCGCGCGGATCCGACGCGGGCCCGGGTTGCCGCCGGCGACGAGGCCTCCGCCACCCTCAAGGTTGGCGAATCGGTCAACCGCGCCACCCGCGAGACCGCGAGCGGCATCGGCGAGGGGCGCATCAGCGTCAAGCGCGAAGGCGCGCCGGGGCGCTAGCCGCCAGCCGCAGCGATGGCAGTGCGGAAAAAGTCAGTCGCGTCGACACGGCGCCAGCGTGGCGCCGCCCTGATGATCCTGCTCGTTCTGCTGGTGATGGGGGCGCTCGCCTATCTGATCGGCAACCTGGCGCCCGAGCTCAACGAGCCGCGGCGGGAGCGCCAGACGCAGGAGGTGCTGGCGCAGGCGCGCGACGCGCTGATCGGCTATGCCCTGCGCTACCGCGAAAGCCAGCCCGACCGGGTCTATGGCTACCTGCCGTTGCCCGACCTCGGCAGGTCGCGCAACAACAATGTCGCCTGCACGCCGCCAAACGAGGAAGGCTGCGATGCGGCGAATTTCGCCGGCAACGCCATCAATACCACGGTGATCGGCCGCCTGCCCTGGCGCACCCTGGGCATCGAACCGCTGCGCGATGCCAACGGGGAATGCCTCTGGTACGCCATCTCCGGCAGCCATCAGCGCGTGCAGGCGACGACGCCGATGAACTGGGACACCCTGTCCCATCTCGACGTCGTCGTGGCGAATGGCAGCGCCAGCCTTGTCGCCGCGCTCGCCTCGGCCCACCAGCGGCCCGTGGCGGTGATCTTCTCCCCCGGCCCGCCATTGGCCAGCCAGAATCGCGGCAATCTCGGCGGCGACGACGTCACCCAGTGCGGCGGCAACTACGATGTGCGGAATTATCTCGACCCCCATACCGCCGGGGCGCTCGGCGTCGTCACCAACTACTTGGCCAACGTCAACAACGCCTACGCCGTCACCGACCCGAACACGCCCAAGGCGCTTTCGCCGCAGGGCCGCATCTTCTCCTCGGGCGGCAACCTCCTGCCCAAGGCCTGCGAGGCCGCCGACTGCACGCTGCTCGCCAACGACAGCGGTCTCGCCCTGACCGGCGACCAGCTCTTCGGCGCCATCCGCAAGCACGCCCTTTTCCGCACCGACATCAACGCCATGCTCGATCGCATGGTCAATTGCCTGCGCGACAAGTTCGTCGCCGGCGGCTTCGCGCCGGCCGCCATCGGCGGCTACACGCCTCCCGCGGACAAGCTCGCCGGGCACCTTCCCTTCGATGCCTGCTACGACGGCACCAAGGTGCCGCTCGCCTACTACGACAGCTACCAGGAGCTGCTCTTCGTCGCCAAGCCCAGCGGCGCGGGCACGTTCACGGTGAACAGCGATGCCGGCTGCGCCGGCACCCTCGTCTTCGCCGGCCAGCGCG
>Ga0233425_10011865_pt1 | contig 10027 bp, 4 predicted proteins | sample Watercolumn_Towu_2_FD_181712 | JGI IMG/M metagenome (GOLD analysis project Ga0233425, IMG submission 181712) | Freshwater microbial communities from Lake Towuti, South Sulawesi, Indonesia - Watercolumn_Towuti2014_140_MG | ecosystem: Environmental > Aquatic > Freshwater > Lake | place: Indonesia... | reverse complement strand
GCGACCACGTCAATCCTTTGCTGTGCTTGGCGGGCGCTCGCAGGCGCCAGACCGGCTCATCCGAAGCACCACCCTGCCAGATCCCTAGGGAGGTCGGGCCGACTGCCGCTATATACCGGCCGTCCGGCGACCAGGCCACGGCCCACACGGGCTCATCATGCATGAAGAGCCGCTTTGTGTCCCAATTGGACGCGTCGATCAGCACAACCCAACAGTCACTGCCTAGGGCGAGTTCGCGGCCGTCGGGCGACCACGCAACAACCCCGCCGGCGAAGTCGATCTCGCGCTGTACCTCACCGCTCGTTGCATCCCAAACATAGATTCGTCCTGTTTTGGAGGGCGAATCGGGCAGGCGGGAGACACCAGCCAGCCTGGTCCCATCCGGTGACCAGGCCACGCGCCGTGCCTGGAAGGTCCGCAGAATGCGTGCGGTCTTCACGTCCCATATGCGCGCCAGGTTCGCGCCGTCTGCCGAGGCGAGGTACTTCCCATCCGGCGACCAGGCGAGCGAAGTGACCACGTCGGAGTGCCCGAGCAGGATTCGGCGAAGCTTGCGACTCTGCGGCTCCCAGATGCAAACATCTCCTCGTGCCGCCGTCGCCACCAGCCGGCCATCTGGCCTGTACTCGACCGCGGTCACCTCGTTTCGATGGCCGGTCGTTTCTACGGTCCACACGCGCACGCCGGGAAGCTTGGCGGGTTGGCCTACCAACGCGCCGGAGTTCAGCCCTTCGATCGGCTTCTCCGGCACGGGGATCGATACCGCCACGGGTTCGATTCGCACAGGCGGTCCGAACTCCATGCGCGGGACCACCACGTCTTGCAGGCGGAAATCGGCGCGGCCGTCCCGGAGGCATAGCCACGCCGACTCGAAAACCCACGCGCCGCCGCTGTCAGTCGAGGCCAATTCGATCGTCCGCGGAGCGCCGTCACCCCAATACGGCGAATGGGACAGTTTCGACGGCTCGCCGCTCCACGAAACCGCCTGACGGCCATCGATGAGCAAGTCGACTTTGGCCGTGCCCGCCTGGCATTCCACTTCGAGATGGAGCTTGAGGTCGCTTCGCCCGGCAAAAAGTGCCGTGTCGAGTACCGCACTGGGCTCCGCAACGTCCCAACAGAAGCGGCCCTCGACCACTTCCAGTCCGATCTTCCCTGGACGACCGGTTCCGGGCACCACTAACGTGCATGTGTGGGTTCCGACGGGGAAATTGATGGCGACGGGGACGTTCTCGGGACGTTTCAGGCCCAACACCAGTTCGTACCCTCCGTCGATCACCAGAGGCACCGCCAGGACGGAGCGTCGCACCCCGTTGTCCAGTTGGAACACCGGTCTATGAAGCCCGGTCGTCATGGTGCCGGGGTGGGTCTTGACCCAGCGATCGCCTTTTTGGGCCAGTTCGAGCAGGTCGATCCACTCGCCGGGCAGGTAGACTCTGTGCTCGTCGGGAAGCTTGTTGGGCGGATCGACGGCCGTCAGGTCGCGAACAACGCGAAAACCCTGCTGGCTCGTCACCCAGTCGCGGCCGTCTTGGTCCGTGCTGCCGCGCCACGCAGACTGAGCAGTCCAGGATGCCCAGTGCCCTCCCCGGACGGCGCGCTGCACTCCCATTGGCGGGCCCAACGGATCCTCTTGGGGCGACTCGCTGTAGGGAGCAAACCAGTCGACGCACAACTCACACGCGTTCCCAGCCATGTCGAACAGCCCCCATGCGTTTGCTTTCTTCGCCCCGACAGGGTGCGTGGTGTAGCGCGCGTTCTCGCTGAACCAGGCATAGTCGGCCATCGGCGAATCGCCAGACTGGTGGCGAGTCGCGGTCCCCGCGCGGCAGGCGTACTCCCACTCCGCTTCCGTCGGCAGCCGGTGGATCTTGCCTTCCTTATTGCTCAGCCAAAGGCAAAAGGCCATGGCGTCGTTCCATGTGACGAGAACCACCGGGTGGTCATCCCCCTGCGGCTCGCTGAACCCTGGGCTGCGCCAGGTGGCTGGCGGCTCCGCTGGTTGCCAGTCCTTCTTCGACCTGTCAAACGACCGGCCCTTCCCGTGCTCCTCGGCATCGGTCTTGTAGCCGGTCTCCTTGACGAACTGCCGGAACTGAGCAACCGTGACCTCGTGCATTCCCAAGGAGAAGGGTTTGGTCAACCGCACGCGATGGCGGGGGGCCTCGGTGCGCAGGCCCGCAACAAAGAAATCGGCTGCGAACCCTCCGCGCGTGGCCTCGCCTACAAGCCGTTCCACCTCCTCCTCACTCGAACCCATTTCGAACTCGCCGGGCGGGATGAGGACCATCTTCATGCCGATGGAGTTGGTCTGTTCGACCGGCACACCCAAGTGCCTCGCCCACGCCTCTTGAAGCTGCTTGGCCTTTTGGGCGTCGAAAGGGGCGATGGCCAGGGGCGGTGGCGCAGCGGAGCGCCCGGCCGGCTGCTCTTTCGCTTGCGCCGGGGCGGGCCGCTCCTGACTGACCGAGATTTCCACGTCGTCGGGCAAGTGCATGACCGTTTCCCGGCCGCTCTTGTCGCGGATTCGCAACACGATGCCCAACGCGATCCCCAGGCCGACCAGCAACAAACTCGCTGCCGTGAGCATCTTGCGGTGCGGCCGGCTGAAGCCCCAAAACGCCTTGGCGCAGCGGACCACGCTGTCGGCCGTCGCGCGAGCCAAGCCGTGCGCGGCCTTGGCCGGCCCGGCGCGCTTCATGGGCCCGGTACCGCTGGAGGCCGAGGAAACGTGCGGGTCCGTGGGGACCGGCGGCGCCTCCGGCTGAGGTGCGTCGGCCGGCGATTCGGCCCGGGCCATCAGCCGAACCAGGTCGGCACGAGCGACAAACGGCGTCAGGGCCAATGCCACCTCGGCCGGCGTGGCATACCGTACGTCCCGGTCCTTGGCCATCATCCGCTCCACGACTGCGGCCAACAGCGCGGGCACATCGCCTCGCAACTGCCGGAGCGGCGGGGCCGTGTCGCCCATGTGGCCAATCATCTTCTGCATCGCCGTCTTGTAACGCGAACCGGTAAACGGGGCCTGGCCGGTGAGCAGCTTGTACAGTGTGCAGCCAAGTGCATAGACGTCGGCGCGCACGTCCACGTGATGGCTGTCCCCGGTCTGCTCCGGGGCCATGTAGTCGGCCGTGCCCATGGTCTGACTGACCGAGGTCAATTCGCCGCCGTTTTGTTGCTCGCCGGCCAGAAGCGCCAGGCCCAGGTCCAGGATCTTCACCTGGGGGGGAACTTGAAAACCGGCCGAGATGGCCGAGAAATCGGTGGCGCTGCGGCCGGGTGCAATGGTCTCGCGCCCGGGACCCGTGGCCCCCGCGCTCAGGGCCGAGGCAGCGGGAACGCTGGCATCAACAGGCTGGACGCCCGCGCTAATGTCGGCAGGTTCAAAACCTGCCCCGCGCGTGAGCATCAGGTTCGAGGGCTTGATGTCGCGATGCACGAGCCGGTGCTGGTACGCATACTGCAGGCCAAGGGCCGTCTGGCGTGCCAGCTCGCAGGCGTCGGCAATGGGCAAGGGCCCCACGCGCTTGGCCAGGTCGGCCAGGTTGAGGCCATCGACGTACTCCATGACCAGGAACATCGTGCCTTCGATCTCTCGCGCGTCCATGGCGCGGACAATGTTCGGATGGTCCAGCCGGCCCACGGCCTTCATCTCCCGCTCGAAGCGCGCCACGGCCTGGCGGTCGGCCGTGCGGCTTTTGGGCAGGACTTTCAGGGCCACAATGCGATCCAGTCGCGTGTGCCGGGCCTTGTAGACCGCGCCCATGCCCCCTTCGCCCAGCTTTTCCAGTAACTGGTACTCGCCGAGTTGCTTCAGGCGGAGGTCGCTTGCCTCGGCCGGCACTGCCGGATTTGCGCGCTCGGCCATGCCTACGAGCAGGTCTATGCCCTCGAAGGCCGCCTGGCACTCGGCGATCCTCTCGGCCTCTGCGGCCTGGGCCGGCGCCGATGGCCCGAACGGGCCCGTGGTGGCCTCCGCTTCCATACCGGCCACCGTGTTATCGCAGGCGACACATCCCACGAGGTGTTCTATGACTTCCTTGGCCTCGGCAGGGGCCAGGTTGCCACGCACGTAATTCAAGAGCCGGGTGCGATCGGGACAGGCCATGACTCGGTTCTCCGCGATCATTGTCGGGCAGCCAACCCAAGGGCCACCCCAAGGAAATAGACCGTGAGTAGGACAGGAGAATCCACCAAACAGAGGGAAGCAAGAATATATTCTAAACATCGTCGTAGGAACCTGCAAGCAGGGAGGGACGCCGGGACGCTCTACGATTCCGCGAGCGCACCTACTTCCGATAACCGCGTTTGCATTCCGAACCCGCCAACGGGGACCAGTATTGCTGTCGTTTGACGCCACACGGCATGACGCCCCCCTTGTTGAGCGATGGCAACAGGGGATAAGATGTAGGGATAATGCAATCCGCCGAGTGCGCAGACGAGGCCCGAACGTGTCCCAAGGCTCAGTAACCCGCTGGATCGACGAACTCAAAGCCGGCGATGAGCAGGCGGCGCAGAAGATTTGGGAGCGGTACTATGAGCGCCTGGTGCGGATCTGTCGCATCAAGCTGGCGCAACACTCCCGGCGCGCGGCCGATGAGGAGGACGTTGCCTTGAATGCCTTCAATAGCCTCTACAGGGCGATCCAAGCCGGACGATACCCCCAGCTTGCCGATCGCACCGACCTGTGGCGGCTCTTGGTGACGATCGCCGCGCGCAAGGCCCTGTCGCAGATCGAGAGCGACCGCCGCCAGAAGCGCGGCCAGGCGCGCGTGCGGGGCGAATCGGCCTTCGACAGCCCCTCTCCAACCTCGGGCGCGCGGGGCATCGAGCAGGTCGTGGGCGACGCGCCCTCGCCGGATCTGGCCTCGTTGATTGCCGAGCAATACGAATCGCTCCTGGCCGTTCTGGACAACGAGAACCTGCGCCTGATGGCGCGGAAGAAGCTGGAGGGCTGGACCAATGAGGAAATCGCCGCGCAACTGGGGTGTTCGCTGCGCACCGTCGAGCGGCGACTACAAATGGTTCGTAGCGCCTGGTCGCAGCAGTTGGCGGCCGATAGCCAGTAGACGGGTTCTGGCGATCCCCGAGAGCGCCGGTTCAAGGGCAGGAGGCAGGGCCCGGCGGTCGACAATTCCCAACTCCTTGGCGCATCAGACGTTACACACCTGAGATCGCCGCCGACACGACCGGCGGATCCGCGGGAAAGCGGCGGGCCCGTCGCCCCAACTCCTTGTTTGGCTTGGGTTTGTGATCCAACTTCGAGGATGCTCTTGCGGACCGGCCGCGATTTCTGTATATTAGTACATTGGTACTTATGTCCATTAGTCCTTGAGGAGAGAACCATGTCCAACCATCGTCCTGCACCGCCGGCCGCGCCAGTGGCCGCCGCGGCCAGCCCCAACGGCGAGGCGGCGCGTGCAACCCCGCTCCGCTGGATCCCACCCGGATTCAAAACCGAAACCCTCGGCCAGAACGCCCAACAGGCCCTGGCGGAAGTCGTCAACCCCGTCTACGAGCAACTCGTGCTCCAGACAAGCGACAGCCTCGAGCGTTCCACCGGACTCACCCACCTCTACCTGCTGTGGGAGGAAATGCTCCACCACTTCCAGGTGGCGGAGAGCTACTCCAGCGACCCAAGGGAGCGAAGTCTCAAAGACTACGAGCGCAACCTCTCGCGGTACATCGAGTTGGCGAAACTCAAGGCGGCCACGACCAACGTCCTGCTGCGCCTCCGCCAAATGGCGCTGAAGCGTCAGGACCAGGACAGCGCCCCCCAATGGCCGGGGCTGCCGTCCAGGCTCGAGTCCTTCATCGATCGCGCGCGCAATGGCCAAATGCGGCAGAACCGCGGACCCACTGACCAAAATGCCCCTGCTCCGGGGCCCCAAGTGGCAGAATCGCACGGTGTTGACCAAGTGCCGTCCCCTGGATGTGGCCCACAAGCGGCAAAACCGCAGGGTGTTGACCAAGTTGCAGGCCGCGACCGGGAGGCCAGTGGGAAAAAACGCAAAGGGTTGACCAACAGGCAGTTTTCGCTGGACGACCTGCTAGGCCAGAAACCGAAGAGCATCACGGAAGCGATCGCCGAAATCACGGCCCGGCCGCAGCTCGTATTCTAGCGGAAGCGCCCTGCCGTTGACCGATCGAGTGCCGCACGCTAACTCGGATTATTCACGGTAGGGTGGGTGGAGCACGGAACTCCTTGTGCAATGGTGCGTTCCGCGAACCGGTCCTGGAACAGGCTGGCGTGTTCCCTAACGTTCGATTCCGTGCGTAACCCACCAATTTCGCGGCGGTCCGCTCCACGCACCCTACGATTGGCGAATAATCCGGGCTAACGCCCGATCCGGCAGGAACCGGAGAACTTGAAGATTGTTGACCAACACTTCGGCCAGTGCGGTCGGGATCCGCACGGAAACGGCAAAGGTGGCGGCGGCCGCCTGGCCTGATTTCGGAGTTTTCGCAACTTGGTGCCCCCAAAACCTCCACAGATGTCCCGCCGTGGCGTGAACGGCCACAGGAGAGAGGAGCAACGACGACGGAACCTGGAAAAACCGGGGGCGTGGTATACAAAGTGATCGTGGTAGAACCGTGATTCACTGACGCACGCCGGACTTCGAGGTTTGCGGTCCTGCGTGTGCGGCGAAAGGCCACCATGTGGCAGGTGTTGATCCGCCGATCCGGGGCATGGGAATTGGAGAACCAAAACAGCGTTGACCAAGAAGTCCCCTTTCGAGCGTGTGGCTGTTCGCCACGGCCAGAGCGAGGCGTCCTTTGGCCCCGGCGAAGCCGCCGAACTGACGCTATAATGGACAAGAAATTCCACAAGGAAAAAACGCCATGACCAAACTCTTGTCCCGCCGCGACGTGCTCAAGGCCGCGGCTCCATTGGCAGCGGCCGCTGCCAGCGTTTCCCTGGTCCCGCGCCACGTGTTGGGCGGGCCGAGCCATACGCCGCCCAGCGCCAAGCTCAACATCGCCGGGATCGGCATCGGTGGCATGGGCCAGAACAACCTCGAACTCTCTGCCACCGAGAACATCGCCGCCCTGTGCGACGTGGATTGGGCGTTTGCCGCCAAGATACTCGAAAAGTACCCGAAAGCCAAGCGGTACAAAGACTTCCGCGTGATGCTCGACCAGCAGAAGGACATCGATGCGGTCATCGTGGCCACGCCCGACCACACGCACGCCGTGATCGCCATGGCGGCCATCGAGCGCGGCAAACACGTTTATGTGCAGAAGCCGCTGGGCCACTCGGTGTACGAAGTCCGCCGGATGACCGAAGCCGCGCGCAAGCACAAGGTGGCCACCCAGATGGGCAACCAAGCGCATTCCACCGACGAACTCCGCATCATCTGCGAGTGGATTGCCGACGGGGCCATCGGCCCGGTGCGCGAGGTCCATGCGTGGACGAACCGCCCCCTCTGGCCGCAAGGCATCGAAGTCGAGCGGCCCAAGGAGCGGCCCCCGGTGCCGGCCTCGCTGGATTGGGACCTGTGGATCGGCCCCGCGCCCATGCGGTCGTACCATCCGGCGTACCACCCCACTACGTGGCGCGCCTGGTGGGATTTCGGCACCGGTTCGCTGGGCGACATGGGCTGCCACGTGCTCGACGCCCCGTTCTGGGCTCTCAAACTCAAGTACCCCGTCAGCGTGGAAGGTTGCATCTCCACCTACTGCGGCGAATTCCTGAAACCGACCGAGCCCAAGAACGAGACCTATCCCCGGTCGACCATCGTGCGCTACCAATTTCCAGCCCGGCAGGGCATGCCGGAGGTCAAGCTCACCTGGTGGGACGGGGGCATGAGGCCGCCACGTCCGGATGTGCTCGAGGAAGGCCGCCGCATGGGCGACGATCAGGGCGGGATCCTCTTCCTCGGCGACAAGGGCACGCTGATGTGCGGCTGCTACGGCGGCAGCCCGCGATTGCTCCCCGAAGCCAAGATGAAAGCCTACAAACGCCCGCCCAAGTCGATGGAGCGCATCCCCAAGGGCGAGGACGGGCATGAGCAGGACTGGATCCGAGCGTGCAAGGGCGGAAAGCCCGCCTGTTCCCACTTCGACTACTCCGGCCCCTTGTCGGAAACCGTGCTCATGGGCAACCTGGCAGTGCGGTTTCCCAATCAACGCCTGCTGTGGGACGGCGAGAAGATGACCGTGACCAACAACGCGCAGGCCAATGCGTATGTTCGGCGGGAATATCGGAAAGGGTGGCTTTTGTAGTGCCGCGCCACGCGTAAGTGAGGTGTGCCGCCAACAACACAGCCTGCTGAATCCATTGCCGCCCACGATCACGGCATCGGAACCAAGCGAAGCAACAGTCCTGTTCTTGCGCCACAACGGCCCGGCCCGATTGCCCTCGAGCTTCAGTGCCCGGCAACCCCTGCCCCTTTGCTGCACTGCTTCTCCTGTATTACAATGACAACAATTAGGGATTCGCGCTCACGCCAGGGGCGCGACTTTCGCGGAGCGAAAGACGACAATACGACCTCGATGAAAAGGAGTTGACATTATGATTGATGACGAAAGGGAAGTTGAGCAGCTCATGCGCGATATGGGGAGACACTTGCCAATCCGTGTGCAGGCGAGTTTGCCGCTTTCGGAGAACCTGCGGCAGCAGGGGATAAAACTCCGCTTTGGCGAAGAGGCGCAGATCGAATCCACCGTGTACCTTGGGGACATGGGCGGAATCGGCTGTGCCATCAAGTGGCCGAGCGCGGGCAAAGACGCCGTTGTGGTGTCACTGACGCATCTCCAGATCGATGCCGCTCATCCTCTTGCCGCGCGGGTCCAGTCCTACCAGTCCAAACGCGCGAAGCGTATTGCCCTCTCGGAGGGCGGGCCAGGCGGCCCAAGCAGCATATCGTTCAGGCCCAAGACGGGAACGGGCCGAAGCAAGTGCCACCGGTGACGGACAGATTGCCGGGCACCGGCGTCCGTGCCGTACTGCCCCGACCACAGGTCCCTTGGGCCCCGGAAACCTCCGTTCCTGTTGTTTTGCGGCGTGAGCAGACCCTCGCCGAAACCTTGAATTCCCAAACCCCAGGAGTCAACCATGAGAACGACGATCTACCGCACCGTGTTTTCCCTCATGATCGCAGGCATTCTCTGCCTCGGGCATACCGCCCCAGCCCAGGCAGGCAACTGGCCGTGCTGGCGCGGGCCAACCGGCTCGGGCTACACCGACGAAAAGGACCTGCCTCTGAAATGGGACGGCAAGAGCGGCGAAGGCGTGGTTTGGAAGGCGGCGCTGAAGAACAGCACCGGCCATTCCTGCCCGATCGTCTGGGGCGACCGCGTGTTCATCACCACGGCCGACAAGCTCACCCGGCAGCAGGAGGAGGCCAAGCAGATCCCCGACCACTATTTCGCCTGCTACCAGGCCAACGACGGCAAACTCCTCTGGCAAACCCGCATCCCGCACGGGCCGTTCCCGGAGGGCTACAACATCTACGCCGTGCCCACGCCGGTGACCGACGGCAAGGCCGTGTACTGCTGGTTCGGCTCGTCGGTGATTGCCGCCGTGGATTTCGAGGGCAAACTTCTCTGGCGTCACGAGCGCCCCTGCGATTTCGCCACCAAGAAGAACGCCTTCAACCCGGGCATCTGCACCAGCACGGTCCTTTACGGCGACACGGTGGTCCTGCTCTGCGACCAAGGCCGCGGCGACGGCTTTCTGCAGGGACTGGACAAGAAGACCGGCCAGGTGAAGTGGGAGCAGAAGCGGCCCAAGTGCAGCTACTGCAACGCCACGCCCTTGCTCATGGACGTGAAGGGCAAGCCCCAACTCATCGTCCTGGCCTCACAGGCATTGCAGGGGCTGGACCCGGCCAATGGCGAACTGATCTGGTCGTGCGCCATGCGCGGCTTCGGCGCCTCGCCGGTTGCCGCTTCGGGCCTGGTCCTTGCCGATAAGGGCGACGATGCCGCACTGCTGGTCGATCCTACCGGCGAGGGCGACGTGACCAAGACGCACGTCAAGTGGCAGGCCAAAAAGCCGGGCGGCGATTACTGTTCGGCCGCG
>Ga0233425_10011864_pt1 | contig 10028 bp, 7 predicted proteins | sample Watercolumn_Towu_2_FD_181712 | JGI IMG/M metagenome (GOLD analysis project Ga0233425, IMG submission 181712) | Freshwater microbial communities from Lake Towuti, South Sulawesi, Indonesia - Watercolumn_Towuti2014_140_MG | ecosystem: Environmental > Aquatic > Freshwater > Lake | place: Indonesia... | reverse complement strand
ATAGCTACGGCTATTTTGAAGATGATCATATAGGCCAGATGGGCGATATAAGTCTTTGGCGGCGTCTATTGGGTTTCATCATACCCCAATGGCGATGGGCCATGGTAGCGATTTTGCTGTCATTCGTCGTCACCATTGCGAGCCTTGCTCTGCCTCGCCTGATACAAATGTCAATGGATCAGTATATCATCGGTTCGGATCTCGGACTCGAGGAACGCCTCTTGGGATTGACTAGGCTCGGCGTGCTCTTTCTGGCAGTCATTGTCATTGGTTTTGTCTCGAATTTTCTTCAGGTCATCGCCCTCGAGTGGACCGGACAGAACATCATGCACACCATTCGCCAGCGCCTGTTCACTCACATGTTGACGTTGAATCTCTCTTTTTTTGCCGCCCATCCGGTGGGAAGGTTGGTAACACGCCTCACCAACGACATTCAGAACATGTATGAGATGTTCACGTCGGTCATCATCACTCTCTTCAATGATGGCATACGACTTCTGGGAATTCTCGCCATTCTCTACTGGATGAACTGGCGCCTGGCCTTGCTGCTCTGCGCCATGTTCCCTGTCATGCTCGTCGTCACCATCTGGTTTGGTCGCCTCAGCAGGGATGCCTTCAGGCAACTGCGCGCACACCTGGCTGCCATCAATGCATTTCTTCAGGAAGCCGTCTCGGGGATTTCCGTAATCCAGCTCTTTCTGAGAGAAAATGACATGCACCAAAGGTTTACGGGATTGAACGAACGCTACTATCATTCAGCGTGCTATCAAATATGGATTTTCGGCATTTTCATCCCGCTGATCGAGGTCATGAGCTCCGTTTCGTTGGCGCTGATCGTCTGGTACGGAGGTAAGGAAATCCTCCAGGAACATATGACTATTGGCGTTCTTACAGCCTTTATCGCCTACATGAGGCTGTTTTTTCAGCCCGTGAGAGAACTCTCTCAAAAATATTCCATTGTCCAGTCAGCCATGGCTTCTGCGGAGAGGATTTTTCATCTCATGGAGGTCAGGGACACCCTGTCCATACCGGCTGAACCCGTTGTGCCAGAGAACATTAGCGGTGAAATCGTTTTTTCAGGAGTGAATTTCGCCTACGAAACGGACCGCCGGGTGATCAAGGATCTCTCCCTAGAGACTCGTGCAGGTGAAACCCTTGCCATAGTTGGAGCCACCGGATCAGGGAAAACGACTCTGATCAATCTTTTGGAGCGCTTTTACGATCCCTGCAGTGGGTCCATCAGTCTGGACGGAGTGGATTTACGCAGCTTCGACCCACACTGGTTGAGGGAGCAGGTGGGTCTGGTCATGCAGGACCTATTTATTGTCCCTGGTTCCATAAGAGAGAATATCGAACTGGATCGACGGCTCTCCGACGAAGACATCCAAAGAATTTTGCAACTCTCACAGCTTTCCGGCATGGTCGGAAGACTTCCCGAGGGATTGGAAACAAAGATCGGAGAAGGCGGAATGGACCTTTCAGCGGGTCAGAAGCAGCTCCTGGCCCTGGCCCGGGTGTTTGCTCGAAACCCTCGCATCCTGGTCCTGGATGAGGCCACCGCTAATGTGGACACGGAGACGGAAATGCTTGTGGAACAGGCCATTGAGGCTGCTCTAGCTGGCCGAACAAGTATTGTCATCGCCCACCGTCTCTCTACCATCCGCCGGGCGGACCGCATTCTGGTCATGGATCGCGGCCGCATCGTGGAGCAGGGAACTCATGACGTTCTAATGGAGCAACGCGGTCTCTACTACCATCTGCAAACCTTACAGAACGGGACTCCTTACACCAAGTCATATCCAGATGATGACAATCCAGACCAGGTTCGTCCAGCTCCAGCTTAAGATCCTGCGGCCCCTCTTGTAACAAGGAGATTGGGATGATTGGCACTATCAAGCGGCTCAACCTCTCGAAAGAATTCCACACCCCGGAAGGATGCTTCATCATCGAGGTCTCCAACTCACCGGACGACCCCGAGGCATCCGTTGCAAGGGTACGCGTAGCCCCTGGGATCACTACACGATGGCATCGGCTGACTGGCACCACGGAGCGCTATGTCATCCTCGAAGGCATCGGAAGGGTTGAAACCGGCGACCTTCCTCCTGAAGAGGTCAGTCCCGGCGATGTGGTGCTCATTCCACCGCTATGCCCCCAGCGGATCACGAACATCGGCCGGAAGGACTTAATATTTCTCGCAATATGCACCCCACGATTCAGGAATGAAGTCTACGAGGATATTGACGAAGCTTTTTCACTGGGGACGGCTTCCCAACCCGGAGCAAAGAATTTCGAGGGTGATGGGCTATAGCCTGGTGATTCCAGATGCGGTGTCTGGAAAGATGGTTTGGGAAAACCAGGAAACATCAGCCCAGCAAGGATTGGATCATCCACTCAGAATCCTTAAGCGCAAGAGGCAGCCTGGCAATCAGAAGTGGAAGCTGCTCGGGGCTTATTCCTATTCTGGAGAGTCTTGGTCCCAGGGCATCGATGCTCAACTTTTCCATTTCTTGCCCCACCATGAACCGTGACATGATCAGATCAGCAAAATAGACTAGAAGGGTCAGGTCAGGTTCAACTGCGGCATTTTCCGGCTGATGGTGATGGGCAATAGCATCGCCTAGGCTCTCGGGGATCGACCAGGACATTGCCAGCTGCATGCCCGCCTCCGGATGCGTAGCGCCGAAGAATTCCTTTTCAGCGTCGATGAGGTCAACTCTCCCTGCCTGGATATAGCGATAAAAGAGGGGCCGCTTAGCATGCATGAATTGATCAAGGACCACTTTTCCTATGTCATGGAGCAATCCGGCGGTGTAGGCAAGGTCGGGAGGGACCTTCCCGGCGAATAGAGCCAGGCTTTTGGCAACGGCGGCAGTACCGCAAGCATGTCGAAACAAGCCCCCTTTGCACAGAGAATACCCCTCGTCAGTCTGAGAAAGAAACTCCTCTACAGCAGCCGTGAGAATGAGTTGGAGCAGCCATTTTTCGCCAACGATAAACAGAGCCCTCTCAATGGAGTCAACTTGCGTTTTGATTCCAAAGAACGCTGAATTGCAGAACCCGATGATTTTGGCACTCATCACCTGGTCCTGCATGATTTCTTTCACCACCTCGTCATGCCTGTAGGTCTGGTCCGAGAGCATCCTCAAGACCTTCAGGGCAATTTGGGGGATGGGGCGGAGCTGTTTCATAGCATCCGCAATGTCTAGGATGCCGGCCTTCCCGGGACCGGCTGAGTCGCCAGAGGCGGTCGGAAGCCCGAGGGGCTCAATCTCCGTTTCCCAGGTCTGTAGGTTCAGCGATAGGCGGCAGGAAAAATAACCGCCGATTTCACACTCGCGAATGCGTATCTTATCCTTGTTAAGGATTGATTCTACAATGTCAGCCGTACGCCCGCCGATGTCCAGGTTCAGATCCACTCTCGACACCTGCCCCATCAAGGCTCCACCGGCATAGCTAGCTTCTAAATTCGCCATGGAGGCGCCTTCCCTACAGAGCCGTTCAATAAACAGAGGCAGTCCGGTTTTCGCGTAAATCCCCGGCTGCCATGGATCCCCTTCGCCGGGAGGTTCAGGAAGGAGCAGATGAATCAGCCCTCCTACCTCTGCATGCTGGTCCCAGAGCGCAACCCCGACACAGGTCCCCAGATCGGCGTGAACAATGGCCCCCTGTTTTTTGCCAATGAAATCATGTCCGGATGGCACGATTAATCTTCGCAGATTCTGTTTGGTCTTGAACATGGAAATCCTGAGATCCATTGAGATAAACAAAGAAACGCCATCCCCACTAACACACCCCTTTGAGAGCGTCAAGCAGAATGCCTTTCAGCATGCCAGCCGTTCCTTTGGACAAGTTCCTGCAGGCAGGTTTGTGCTTCAGGCGGAATCGAAGTGAAGTGCACCAGATAGCAATGCCTTGATTCGTCGCTGGTGCGTATCACCTTGCCGTAGAGCTCAAGCTCCTGACTGCCGCACTTCGTGGGTGACCAGCGAAGCAAGATGTTATCATAAGGCCGCAGTGGTCCGCATGCTTCAAGGAGACCGCGCCGCTGAGACAGACCGACCAACGTTGCCGGCTGCATCTGGTCACTGAGGTGCTTGTCGGCCAAGCGCGCATACTGCAGGGGTTGAGGTTCGGCAAGCATCACACAATCGGTTTCCTGCCGGTCAACCAGCAACCCCGGGAAATCTTCGTGACCCAATAATTCTCGACACTGGAGAGGTTCGGACATGCCCTTGGCGTGAACCTCGATGTCGGCGCCAAGGATGAGACCCGGCCCGGCAGCCTGCATCAGCCCCGGTGAAACAAGCACCTGACCTCCTACAGTAAAACTTTCGATGCGTGCAGTCAGATTGACCGTCTGCCCCACAACTGCATATTTTGATCGTTTAGTGGACCCAATGTTCCCTACTATCACTTCTCCCGTGTGCAGGGCAATGCCCATTTCAATTGTGGGCCAATCCCTTTGGAGGTTGTACTCATTGACCTCACTCATCGCTTGCTGCATCTCCAGAGCGCAACGGACCGCACTCCTGGCAGCATCATTCATGATCAATGGTGCACCGAAGATCACCAATATGGCATCCCCTATGATTTCATCGATATTCCCGCCACTCTGCTGGATGACCTCAACCATGACCGCAAGGTAGTGGTTCAGAACGGCAACCACTCTAGTGGGTTCAAGCCTCTCAGCCAGGGCTGTAAAACCTCGAAGATCGGACATTAGCAGGGTGACTTCACGCTTTTCCCCACCGAGTTTGAGGCCGTCGGGGGCATCCAGGATTGCATCAACGATTTCATCGCTGGTGTAACGGCCGAAGGTCTTGCGAATGAACTGATTACGCCGATCCAGCTCCTTGTTCAAGGCCACCAGCGCCTCATAAGAGTCCTTGAGTTGCTGGGTCATACTGTTGAAGGCAGCGGAGAAGTCACCCATGAAATCAAGCCGTTGGGTCAAATCTCCACCGGCGATTTGCTGCGTTTTCCAGGTGACGTGTCGAAGGTTGGCCTGGAGTGTTTTAAGGGCGCTGACAACGGTCATACGGCCAAGCAGTGGGCGGCTGTCCAGCTCTCCTTGAGCGATCTGCTCCATTGCCTCTGCGAACGGAGAAAATTCCGTTAGAAACCGGTTCACAAAGGTAATGAGCTGACGTATTTCGTTGTCGGGGAGGTCATCCGCAATGGGAATCGGCTCCGGGAGCCTTCCAGAGCGAAGGTGGTAGAACACCGCAGAGATGGAATCGATGACCTGTTCGTCAACAGAGAGCATATGAGTGCCCTACTTGGGATCGACTCTAAAACGGCAGATACGTCCTCCAGAGCCCCAGCAGTCAACCTCCTTGACGTGGAAATCCTTACCCGTGTAGGCAAGAAGCAAACCAGCGATGAACCCTTCATCATAGATGCAGATCTCCTCCGAGCAAACCGGAATGCCTGAACAATCAAGATCCTCGGCCACCGTTATCACGAAAGCCCCCTTCTCAGGGACTGCCGACTCGATGCGCAGAATGCCGATCCCAAGCTCCCTCATGGCTCGCTCGAGTTCCGTGAGCATGCCGTTGATATCCCCGTTCTGGGTGAGCATATTCTCACAGAACTGTTCACCGGCTTTCTTGCCGGCTTCGAAGAAAATACGGTCAGCCTCTGCAACTCCCGAGTCCCGGATCAAAATATCTCGAAGCGTGTACTGCATGAGTCGATATACTGACACGTGCACCATGGGGCCCAGATTGGGCCGCCCTTCTTTGATGTCACCCAACATGTTCCATTTGAATTGGCTTTCATCTCGCTCTTCTCTGAACATCTTCAAACCCTCCCTCACCCCTTCCAGCAGGCAGAAGAGGTCGAACGATCGGCAACCGAAATCGGCTCATCTCAGACACTGAACATTTATAGTTCGAGACTTTGACATCGACAAGTACTTTGTCCTTTTGATATTACGGGAAAAAAAGAGAGGTTCTTGACAACACCCGAAGAGGAGAAATCGTATGGACAAGCACCAAATTGCATGGAACGAGAAGATCGCCCGAAACATCATCGAAAATCTGGAGAAACGCCGAATGGTAGGGAGCTATGCTTCGACCGCGGCTCAGGCGAGGGATGAAGTTTTTGCAATGATCCCCGAAGGGGCGTCGGTTTACCGCTGCGGTTCAATGACGACGGCAGGAATCGGCCTTTGGGAAAAGCTGCTTGAGCGCCCAGGTGTGAAACTCATCAACCCCTACCAACCCGGACTCACCCATGAACAATCATTTGAGCTCAGGCGTCAGGGCCTGCTGGCTGATGTAATGATTACCAGCTCCAATGCGATCACTCTGGACGGCAAACTGGTGAACCTTGATGGGACCGGCAACCGGGTATCAGCCATGATGTTCGGTCCCAAGAAGGTGATCCTCGTCATAGGAATGAATAAGGTAGCCCCCGACCTGGAATCCGCCCTGGCAAGGGTAAAACACTATGCCGCACCGGTCAACGTGATCCGTCTGGGTTTCAAGAACCCTTGCGGTGAAACTGGAACCTGCAGCGACTGCAAATCACCGCAGCGGATCTGCAACATGTGGAGCATCATCGAAGGTCACATGGACCAAGGCCGCATTCATGTTAAACTGGTTGGCGAGAACCTGGGATACTAAGCCTTATCTCTTGATCTGTGTTTAACCCCTTTCATGATTGTTGTTGAGGGCGTCTGGCATAGCAAATGCCAGATTGAACCTCAACTTCTCAAAAAGCCTAACGTAGAAACGCGCCGATATTCCCGGCTGTACTCAACTGCTTTCTGGCCTCCAGACCCCGGATCTCTTCGCTTCTTCCTCCCATTGTTAGAACGCGTTCCGAGGCGAGCCACAGCATATCTTCAATACCCTCCAGCACTTTTGAACAATAGGGACATTTCTTCTCAGCAGGAGCGTGATCTAAGAGCACATCGCAGGCGGGGCAACGATAGCCGGCCAGCTTAACCCCGGAAGCGTAGAGCAATCGATGCACACGCCCCTGGTTGATTGCATCGAGCGTTGCATTAAGCCCCAAAACGGCCTTCTTGATCCCCGGCTCCGTTTTTTGCGCAACAGTCACCAGATCTTGCAGAACAGCAAGCTCCTGCTCCCGTTCGAGCTTCTCGATGAAAGGTAGAGAAAGCTCTAAAACTTCATTTGCCTTAGCTGAGGCAGAAATCCTCACGCGGTCCACTACGCGGGTTAATACAGCCTTGGGCAGAAGGCGCTGCAGTTCGGCAGTGATGTCCTCTGAACCTGCCAGGAGTATCCGGTCTATGTGGTATTCTTTGATGATATCGTGCAGAATATCGGAAACATCCTTCAAGAACCAACCGCTCCAGGTAGCTGCCCGGCGTTGGAATATCATCTGAGAGCGCATATGGTCGCTTCCCGCGGTACTACGATGCTTGACCGGAGGATCCTGAAAAACGTCTGACACTTCTTCGATAGCCCCCATGGAGATCGCAAAGAAGCGAGCCCTCTCGTGTCCGATCAATACTACTCCATAGCGTTCGTATGCATCCATGCTCTCCATAAGGGGCCTTATGTAGGGGGTATTCCCATACCATGCCTGAGTGGCCATACGAATCGGGAGATCTTCCTCAAAGTAGAAGGATTCGGAGACATCGCAGAAAAGCAGGAGGCTCTTTCCTTTGGGTAAGCGAAATTCCACCTTCTGCCGCATCCAATCGGCGTCTTCACGGAAATGCCGAAGACCGGCTTCATCATCGAACTGAGCTTCAAGGTCCTTCAGCATCCTGTCGAGGACCGCCTTATGGGCACTTCGGCGAGTCGACGGATCCGTAACATCCAAGTTGAGATACACACTCAAAACAGGAGAACCCTCTCGAACAGTTCGCTCCGCCAGTTTCTGAATGACGTGGGGTTGCAATACGTTCATGGCCTAACCCTCCCTCAGTTTCGCAGTTTGTGGTCTTATTCTAATCTCTAACCTCCCGAAGTAGAAGGAGACTTCTTCTCGTTTCAGGTTTTTCCGGGCACTTTTCGATGAAGAGCAACATTGTGAGGACCTCAGAAAAGTGACGTGATGATCGGCATGAGCACCACTATTAGAGGGGCGATGGCCAGTGCGGGCAAAAAATTAGCAAGGCGGACGTCCTTGAGCTGGAGAAGTTTGAGACTTATGCCAACAATGAGCAACCCGCCGGATGCAGTCATTTCCACGATCATCGCATCGGTAAGTACTCTTGAGAAGGTAGTGGCGAAGAGCGTTATCCCTCCCTGGTAGAGGAGGATACTCAACGCCGAAAGCGAAACTCCCCACCCAAGGCTCGCAGAAAACGCAACAGCTGCAAACCCGTCAAGGGCCGATTTTATTGCAAGCAGCCGGTAGTCCCCTGCCATTCCATCTTGTATGGAACCTAGAATGGCCATCGGACCCACACAGAAGACAAGACTGGCGGTCACAAAACCTTCTCCAAAAAGCGAGTCCGGGTGTTTGGACAACAATGACTGCATGAGAGATCCAAACCACTCCAGCCCATCGTGAATCTTCAAAACCTCCCCAAGGACTCCTCCAATGAGAATGGCTCCCAGCGTGATCATGACATTTCTTGTCCCCAGGGCCATTTGGAGACCCACCAACATGGTAATCAGGCCAAGCCCATTGAGCACTGTATGGCGTACGCGCTCCGGCAACCGTGAGCCTACGGCAACACCGATCATGCTGCCCGTGAGAATAGATCCTACATTGATGAGGGTCCCTTGCACGTCCGTGACTCCTTTCCAGGGCTGAATGAACTATTCTTGGCATATGAGCAGACGCTTTGGTTTTCTAACCGCTCGATCCTCTCAACCAGAGGGGGATGGGAATAATTGAAACACACATAAAGAGGGTGGGGAAAGAGGTTCGAGAGATTGTCAGAGGCGGTCCTTTTCAGCGCAGTGGCCAGAGATTGCGGGTCTTTCATCAGACATGCTGCAAAATGATCCGCATCTCGTTCAAAACGCCTTGACAGGGCTGCAATAATCGGTTGCACGAAAAACCCGATCTTTCTCCACATTATTCCTATTATGAATAGTCCCGCATAAGCTTGAACGCCTGTAAAACCAAAGGTTGAATAGAGCAGGGGCCAGTCCAGAAGGAGGAATGTCATGTAGAACCCGACGAGCAAGACCCCCGCGGAAAGAAGTAGCTGTTTGAGAACATGCTTCCCACTGAAATGTCCAACCTCGTGCGCCAGAATAGCCAGGATTTCCTCCCGGGGATGGGCTTCCATCAGGGTATCGAAGAGCACAATCTGTTTCGTCCTTCCCAGGCCGGTGAAATAGGCATTGGTGTGACGACTGCGAAGACCCGCGTTCATCTGGAAGATATTCTTCACCCGAAAGCCGCTCCGTTCCATCAAATCCTTGATTCGCCCAGCCAGCTGTTCGTCTCCAACGGGTTCAAACTTATTGAAGAGGGGGGCAATGAGTTTGGGATAGAGAATGGTGAGCAAGACTTGCACCATAGTCACAACCAAGAAAGACCAGAGCCACCACAAGTTCGGAGAGGTCCGTATCAGCCACAGGACGCTCACAAAGATGCCGGAGAAGAAAGAAACGGAGAGCAGCAGAGCCTTCAGCTGATCAGTTACCCAAAGTGCAACCGTAGAACGATTGAAGCCAAACCGCTCCTCAATCACGAAAGTGTGGTAGTAATCGAAGGGCAGGGAGACAACGCACAGCAATAGCCCTGGAAACAGGAAGAACAAGCAGCCGGCGAGAGAGAAATGGATGCCCCGGCCTTCCAGTGCCTTTTCCAGACATGCCATCGACCCGGAAAGTATGGTGCAGAGCAGCACGGCTTCAACTACCAGCTCCTGGCAGACTGTCAGACGGTTCTTTGCCAGCGTATAGGATCTGATATTGGAAAGCTTCACAGCATCTATGAAGCCTTCAAACGTCTCGGGGATGCGATCACCGTGTTCTTCCATATGCCTGAGGTTGATTCGCTCCAACCACAAATCGGTCAGGCACTGGAGAAGATAGATTGCCACAAAGGCGACGGACAAGGGGTTGACTTGGATCATGATG
>Ga0233425_10011863_pt1 | contig 10029 bp, 12 predicted proteins | sample Watercolumn_Towu_2_FD_181712 | JGI IMG/M metagenome (GOLD analysis project Ga0233425, IMG submission 181712) | Freshwater microbial communities from Lake Towuti, South Sulawesi, Indonesia - Watercolumn_Towuti2014_140_MG | ecosystem: Environmental > Aquatic > Freshwater > Lake | place... | reverse complement strand
CCCCGTTCTTCACCAACTACCGCCCGCAGTTCTACTTCCGCACGACCGACGTGACCGGCATCGTGCAGCTGAAGGAAGGCGTGGAGATGATCATGCCCGGCGACAACGCCGAGCTGAACGTCGAGCTGATCACCCCGATCGCGATGGAAGAGAAGCTCCGCTTCGCCATCCGCGAAGGCGGCCGCACCGTCGGCGCCGGCGTGGTCTCCAAGATCATCGCCTGATCGCGACGAGCTGACCGAACGACGACAGGCCCCGCCGGAGCGATCCGGCGGGGCTTTTCGTTGTGAGCGAATGGATGCGACTGCGCCGCTGAAGACCCCCGACGGCCGCTACATCGTCGTGCGCGGCCGCCTCTGGCGGACCTCCGACCCGGGCCTGACGCCGGCGCGACGCGAGGCGCTGGTGCGCGAACTGATGGCGGCGCGCAGCGCGGTCGCGCGCGCGCGGCGGGCCGGAGACGCCGTCGCCCTGGCCGAGGCGGGCCGGGCCGTGGACGCGGCCAAGCGCGCCCTGGGCGAGCGCGGCCCGCCGTGGTGGAGCGACGGCGCCCCCGACTTCAACCGCCGGCTGGCGCGCAACACCCCCTATGCCGACTGGTTCGCGGCCCTCGACAACGCGCCGGCCTAGCTGACGAACCGCACCTCGACCCCGGGCTTCACCGCCGCCGCCAGCTGTTCGGCGTCCCAGTTGGTCAGGCGGACGCAGCCGTGCGAGGCGGTCTTGGCGATCTTCGACGGGTCGGGCGAGCCGTGGATGCCGTAGCCGTCCCGCGACAGGTCGATCCACACCGAGCCGACCGGATTGTTCGGCCCGGCCGGCACCACCACCGTCTCGGTCCCCGAGCCGTAGCTCAGCTCCTCGGGGTCGAAGGTGTAGTCGGGCTCCGGCGCCACCCCGTTGACGCGCAGGGTCCCGGACGGGGCGGGATTGCTCTCGGAGCCGATGGTGGCGGGATAGAAGGCGATCAGCCGGTCCGAGGCGTCGAAGGCGCGCAGGGACCGCTCGCCCTTGTCGACCACGATGCGCGCCACCTCCGGCAGGTCGGGGTCGCCCACGGCCGGAACCACCAGCCGCTGGCCGGCGCGGCGGAAGTCGACGTCGGGGTTCAGCGCCTGCAACAGCGCCTCGGTGATGTGGAAGCGCTCGGCGAGGCGCTCGCGCGGCCCGGTGTAGCGCACCCCCTGCCGCGCCTGTTCCGCGAGGTCGCCCGACGGCGGCGGGCTGAACGGCCCGGCGAGATCCTGTTCGGTGATCACATAGGTGGTCATGGCGGCGCGGGAGTCGGCGGCGGTGAGCCGCTGCATCAGGGCGTCGTCGATGGCGTCGCCCTCCAGCCCCTCGGCCTCGCGGAAGGCGGCCACCGCCTGGCGGGTGTTCTCCCCGCGCAGGCCGTCGATCACCCCGGGCGAGAAGCGCGAGCGGTCGAGGAGGATCTGCAGGCGCACGAGGCCGGGATCGGGGCGGGCGGCGGCGGCGGCGGCGTCGGCGCCGTCGGCCGGCGCGGAGCCCGCCCCGGACCCGCCGGCCGTCGTCTCCGGCGCCGGCATGGCCCGGTCGATCTGTTCGGCGGTGAAGACCGGCGGGGCGGCCGAAGCGGCGCGGCCGGACGGATCGCCCGACGGTTCGCGGTCAGGGGCGCCGCAGGCGGCGAGGGCGAGGACGGCGGTCGAGGCGAGGATCAGGCGCATGGCGTTCCGGACAGTTGCGGGGGGTCCTGAAAGCCAATCCCCCGGGTCGCGCCCCGTTCCCGGCGGGCGTCAGCGCAGCGCCGCGGCCAGGCCCTCGGCGGCGGTCTCCGCCCAGCAGGCGTATCCGGCGTCGTTGAGGTGAAGGTCGTCCGGCCCCACGCCGCCCCGCTCGAGCCCGTCCCAGCCGGCCATGGCGGCGAAGCGCCCGTGCATGGCGTAGCGCTTGCGTCCGGCCTCGAGGGTGAGCAGCCGGCTCATCTCCGCCAGCGCCGGATTGCGGCCCCGGAAGGCGGGGTTGGCGGTCGCCTCCGGCAGGCGCTGGGAATCGACCAGCAGGACGTCCACGCCCGCCGCGTCGAGGATCGCCTCGCCGCGGCGCAGGTCGGCGAAGACGTCGTCCATCGGCCGGTCGCGCAGCACGTCATTGGTGCCGATCTGCCAGATCACCAGGTCCGGCCGCACCGCCGCCGTCTCGCGCGCCAGCCGGTCGGCGGTCTCCCGCGCCGTCTCGCCGCCGATCCCCCGGTTGACGACCGTGACGTCGACTCCCGGCAGACGGCGCTCCAGCCCCGCCTCGAGCAGGGGGACGAAGGACAGCTCCCGCTGGCTGGCGCCGACGCCCTCGATCGAGGAGGAGCCCATGGCGAGGATGGTCAGCCGGCCGTCGGCCGCGGCGGCGCGACTGCGCGACAGGCCGTCGTTGGCCGCCACATGGTCGGCGGAGACCGGGCAGGCGGCCGGCGCCTGGGCGCGGGCGGCGGCGGGGAGGGCGGCGAGGGCGAGGGCGGCGGCGAGGGCGGCGATCTTCAAGGGTTGGGCTTTCCGGTGGCGGGGTCGACGGCGGTGTCGCCGGAGTTGGACGAGCCTTCGGAGCCGGCGGGCTCCTGGGCGGGGCGGGGCGGCTGGCCGTCGTGTTGCGGGGCGCGCTCCTCCTCATATTCGTTCTGGCGGCCGGGGTCACGGTTGGCGGTCATCGGAGGCTCCGTCGGGGTGGGTGTCCGGCAGCAACGCCTGCGCCGTCCCGCGGCTCCGCAGCATCCGATTCACCAATCCCCTAAACCGTACTGCAACGGCGACCGGCGCAGGATGCCGCCGGTACGACCTCGCCCCGGGAACCCATGACCGACACGCCGGACCTGGAGATCATCCGTCCCGACGCCCTGCGTCCGGAGGACCGCGACGCCTGGCAGGCGATCCGCGCCGCCGAGCCGCGACTGGACCACCCCTACCTCGACCCGCGCTTCGCCGCGGCCGCGGCCGGGGTCCCGGGGGCCGGCCTGGCGGTGTTCCGCCGCGGCGGGCGGGCCGTCGGCTTCTTTCCGTTCCAGCGCCGCGGGCGGCTGATCCAGCCGCTGGGCGCGCCGCTCAGCGACTACCACGGGGTGATCGCCGGCGCGGGCGAGGGACTGACCCCGGCGGTCGTGGCGGCGCGGCTGGGCGGGACGCTGCGGGTCGGGGGCTGGATCGTGTCGGACCTTGCCGCCGCCGGCTTCACCCCGCGCACCCGCATGGCCACCGACGTCACCGGCGGCCGCGAGGCCCTGGCCGCGCGGCTGGAGGCGCGCAGCCACCGCTTCTTCAAGAACATGCGCCGGCTGGGCCGCGGCTTCGAGCGCGACCACGGGGCCCCGGTGTTCGCCTGGGACGACCGCGATCCGGCGGTGCTGGACTGGATCGTCGCCCACAAGCGGGCCCAGTACCGCCGCACCCGCCGTCATGACGTCTTCGCCTGCGGCTGGACCGTCGACCTGCTGCGCCGGCTGCACGCCGCCCATCCGGAGGGATTCGGCCTGCGCGTGACCTCGCTGCGCAAGGCGGACGGGACCCTGGTCGCGGCCGAGGCGGCGCTGGACGACCGCCGCACCCTGCACCTGTGGTTCCCGACCTATGATCCGGCCTTCTCGCAGTACGGCCCCGGCACCCTGCTGACCCGGCGCGAGCTGGAGCAGGCGGCGGCGGAGGGCTACCGGCTCGTCGACTTCGGGGCGGGGGAGGAGGGCTACAAGTCGGCCCTCGCCGAACCGGCCGGGACGGTGTTCGAGGGCGTGGCCGACGGGCCGCGGCCGCATGCCGTCTCGGTGGCGGCCCGCGCCCTGGCGCACGGCCCCGCGCCGCTGCGTCGCTTCGGCCAGAGCCTCGGCCGCCGCTTCGACATCATCAACGCCTGCGAGACCCGCGCCGCCGACTGGTGGGCCGGCGCGGCGGGGGCGGCCGCGGCCGCGGCCCGCAAGACCCTGGGAGCCGCCGCATGACCGATCGCCTGATCCCGGACCTCGACGCCGGCCAGCGCGCCGCCTTCGGGCGCACGCCGATGACCTACGCCCACCGGCTGCTGGACACGGGCCTGTTCGGGGACGAGGCGCTGGCGGCGCAGCTGGAGCGCCACCCCGCCGAGCTGTTCGACATCAACATCTTCCACTACGACGCCGACGACCAGGCCCTGCTGCAGACCGGGACCAAGGGCGACCGGCCGGGCGCGGCCCTGCTGGAGGCGGTCAAGGCCGGGCGGGTGTGGATCCAGATGCGCCGCATCCAGGATCACTGGCCCGAGCTGGGCGCGGCCATGCGCCGGGTGTTCGCGGAGCTGTCGGACCAGGTCCCCGGCTTCCGCCCGGTGCAGGTCACCGGCCAGCTGATCCTGTCGGCGCCGCAGGCCAAGGTGCCCTTCCACGCCGATCCGCCGGGCGTGACCCTGTTCCACCTGCGCGGCGAGAAGCGCATCTGGATCTACCCCGTCGACGAGGCGCACATGCCGGCCCGGTCGATGGAGAACATCGTGCTGGAGCAGCAGACCGAGGACCTGCCCTACCGTCGCGAGATGGACGCGGCGGCCGAGGTGTTCGACCTGAAGCCGGGCCTGGCCGCGGCCTGGCCGCTGCACGCGCCGCACCGCATCGAGAACCTCGGCAGCTTCAACGTCTCCCTGTCCTGCGACTACCAGACCTGGACCTCCCGCATCACCAACGGGGCGCACTACGCCAACGGGGTGCTGCGTCGCTGGGGCGCGCCGGTGCTGCCGGCGGACCGGGCGCCGATGGCGGCGCGGACGGCGCTGTGGGGCGCCTCGATGGCGCTGCGCCGCATGGGCGTGGTCAGGACCCGGCTGGAGTCCTACGAGCGCGCCTTCGAGCTGGGCGATGCGCCGCCGCCGCCGGACAAGGGGCTGATCGCGCCGCTGGCGATGCGCTAGGGCGCATTCTTACAACGGGGTCATGACCTCGATTTAAAGTGACTTGGCCAGGGCGCGGCCGCACCTTCCCGTCATCAGGACAGGGAGGCTCCGCCATGAAATCCGCCATCGTCATCCTTCCCGCCATCGCCGCCGCGGCGCTGGCCGGCCCGGCTCTCGCCAGGGAGCCGAACGTCGAGATCCGTCACGCCGTCGCCCGCGTCGCCGTGGTCGTCGAGGACCGCGCCGACGTCGCTGTGGAGGTCGAGCAGGGGAGCTCCCAGCTGCCCGCCGTGCGCGTCAGCCGGGTCGGCGACGAGGTGCGCATCGACGGCGGGCTGCGTCGCCGCGGCTGGTTCGGCTCGAACAACGGAATCCGCAACTGCAACATCGGCCCCCGCGACGCCCGGGCGGGGGAGGGCGCCTCGGCCGAGGTGCGCGGCCTGGGCCGCATCAACCTCTCCGACGCCCCGCTGATCGTCATCCGCACGCCGCGGGCGGTGGACGTCAGCGCCTCGGGCGCGGTGTTCGGCTCGGTCGGCCGCGGCGCGACCTCGGTCGACCTCGGCAACGGCGGCTGCGGCGCCTGGGACATCGCCAACGTCGACGGTCCGCTGTCGCTGAGCATCGGCGGCTCGGGCGACATGCGCGCGGGAACCTCGCGGTCGCTGGAGGTGGCGATCGGGGCCTCCGGCTCGGTCACCGCCGGCGCCACCGGAAGCCTCGAGATCGCCATCGGCGGCTCCGGGGACGTGACCGTCGCCCGCATCGACGGTCCGCTGGAGGTGTCGATCGGCGGCTCGGGCGACGTGCAGGTGCGCGGCGGGACCGCGCCCACGGTGGAGATCTCGATCGCCGGCTCGGGCGATGTCGACTTCAACGGGGTCGCCGGCGACGTCGACGTCTCGATCATGGGCGGCGGCGATGTGAACATCGCCCGCGCCACCGGTTCCGTCAGCCGCTCGATCGTCGGCGGCGGAGACGTCCGCATCGGCAGCTGATCCCCCTCGGCTGAAGCGGACGGAGGAGGCCCGGGAGCGTGGAACCCCCCGGGCCTTTTTCGTGCGCGCGACGCGGCGGGCAAGCAAAAGCCCCGGCGGATCGCTCCGCCGGGGCTTCTGTCGTCAGACCGTGAGGACGCTTACAGCGCGCCCAGCACGCCGGCGACGCCGGCGCCGGTCAGGTTGGCGCCGGCGCGGTCGCGGGCCTGCAGGCCGCCGCCGAACGAGTAGCGCAGACCGATGGTCCAGGTGTCGATGGTGACGTCCTCGACGTCGCCGCGGGTGTAGCCCGCCGCCACCGAGAACGGGGTGTTGGCGATCTCGTACTCGGCGCCGGCGCCGTAGGTCCACAGGTCGGCGTCGTCGCCGCCGGCGTCCAGGCTCGAGTAGCTGGCGCCGACGTTCAGGCGCAGGTTGGCCATCGGGTAGAAGGCCGCATCGGCGCCCAGGGTCCAGGCGTCGATGTCGAGGTCGTCGACCGTGGCGTAGGCCAGCGAGCCGGTCAGGGTCGCGCCGGCGAGGTACTTCTGGGCCTCGGCGCCCACGGTCCAGGCCGTCTCGTCGCCGGCGTCGGCGGCGCCGACGAAGCCGCCGAAGCGGACGTCGGAACCGGCCATGCGGGTCAGGTGAGCCGTGCCCGACACGCCGGTGTCGTCGGCGTCGTCGCTGTGGTCGATCGAGCCGGCGAAGGTGGCGGTCCAGCCCGAGAAGGCGTCAACGGCGACGACGCCGTCGATGCCGTAGCTGTCGGTGTCGGCTTCCAGCCCGCCGAGCTCGACTTCGCTGCTGGCGTAGGAGACGCCGACCGAGCCGACCGGGCCCGACTGGGCGAGGGCGGGAGCGGCGGCGAAGGCGGCGACGGCCGCGGTGGCGAGGAAGAGAGACTTCATGTTGTTTTTTTCCGTTGCTGCAGCCGCGGGGAGTCGCGCTGCGGACCCCGGAGCTATCAGCCGGCCTCCGAGCGTCGCTATTACAAACCTGTCACAAAACAGCGGCTTGCGACGGATGTGGCCGCTGCGCCACGCATTGTGGCGCCGAAGCGGCAGGGGCGGGGAAGCTTTGCGGCGGCGTCTCACCGGGCTGTCAGAAATCTCCCCGCCTGGCCGCGCGGAGCGCGCCGCCGCGGCGGAAACGCGCCGCCCTGCTATCGCCGCTTGACGGAAGCGGAATCGACGGTCATAAGCCCCCACTCTTGTTGGACCGGCTGTGCACCTCCGGGTGCAGACGCGGTCCGCAGGAACGACCTGAGTACCTGTTCTTTGCAGCGCTTCAGGACTCCAGCGGCCTTCGCGGGCTACCGCGTGGGCCGATCGTTTTTGCGGACGTGCGTACCCTGAGGGTCGTCAGACCCGAAGGCCTCCGGTCTTTGAAATGGTTCACAGGGACGCGGTCCTCCGACCGCTTGGGAATAACAACCGATATGGATCAGAGCATCCGCATCAGGCTGAAGGCCTTCGATCACCGCGTCCTCGACTTTTCGACGCGCGAGATCGTCAACACCGCCAAGCGCACGGGCGCGACCGTTCGCGGTCCGATCCCGCTGCCCACCCTGATCGAAAAGTTCACCGTGAACCGCTCGCCGCACGTCGACAAGAAGTCGCGCGAGCAGTTTGAAATCCGCACGCACAAGCGCGTGCTCGACATCGTCGACCCCACCCCGCAGACCGTGGACGCGCTCATGAAGCTCGACCTGTCCGCCGGCGTGGACGTCGAGATCAAGATTTAATCGAGAAGGGCGGGATCCGACATGCGTACGGGCGTGATCGCCAAGAAGCTGGGCATGACCCGCGTGTTCGCCGATGACGGCGCGCACGTTCCGGTCACCGTGCTCCAGCTCGACGGCTGCCAGGTCGTCGGCCAGCGAACCCAGGAGCGGGACGGCTACGTCGCCCTGCAGCTGGGCGCGGGCATGAAGAAGGCCAAGAACACCAACAAGGCCCAGCGGGAGGCTTTCGCCAAGGCGGAAGTCGAGCCGAAGGCCTATGTGGCCGAGTTCCGCGTCGATGCGGACGGTCTCGTCGACGTGGGCGCCGAGCTGTCGGCCGACCACTTCGTCGCCGGCCAGAAGGTCGACATCCAGGGGCTGACCATCGGCAAGGGCTTCGCCGGCGGCATGAAGCGCTGGAACTTCGGCGGCCTGCGGGCGACCCACGGCGTGTCGGTCTCGCACCGCTCGCACGGTTCGACCGGCAACCGCCAGGATCCGGGCCGCACCTTCCCCGGCAAGAAGATGGCCGGCCACCTCGGCCAGGAAACCGTCACCCAGCAGAACCTGACCGTCGTCCGCGTGGACGCCGAGCGCGGCCTGATCCTGGTCAAGGGCGCTGTCCCGGGCCACGACGGCAGCTACGTCAAGGTTCGCGACGCCATCAAGAAGGCCCGCCCGGCCGACGCCCCGTTCCCGGCCGGCGTCAAGTCGAACAAGGCCGCTGCTCAACCCGCGGAGACCCCGGCTGAAGAAGCGCCGGCCGTCGAAGCGACCGAAGGCGGTGAAGCGTAATGAAACTCTCGGTCATCAAACTCGACGGCAAGGCCTCGGGCGACGTTGAACTGTCGGACGCCGTCTTCGGCATCACCGACATCCGCGGCGACCTGCTGGCCCGTTACGTCAACTGGCAGCTGGCCAAGCGCCGCGCCGGCACCCACAAGGTCCAGACCCGGAACGAGAACTCTCGCACCGGCAAGAAGATGTACAAGCAGAAGGGCACCGGCGGCGCCCGTCACGGTTCGCGCCGTGCGCCGCAGTTCGTCGGCGGCTCGCGCGCCTTCGGTCCGGTCGTCCGCTCGCACGGCTTCTCGCTGCCGAAGAAGGTCCGCGCCCTGGCCCTGAAGCACGCCCTGTCCTCCAAGGCGAAGGCCGGCGACCTGGTGGTCGTCGACACCGTCTCGGTCAAGGAGCCGAAGACCGCCGCCCTGCGCGAGCAGTTCGGCAAGCTCGGCTGGAACAAGGCCCTGATCATCGCCGGTCCGGAAGTCGACGCGAACTTCGGCCTGGCCGCGCGCAACATCCCGCACATCGACGTGCTGCCGAACGCCGGCCTGAACGTCTATGACATCCTGCGGGCCGACAAGCTGGTGCTGACCAAGGCCGCCGTCGAGGCGATCGAGGCGCGCTTCTCTGAGAAGGAGGCCGCGTAATGGCCGGCGCCCAACCCACCGCCAAGCACTACGACACCATCCTGGCTCCGGTGATCACCGAGAAGGCCACGATCCTGTCGGAACAGAACAAGGTCGTCTTCCGCGTGGCGGACGACGCCACCAAGGACGAGATCGCCGCGGCGGTCGAGGCCCTGTTCAAGGTCAACGTGCTGAAGGTCAACACCCTCGTCCAGAAGGGCAAGACCAAGCGTTTCCGCGGCATCATGGGCCGTCGGGTCGACATCAAGAAAGCGATCGTGACGCTGGCCGAAGGCCAGTCGATCGACGTCACGACGGGGCTCTGAACCGATGGCTCTGAAGACCTACAATCCGACCTCGCCGGGCCGTCGCGCCCTGGTGCTGATCGACCGTTCGGAGCTCCACAAGGGCCGTCCGGAGAAGTCGCTCGTCGAAGGCCTGACCAAGTCGGGCGGTCGCGGGCAGGGCGGTCGCGTGGCCGTCCGCTTCCGCGGCGGCGGGGCCAAGACCCTGTACCGCAAGATCGACTTCAAGCGCCGCAAGTTCGCCTCGGCGACCGTCGAGCGTCTGGAGTACGACCCGAACCGGACCGCCTTCATCGCCCTCATCACCTATGAGGACGGCGAGAAGGCCTACATCATCGCGCCGCAGCGCCTGAAGGCGGGCGACACGGTGGTGGCCGGCGAGCGCGTCGACGTGAAGCCGGGCAACGCCATGCCGCTGCGCTCGATGCCGGTGGGTACGATCATCCACAACATCGAGATGAAGCCGGGCAAGGGCGCCCAGCTGGCCCGTTCGGCCGGCGCCTACGCCCAGCTGGTCGGCCGCGACCAGGGCTACGCCCAGATCCGTCTCGGCTCGGGCGAGCTGCGCATGGTGCTGGACGGCTGCATGGCCACGGTGGGCGCGGTCTCGAACCCCGACCACATGAACCAGAACCTCGGCAAGGCGGGCCGCAAGCGTCACATGGGCTTCCGTCCGCACGTCCGCGGCGTGGCCATGAACCCGATCGACCACCCGCACGGTGGTGGTGAAGGCCGGACCTCTGGCG
>Ga0233425_10011860_pt1 | contig 10032 bp, 13 predicted proteins | sample Watercolumn_Towu_2_FD_181712 | JGI IMG/M metagenome (GOLD analysis project Ga0233425, IMG submission 181712) | Freshwater microbial communities from Lake Towuti, South Sulawesi, Indonesia - Watercolumn_Towuti2014_140_MG | ecosystem: Environmental > Aquatic > Freshwater > Lake | place... | reverse complement strand
AAAATACGATCAGCAAATATGTCAAAGAGCAAGGGCGAGCAGATGAGTATGAACAGTTACACAAAGATCAGTTGTCTCTTTTCCTTTAAGATACCCCGTAGGCTTGCCTCGGGGAGTAAGTCATTTTGAATAATACAGATTTCTGCAGAGATGCCCTGTTGGCAACACTCCGCAAGGACACCGTAGAGAAAGTAAGAGTGGCTTCTGAGGAGCACGGGCCGGTCGAAGAACCCCGCCTCATTTGGCGCGCCGTATGCATCCGGGAAGGTCATCGTCCGTGACCCTATTGACGCGTCAGATGGGCTTTCTCAGGCAGGGACTTTGGTCAGCTTCTTTTGATTTTTTATGACGGCTGACAGGGAGCGGAGAGCCTGGTTGACGGAATCGTGATCAGGAAAATATTTTGCGACATCCGGTTCAATTACGACTACATTTGTGCCTGCTGCATAGCGCTTCGCATATTTTCCTCTAATACCCTTGCTGAAGTCATATTCTTCAAGCATGTCTGGATCTTTTGGCATTTTCTTCATAGGTTTCTCTTTCATGTTTTGTCGCCTTTCTCGCACTGATAAGCCGTATTTTGCTGCCTCGCTCTGTATGCACTACTACCAATAGCCTGTTTTGATGTGAGATGCCGATCAGAATCAGTCTATCCTCATTTGCGGAATGAAGCGGATCAAAGATTGTCAATGACAAGGTATCTTTGAAGGCCGTGCTGGCCTCATCAAAGGATATCCCGTGAACTCGGACATTGCGCTTAGCCTTTATGGGGTCCCATTCAAAAGAAAGCATTGGCAGTAAACCTCATTGTTCGGGTCATTTGAATCATACTATCATACAAGTTGTACCTATAGAAAGTAGTATAGCCCTTCACGAAAACATTACAGTCTTAACTCTGGGATGATCTCTTTTGAGCAGGCTGAACTGTTGCCTTCATCTTCCATTGCATTGCAGCCAGCATCCTACAAAATTGTCATAACCAACCTAAATGTAATCAAATTCTGCTGCATATACGGCTGATCCTCCTTGAAAATCAGCATGTTATCTTTTGGCACCTCAGTTGCAATAGACAGGTCAAGATCAGATGAAAGTGAGGTGCAGGTCATGACAGGAATACCGTTATTCAAAGGAATGGACATAAAGAGCACGCATCCCTGCTTTTCGAAGGAGGCGCATCACAAGTTCGGCAGGATCCATCTTCCTGTGGCCCCTGCATGCAATATCCAGTGCAGGTACTGCATAAGGGAATACGACTGCGCCAATGAATCGCGGCCCGGCATCACGAGCCGCGTGCTTAAGCCGCATGAGGCACTGGAACGGGTCGAGGCGGTCTTATTCGAGGAATGACAACCTCACAGTCGTGGGCATCGCAGGCCCGGGAGACCCACTTGCAAATGATTCGACCTTCGAGACCATGGCGATGATACACCGCAGCTTTCCTCATCTGACGCTCTGTGTATCTACAAACGGGCTTGCATTGCCTGACAGGATCGAGGACCTCATGAGGGTCGGCGTCAGAAGCATCACGATAACGATCAACGCACTTACCCATATCGTTGCAGAAAAGATCTACTCCTGGGTCAGCCGGGGAAGAACTCTCCGCGGCAGGGACGCTGCAGAGCAGATCGTTATCAACCAGCAGAGGGGTTTGATCAATGCGATAGACGCCGGCTTCATGGTGAAGATAAACACGGTCTATATTCCCGGAATAAACGATGTGGAGATGCCGATGATCGCCTGGTTTGCAGGGATCAAGGGGGCTGATATACATAACATCATGCCGCTTATACCGCAGGCAGAGTTCGAGGGGCTGCAGAGGCCTTCTGCCGAGATGATAAACAGGCTCAGGACCGAATGCGCGCCTCATATAGAGCAGATGTCACACTGCAGGCAGTGCAGGGCAGATGCCTGCGGAGCACTCGGTGAGGACAAGGACATGGTGCTTGAGCTGCTCAATGCGCGTATAGGAGAGGAATACTGTGAGATGGTTTAATTCATCTATCAGCGCTGAGGTGCATTATCAAAAGGTTGTGACACGCCAAAAAGAGAGGTGACTTCCATGGCAACCTTTTTGAGTGACCGTGAGCTTGAGCGATATCGGCGGCAGCTGATGCATGACGGCTTCACGATCGAACATCAGAAGAAGCTCAAAAACGCCACTGCACTCGTTTCCGGGATCGGTGGTTTGGGAGGAACAGCGGCAGTATTACTGGCTGTTGCCGGGATTGGAAAGATGAAACTTGCCCATTACGGGAACCTCACGCTTTCGAACATGAACCGTCAGATATTGATGCGGGATGAATGGATCGGCAACAGCAGGGTGGAACAGGGAATGAAGACCCTTCGTGAGATTAATCCCGATGTTGAGATCGAGATATTCGACGAGAGGACTACGCGTGAAAACGCAGGCTTCCTGCTTAAAGATGCGCGGGTTGCTTTGTCTGCCCGCCCTAACTTTGCTGAGCGCAGAGCACTGAATGAGGCATGTGTAAAGAACAATGTGACGATGATAGAGGCTGCCATGAACGGGATGGGCGGATATCTGTTCAATGTTGTCCCTGGAGTATCTCCTTGCCTTCACTGCGTTTATCCGGAGAATGATTCCGAATGGGAGGAGTTGGGATTCCCCGTGTTTGGAGCAGTATCGGGAATGCTCGGCTGTCTCATGGCGATGGAGACTATCAAGATATTGACCGGCTTCGGTAAGCTGCTCTTGTCGGAAATGCTCGTCTATGACCTGACGGATATTGTGTTCAGAAAGGTCCGCATCCGCCGAAACAAAGACTGCCCGGTATGCGGCGGAATGGTCCAGGATTGACTTGCAGCTTTTCGCTACTTACAATCAAATGTGGCATACAGGGATGATAAATGCTCCGGGCAATATGAATAAGAGCAAAGGTCAGACCGAAGGAGATTTTATGAAAATACATATTCTTTTCTATTGTGTTGCAGTTCTTTTTTCTATAGCCCTCGTGCCGGCATTTGCTGAACCACCGAAGGAGCTCACTGTCTCTGCAGCCATAAGCCTGAAAAACTCCTTTGATGAAATAGGAAAGCTGTACGAATCCAGAAATGTCGGGGCAAAGGTCCTGTTCAACTTCGGCGCATCAGGAGACCTGATGAAGCAGATAGAAGGAGGGGCACCTGTAGATGTATTTGCCTCAGCTGCTCAAAAGGACATGGACGAGGCAGAAAAGAAAGGTCTGGTGGGTGTGGCAACGCGCGCGAATATCGCTGTAAACAGCGTTGTGCTTGTTATTCCTGCGTCTTCAAATGTGGCGGTGAAATCATTTGAGGACCTTAGAGCCGGAAACATAAAGAAAATCGCAATCGGTAATCCTAAAACAGTACCGGCCGGGAGATACGCTGAAGAGGTCTTCTCCTATTACAGGATTCTTGACGCTGTAAAGGATAAATTTATACTCACCGAGAATGTCCGCCAGGCTCTTGATTATGTGGCAAGGGACGAAGTGGACGCCGGTATCGTATATGCTACTGATGCGACGACGCGAGCAAAAGAGGTTAAAATAGCAGTTACTGCCCCGGATCAGAGCCATAAGCCTGTAATCTATCCGATAGCAGCTGTGAAGGGCACAAAGAATGAGGCTTCTGCAAAGGCATTTATTGCGTTTGTCCTGTCTGCCGAGGGGCAGAAGATTCTTGGGAAATATGGGTTCAGGAAGCCTTAAATCATAACAGCATGGACAAATGACGAGATGGAACAGGGCGCTATTTTTTCAATACGGCTTTCCTTGCAGGTGGCTGCAGTTGCAACATTTTTTGTGGTCATCTTTGGCATCTTCATTGCCTATCTGCTTGCACGGCGGGCCTTCAGAGGAAGAGAAGTCGTTGATATGCTCTTCACTCTCCCCCTTGTCCTGCCCCCGACGGTTACCGGCTACTATCTGATCGTGCTGTTCGGCAGAAAAGGCCTGATTGGAGGACCACTCTATGAGCTTACAGGATGGACTGTCATGTTCACCTGGCAGGCTGCTGTGCTGGCGTCATTTGTTGTGGCGCTCCCGCTCATGATCAAGACAACGAGGGCAGCCATAGAGTCAGTCGACAGGAATCTCATAAATGCCTCCTTCACCCTCGGTCACGGCGAATGCGAAACAGCCATGCGTGTTGTGCTGCCTCTGGCGAAGCGAGGGATCATCGCAGGCGCAGTCCTCTCCTTTGCGAGGGCAATGGGAGAATTCGGCGCAACACTGATGCTTGCAGGAAATATCCCAGGGAAGACCGACACTATGCCTCTTGCCATCTACTCGCTTGCAGGGAGTGGTGAATGGGCAAAGGCCCATTTTATGGTCTTTCTGCTGACCTGCATTTCCGGTTTATTTCTATATCTTGCCAACCGTTACGCAAAGAGGGTCATCTGATGGGCCTGTCTGTGAATCTGATAAAGAAGATCAACGGTTTTACTCTTGATGCAGCATGGGACATAGGGAATGAGCTCGCAGTGCTGCTTGGTTTCTCCGGCGCAGGCAAATCCATGACCCTGCAGATGATCGCAGGTCTGGCCAGTCCGGATGATGGCCTTATTAAATCAGATTCGAAGGTCTACTTCGACAGAGTCAGGAAGATCAGCATCCCGCCACAGGAACGGAATATCGGCTATGTTTTTCAGGACCTTGCCCTGTTTCCCCATATGACCGTCATGGGCAATATCCTATACGGCGCAAAGAGAGCAGACCGTGATAAAAACACGGACAGGGCAATGGAGATGATTGCGGCATTTGGACTGTCAGGACTTGAGCCGAGATATCCTGCAGAGATATCAGGTGGTCAAAAGCAGCGTGTTGCACTGGCCAGGGCGCTGATGCGCAACCCCGATGTTCTGCTTCTTGACGAGCCTTTTTCAGCCCTCGACTATCCTCTCAGACTTGAAATGCGGAGGTTTCTGAAGGAAGTGAAGTCGCTGTTCAGCATACCTATCGTTCTTGTTACCCATGATGTTGTCGAGGCCTGCGAGCTTGCAGACAAGATGATCGTCTATGTTAACGGAAAGGTTGCACAGTTGGGAGTCCCGGATGAGATTATTCACAGGCCGGTATCTCCTGAAGTCCGCAATCTCGTGCAGGGAATTACAGGACCTGCAGCCAATCCTGTTTTTCTTTAGATGCCGATATGCGCCGGGGAATGAGAGCACAATTATGACAAATAACATATATTTCATAGATGTGACGAACAGGGACGGGGTGCAGACCTCGCGCATACTTCTGCCGAAGCTCGCCAAGACGATGATCAACCTCTATCTCGACGAGATGGGAGTGTTCCAGAGCGAGATCGGGTTCCCAACGCTCAGACATGAGGTCAGTTATATAAATGCGAACCTCGAACTGCAGAAGGCCGGAGTCTTCAGGAACATAAGACTGCAGGGGTGGTGCAGGGCCATACCTGATGATGTTGATCTGACCTTCAGGAACTGCCCTGACCTGAAGCATCTGAACCTCTCGGTCTCGACATCGGACATCATGATAAACGGGAAGTTCCAGGGCAAAAAAGGCTGGAATGATATTGTCAGTTCCATGCAGGAAGCTGTCAGGCTTGCGAAAGACTCGGGTGCTGAGACCGTTGGCATCAATGCAGAGGACGCCTCGCGCACAGAGCTCCAAAGGCTGATAGATTTTGCGATGGCCGGCAAAGAGGCCGGAGCTGACAGGATAAGATACTGCGACACGCTCGGGGCGGAAGACCCGCTCACTATCCACAAGAGGATCCGAGCACTCGGCAAGGCAGCAGAGCTGCCGATAGAGATGCACTGCCATAATGACCTCGGGATGGCAGAGGCAGTATCAGTGGCAGGCGCGCTCGGTGCAGTGGAATCCGGTGTTGACTGTTATATCAACACAACTATCAACGGATATGGAGAGCGCTGCGGGAACTGCGACCTTGTCTCTGCTGTTTTGGCGCTCAGATTCTCTCAGGGGCTCAGGGATAGACTCATGCCTGGGGACCAGATTGATCTCAGAAAATCCTGGAAGATAGCAAAGTATGCCTCATATGCCTTTGGACTGCCGATCCCGATAAACCAGCCTGGAGTGGGAGCCAATGCCTTTGCGCATGAATCAGGCATACATGCTGACGGTGCACTAAAGGACAGGAGAAATTATGAGCTTTATGAGCCTGAGGATGTCGGGCGCGGAGAGCCGGAACTTGTCGAGACAGGCCGCATCATAACGACCGGTGAGTATGGGGGAATAAAAGGCTTCAGGCATGTCTATGACAGGCTCGGTATCCATTTCAATTATGACGAAGAGGCCCGCAGCATACTCGAACTCGTGCAATATGCCAACCTTCATACCCAACGGCCGCTGACAGATGATGAGCTTGTATTTATAGCTGCCCATCAGGATGCAGCATCAAGGATACTGACTGTAATCCCCTGAAGCAGCCTGCCCTGGTCTGCTGCCTGCTGTAGTTCAGTAATCGCAATTAATCAGACAAAAATGTAGCTACAGACAATATTGTAGGCATGACAATTCAACAATATCCATTAAAAACAACATGTTCCAGTATGGCACGGTTTTGGCAATGTAAATGTCATGAACGAGCAGGAGACAACGCTTAAGGGCAAACTGGAAAAACTCGAACGGGAGGAGATCCTTTCGGCCCTCAGGGAAAGCGGTTGGATCATGTCAAAGGCTGCAAGAAGACTTGGAATAAGCGAGAGGATGATCGGATACAAGGTCAACAAATACGGGATCAGGGTGAAGGAGGTTCGATGGAACACGGATATGGGCGCAGATGAGTGCGGTGGCAACAAAAGTGAAGTTAAATAAATTAAACACAATATCAAGGAGGAAGAGATGAGAAAGGTTATTTTGAGTATCTGGGCAACACTGTTTCTGGCATTTGTGATAGTTTCGAGCGGATTTGCTGAGGAGGCGAAATCTTCTGCTCTTAACGCAGAGGAGATCAAGAAAGCGCTCGGTCTCAGCATATATCTGCAGGGCGGGTACACCTATAATTTCAGGAACCCTGATTCAGGTGAGAACAGGCTGCGCGTTTTTGATCATGAGTCCAACAGCTTTAATGTTGACCTCGCTCAGATTGTATTCACAAAGGACGCTCTCATGAACGGCGTCGGCTTCAAGGTGAAGATGTCTGCCGGCGAGACCGCAAAATGGATCCACTCAAGGGGCCTCGGCATCAATGACGGCGATGACCCTGCAAAGAGCGATGTGTTCGACCTCACAGAGGCATACATTGACTACCTCGCGCCTGTAGGCAAGGGCCTGAAGCTCCGTTTCGGGAAATATGCGACATATTTCGGCGCTGAGGTTATAGAGGCAAAGGACAACCCGAATTATTCGCGTTCACTTCTTTTCAATTATGCGATACCGTTCACACATACAGGGCTGATGGCCGGTTACAGCTTTAATGACAAACTGAGCGCAAACCTGCATCTCGTAAACGGCTGGGACAATACGAGCGACAACAACAAGGGTAAGAGCATTGGCCTCAGCATCAGCTATGCGCCGATAGAGCAGCTCTCCATGTATTTCAACACAATGTTTGGGCCGGAGCAGCTGCATGACAGCTCGAATGACAGGTTTGTGTTCGACTGGGTGGCAACTATCAAGCCGGTCAAGAACCTCAGCTTCATACTGAATGTTGACTATGCAAAGGAAGACATGGGCCCACATGTAAAGGACGCGGAGTGGTACGGATATGCTGCAATAGCCAAGTATGATTTCAATGATACCTACAGCATCTCCCTGAGGGGTGAATATTTCAGGGATGACGAAGGCGTAAGGGTCGGCATAAAGCAGGCAATGAAGGAGGTGACCATCACCCCGGAAATCAGGCTGGCAAACGGCATAATACTCAGACCCGAGTACAGGCATGAGTGGGCCGGCAGCAAGACCTTCGACAGTCATCATGTAATGACAAACAGAAAGACCCAGGATACGATCGCATTTGCGATCATGTACGCCTGGTAGCATAAGAAAAACAGGAGGTTTATCATGAAAAAGTTAATTGGTTTGATGGTTCTTTTAAGCCTTATGCTCTTTGCAGGTATGGCGTTCGCCGAAGAGGCAAAGCCGGCTGAAGCGCCTGCACCTGCAACAGTGGCAGCGCCGGCTGTTGCACCCGAGGCTGCTGCGCCAAAGATCGACACAGGCGACACTGCCTGGATGATAGTGGCAACCGCCCTTGTCATGCTTATGACGATACCTGGGCTGGCACTCTTTTATGGAGGACTTGCAAAGAAGAAGGACTCTCTCAACACCATGGCAATGTCCTTTGTGACCTTCTGTATCGTAAGCCTGCTCTGGGTCATCTTCGGGTTCAGCTTTTCCTTTAACGGTGACATGGCAGGGTTCATCGGAGATGGCGCCAAGGCAATGCTCAAGGGTATCGGCCCGAACAGCATAAATGACCTGGCAAAGACGATACCGGAGTATATATTCATTATCTATCAGCTCACCTTTGCTGCGATAACCGTTGCACTTGCGAGCGGAGCATATATAGAGCGCATGAAGTTTTCGGCATGGATATTCTTCACGGTGCTCTGGTTCACTGCAGTATATATCCCTGTTGCCCACTGGGTCTGGGGCGGCGGCTTCCTCGCAAAGATGGGCGCGCTTGATTTTGCCGGAGGCACTGTAGTCCATATCAATGCAGGTGCTGCAGCCATTGTCGGAGCACTTATACTCGGCAGGAGAAAGGAGAAGGCTCTCCTTCCCGGCAATCTTACTCTCGTAGTTACAGGCGCAGGTCTTCTCTGGTTCGGATGGTTTGGGTTCAACGCAGGTTCAGCGCTTGCGGCTAACGGACTGGCCGGAGCTGCCTTTATAAACACAAACACTGCGGCTGCAGTTGCGGCCCTGGCCTGGATGGTGGTTGAGTGGATGCATTCAGGGAAGGCGACAGTGCTTGGTCTTGCATCAGGTGCGGTCGGAGGACTTGTGGCAATAACGCCTGCAGCAGGTTTTGTGAATATCAGCGGCGCAATAATGATCGGCATAGCAGCCGGAGTAGTGCCATATTTTTCAGTAGCCTTCATGAAGCCGAGGCTCGGATACGACGATACACTCGATGCTTTCGGCATACATGGTGTTGGCGGTACTCTGGGGGCGATACTGACAGGCGTATTTGCAGACCCGTCGATCAATGAGCTCGGCAAGGGACTGCTCTACGGCAACCCAGGCCAGCTCTGGACTCAGATAATAGCATCGGTAATAACCTTTGTGTATAGTGCAATTGCGACAGTGGTCATCTTCATGATCATCAAATACACTGTCGGACTGCGTGTTGATGAAGAAGATGAAGTGATAGGTCTTGACGAGAGCCAGCACGGCGAGAAGGCGTACAATCTGTAAGAGCCTATTTGAAAGAGAGAGCTGTCTGCAGCCTTGTCATTCCCGCAAGCGAAGCGGGTCGGGTCTCCGTCTGCGACTCGCCGAGGCGAGAATCCTTCTGAAAACAAAGAAAGATTCCGGACAAGCCGGAATGACATAAATTTAAGTCAATTAATAAAGGAGGAATCAAATGAAGAAGATAGAAGCGATAATAAAGCCGTTCAAGCTGGATGAGGTGAAGGATGCCTTGAACTCGATGGGGATACAGGGCATGACAGTGACCGAGGTGAAGGGTTTTGGCAGACAGAAGGGTCATGTGGAGCTCTACAGAGGTGCGGAATATGATGTCTCCTTTATCCCGAAGATCAAGATGGAGATCATCCTTGCCGAGTCAATGGTCGAAAAGGCCGTTGCAACAATAGTCGAAAAGGCGAGGACAGGCGAGACAGGAGAATCAGCTATCTGAGCATACAATAATGTAGTTCGTACAAATTTGTAGTTATGATATAACCGGCTGATATTACAGCATTAATCGTATAAAAGGCTGCAGGGCATACAAAAATGTATGCTCATGCAGCCTTTTCCTTCTTCTTAACCCCCTGAATTAACATGCTTTTTATTCTGGCATGCTTTTCGCCTTATTGTTTCTGCTGCATCTATCTTTTCCGGAGGTATAGAAGTGAATAAAATCAGTAAGGTATCCATAGTCTCTGCAATCTCC
>Ga0233425_10011859_pt1 | contig 10033 bp, 8 predicted proteins | sample Watercolumn_Towu_2_FD_181712 | JGI IMG/M metagenome (GOLD analysis project Ga0233425, IMG submission 181712) | Freshwater microbial communities from Lake Towuti, South Sulawesi, Indonesia - Watercolumn_Towuti2014_140_MG | ecosystem: Environmental > Aquatic > Freshwater > Lake | place: Indonesia... | reverse complement strand
GCCGTCAGCGGCGTCAGTTCGGTCGGCTTGAGCACGACGCGGTTGTTGGTCGCGATCGCCGGCGCGATCTTGTGCGAGACCATGTTGAGCGGGTGGTTGAACGGCGTGATCGCGCTGATCACGCCCTGGAGCGGCTGGCGCAGCGTGAAGATCTTGCGCGGCTTGCCGTGGGGCGTGAGGTCGCAGGAAAAGGTCTGGCCGTCGTCCAGGATCGAAAGCTGCGCGGCGAGCGAGTAGACGTCGTAGGCGCGGCCGACCTCGTAGAGGCTGTCCTTGAGGCAAAGCCCGCTTTCGAGGGTGATGACCTCGGCGATCTCGTCCTTGCGCGCGACCAGGGCCTCGGCGGTCTTTTGCAGGATGCGCTGGCGCTCGTAGCGCGTGAGCTTGGGCTTGAAGGCGTTGGCCTTGGCGAAGGCCTCGCGCACCTGGGCGGCGGAGGCGCGCGGCACGGTGCCGACGACGCGGCCGTCCCAGGGATAGCGGACCTCGATCGCGCCGTCGACCGCGCCCGCGACCTTGCGGCCGGCGATGCGCAGGCTTTCGGCGCGGAGCGAGGGGAGGGGCTTGGGTTTAGCGGACATGGTTGATCGCCACCTGAAAGATATCGAAGTTGCGGAGCGGCGCGTCGACGGGCACGTCGATCGGCCGGTTGAGGACGAAGGGCACCTTCTGCTCGGAAATGCCGCCATGCGAGCGCAGCGGTTCCTTGAGGCCCGAGAGATCGTGACGGCTCGCGCTGGTGCCGATCACCTTGCCCTTGGCCGAGACGACGACGATGTCGCCGAGGCGATCGGCCGGAAGCTCGAAGCGGGTGGCCGCGGCCGAGCGCGCGAGCGCGCACTCGATGCCGGGGAGCGCCTTGATCCGATCGATGATCGCGCCGATGTCGCTTCCCGCCGGCAGGTAGGCGGTCGCGAAGGAACCGAGCGCGCCGTGATGCACGACATAGGGGTCGGTGATCGGCAGGATGACCCGCGCCTTGCCCGCGCCGATCCAGGCATCGAGCGTGTCCTGAAGATAAAGGACGTCCGGCCGGCCCGCGGCGTCGTGCTTGGCGTTCATGCCATGATCGGCGGTGAGCGCGACGGTGCAGCCCATGGCGTCGAGCTTGGCGAGATAGCCGTCCATCATGGCGTAGAAGTCGTTCGCGACCGGCGTGCCCGGCGCGTGCTTGTGCTGAATGTAGTCCGTGGTCGAGAGATACATCAGCGCCGGACGCTCGCGCTCCATCAGCTTGACGCCGGCGGCAAAGACGAACTCGCTGAGTTCGGCCGAATAGACGCCGGGCAGCGCCATGCCGACGAGACCCGGCACGCCCTCGATCCCGTTTTCCGCGAGCGTCGCCTTGTCGGCGAGTTCGGAGGAAAAGCAGATTGCCCGGCCCGGGCCGATGGCGAGCTTGTGGCCGAGGAGTTTCCGGAGCTTGTCCTTGGCCGTGACGACGACGATCTTGGCGCCTTGCTTCTGGAAGGCCTCGAAGATCGTCGGCGCCCGGAGGAATTTCGGGTCGTTCATCATCACTTCGGCGTCGGCGTCGCGGTCGTAGAAATAATTGCCGCAGATGCCGTGGATTTGGGGCGGCACGCCCGTGACGATCGAGAGATTGTTCGGATTGGTGAAGGACGGCACGACGCAATTCGCGAGGCGGCTGGTGCCGTCCTTGAGCATCCGACCGAGGAAGGGCGCGCGCCCCGCCTCGACCGCGCTTTCGATGTAGCCCGGCTCGGAACCGTCGATGCAGACGACGACGACCGGTCGCCCGCCCTGGCGATAGCTTCGCCCGTTGACGACGATGTCGGCCATGCTCAGGCCGCCTTCTTGGCGCCGCATTCGGTGACGCCGAGCTCGGCGGTCACTTCGCGGACCGCGGCGACGGCCGCCTTCATGTGCTCGGCGCCGAGCCGGCCGATGCAGCCGATGCGGAAGCTGTCGGCGACGGTGAGCTTGCCCGGATAGATCACGAAGCCCCGGTCCTTGAGCTTGTCGTAGAAGACCTGGAAGTCGAAGCGCTTGTCCTTCGGCATGTGGAAGGTGACGATGATCGGCGCCTGCAGGCGGTCGGGCAGCAGCGTCTCGAAGCCCTGCGCGCGCAGCCCGTCGATCAGGATCTTGGCGTTCTGGGCGTAGCGCGCGCCGCGTCCCGCGACGCCGCCCTCGGCCGTGTGCTCCTCGATCGCCTTGTGGAGCGCGACGATGCAATGGATCGGCGGCGTGAAGCGGTACTGCTTGGTCGTCTCGAGGGTCTTGTGCTGCTCGTGGAGGTCGAGCACGAGGGTCGTCGCGTTGCCCTTGGCGCGCTCGAGGGCGCCCTTCTCGCAAATCACGAAGCCGAGACCCGGCACGCCTTCGAGGCATTTGTTGGACGAGGCGGCGAGGGCCTCGAACTTGACCTTGCGCGCGTCGATGGCGATGGCACCGAAGGCGCTCATCGAATCGACCAGCAGCCGCCGGCCCTGGCGCGCGACCGCCTCGGCGATCTCGCCGATCGGATTGAGAATGCCGGAAGTCGTCTCGCAATGGACCGCGAAGACATGCGTGATCGCGGGATCGCCCTTGAGCATCGCCTCGACCTTGGCGACATCGGGCGGCGTGTCCTCGGCGGTTTCGTGGACGACATGAGCGCGCCGCGCCACGTCGCAGATCTTGGCCGCGCGCTTGCCGTAGGCGCCGTTGATCAGGACCAGCACCTTGCCGCCCGGCGGCACGAAGGTCGTCAGCATCGCCTCGACCGCGAAAGTGCCCGAACCCTGCATCGGCACCGTGACATGCGTGCCGGTCGCGCCGGCGATCTCGGCGATGCGCGCGAGCATCTCGCCGTTGATGCGGACGAAGGTCGCGTCGCGCGAGCCCCAGTCGTGGACCATCGCCTGCTTCACGGTCTTCGAGGTGGTGAGCGGGCCGGGGGTGAGCAGCAGCGGATCGCCGGTTTCGGAAGCGGCACGAACAGTCATGGGGCCAAGTCCTCTCGGGTTCGGAAGAGGCGCGCATTCTCGCCTTGGGACTTCCATCGTTCAAAGGTATAATTGGGATATGAGTTATCGGAAATGCCGATAAATAGCGGCCATCTCCGCGCCTTTCATGGCGTGGCGCGCGAGGGCAGCTTCACCCGTGCGGCCGCGGCGCTCGGCGCGAGCCAATCCAACTTGTCCGGCCAGGTGAAGGCGCTCGAGGAGCGTTGGGATCTGCGCCTGTTCGAGCGCCAGGGACGGGGCGTCGCGCTCACCGACATGGGGCGCCAGCTCTATGCCATCGCCGATCGGCTGTTCGCGGTCGAGGCCGAGGCCGAGGCGCTCCTCGAAGGCGCGCGGGCGCCCAAGGTCGCGCGCCTCAAGGTGAGCGCCGACAATCCCTTCAACGCCCTGGTCGTCATGGCGGAGTTCAAGCGCCGCCAGCCTTCGGCCGTGCTCTCGCTCGCGAGCGGCAATTCGGACGCGGTCCTGAAGGATCTCGAGAACTACCGCGCCGATGTCGCGATGACGGCGCGCGAGGTCGAGGACGCGCGTTATCGCGCGCTGCCCTATCGGCGCGACCGCTTGGTCCTTTTCGTGCCGCGCGCCCATCCTTGGGCCGGGCGCCGACGCGTCGAATTCGCCGATCTCGCGGGTCAGGATGTCGTGCTGCGCGAAGCGGGCTCGATCACCCGCGCCGTGTTCGAGCGCGCCCGCGCGAGCGCGGGCATCCCGCTCGGCTCGGTCATGGACATCGAGGGGCGCGAAGCCGTGCGCGAGGCGGTCGCGGCGGGCTTCGGCGTCGGCGTGGTCTTCGCGCGCGAATTCGTGCCCGACGAACGCGTGGCGCGGCTCGACGTGGCCGGCGCCGATCTCGACGTCGGCGAATGGGTCGTCTGCCTGGCCGAGCGGAGGCGGCTGCCGGGCGTGCGGCTCTTCATGGATATCGCGCGCGCCCTCGCGGATGCGTAAACTCGGCCGATGCTGACCGAGGAACGCCGCCGACGGATCCTCGACCGCCTTCTCGCCGAGGGCGCGGTCGCGATCAGCGCGCTGACGCGCGATCTCAAGGTCTCGCGCGAGACGGTGCGGCGCGATCTCGCCGCGCTCGCCCGCGACGGAAGGTTGCGCCAGACGCGCGGCGGCGCCATGACCGAGACGCGCGAGGCATCCGACCGCAAGCGCGAGAACGTGAACGCGCCCGGCAAGCGCGCGATCGGCCGCGCGGCGGCCGCGCTCGTGCCCGACGGCGCGAGCCTCGTCATCGACAGCGGCACGACGCCGCGCGCTCTCGCCGCCGCCTTGGTCGAGCGGCGCAATCTCGTGGTCTACACGACCGATCTCGTGGTCGCGAAAACGCTCGCGCGCCGAAACGCCAACCGCGTCGTGCTGCTCGGCGGCGAGCTGCAGCAGCACGAAGATTCGACCTCGGGCTGGGACGCGGTCGCGACGCTCGCCCAATACCGCGCCGATTTCGCCTTCATCGGCACGGGCGGTCTCGGGCCGGACGGCGAAATCACCGATTTCACGCGGGGCGGGGCCGAACTTCGGGCGCGCATGATGGCGGCGGCCGCCAAGCGCGCGCTCTTGCTCGACCACACCAAATTCGGCCGCACCACCGCGGTCGAGATCCTGGGAATCCAGCCGGGCACGCTGCTCGTCGTCGACCGGAAGCCGCCGCCCGCGCTCGCCCGCGCGCTCGAGAAGCGCAAGATCAAGACCGTGGTGGCGGAGGGCTAGGGTTCGGTCGGGGGACCGGGGGGCGAAATCGCCTGGACCACGGTCCTCTCGACTTCGGTCGGCTAGAGTAAGATCGCCTCGCGCTGAAACGGCGCGAGGCGTGAATCGTACTCACCATCAAATATTTAGACCATGATTCACGGGCCGGATTGATTCAATCCGGCCCGATCATGGTCTGGAGGCAAGAAGACCGAAGACATGTCGAGCGCCCTGCCATCACTTGCGACAAACTGCCGCAAACATTGGGCCTTCGCACATAAGCAATATCCGATTGATCTGTATCAATGCGTATATCCGCTTTGGCTTAGAAAAATCCGAAATCGTGCGATGACCTGACGAGACGATAGGACTCTTCCCCATTGATGCTCGCGGTTTGAGGCGGCGGGAGGAGCGGGCCAGTAGGCCCGACCTAGGGTCGAGGCAAGGTCGGATCGTGCTTCGAATTCGATCGAGTTCGAGGGAGGGACCCATGAGCGACATTCACATGACGTCAAGCGGCCGATCGGACCGCGGCATGGCGCTGAGCATCGGCGCTCGACTGATCGGCGGTTTCACGGTGGTCTGCCTCATTCTCGGCATCGCAGTCGGAATGACGCTTTGGCGCATGGAGACGGTCGCCTCGTCGGTCGATCGCATGGTGACCTTGCGCGCGCCGGTCGCTCAGGCGGGGCTCGAATTGGTCAACGGCATCAACGCGTCGCTTGCGACATTGCGGGGCTACCTCTTGACCGGCAACCAGGGCCAAAAAAGCGAGCGCAACGGCGTTTGGCGGAACATCGAGGATGTCAGCCGGCGCTACGATGCGCTCGCCGCCCGTTTCACGGACCCGAAGAATCGAGAAGCTTGGACGGACGTGAAGGCTCTTCTCGGGGAATTCAAGGCCGTCCAGGACAAGGTCGAGGGGATCGCGCATACCCCCGATGCCCTCCCTGCGACCCGCATCCTCGCGACCGAGGGCACGCCGCGCACATCGCGGCTGTTCGAGAACATGACCAAGCTCATCGATCTGGAGGCGAACCGGGAAGTCATGCCCGAGCGCATGGCGCTTCTCAAGGACATGGCCGATCTGCGCGGCAACACGGCGGTGAGTTTCGGCGAACTTCGCGCCTATCTCCTGACCGGCGACGAAACCTTCAAGAAAAGTTTCGAGGGCCGTTGGGAAGCGTCGGAGCGCGCCCTCGCCGGGGTGAGCCGTCGGGGCGGCATGATGACCGCGGACCAGCTGGAAGCGGTCGCCACGATCGCCTCGGTGCGGGACGAATTCCGCAAGATCGCCGAGCGCATGTTCTCCATCCGAGGCTCGCAGGAGTGGAATGTGCCGGTTCACTTGCTGCGCACCGAAGCCGCGCCGCGCGCCGGCAGGATTCTCGACATCGTCGAAGGGCCGACGGGCGCGGACGGGCGCAGGACCGGCGGAATGACGGATCGCCAGGTCGCGCTCCTCAACAACGATGCTTCCGCCGCCAACGCGGAAATCGCGACCCTGCGCAACCTGCTATGGCTCATTCTCGGCGTCGGGCTGGGCATCGCCGGGGTCGTCGCCTTTCTGACGGTCCGGGCGATCGTTCACCCGGTGCGGGGCATGACCGACGCCATGAGGGTCCTGGCCGACGGAAACACCCAGGCGGAGGTCCCGGCGCTCGAACGGCGGGACGAAATCGGCCTGATGGCGCGCGCGGTGCAGATTTTCAAGGAGAACATGATCGCGGCCGAGCGGCTTCGGAAGGACAATGAGGAAACCAAGAGGCGCGCGGAAGCCGACCGCAAGGCGGCGCTCAGCAACATGGCCGACACTTTCGAAAATCAGGTCGGCGGCGTGGTCGGCGCGGTGACCTCGGCCTCGACCGAGCTTCAGGCGTCGTCGAACCAGATGTCCTCGACCGCGACGGAAACCAGCACCCAGGCGACGACCGTCGCCACGGCCGCCGAACTGGCGTCCGGCAACGTGCAGACCGTGGCGGCGGCGACGGAGGAGTTGACGGCCTCCATCGAGGAAATAGGTCGCCAAGTGTCGGATGCCGCCAAGATCGCGCGGCAGGCGAGCCAGGACGCCGCGTCGACCAACGACAAGGTCGGCGAACTGGCGCAGTCCGCGGAAAAGATCGGCAATGTCGTCCAACTCATCAATGCCATCGCCGGCCAGACCAATCTGCTCGCGCTCAACGCCACCATCGAGGCGGCGCGGGCCGGCGATGCCGGAAAGGGCTTCGCCGTCGTCGCGTCCGAGGTGAAGGCGCTCGCCAACCAAACCGCGAAGGCGACCGAGGAGATCGGCGCGCAGGTCAAGGCCATTCAGGCCTCCACCTCGGAGGCGGTCACGGCTATCCAGGGCATCGGCGAGACGATCGAAAAAATCAACAATATATCCTCCGCCGTCGCGACCGCCGTGGAGCAGCAGGGCGCGGCCACCAAGGAAATCGCGCGTAACGTCCAGGAAGCGGCCAGGGGCACCACCGAAGTGTCGCGCAACATCGGCGGCGTCGAGGCGGCGGCAAAGGAAACGGGCTCGGCCGCCAACGAAATCAACGCGGCGGCGGGCGAATTGTCGAAACAGGCCGAACTCCTGAAGAGGGAAGTCAGGCATTTCCTCGATACCGTGCGTTCCGACACGGACAAGATGCAGCTCGTCGGCTGGAGCGATGATCTGGCCACGGGCGACGCATCCATCGACAAGCATCACAGGAGCATCTTCGACGAGATCAACGCTTTGCTCGGCAAGATGATCTCCGGAGACGGCGGTCCGGCGGCCGTGAAGATGACCGACATGCTGGCCGGCACGCTGGTTGCCCATTTCGGAGAGGAAGCGGAATTGATGACCAAGCACGGCTATCCCGACGCCGCGCGTCACCTTGACGGTCATCGTCGCTTTGTCGAGCGCTTCAAGGAGATCGAACCGAACGTGCGGCGCGGCGATGTCAATGCCGCCAGGGAATTGCTCGATTTCAGCGCGCGCTGGCTCCGGGAGCATATCCTCAAGGAGGACAAGGCGCTGGCCGCGTTCCTCTTGCGAAAAGCGGCATGACCTAGCTGGGCGCTTTTCAGTAGGCCATTCGGCGCGGTCCTGGTCGCGAGACGAATGACATCGTCTCCGAGGGAATGACGCAACCGAGCGTTGGACCGTCGGCGCGCTTTCAGGATCCCTGAACGCCGGCCAAATGAGGCGGTTTCGACGCCGCCCGATGGATCGTCGGCTGCCGCTCAATCACACCAAATTCGGGCGCGCGACCGCAGTCCAAGTCCTGAAAATCCGGCCGAGTACACTACTCATCGTCGACAGCCCCCCGCTCGCGCTTGCCCGCGCGCTCGAGAAGCGCAAGATCAAGACCGTGGTGGCGGAGGGGTAGGATTCTAAAATTCGAACAGCGAACCTTGCCCGGTATCCGTCGCGACTTTCCAAAATTTGTGAGCCAATTCATTTTTGGCGGCCAAAAGTAACCAATACAAATGCTGATTGCCTTGCCCGGTAATCAGCTTCATATCGGTCGACGGCCAAACCCCGAGTTCGGTAATCATGTCCCTCCAGTATTCGACAACAAGGCGCCTAATTTCCTGCTGACGGTGGGCCGAATCTACCTTGTCACGCCAACCGGGCGCAAAGTTGTCGAACGCGGATTCGTCGCCTTCGAGGTTGGCCCCAAGATTCCGTTGGAGATCCATCTTGCTCAGGTGAATCAACATGTCGATACGTCGCAATTGCGCAAGAGATCGAATTATTCGGAAATCCAATGCCGCCAAATTGAATGGATCGACAAAGGCAAAGTGAAGACCATAGGGATTTACCGACTTTGCTACCGATGCAGCGGCATCAACCGCCGTTCCAGAGAGTTCTCGGACCGGCGCATTTAACCGTCGCAGTCTTTCAACTGCGGCCTTTCGCCGCATGTCATCTATGTCTGCAACATGGACTTCCGAAAAGGGCGCGCGACCTTCCAGGCTGGTCTTCCAAGCCAATACCGGACTGCCATCAATCCATTCTCCCGTTTCCTTTATTCGCGCTCTTCCCGTGCCGCAGAAGAGGTCGATAAATGCCGCCGATTTCGACGTTCCTGAAAGAAATTGCTTTCGGGCATGTCGGGAGATGTCCGCGTAGCGTCGTAGGTGTTCGTGTTTTTCCTTTGCCCAAATACCCACCTCTTCAGCAGGCAGCCCATCGTCGCCCTCAATCAAGTCACCCATCCAAGTCTCATTCCGCCGCATCGGCAAAGGTCGGCGCAACGCGCGGATACTCGCTCCACTCCCGCCCGTCGAGTAGTCGACCGCCGGACTTCGGGCGAAATCCACCCCATTGCTTGAAAAAAAACGCGACGCCCGCTCGCTGACATTGGTCTCGGACTTCTCTCGCCCATTCGATTCGTATCGGCCGAGCCTTTGGGCCACTTTCACCTCCAGCAATGACCCAATCAATTCCCTTCAATTCGAGTTCACCGATCGAACCGAGCAAGGGTTCTATTGAAAGAAACCGCGTGCCCGCTGGCGCATCTTGCAAATGCCGGATTCGAGACTTGCGTTTTCCGTCTTCGACCGAAACACCAAGCCAAATGTGTCTTGGTCCACGGCTCTCACCATAGCGGCGATGCAAGAAATCACGCATAAGCGAGGATCGTTTCGTCAGGACTTGAAAAATGTGCCAGTGAGCGCGCTCCATCGTTTCAAAGACACGCGAAATGAAATCGCTGGGAATATCCTTGTGGAAAAGATCGCTCATCGAGTTCACGAAGATCATGCGTGGCTGCTGCCAGCGCAGCGGCTGCTCGACTCGTTCGGGTCGCATTGTCAGGTCGAACCCTGTTTCAAACGGATGCCCAGGGGTGCCACGAAAGCGTTCCGCGAAACGTTCCGCATAGCAGTTATCACAACCTGGACTGATCTTTGAACACCCGGTCACGGGGTTCCAGGTCGCATCGGTCCACTCAATCGCCGTTTGTTGCACCATCCTATTATATTATCACATGTTCTCTATTTGTTCCATATGCTTTTGCATTATAGCCGTGGCGAGCCCGAAATTGAGCGGAATCCTTTTCCGAAATCAGGACTACGGCCATTAATTTGCAATTAGTTGCAATTTGTTGCATTCTGAGGCATCGAGAGAGCTTGCCGAGGAGCGGGGTCGATGAGCGGCATGGCCAGCGGCGGCGGCGGCGCGAAGGTTGCCGGCGAGGCGAAAGCGTCCGACGTCAAACTGCCGAGCCAAGCGCGCGTGGTGATCGTCGGCGGCGGTATCGCCGGTTGCTCGGTCGCCTATCACTTGGCCAAGGAGGGCTGGAGCGACGTCGTGCTGCTCGAGCAGGGGCGTCTGACCAGCGGCACGACTTGGCATGCGGCGGGACTGGTCGGGCAGATGCGGG
>Ga0233425_10011858_pt1 | contig 10033 bp, 11 predicted proteins | sample Watercolumn_Towu_2_FD_181712 | JGI IMG/M metagenome (GOLD analysis project Ga0233425, IMG submission 181712) | Freshwater microbial communities from Lake Towuti, South Sulawesi, Indonesia - Watercolumn_Towuti2014_140_MG | ecosystem: Environmental > Aquatic > Freshwater > Lake | place... | reverse complement strand
CAGCTTGCCGCTTGAAGTCCTCATTGTATCTTGCCGTCGTCTTGCTCTTCGTTTCTATGTTCATGCGGGGTCTTTCTACCATCCCCCGCGTATCCGTCAAACCGGGTCAACTTCATCTGTTTGCCTGTTTTCTCCGTCCCCCTAAAGGGGGACGGGAAAACAGGGAAAACAGCAGATTGTGGCGCACTGTTTTCCGGGCCTCGGGAAACAGGGCAAACAGGCGTGTTTATTGACGCCGCACTGTTTTCCGGGGAAACAGTCGCCGCCTGTTTTCCGGTGAGGGTGCCGGAAAGTTGACTCATTTCAGGGCCTCCAGCGAGGGGTTCCGCCATTCTTTTTTGAAGATCGCAATCCGGTCGGGTAGGCCAAGGAAAACTTTGCGGGGAAAGGCATGTGGCGAAAATTCAGCAAGCTTGTTGGCGGCGAGCAAACGTTCGCGCGCCTCTTCAGCACCTTGTTTGGTAAAACCGCGTTCGCGCAATTCAGCCACCAGCAACATCCACGGCTTGCACTGTTCGGCGACGACCTGCAACACGACTTCGTCGGCTGGCGACGCCGCCAACCGGCCGTTGGTTTTGCGGTTGGCCGAGGTCTTCACCACCGGTTCGGCCTGGTTCACCACCTCAAACCGTCCCTCTTCCCAGCCGATGACGAAGGGCGACTGTGGCGCGTAGTTGCGCAGCAACGTCTCGACCACGAGCCATTCCGCGTCCGGCGCATGATCGCGATGCTCGGTCAGGTAGATGCACGCATCGAAATCGCGGGCGATGACGCCGGAGCCCGCGCCCCGGTCGCGCGCTTCGCGGTCGCCGGCGGTACCCTTGGGGTTGTGATGGACATAGAGCACCGCCGCGCCGGTTTCCTCGGCCAGGCGGTCAAAGAACGCCAGCAAGGGCTTCATGTCGGCGGCGAGGTTTTCGTCGCCAGTGGCCAGCTTGTAGAGCGGGTCAATGATGATGACCTCGGCCCGGTGGCGGCGCGCGAGCGAGAGCATTAGCGACGGCGGACACTCGTGGCCGCGCAAGCTGGCCACAGCCAGGCGGTCGCCCAAGTCGGCAGCGGTGATGTTCAGTGCCTGGGCGAGATGATGAACGCGGCGGTGGTAGTGCGCCTCCTTCACCTCGAACTGCAGAATCAGCACACGCCGTGGCTGCGGCAATTTCCACCGCAGGAGCTCGCCGCGGCCGGAGGCCAGACACAACGCCAGTTGCAGGGCGAAGAAGCTCTTGCGCGCCTTGCTGCTACCGATGATGGGCACCTTGTCGCCACGATCGAACAATTCGCCGAGGATGGGATCCACAGCCGGTGGGTTTTGGTCCACCATCCTGGCCGCGTCCGTCGCGCGAAAATCGGCGGCGGTTTGGGTGGTCAACTGGCGTTGGATTTCGGCCTGTTGGTCCAGCAGGACGTTCAGCGGAACGGCGGCCGCAAGATCGGTCAAGGTTTGCTGCGCCGCCCGCATCAGCAGGCGGCGGCGTTTCTGGTCAGCCAGAATTTCCAGATAATATCCCGTATGGGCCGCAGTGGGCGTGGCATCCACCAGCCGTTCGAGAAAGTAGTGACCGCCGACCTGTTCCAACAGGCCGCGCACCTTCAGCTCCTCGCCAAGGGTCAGCAGATCGATCCGCTCCGGCCGCATGGCGGAGAGGACGGCAAAGAGCTTTTGGTGCGCGGGCACATAGAACCAGTCGGCGGCCACCTCCGCCGCCGTACACATGGCGCTGACACGCGGGGCATCCAAGAGCAGGCTGCCCAAAATCCCGCGTTCCGCCTCCTCGCTATACGGCGGGAGAAAGTCCGCGGAACGTGTCTTGGATTTCCGTGCGATCATCCGAGGATGCCTCCGGGCGTCAGCACCGCATCATTCCCCGCCGGCGGTCAGGCGCTGCCAGAGCGCCCGGACGGCTTCCACGTCCTGCCGGTTGTACGCCAAGCAAGCCGCGCGATCCTTGGCCCACCACTCGGCGAAGTTGGCGCCGGTGATCGGACCATGTTTGACGGCGATATCGAACGCCGCGCAGAGGTGCTGCAGCTTGCGAAACTCCGCCTGGCGGTTGCCAAGCTGCCAGCGCAGCATCGTGTCCTGCCAGTAACGCGGTTGATAGTTGTAGAGGTCGTTGACGAGATAGGCCGGCATAGGCGCGCCCTTGAGCCAGCCACGGTGCGCCAACATACCGGCATCGAAGCGGATGTTGTGGCCGATGATCTGAATCTCGGTGGCGTAGGCTTTGGGCGAAATCTCACGCCAAAGTTGGCGCAACATCTCGGCCTCGTCATCGAGGGCGAGTTGCTGCATGGGTTCATCCTCGATGGCGTAGCCGATAAGCGCGACGCGCGCTTGGAGGCTATCGAGCGCGGCATCTTCGCCACGCTCCCACGTTTCGCGTGCCTCGGCAATCTTGGCGGCAATCTTCGCCGGGTCTTTGAGATTGCCGGTCTTCACGTCGGCCTCGGACGGCCGCAGGAATTCCCGCTCGGCCACAGGCAGCGGGATGGTTTCGATATCGAGATAGATATTCATGAGATGATGAATGGTTGATGGTGGATGGTTGATGTGTCAGAAGGGCAGGTCGTCGCCATCCGTGGCGGGTGCGCTCGGTTGGGTGGAAGTGACGGGTGCCGGCTGGCCGGTCCACTCGCGCGATTGCGCGATGAGATCCTTGATCCAGTCGGGCATGGTGGGCGGCAACGCGGGATGGCCTTGGACACCCTCGAAGGTGAAGAACAACAGGGGATTCTCCGGCTTGGGCCGGGTCGCGCCCTTGGGCAACGCCATGATCGCGGCAATCGCGGCGAAGGGCCGGCCTTCCTTGCCCTGTTCGTGCACAATCTGCAACTGGCAGGGCGCGCCAAGGATCGCCTGTAGGTCGAAGCCATTCAGTTCCTGGGCGGAGAACTTGCGCCCACGCCAGCTTTCGAGGTCGCGCCGCAAATTGGCCTTCTCGGACAGGCTCAAGGTGTAGCGTTGAGAAATGGCGCGCGGCAGGTTCTGCTTCTGGCCATCGCGTTCAAAGTCAGCGCGGCACTGCGGTAGTTCCCAAAGTACCAGCACCTTGCGGGCATGCTTGTTGAACTTAGGGTTGAACTGCGTGCCGAGATCCACCACGCCGTAACAGACGGCGACGTGGACACCGGCGGGGACGGGCTCGACGGACGGACCTTTATCTTTGGCGGTCAGGCTCATGGTAGTTTCTCCATACTGCGGGTTGGTTCTGCGGTCCCGCCACACGGCGGGAAAAGGCGTCCGGCTTGGTGCGCGCCGCCGGAAACGACGGAGGCAGGCGGCACTTCCGGGATGGACTGGGTGACGGCCTCGAGATCGGCGCGGCGTAGGCGGAAACAGCCGGGGAACAGTTCGATCCTCTGGAACTGGCCGGCCCGGACCATGCGCCAGAGCGTGGCCCGGCTGACGCCGAGATAACGCGCGGCAGCCGTCATGCCCAGCAGCAATGGTCCGCGTGGCGCGGGGGCCGTCACGGGGTGGAGGCCGCGCAAGAGTTCCACGGCCGCGCGCTTGCGCTCATCCGGCGCCGTCAACGCGGCCTGCATCAGTTCTTCCAATAACGCCATCGGGCCTGTCTCCTGTTCGCTGGTTTCATCGCCGGCGGCGATGCCGGTGACGCGCACAGGATGGCCGAAAACAAAACGGCCCGCTCGTAAGCGGGCCGGGAAAATTCAATGAAAACTCTCTGAAAACGGCCGATGGCGTCAGAAGTTGATGCGATAACGGCCGAGGCGGGTATCGAGGCTGGTGAACAACAGATCGAAATATTGATGAATCCCACGGAACAGACCGAACTTGAAATCGTGACTCTGAATAAAAAATCGTTTCTGACTCCGGTTTAGCTTATCGCGCTCCACGTCGTAATCGAACTCACGCTGACCCGTGGTCAAATGTCGCTGGTGGACATGCCACACGAAGGCGCGGCACTTCGTCCGGCGGGACAGATCAATCCGCGTGCCGTCACGTAAAAGCAGCGCCCGGTAGTCACCGATCACTTCGACATGCGCGAGCGCTTCCGTTGACGGAGGTGGGGTCTTGCGCTGGGCCACCATACCTGCCGGGGTCAAGGAGACGGCCTCGGCGAGCACGATATAGTCATGACCCGTGCGCCGCAGGTATTCATCGCACTGCGGATAGAAAACGGGCAACGCCAGACTGCACGAAGTGCGGTTCGCACGCGCGAGCGCGACGCAGATTCCCAACGCTTCCTGTTCATGGGCGGCATAACCGAGATACACCGGTTTGCGGCTGACGCCGAGGCCCTGGTTCCCCAGCAGGATCAGTTTGCCGGCGGCAGCCTCTCGGCCGGCGGGCGGCAGGACATCGAGCGCCCGGCCAAGGGCGGCTTCAAAAGTCTGGCGATCCAAACACCACACCGCGACCTCGGCGGCGGGAAGATAGTCACAGGCTGCGGCGTCGCCCTCAAAGCCCTCGGTGGGGAAGGCGACATAGCGGCGACCACGCGCGGCCACCTGCAACCGCTGGCCGCTCTTGGGACACGGCACGGTGGTGGCAATCTCGCCGGGACAACAACGCAACCAACGCTGGACATGGGCGAACTCATCCGTGCAATGCCGCCGCCAATCGGCCAGCGGCAACCGGGCCGTATGTAAAGTGGCGAGGGTCGTCCAGAGGCTGGTCATGATTATTCCCCGGTCAATTGATGCTTCACAAACTTGCGTAAGCGCAGCCATTCCTCCAGCACGGCCGAATCGCCATCGCGTTCGTAGGTCATGGTGGAACCTTGGTGCACGGTCAGGGTCTCGGTTTTCTGGCGGTCACGGAGGCGATAGCGGAAGATGGCACGGTGGATGGTGTCCGTGGTGTCGGGCAACAGTAGCGGGGCGAGCCGGTTGGAGAGCAACAGCGAGGAACCGGGTTCGGCGCGCCAAACGATTTCGCGACCCGGCGACTGCAGTTCGTGGAACGTGACTTCGATGGGGCTGATCTCGGCCAGACCCGGAATGTCTGCACAATTGAACAACTCTAGGCAACGGCCCTTGAGCGGCTCCAAGGTGATGACATGGGCGTGCTGCACGAAGACGTTGGCACTCTTCAGCAGCGCATGGCCGAACAGGATGCGGTATTTGACGCGGTTGCGCGCACGGTTGGTATTTACCCGCAGGTCGCCGTAGTGCTTGTGATAGATAACCGCGTCGTATTCCTCCGGCTTGTACGTCCGGCTTCCGGTCGTGCCCTCGGCGTTGAATTCCATATGCCGCTTGAGCTGGCCGGGATACCGGATCAGGAACCAGACCTCCTGCTCGAAATCGAACATGACGACATGGGCGCCCTTGCCGAGTTGCTCGGCGATGAAATAGGCGGAGATTTCTTCCTGCAAGGTCTGCATAACGGCCGCCGTGGGTGTGCGGTAGTGAGCGCGTACGTCGCGCGCGGCGGGGAAATAGACATAGGATGAACGCGCATGAATCAGCACGCGCATATAGCTCTCTTCCGGTAACGTCCGGTTATTAGGCCAATCGTGCAGCCAGGCTTGCATGACGAGGTCGGCATGTGTCAGGCCGGCTGTGGGGAAGTCCAGCCGTCGGCCTTGCGCACGCGCCTCCTGCTGAATCCGTTCCCAACCGGGGGTTGTGCCCAGGATGTTCACGTAGGCGAGCACGTCATCGAGTTCGACCGGCAGGTCGCCGCCCAGGCACAGGGCCTGGAGCGCTGGATAATCGAGATTGGATAGGTCCGGCTGGGACGGCAAGCGGATTTTGTGCGCGCGGAGAACGTCGGGGAACTTCTGCAACACGGCGCACAGTAGACGGGGGTCAAGGTGTTGGAGGGACTTGATGGTCAGAAAGCATTTTCGTGGTCCGGGCATTGTAGAGTCCTCGGCCCGGCGCGTGACGGCGCGCCGGAGCATGGACCTGTTAGCATGGCGGGAGGGACAAGTTCAAGCACGCAGAGAAAATAATTTGTGCATGTGCGGCTAGCTTGCTTGTGACAGCTCGAAGATAAACACAGCAACGGAACTCTGGTGGATCAGGGGGTATTCACAGTCAAGGACAGTTGCCGCGGCATCATGGTCGTCTATCTTCGTAATGAGGGGGTTATGCTCCCATAGGGCCGAACATGGCGTTCGGACATCCGTCGCGTAACTTCCGGGATAGCACTTGTGCAGGTCACGCACGGCGGCCGTGAGCATCATGATGTCGCCGGGGGAGAGGTAGTTTTTCAGGATGAGTTTGCGCATTGGAATCAAGCGATTATGCGGTCTGGATTATGTGACAGTTTCATCTAGACTCAAGGAAATACTGGGCGCAAGATTCCAAGCCGGGAAAATACTCGGCGACTTCTCCTAACCCACAGGAAAAGCAAGGCGATTTGTTTCCAATACTTGGAAACCACGTGTGCTCTATATGTCCGCCGATTCATGGTCTATTCATTATTGCGAGGTCTAACCCTGCCCCCCAAAAAACTACATCTCGGATCTTCGTACCTCTAATGTTGCCGATACAACTACAATAAGCTTAGCTGTCGTCCGGTGGAGCAAGAAAAAAAACAAAGCACTGCCCCAAAAAAACAATCGCATCCATAGCATAATATCCATAACTGAACTTGAAATGATAGCAAACATCATTGTGATAAAAAACCACATAGATCTTTTTTTTATCCAGCGTGATTTTTCTTTCAAATGAATTAGCTCCTCGCGAGTTCGACCGTGTAACTTTGTCCGAAACCAGTGTGAGCCGAACACAGCAGATATAACTCCTCCTGAAAGGACCACACATAGGGAAGCGGCGTAAAACAATATTAGACTAGTATTCATGGGAACCTAGGTTTCAGTTATTCCGATTAGAATTATAATCTATTTGCCCAAAAATCGCTCCGGCGATCATATCACCGGCTATTGTGGCGTTTCTAGTTAATGAGGCCGGATTCAGGCTAATAGGGTAACACCGGTTTCGGTTGGTCGACAGCGATAAAGCGGTAGCCGGAGTTCGGCGGCCAGGTGCCACGCAATTTCGTGATTCTGCCGATTTTCTGCTCGCATGATATTCATTGTTCAAGGAAGCCCCTGCTTTCACCTGCGGTGCGTCCACCTATTGTTTCCGCATTATTTATTTATCCATGATTAAGTGAGTTATTCACCTTGAGCGGAAGGCCGCCATTAAGTTGGCTCTTAGTGAGGGAATGGATTAAGAGGGCTATATATCTCGGGAGGAAGTGGTATCGAAAAGTTTGGTATCTCATAGTAAGGCACTGGCGAAGCAGGCTGTTGCACTGCCTGCCCTTTAGAATTATAATCAATTTGTCCCTGTAGCGCCCGGCGGTTAATGAGACCGGATTCATGGATATTGGGGTAACACAGGTCTCGGTTGCGCGACTGCGATAATATGGCAGGCGAGCAACCACTCTTCGACGGCCTGACGCCACGCAGCATCATGGGCACGTCTTGTGTCAGCTTTCATAACGGCAACTATACTTTCAGTGCGTTGGATGAGCGAGTCTTTTATCTCCTTTCTACGGGTTAACGAATACGCTTCATGGAGCATGGTGCGGGCTTGGTAAAACACCGTGTAGGCGGTGTCGCTGCCCAGGCATGGACGGCGCTGGTGGTTCAACCGTGTGGGCGCCACGAGCAGCGCCTCGTCTTCGGGTACGCCCACAGCGGTGAGCTGCTGCACGGACTGTTTGAGTTCGCGCTGTGCATATTCGATGGCCCCGTTGTATTGCGGGTAATAGGCCGGCGAGGTCAGCGGGAGCACGCCGAACTCATCGAGCACCGCATCCACGGTAGCGTTGACCAGATTGCTGCCGTTGTCCCGCTTCAGCACCAGCGGCGCCCCATAGCGTTCGAACAGTTGCACGAGGTGGTCTGCGATCTGTATGGCGGGCAACGCCGGAGCCACGCGCAGTTCGAAGCGGAAGCGCGACCCCAGGTCACTGACCAGATTCCAGTAGCGCGTGCCCTGTTGCGCCGGATCCATGGCCCAGACTGCGGCAGCCTGGAGCCATTGGACCCGGCGCGGTTGGGGTTGCTGCGCACGGCGGTATTCCTGCACCCGCGCTTGGAAGTCACGCCGCGAGATCATCGTCTGCCACGAGCGCCACAGCGCGGGAGCGCCCGCACTGCGGTGTTTCCCATGCGACAACGTGGCGATCGCGCCCTCCAACGCGGCGGGGTTGGCGAACACCAGCTTCTGCGGCCCCGGCTTGCGGACCGCCGGCTCACCCCGCCGCAACCGTGCGGCCCAGCGGAAGACGCTGGAGCGCGCCAAGCCAAGCGCCGGGCTCAACCGTTGGTACGGCCAACCGAGGTGCTCATGGAGGGTCTGAAGCTGGGGCCACATGCGGGTGATGACCTCATTTTTTTTTCGCGCTGGTGTCAGCGTCCTGCAGCCACTCCTTGATCCGGAGTCGTTGCTGGGAGATCTCCAACTCCTGTTGCAGGCGTTGGTTCTCCTCCACCAGTCGTTGTTGCTCCGCATCCGGTCGCTGGGCAGGTCGGCCCGCCTGCCCCGGCTGCAGCGCCTGCAACAAGCCCCGCAGGGCACGCGCTTCCCACTGGTAATACGTCTTGCGGGAGACCCCCAACTGGCGCGCCGCCGCTTGCGCGGTCAGGCTCCCGGCACGCACCTGCATGATCACTTGCGCCAACTCTTCCGGCGAGGCTTTCATCATCGGGCTCCTCGGTTGCCGGTGAACGCTTCACGCGCTCGTCGGCGTCTTCTCCGCTGCGGCGCGGTTCTTCAAGCCCAGCCGTGTGAGCCGGCTCTCCAGCCGCGCCAGTTTCCGCTCCAGTAACTGTTCCAACCGCGGGGCCAGCAGCGGACCCCGGTCCGCCTCCCGGCGCGTCCGCGGTTCCAAGGCTTGGAGCATACCCTCCAGCGCTCGTTCCTGCCAACAACTCAACAGATTCGCCGGGATGTTCAACTCCCGGCAGACTTCCCCGGGCCGCCGGCGCTGCGTCCAGATCGCCAACACCGCCTGACACTTCTCCCGCGCGCTGCGGTTGTTCCGTTCCTTTTTGCTTTTCTCCACCGTGTTCATCGTGCGTTCCTTCCATGTTGTAGCTGACTTCCTGCACGGGCTGTTCCGCGGTGCCATCCAGCACCATCTTGAACTGGCCCTTTTCGACTTTCATCACCACCGACTGCTCGCCCATCCGCCCGACCATGTAAAACGGCGGCTTCGGCTGGCCCCGCAACGCCAACTCCAGGATGTTCGCCTGGATGCCCTGCTCGAGGGCCTCGCGCAGCGGCTTTTGAATGGCAAAGAACCGATCCGCCGGACACAGGCCTTCGAGCCCCTGATGCGGGCGCTTGTGGTTGTAGTATTTCACCCACAGCCGGATGCGGTCCCGCGCCTCCTCGAAGGTAGCGAACTGGGCGCGACAGAGGAACTCGTCCCAGATCGTCTTCCAGAACCGCTCGATCTTGCCCAGCGTCATCGGGTGATGCGGCTGGCTGCGGAGGTGATGGATGTTGTCTTTCTGGAGCTCCTGCTGGAACCGCGTCTTGCCCCGCCACGTGGCGTACTGCCGCCCATTGTCCGTAAGCATCTCCCTGGGCACTCCATACTCGGCCAGCGCGCGGCGATAGACTTCCAGCACGTTCTCACTGGTCTGGCTGCGGAACAGTTCGAGCCCCACCAGATAGCGCGAGTGGTCATCCATGAAGCCGATCAGATACGCCTGCTGGCCGCCGACGCGGAGGGTGCAGATATCGCTCTGCCACAGCTGCATCGGCGTGGCCCGCTCAAAGAAACGCGGCTTGGGCGGGTTGCGTTTGCGTTTAGCCTTGGCCTTGGGCATCAGCTGGTGCTGGTGCAGTGTCTTCCGTACCGTCTCGGGACTCGCCGGCAGGAACAACACCCTCCGCATCCATTGGGCGATCCGCCGGATGCCGAACTGCGGTTGTTCCGTTTTCAGCCGCACGATGGCCTTTTGTACCGCGACCGTGCGCGCACTGGGGGTGGCCACCGGGCGCTCGCGGCGCGGCTCCAGACCGGCTTGGCCATACTTCCGGTAACGCCGGACCCAGCACCAGACGGTGTCGGTAGACAGATGCAGCTCCT
>Ga0233425_10011857_pt1 | contig 10034 bp, 7 predicted proteins | sample Watercolumn_Towu_2_FD_181712 | JGI IMG/M metagenome (GOLD analysis project Ga0233425, IMG submission 181712) | Freshwater microbial communities from Lake Towuti, South Sulawesi, Indonesia - Watercolumn_Towuti2014_140_MG | ecosystem: Environmental > Aquatic > Freshwater > Lake | place: Indonesia... | reverse complement strand
ATTGAAGGTGCTTGATGCTCCCAGTTGGTACCCGGCCTTTTCGGCTTCCATACTGACCCGATAATCAACCGCTCCATAGGGGTAGGCAATAACAGAGATTTTTTTCCCGGTTATATCCTCCAGATATTGTTTACTGGAAAACAATTCCTCCCATAATTGTTGATCATTGCATAAGGTAAGGGGACAGTGGGAAACACCGTGAGAACCGATCGTCACCAGTGGATGACCGGCAAGTTCTCGAAGCTCTTGAGGATTCAGATATAATTCCGAGCCGGATTGAATGAAATCGGTGGTGATGAAAACGGTAAAAGGGATCCGGTATTTCTCTAGGATAGGGAGCGCGACGGCCAGATTATCCTTATAGCCGTCATCAAAGGTAACGGCTAAACTTAATCGGTCGGCAATCGGCTGGGAGGAAATCAAATGTTCGACTACGGCATCTTTAAATGAGGCTATCTCGGCCATTTGGGCGTCAAAGGCTTGTGACGTTACACTAAAGATACCGTATCGGTCATTGATTAACCGTGACCCGACGGCATGGTAGAGGAGAATTCGAAGTCCCTTTCTTGGCGGCAAGAAAAAATGAGCTGCCGCCGCTAGTTCGGATATACCACGTCCGAGGATTCGCCGCCAGTTCATAAACGTCCGCCTCGATGCCGGATAGCGAAATTCGAGCCTAAGCGCATTATTTCCGAAGTGGCCCACTCCCACTCGCCGAGATATTTTATTTCCTGTGCCCCGGTCCCTTTTTTGAAATGATAAACCCCTTCATTATTCTTAGGATCGATACCTCCCATATCATAAGAAGTAACTCCTTCCCTTTGGCAGTGGTCAATTAATTGCCAGAATAACTGGTAGGATGCATAAAAACTTCTTCCCTTAACGGTCGTAGCGGCCAATAAATCCCAGGCCTTATTTCCCATAATCAGGCATCCCCTGAAAGCGATAAGATCACCTCTTTCGTCGAGACAACGATAGACCACGATCCCCTTTCCAAATAATTCTAAGATCTTTGCAAGTTCTTCACGGGAATGTTGTTGACGAATCTCTTTATAAGCCTCCATTTCTTGATAGACGGCCATTAACTGATCAACATCCGGAGGACTCCAATGATTAAAAAGTAAGTTGTATTTTCGGCAACGGCGTAAGTTGTGTCTCCAGTTCTTACTGCAGGATTGAAGCCGGCTCTGTTCGTCTCCGCCCGCCTTATAAAGCAGACTCATGCCACTGAGCAAAGGTGTTGATGTTTTTCTCCATCCTTGAGTTTTTAAAATTTCGGTATCGGCCACATCAAAGGAACGATAAGGGCTTATCCGGCAATAAAGCCTCTTTAACCCTGTAGATTGTAATACGATCTTCATCATTTCCTGATTCCAGACACTAATCTCCCCGACAGGCCCCCCAGGAACCCACATGACGCCTAAACCGCCCGGGTAGCTCCGGACCAGTCCTTGCATTAATCCTTTGACAACTCCCAGATCCGTAACGACCACCCAACGATATGGTTTCCAGCCGAAAAAACTCCGATACTCTCCCCAAGTGATGGTCTGGCAGTAATTGTAATCCTCAAAACTTTGGAGATGTTTATCCCAGTTTTTTAGGTCTTCCTCCGATGAAATGATTCGCCACCCTACCACAAAAATCCGACCATCCAAGTGGTTTTATAGTGTTCAGGTGCCTTCGGAAAAACGGCCTCCGGCAATTCCGGCCAGGGGTGGCATTCGAGGTAGTTCTGTTTTAAGACCTCCTGTGCCTTTCCGATCCCTTCCTTAGACAAATAGAAGGGATACCCATAAGGAACGACATTTTCGGGAAGGGATGAAAATACCGGTTCATAGCCGGCCTGTTTCATTTCCAAATCCACCCTCTTATATAAGGCGCGGCGCCTGGAGATTTCATGGTCCATATCCAAACGAGACATTAATAAATTCATTTTTTTATGCGGAGCAGGATCGCCCGGTAATACAGATTCGGCATCAGGAGATGAAGGCAGGATTTCATGCCCGGTTCGAAGACTTCTCAACCTTCTGTTTAACGAAATGAAGAACCGTAAGAGATACAATCCGCCAATAGAGGCGGACATTAATAGAAGTTTCTTCAAGAGAATCTCAGGAGGAACGGAGCGGTTGGCATAAAATAATTGCGGCCTTAACGAAAAAGACACTTTTTGAGAATTCAAGACCAAGGCGGCACCGTCCGGAAGGATGATGGTCTTCCTAAAACTGAAGATGCCGATATCTCCTCGTGACCCTAAAACCCGTCCCGTTTCATCCCGGCTGAAGAGTCCATGGGCATTATCTTCAATCAGAACAGCCCCGGTTCGGCGGCAATAGGATTCAAAAGGTTGTAGATCAGCGGGAAAGCCAAAAAAATTTACGGCGATAATCGCTCGTGATGCCGGCAGAGATTCGGGCGAAAGTATCGGTTGCAACGTTCGGTCAACATCATAATAACAAGGATGGGCTCCAAGAGTATGAATGGCCGATAAAAGTTCTCGACAGATGTAAGCCGGAACAAGGACTTTGTCTCCTTTTTTAACCCTAATGGATAATAATCCCTCAACCAGGGCGTGACGGCCGTAACTGAAATAACGAATATCTTGGTGACCGACGAATTGCTCAAAGGACCATCTGCTTTTTAGATATAGGGGCCGGTAAATTTGTTTTCTATGTCCATCCAATTCTTGCGGAAAGTGCAACTCTAAATGTTCCTCGGTCTTTGTCGATTTTTCTATCGATAATAAGGAGATTAGCGAAGGGATTACTGGACACTCAAAAGATGATTCTGTTTAAGGGTCAAAGCGACTTCTTCCATCCTGTGATTCCAGGTATGTTCATTCAATACTCTCTGCCTGCCTTTCTGAGATATCTTTTCGATCAAATCTGGAGTTTGCAGAAAATAGGCAACAAGATTATTAAGTTCCTCAATATTCCTGTAAACGGCTATTTCCTCACCTATCTTAAAATGTCTCTCCAGACTTTTTTTATAGTCGACTAATTCACAAGCTCCACAGGCCAAAATATCAAACGTTCGGGTATTCACCCCTTCCTTGGCTTCCGGGTCATGGATATTCAGGACTAATTTCGAGGAACGATATATTTTTAATACTTTTTCTCCTTGCGCCTTACCCTGATAATAACCGGGGACTTTTTTCCCTCTCCTCAAAAAATATTTTTCCCATCCGTCCCCGAAGACGCCCAGTTTATATTTCTTAAGGCTTTCTAAGACTGAAACCCTGTTCGGGTAAGGAACCCCGACAAAACAGATATCAAAACCGAATGTTTTCCGATCTTCCTCGCTGATTGGAATATATTTATACCTTTCCGGATCACCGGCCAAAGGCAGATATTTGACCTTGGGCAATCCTCTTTGCCTTATCATTTCAACATAATATGGATCATAGACAAAAATATAATCATAAAAAAACATACCCTTTTCAAAATTGGTTTTCCTGTAATGATCGGCGTAAAGGCCGGCATAGGAGTAGAAAGGATCATCCCAAATATAAGCAATAATAGGGATTCGTAAAAGGGTCTTTATGGTCTGTAACGTTTCAGGAAATAAATGGTCCCCTTTGACAACAAAAAGAAGATCGGGTTCTTCTCTTTGTATCATTTTAAGAAATTCCTTATTTTCAAAGTCTAGATAATGTCTAAGGATCGGGTTAAAAACGGTGGAGGTAAATGGAAATTTAACACTCAATCTCCGGACGATTTTTTCAAGAATGGTCGATTGGGTCCGATAATTTTCAAGTATGGCCTGATAACCAAGATGTTTCCAGGAGTCCCGAATAGCCTCATCGATTCCGTAAAATCTTGGTGCGTTGATCAAAATCTTTTGGTTCACCGATTAGACTCTGCTTTAAACCGTGAAAAGCCTTCCTCGAGAGTCAAAGGTCTCAGGCCCAAGAGAGCTTGCATTTTTCCGGTCTTGAAGGAGGTATCGCGGGGTCGTTTGGTTAATTCATGGAAAAACCCTTGTTTAACAGGCTTAACAAGTTCATCATCAAATTCATATAAAGCGGCCAGCTTTTTAATCATCTGATAGATACTGGTCCTTTCCGCCCCGGCAATATTAAATACACTGTATTGTCCTTTTTCAATAATCCCCCAGATGGCTTTCCCGCATTCTCTGGAATATAGAGGGGTAACGAATACGTCATCATAAACGAATACTGGTGACCCTTGGCGCATCAGGGACAGGGCATAAGTGGCGATGTTGGGCCTTTCAAAGGGATGATTCCATCCGTACATTAATATAGGTCGAACGATGGCACAGGGTATGGAACAATTCTTCAGATTTTTTTCAACTTCAAATTTTAATTCACCATAATAATTGATAGGTTTTGGTTCATCTTCCTCGCCGTAAGGCGCTTTTTCTCCGTCATAGATCCCGTTGGAAGAGATAAAAACCAATTTCGATTGGTATTCCCGGCAAAGCGATAATACATTCATTGTGCCCCCGACATTTATCTCCCAGGTTTCTTTTCGATGGAGTTCGGCATAATCCGGACTGCCGACTCCGGCAGTATGCACAACAACATCCGGTTTGATCTCTCGAAACAGGCGTTCATAACCTTCGGAATCCCTTATATCTAATTTAATATATTTAATCCCGAAGCGGTCTTCCATGGTATAGGCACCGATATAGGTGGCTGTGATCTCAGTGGAAAAATTCTGAGTTTCAATTAATGATTTTCCAAGCAGGCCGGTCCCTCCGGTAATAATTATTTTCATACTCGTTCTTTTATGATTAAAGAAATAATAGATACTATAGAAAAAATAATTTACTTGAAAGGAAATGAAACTCGGAGATCTTGCAATTGTTTCTCTAAATAGACCAGATGATCCTGAACATTTTTTTTTACAAGTAATCTTCCGAAATCTGCAGGCATTCTCTGATCTTCTATGCCGACAAGTCGATGAGCGATCAATTTTCCTACGTTGGGGTAAAAATGTCCCAAATCATAAAAATTGTCGACATTCAAAGTGATGGAATTAGGATACATGAATGTATATAAACTATCTAAAATTGAAAGGCAGTCTTCTAACAGTTTTGCATAATGATTTAATCCCATGGCCTTCACATATCTTTCTCTAAATAATAAATGCGATTTTGGAGGGATAAAGGCAATAATCTTTGTTTGTGGATTATTCAATTTTATATTACGGAGAGCGTTTATAAATTCTCTACGATTTGTTCTATCATATTTAAGAGGATCAGATAATACTAAACGAAAAATCGATTCAGATTCGCTTTTAGAAAGATGTCGAAAAAACCTTACGTTATTTCGATCATAATAATCATCCCCCATATCTCCGAATAAAAGACGAAGATTTTTTATTGATTGTTTCAAAGTATATCCTCTAAAAAGGAGTCGATATCGATACAGAAAACTATTGCATTCAGCAATATAAAATGAAGGGGAATGAATAGTTTCCTGAAATTCGGTAAAATCGTTTAATAAGCTTATCCCTAAAAAAATAAACCGAAAATCAGAACCATTTTTCTTTTTGGCATATTCTATGTAATCGCCATATTCTTTTATCGAACCTCCACTGAGGCCGTAATTGTAAACCTTTAAATCGGCGAAATCATTCTGATTGATAAAGGAAACCATGCTGTCCCCGATTAAAAGGGCGTCATATTTTTTAGATTGGAAGGTAATCCTGTTCGTCTTTTGCTGACGTTCATCAAAACCTTTTTGCTTTCGTGTAAAAATATTGGTATGGGAAAAACACCAATAGGGATCAAAAAGGTAATTTAGAAGAGCAACAATAAACATCAGACAAATAGTGCCGAACCATAGACGAAGAATCCATTTTTTATATAGCACCATACTCAGAAATTAAAATAGAGAAATACCTTAATTTTTGCTAAAGAGAGGACGCTGCTGATAAAAAGAAAACCTGCAAAAAGGGCATTCATCCAGTTCGGTTTAAAGGATCCGATAATCTGGTTTGAATTTCTGAAAACAAGGACCAGCGATAATGAAAGAAGCATCAGCAAGAAGAAATCCTTTTCAAATATCCCCAATAAACCGAATTTAAAATCAAAAGATTTTAAAAAGTTTAATTTGTCGGACAACGTAAACGGCAAAATAAAATCGTTTAATCCAAACATCCCTTTTAATATATTACGAGCAACTTTCCAATTTTCGGCACGGAAAAAAATCCAGGCGATATTGATAAAATTAAAGGTAAGGAACCAGGCGAAAACGTTCGGCATGGATATATTCAATTTCCTCCAAAATCTGAGAAAGACGATGGCCGTTCCGTGCAATAAACCCCAAAAAATAAACATCCATCCGGCGCCATGCCAGAAGGCTCCGATCAAAAACGTCGTCAAAAGATTGACCTGGACTCTTATCTCCTTTCTACGGTTTCCGCCCAGGGGAATATAAATATATTCTCTAAGAAATCGACTTAAGGTAATATGCCATTTCTGCCAAAACTCTTGAATATTAAGAGATCGATAGGGACTATTGAAATTAATCGGCAGTTTAATATTAAAGAGTAAGGCCACCCCAAGAGCCATATCGGTATAGCCGGAAAAGTCATAATAGATTTGAAAGGTATATGACAAGCTCGTCGCCCAGGCATCTAAGAAGGATAGAGGGGTCACCTGCTGAAAGCCTTTATCCACCCATAAGGAAAAAGTATCCGCAATAATAACTTTTTTGAACAATCCGATGGAAAACAAATAAAGCCCTTCGGCTATATTTTTATAATTCACGAACTTATTCCGCAATCGATCGAATTGCGGCATCATCTCCCGGTGATGAATAATCGGACCGGCCAGGAGATGGGGGAAGAAGGTGATAAACAGACTATAATTGAGAAAGTTATATTCTTTTGCAAACCCCCTGTAGGCATCGACAAGATAAGCAATTTGGGTAAAAGTAAAAAAACTTATTCCGATCGGCAAAACCAGTTGAACGAGTCTAAGGTTTTGATTGGTGATATGGTTTATATTTTCAATAAAAAAATTGGTATACTTAAAATAACCGAGAAGGCCTATGTTTATGATTAATCCGCAAATAAGTATTATTTTTTTTCGGCGAACGCAGACAGTTCCGTTATTGGCTCGAATGAGTAGAAGGCCACAAAAATAATTTATAACGATGCTCCCCAAAATAAGAGGTATATATTTAATATTCCAATAGCCGTAAAAGAATAAGGAGGCTCCTAAAAGCCAAATCTTAGATACTTTTAAAAGCTTCAGGCTATTGAAGATAAAATAAATCATGAAAGTTAAAGGGAGAAAGAAGAAAATATATATATAAGAATTAAAAAGCATAAATCAAAAAATGGTTCAACGGCAGAGAGTGACCGGATACTGTTTATCAAGGGAGGAATTCACTGCATTTCAGGAAATACCAGGAATTGTTTCATTCGTTCATCATCGATAGGGGTAAAATAATGACCTAATACTGTTTTACCTATTTTCCTAAGCTTCTCTTTTTCAACAGCTGTCAAATTGAGGCTCCGGTCGATTTTTTCCTTCAAATCTTCTGCAGACGTCGTCTGGTCAAACCCTTCGATCCAGGGTGAAAAAGTGAATCCCAACTCTCTTCGAAGACGAATCAGGGGAATCCCGGCGGCAATAATTTCAAACTCGGCCGTTGTCGAGCCGGCGGAAATGGCCGCATCGGCCTTGGTCAATACTGATTCCAAAGGTTCTTTAACAATCTTAAAATGATCCGGCATTTTTAGAGAAAAGAGCACCTGCGATATGGCTGCATGTTGAGAAGGATGAACCTTCAAAAGAATATCAACGGATTCCGAATCCCGCATGACCGTAAGGATGGTGATCATCATTTCATAGATCGTTTTCAAGTCGGCAGGCAGGACAACTAATACGGTTTTCCGCCGGTCAACGTATACCTCAGATGAACTTACCTCTCGAAAAAGATAATCGAATCTTAAAGCCGGACCGGGCCGGAGACGTTCCTCAGGATAACCTTCTTCTTTAAGTACATGGCAAAACTTTTCACCGCTGGTTACGATTAAATCCGGTAAAGGCAAATAGGGAATTTCTTTTTTACATGTGAAAAAGTTCAGCAACAGAGGATAATGAGCACAGTGCTGATAACCAACGGTTACTGTCTCCGGGAGAAAGGATTTCAAACCAAGAAGAAAAAGCTTTTCCATAAACTTATTTTCAAAGGTCATGATCACTCTTTTTGGATTAATTCCGGCGTTATTTAATCGTTTACAAAAATAATAATAACGGATCATCGTTAACCCGTGAAATCCGTTCTTAAGACATTCACCGGCAAGTAAGGGAGAAATATCTAGCGATTTGAATTTTTTAACAAGTTTAAGGTTTGTTAGGTCTTTTGCGCCAACCCAAAGGCACCGGAGTAGATCACTAATTCGGAGAAAATCCTCAGGTAAGAGAAAATCATATGACTTATTTTCTTTGAAATATTTAAAAACAGCTTTTCGAGATTTAGAAAGCGTCATATGTTCCGGAATTATCCAAACTGGATGCCCTTTATCTTTAAGCCAGTCGATGAGTTTTCCGAAATAAATATCTTCAAACGACCCGTCATTTTTAAAACAGGCGTCTTTTACCCAGGTTCTAATAATGATCAACCTGTTCAGTTCATCCTGAGCGATTGAAAAATGAGTCCCGGATCTCCGGGTCAGCCAAATTTCATAAGCCGAAAGGAGAAGGAATCGAACGGCTCTTCCGAATAATTTAGAATAAAGCCTAAGGCGGATCTGTAATTTCTTCAGATGATAAAGTCGGTGGCATCTATAGTTTTGTTTGGCCGCCATTTCGGCAAAAGCATCCAGGAAAAAAGGACTTTCAGCTATGATTACAGCATCAGTAGTATAGTTGTTTATATGTTCGTTGAAGTAGGCCAGGAGGCATAATAATAAATAAAAATCACTCCCGGAAGGATCTTTGTCGGCAATCGAAGTCGCCCACCAAGCTAAGGAATTATTTTTAGCGCTCATTTCCGCAATGTAATTCAAAAAATCTTCACGAAATTTAAGTCCGTATTCTTCCGTAATTGTTGATAAAGATGAATAGGTACCTATGGGGGATAAGAACGTCCGCCATCGAGAGAATAAATTATAATCAGTTCCGATGTAAAACCATATAATTCGATTTTTGATAAATTTCAGATTAGAATAATATAACCTATCTGCGGCTATAAGATAAAAATTATTCCCTAACATCGATTTTTAATTTTAATTAGAGGACGCCAAGACAGTTAATGCATGTTTAGATTTGACGGGGTTTATTTCAATAAAAGGAATTTTTATGCCGAGAAATTTGGGTTGTATTGCTCCCATCCTTTGGATACTAAAATTTAACCATGGACAATAATCTTTAAAAATAAAATGATCATTTTTATCCCAAGGATACTTATCAAATTCTGAGACTTCCCCACCTCTCAGCTCCTTATATTCCCTATTAGCGCAATAAAATAAATTCTCGGTAGAGACATTATGCCTCATAAAAGTAAAATATCTTTCTATTGATTGAATATTCATTTCTTGCATTGAACATGTATTAATACAAATATCAAAATTTAATCCAGATAGCGTTTCTAAATATTCTGTAGGACAATAAATAAAATCATATTCCGAAAGATCTTCATTAGTTTCTAGGCCAAAAATCCCTATGTGCTTACTGCCAGGAAATGATTTTTGAATATAAAAATATTGAAAAGCTAAAGTTTCACCTAAATCAACGAGAAAAAACCGACTATCCGGGAAACATTTTTTAGCGAGTGCGGATAAAAATCCGTAGCCATCACCGATCATTAAAAAGTTATAGGGCTTATTTTTTATTTTTTTAGAAAGGTAGCTATCTATTACTGATAGCGTTAGTACTTGTCGAAAATTCTCAAAAACAAAAAAGATTTCCATTTGCTTAGAAATTAATTTAGCTTTATTGTAAAAATAAACAATTTGTTTTTTGTAAGGAAGTCGTATAAACCAATAACAATATAATAAAAATTCAAAAACATATTTTAAAAAATGACTTTTATACAACATATTCCCAAATCCACC
>Ga0233425_10011856_pt1 | contig 10034 bp, 7 predicted proteins | sample Watercolumn_Towu_2_FD_181712 | JGI IMG/M metagenome (GOLD analysis project Ga0233425, IMG submission 181712) | Freshwater microbial communities from Lake Towuti, South Sulawesi, Indonesia - Watercolumn_Towuti2014_140_MG | ecosystem: Environmental > Aquatic > Freshwater > Lake | place: Indonesia... | reverse complement strand
TTTAGGCAGTATAATATTTTTACTCAACATCAATAAACGGAGAAACACACATGCGAAGAATGTTTGGTTTTCTAATCGGGATCTTTGTCGGCGCGCTGGTCGGTTCTACAGTGGCGCTGCTGCTTGCACCGGAATCGGGCGAGAAACTGCGCGGCGAGTTGCGCGAGCGCGGACAGGGCTTTTTGAACGACGTCCGGCACGCGGCAGATTCACGCAGGATCGAACTGCGCGGGCGGCTGGAGACCCTGCGGGCGCCAAGGGAATTCTAACAAGTAATTGGTAATTGGTAATTTACCAATTACCAATTACGGTTTTATAAAACTCCCCGACCTTTTTCATATTCATCCCATATTCCGCGCGCGCGGAAATAAGTTTTGCGTTCAGGCCTGCGGCTTCCTTCCGCAGGTCTTCTCTTTGAATGGCAAGCAGAATTCCATCGGCGATGGACTGCGGGTCATTGGGGTTCACCAGCAGGCCGTTCTGTCCATGCGTGATCCACTCGCGGATCGACTCCAAATCACCGGCCACGGGGAAGCATCCGCAGGCCATGCCTTCGAGCAGGGTGTTTGGCGTGCCGTCGTGAACTGCCGGCGAAACGACAATCTGCGCGCCTCGAAAGGCCTCTGCCATTTGTGCGTGAGTCAGCGGCGGATTCAATTGCACGGCATCTTCGATGCCTAATTCCTGCATCCATTGCAGCGCCTGAGATTCGCCCGCCATCGAAGCGCAGATGAATTTTGCATCAGCGCATTTTTCGAGCACAAGCGGAATGGCTTTAAAGAACGCCCGGTTATTGACGTAGGTTCTGAATCCGCGCGGGTTGATGATGACCGGGTTTATTACAGGCGTTGCAGGCGGATAAAAAACATCGCATCGGATTCCGCCGTTGCCGGGTGTGACCAAAGCGAGCTTCTCCACGCTGAGACTCCAGCGCTGGCGCGCGAGGCGGATGTCGCGTTCGCAGTCGGCGTGCAGGGCAGTGACGGCTTTCATCGTCTTACGCGTGTAATAGCCTATCAGCGGCGTGGACGGCGCGTGCAGAGTGAAGTCGTTGCCCCAGATGGAAGCAAGAAACGGCGGTCTCGACACCTGCACTTGCGTGCGGTGCAAGTGTACGGCGGCGGTTGAGTAACGTCCGTCGTGTACCGAAACCCCGCCGCCTACTCGACCACCAGACAGTGCTTCCGCTGTCAGCATCCCCTCGTAAGGCACGCGCAAGGCATGGACAAGGTCTGGTTTAACTTCTTGAATGAAGGCGCGCAGTTTTCGCGCGGAGCGGGGAATGGTCAACGGGCCGAGCGACTGCCTGATAAGCGTACGCAGCCCGACGGTACGGGAAGATCCGCTGCCGGGGCCAGAACTCTGCTTCTTAACCGCGCTGAAGGCCACGGGCGTAAACTCCTGCCCTTTGAGTGGGAAATCCACAGTACAGGCAAAGGTGGACGCAAGGTAGACTTCGTCACCGCGTTCTGCGAAATGGCGCATCCAGTTTTGGGCAATGGGGGAGCGGCCATCGGCTACAAAAAGTAATCTCATAAGAGTGATTATACTCATTGCCCGTAAGCGTGAGACGTAGTATATTAACGGTCATGAGCAAAAAACGCGTCCTGGTGGTGGAAGACAACATGGATACCTATGAACTGGTCAGGTTTATCCTTGAAAAGAACGGCTATGAAACCTTCCTAGCTGTCAACGGGCGCGACGGGGTGACTGCGGCTCGGATGCAATGCCCGGACCTCATCATCATGGACCTGCTCATGCCTGAAATGGACGGCTGGCTTGCGACAAGCCTGATCAAAAAGGACGAGCAGATTTCAAAGATTCCATTGATTGTGGTGACAGCCAATGCCCTGCCGGATGCCCGTCAGCGCGCCCTCGATGCGGGCTGCAACGACTACGTTACCAAGCCGATGGATTTGCTCGACCTGCTGGACACTGTGAATCAATGGGCAAACAAGGGCGAATTGATGTGATATTTTCCAATTTCGGTTTTATACCGCACTCGGTCACACACCTGCCCGCCAGGGCAGGTGTGTGACCGTGGGTATTATATAAAACAATTAAATCCATTGCAACAAGAGGAACATTCATGAAACAGATTTGTGTCGTCGGCGTGGGATACGTCGGCCTTGTCACCGCGGCTTGTTTTGCCGACCTCGGCAACCGCGTAATCGCGCTGGATGTGAACGAACAGCGCGTTGAAAACCTCAAGAAGGGCATCATGCCCATTTATGAACCCGGCCTCGATGAACTTGTGAAGCGCAACGTCCATGCCGGGCGCATCGCGTTTACCACTTCATATACAGAGGCGTTGAAGGGCGCGGAGTACGCCTTCATTGCAGTGGGCACCCCGTCAGATGCCGACGGCGCCGCAGACTTGCAGTATGTGGCCGCCGCCGCCAGGTCAATAGCGAAGGAGATGACCGCGCCGCTCGTCATCATCAACAAATCCACGGTTCCGATCGGGACCGGTGACTGGGTGGCCGACATCGTAAGAGGCGCCCTGTCCGAACCAATCGAATTCTCGGTCGTGTCCTGCCCTGAATTTTTGCGCGAAGGATCGGCCATCGGTGATTTTATGAACCCGCACCGCACCGTCATCGGCTCATTGGACAAGGCTGCCGCGAGCAAGGTCGCGCACCTGCACCTTCCGCTGCGCGCACCCATCGTCATCACCGACCTGCGTACCGCCGAAATGATCAAGTACGCCAGCAATGCCTTCCTTGCCACGAAGATCTCCTTTATGAACGAAATGGCTGACCTGTGCGAACAGGTCGGCGCGGATGTGAAGGAAGTGGCCGCCGGCATGGGCTATGACGCGCGTATCGGCCGCCACTTTTTGGACGCCGGCCTCGGCTGGGGCGGCTCCTGCTTCCCGAAGGATGTGGAAGCTCTGGCTTACATGGCCAAAGAGAAGGGACTTAATCCGCGCATTTTGAACAACGTGATGGAAGTAAACTATGACCGCCGAAAAACTGCTGTTGTACAGGTTGCAAAAATGATCGGCGGGGACTTGAAAGGCAGGACCATCGGCCTGCTTGGGCTGGCCTTCAAACCGAATACAGACGACATGCGTGATGCGCCGTCCATTGACATTGCCGAAGAGTTGAACAAAGCCGGCGCAAAGGTGCGCGCCTACGACCCGGTCGCCATGGAAGTTGCGCGTCCCATCCTGCCGGCTGTGGAGATGTTCGATGAACCCTATCAAATGGCGCAGGGCTGCGACGCCCTGATCGTGGTCACTGAATGGAACGAGTTCAAACAGCTCGATCTTGAAAAAGTGAAGAGCCTGTTGAAGTCCCCGGTCATTTATGACGGCCGCAACATCTACGACCCCAAGTTGATGAAAGAGATGGGCTTTACTTATCGCGCCATAGGGAGATAGTCGACCACAAGACTATAAGACCAGCCGACCACAAGACTACATGACTAATCCCCCCGTTTGCAATTACGAAGGCTCCGACTACCAGCAATCCTTTTGGGAACAAGGCGGGCGCGAATACGAAGACCGCGCCGAAGCCATCGCCCTTAAAAAAACGCTTCCTGCAAGTGGAAAATTGATGCTTGAACTTGGCGCTGGCGCTGGCCGTAACACGCCGCGCTATGCCGGTTTCGAGCGCATTGTCCTGCTCGATTATTCCACCACACAATTGGCTCAAGCCCAGGAAAGATTGGGCAACGCGCCAAAATACATTTACGTCGCCGCCGATATTTACCGCCTCCCGTTCCGCAGCCGTCAGTTTGATGCGGCCACGATGATCCGCGCCCTGCATCACATGGCAGACGCCCCCAAAGCCCTGAAACAAATCCGCAATGTCCTGCGCTCAGATGCAGTCTTCATCCTTGAATTTGCCAACAAGCAAAATTTCAAATCCATTTTGCGCTACCTGGCAGGCAGGCAGAAATGGAATCCGTTTTCGCTTGAGCCGGTGGAGTTCGTGAAATTGAATTTTGATTTTCACCCGCAGGCGATTCGCGGCTGGCTGGGAGGGTTGGGATTCTCGATCGAAAAGATGCTGACCGTTTCACACTTTCGGCTTGGGTTGTTAAAGCGCGTCATTCCAACGGGACTGCTGGCAGCGCTCGACGGATTGTTCCAGCCGACAGGGAGGTTCTTTCAATTCACCCCCAGCGTATTCGTGAGATCGAAAGTCAAAGGTGACGGACTTGATGGAGAATTCCCGTTGGGCGTGGATGACCTTTTCAAATGTCCCGACTGCGACGGTGAAAAACTGGAACATAAAGAAGATCATCTGCACTGCCCGGTCTGCGAATCGAATTGGGCTGTGCGCGACGGCATCCATGACTTCCGTGAACGGATGAAATAATTAACTCAGGATTTATTTTACAATCGGCAGGCGGATGAAGAAGGTGCTGCCCGGGAGTTTTTCTTCATCCTTGCCGGCGCTTTCCACCCAGATGCTGCCTTGCAAGGCTTTGACAATGCCGGCCGCAATAGCCAGCCCAAGCCCGGCGCCTCCGCCCTTGTAACTGGTGCGGCTGGATGAATGCAGTTCGACAGTTCCCAATTGGTATAACTTTTCAAAAATGATCTTATGATGCTCGGCGTCAATGCCGATGCCTGTATCCTGCACGCGGATCTCTACGCACCTGCCCAGACGGGCATCCTCCGCCAGATCAGCGGAGATTGTGATCGAGCCCCCGTCCGGTGTGAATTTGATGGCGTTGACGATGACATGGTCGAGCGCCTTCTTGAGCAGTTCGTGGTCTGCCAGCAGCGGGGGAAGTGCCTGGATTTTTTCGTCCAGGCTAAAAGTCAGGCTGCGAGCCGCGAGGTCGCTGAGGTAATCCTTGTGGATGATGCGCAGGATCAATCCCAAATTCACCGGCTCCACCTGCGGGTTGACCGATTGGCTGTCGAGGCGCGCCACGTCCAACATGCTGTTCACGATCTGCTGTAAACGGTTGGTGCCCTGCAAAACGCCGTCAATTGCCTGTGCGAGCACGGGGTTGTTGAGGATGGCATCGTCGGCCTTCAACATGCCGATATAACCCTTGAGGACGGTCAGCGGGGTGCGCAGTTCATGTGCCGCCACTTGTATGAAAACGGATTTGTTTTTGTCGTGCTTGGCAAGCGTTTTGTAGGCGTTGTTGAGTTCTTCCACGCGCTGGGCGACCATGCGCTCCATCATTTGATTTATGCCGGTCACTTCATCGTACAGGCGCGCATTCTCGAGAGCCACAATGGCCTGCATGGCAAAGGTGGCCGCCATCAAACTGTCGTCATCGTTAAACGGATTTGCTGCGCGGCTTAATATCAACAGGCCGGCCACCTTGTTTTTTGAATACAGCGGCACTCCCAGCCACGAGCGGTCACGCGGAAGCCAATCCGGCTGCTCCCAGCTTTCAACCGCTTTCACATCCCGAATCAGGAGCGCCTCCCCTTTACGCGCGACAGTCTTGTAAAAATCTGAGCCGTTGAGCTTCAGGCGGAATTCTGAAAGGTTGGCCTCGGCCGGCAGTCCGTGCTGCGCGTGGATGCGCGGCGTATTGTTGACATCCTCCATCAGCAGAAGGCCGCGGTCATATGGCAGAACCTGCTGGAGTTGTTCAAGGATCTGGCCGGGCAGTTTTTCAACCGCGGCCAGGGAGGATAACTGGCGCGCCGAACGCGCCAGCGCTTCAGCGCCCCGGCGCCGTTCCTGCTCGGACTCAAAGAGTTTTGCGTTTTGCGCCGCGGCTTTTTCCGCCGCATCGCGCGCGCGCGCCAGTTCGACGGCGCGTTCACGCGCCTCGTTCAACAGGCGTTCCACTTCCTGTTGAGCCTGTTCACGCTGCTGGACAAGCATTGTCCGCAACAGGGCGCTCGAAAGCAGGTTCTTCAAACGTACGTAGATGTCCCAATCCTTCGGCCCCATTTCAGCCCACATGAATCCAAAGCGATTGCTTGCCAGCGATAAAGGCATGACCACGGCATCGTAGCGGTGATCCTGCGGGGTCTTTCCGCGCGGGGCGAGCCGGCCGGTGGCAAGGGTGGTCTTTTCCTTTGGAATGGCGAACCTGTGCTGGTCGTATTGCAATAACAGGCGGTAACTTTCCGGCGGCGGCGAAGAGACCGAACCCGGTGAACTGACATCGCTGTAGAACATCACATACCAGCGCTCGAAGCCCAGCAGAGGGAAGTTCTTTGCGATCGCATCTCCGATTCCCTCAAGCGACATGGCCGGCGCCATCGAAAAACTAAAATTATTCAGCGCTTCTTCGCGCCGCTCAAATTGCAGGCGGCGGTAGGCCTGCGCGCGCTGTGACAGTTCGCCCACCAACATGCGCGCCTGTTGAAATAAGTTCTCGGCCCGCAGCATGGTGGTGGTGCTTGAAATCCCGCCGAGGGCGTACTTTCTAAACGTGGAGATCACATTGTGCCAGGTGGTCGAATCGAACCCGCCATCCTGCATCAATTCCACCATTACCTGTACGGTCTTAAGAAAGGCATTGCTTCTGTCTGATTCGCGCAGGCTGGCAAGGAAGGTATCCCAGGAACGGCCAAATACATCGCGGTAGACCGCCTTGAGCGGGTCGCCCTCTGTGATGCCGGCTGCTCCGAACAGGGCATTGATGGCCGTTTCGCGTTTGTTTTCCAGCCGGCCGGTATGCGCCACCTCCTTGGGCATGACCACCGCTTTCTGCACGCTCTCCGGCAGGCAGCCGCACGACCAGCGGATAATCAACTGCACCGGCAAAACATTGACATCCTTGACCGGCTCGCCGTTCATGCGTTTTAACAACGCGCCGAAGGCCTGCCGCCCGGCCTCAAAAAAGGATTGATGCACGGTGGTTAACGGCACGCCCAGCGACTGGGATTCTTTTATATCGTCGAAGCCGGTCAGCGCGATCTTCTCCGGCACCTGAATACCGCGCTGCTGCAGGGCTTCCATCACACCGAAGGCCATGCGGTCGTTGGATGCGGCGATGGCCTGCACTTGAATGCCGCGTTCATCCATCAAGGTGCGCACGGCGGCGCGCCCGCTTTCAGGCGTATGGTCGCCTTCAAAAACGAGAGGCTCTTCAAATGGAATACCGTGTGCTTTCAATTCCTCCTTGTAGGCGTCAAAGCGCAGGTCAGATTCCAAATGTCCCCGTGGACCGCGGACGAAGGCGATGCGCTTGTATCCATGCGCTTCGATCAGGTGGCGGATCACTGCGCGCATCCCGCCCACGTTATCTGCAATAAAAGAGGAGACGCCCTCCGCCTGTACCGCAAAGGATGCAACAGGCGTGGGCGCAAAGATGCGGCAGAAATTATTGATCTCCTCAGGCGAGGAACCGTGGCCGATATCCGCCGTGAGCAGCACCCCGTCGAATTGATCCGGCCGGATCAGGTCGTACAACCCGTAAGACCGGCCTTCGCTCCCCGCTGCGGCAATGGCCAGGGGCTTGCCGCCTACGAAATAGATCACGTTCATGTCGTGGGCTCTGGCAGATTCCAAAACGCCGGTCATGAACTCGGCATCCCACAAACGGGTTAAATGGGCGCCTAGCACGGCAATTGTCCTGCGGTCTTTGTAGAGTCTATTGAATGCAGTCATTTGATCGGGCAAAATTATAAATCAGGATGCTTTATTTGATATCAAAAGGCTAAACGCGCAGCATGGTCAGCAGCATTTTGAATTTTTCAACTGCCTTCAACGCGTGCGGCTCGTTGGCCGGCATGACGATCATCCCGCCGGCCTTGAGGTCAAACGGATTTCCGGAGATTGTCACCTGCACCTCGCCTTCCAGAATTTGCACGACTGCATCGAAGGGCGCAGTGTGTTCGCTCAAACCTTGATCTTTGTCAAAGGCAAAAAGAGTGATGTTACCTCCCTCGCTTTTTGTGATCTGGCGGCTGACGACCGCGCCTTCCTGGTAATTGATCATCTCGGCCAGGGTCAAAGCCAGAATTGGAGTTGCAGGTTTTTCCGACATGTCGCCTCACAGGCGGGAAGCAGCGTGTTCAAATCCACGCGGCGCCCATAAAAAAATCAACGCACTTCAATCTGATACGAAGCTGCTGCACTCGTAAAACGGGTCGTGGCTGCAATGACCAGGTACGCCTTTTCGCCGGCCGGCAGCGAGAGCGGAATTTCCGCGGTCTGGTCCGGGTTGAGCGGAATCATCGTCACGCTCGAATCACTTGTTTGGATCAGGGCCAGCCTAAAGGTCTGTGGAAGCGCGTTTTGGATTCGGACGAATCCCGCCGCTGCCCAGCCTCCGTCATCCGCTTCAAAATCTGACCTGTAGCCTGCCGCTTCGACCGCGACATCATCCAGCAGGAAGCCTTCTCCGTTCAGGCCGGCGTCTGTTATATATTCAAACCGCACGCTGACCTTCCGTCCGGCATATTGAGAAAGGTCAATGGTTTCCTCGACCCAGCCGTTGCTTGAGCCGGTATATCCCCAGCCATACCCATTGCTGGACGAATCAGAGTCGGTGCCTGACGGCGTGTTTAAGACCTGCCATGTTTTACCATCTTCCGACGCTTCAAGGTAGAGGTAATCCCATTTGTTTTCGATGTCGTACCAGGCGTGAAATGACAGGGTGATCGGAGCCTCGACGCCGGTGAAATCAAACTCTTTTGTCAATGTCATATCCGACTCATCGCCCTTGTTGGACCAGAAGGCATATCGCCCGGAATACGGGCCGGCTGAAAGGAGGCGCGCAACAGTTGAGCCGCTGAAGGAGAGTATGTGGTCGCCCTCGCATTCGATTGCGATGTAGTCCACGCCGTATTGATGGACGTCGTAGGTAAGCGCGGACTGCGGGCAGCTGGATATGGTCACAGGCGCAGAGGCGCGGATCGCGGCGGGATAATTATTGTAGACATAACGCCCGTCGCCGACCGAACTGTCAAGCAGGAAGTTTGTGACCGCCCAGTCCATGAATAAACTGTCGGCGGTGATGAGCGTTCCGGTTGCGGGGTCGGTCAGGTTCAGCGCCGCAAGTGTATCGTCAATGCTGGCCAGGTCGTTGGCCGGGTTGCTGATGAGATGCTTCGTGGCTGTCTCACCAAAGCGGTCAAGGAAGTACGCAACGAAAAGAAAACTCTGACCGTAATGCGCGCCAAAATCAGGCGAGGAATTATCCACCCAGGTGTTCAATTGCAGGTCGGTGTTTCGGAGGTACAAATAATCCACCGAGCCGATGCCGTAGCCATTGATGAATGCGCCGAGGTTGGCGAATCCCTCCGAGATCCATGCGACTTCGTTCCGGTCGGATGGAAACTGGATCATATGCACGAATTCGTGCGCCAGCGCAGAGTAGGTGTATTCCCGCTCAAGGTCCTGGTTGGCGCCGAGCACATAGGTCTCGTGGTTGTTGGAATTCTTTTTCACCAGCGGATTGAATTCATCCGATGAGTTGAAATACCCTGCGATATTGTGACCGATGGTGTCGGCGTAGATGACAAAGATGTGCGGGTCGCCGTCCACGCCGGGCGTCCATTCACTGCCGAAGAACTCGCGGTTGGTGGGGTAGATCTCATTCTCAAAGGTGTTCATCAGGGACTGCACCTTGTCCAGCGGCGCATTTGCGCCGACTTCAGCCCAGAAATACGTATGGTCTGTAATGTAAAGCAGGGCGGTGTCTATTTGACGATACTCCTCCGTGTCTGAATCCAATATCCAAAACTTTTCCCTGTCTCCGATTTCATAGGGTTTGGTCTGGGTGGTTTTTGGGATATTGCATAAACCCTGCAGGCGACACGCCAGATCATAGAGGTCGTTTTCAGGGACGATGGCTTGTTTGAGCATCGCCAGCGTTTCGTTCGGGTCTGAACTTTCAGGCGGGCGGACGATCTCCGGCACAGCCGTCGGGGAGGGGCGCAGGGAGTTTCCGTCCGCGGGAAATGAGCGGTCCTTGTAATACCAAAATCCAAACAAGGCGGAAGTCAACACGAAAATGATACAAAGGGCAATTGCCGCTCCTGTGATGACCGCTGCGGTACTTGATTTGTTTTCTGTCATGAAGCTTCCTTTGGGGATGAAAGATTTTCCCATCATACCCGCCCTGAATAATAAGCGGATTAGGAAATTGGA
>Ga0233425_10011855_pt1 | contig 10034 bp, 8 predicted proteins | sample Watercolumn_Towu_2_FD_181712 | JGI IMG/M metagenome (GOLD analysis project Ga0233425, IMG submission 181712) | Freshwater microbial communities from Lake Towuti, South Sulawesi, Indonesia - Watercolumn_Towuti2014_140_MG | ecosystem: Environmental > Aquatic > Freshwater > Lake | place: Indonesia... | reverse complement strand
GATCGACGACCCGACAATCGGACGCTTTGCGGCCGCGGTCGATCAAGCCCGGCCCGAGGCGATTTTCGTTCCGTTCCTGCTCGACGATCATGCCGAGCATAGGATGGCGAGCTTCCTGCTCGCCGCGGCCTGGAACAAGAACCGCATCGCGAACGCGATCGAAGTTTGGAGCTACCAGGTCTATTCCGCGCTCACCCCCAATGTCGCCGTCGATATCACGGACGTCGCGCGGGAGAAGGCCGAGGCGATCCGCACATGGCGCAATAGCGCGATGCGCCATCGAGACTGGGCGCATTTCGCGTTGGGGCGCGACGCCTTCAACATGCGCTTTCTCGACAAGCCGCCGGGGGCCTACTATGCCGAGGCGTTCATCGTTCTGCCGATCGCGGACTATGTTTACCTCTGCGATCGATATGACAAGGTCCTTAAAGGGGAATCGGCCGCTGTCCTTTGACGAATGACCATTCACCACCTGTTCGTTTGGCGAATTTCAAAGGACCCAGGCGAATAGTGTGCCAGGTATGCGAATATGCGAACCCGGCTTTGGCTATTCCAGCAAGTGACGCGGAGTTTGCTTTTTCGCACGCGATGATGATCCGATTGCTGCCTTCCGACCGGCAATACCCAATCATACGTGTCAGGCCGAATGTATAGAGTCCGCGACGTTGGAAAGCCGCTGCTGTTCTGCAGTCCCAGATATATCCGGTGTCTGGCGGAATCGTGACATTGATTCCGGCGGAAAACGGCACTTCGGAACCGCGGCTCAACCAAAAATAGGCTGCCACCCGGCCCGCCTTTGTAAGACCGTAAATCGTATGAGACTGAGATAAGCGTTCTTGGAATCTCTTTCGTCTATCGTTTTCGGCAAATATCGGATCGTCCAGCGCGTCAGATCCAAGTTTTGTGAAGTCGAAGCCCGGGCACTCGGGCTGTTCCCGAGACGACGACCCGTCGAACGCCAGAATGACCTCACTCTCAACAATTCGAATCATGAATTCTGCTCGGAATCTCGCAAGTCGTCCGTGTCCGTCGCCCCTCTCCAAATTCTGGAATTCAACATCGGACGCGATCCCTGAAAGAACCTAGGGTCTGTGCTCAACAAGAGATTCCGCTCTGGGGCGAATTGCGATTCACGGTCTACGGAGGTGGACCCTGAGCACACGCTTCGATCTGGCGGACGAGGAATGGTCGCTGATCGATCAGCCGCTGCCGAGCGGGCTGCCCTTGGCGTGACCTGCCGGAACGGTATGGGCCCTACCGGCAGCGCAAAAGGGGGGACTTGACGCAAGCTATCGGCCGCTCACACGGCGGCCGGGCGCGGACACAGGGTCCTTCGTCCGCCATCCGATCTCCCAGCGTCCCGCCACGATGGGGTTTTTTCGGTCGTGGCGTTGGCGAGCGTCGTTTGAAATCTTGGCCATGGCAGATCGTATCACTCGCAGCGGACGGCCTCGTGCTCGAATTCGGTTTCTTCAAGGGCCGCACGATCAGGGTCGTCGCCCAATCGACCGATCGCACCGTCCATGGCTTCGATAGCTTCGAGGGCCTGCCCGAGGATTGGACCGGCTGGAAGCGGCCGGCCGGCTACTTCGCGCTCAAGGGCGCGTTGCCGACGGTGCCGGCGAACGTCGTGCTTCACAAAGGCTGGTTCAAGGACACGCTGCCGGCTTTCGTCGCCGCGAGCACGCAATCCGTCGCCTTGGCCCATTTCCACTGCGATCTCTACAGCTCGACGCGAGACGTGTTCGCGGCTCTGGGCGATCGCATTCGCCCCGGATCCGTTCTCGTCTTTCACGAGTACTTCAACTACGGCGGATGGCGCGATCACTAATTCCGCGCTTTTCAGGAATTCGTCAAGGAACGGAATGTCACCTACAGGTACCTCGCCTATTCCTCCAGTGAGGCTGGTCAAGTCTGTCTGGTGATCGAGTCGATCCGATAGGGCGAGTGAGCGCTAGAGCGTGGTCAGATCGAATGGAATCGCCAAAGCGATCCCATTCGATGCGTGAATCGCGCTCACCATGAACATATAGAGCAAGATTCAACGATCGAATGGCTGCTTCGCTTCCATTCGATCGGATCTTGCTCTAGACGATCCGCCCGCGGCTTCGAGCGAGGTCCGCCGCCCAGCGCTTGGCGAAGAGCGGGAGCGCTTGGAGCAATCGTTCTCGCAATCTGAACTTCGACTCCGATGACGTCGAGCCGTCAGCCGAGCGAGTCTCGGACTCCGGCTTGTGCAAGAGATCGTAATAGCCGAGTTCCCTTGGAACGCCGCCGAAATTCGCCTTGAAGGTGAAGACCGGACTGCCGGCGCGCGACTCGCCGAGATCGAGAAGCCGCACCCCTTCTTCGACGCAGCGCTGGGCGACCGACCAGAACATGAACGAGCTCGGCGCAAGACCCAGGTGATGGGGGCTGGTTCCCTGATAGGCGTAGGTCGCGAAATCGCCCAGGATCATGAGGGCGCCGGCGCCGACGGGCTCGCGATCCTTGCGCACGACGAAAATCCGCAAATTCGGCGCGAGACCCCGGATCAGCGCGTCGAAAAAATGCCGGTCGAGGGTCGGCACGTTCTTCGAGGCCATGGTGTTCGCATAGAGCGCATGGAACTCGGCGACCTGGTCGAGCGACCAATGCGCGACCAACCCGCCCTTGATCCCCTTGCGGATGGCGGTCCTCGTCTTCTGGCGAAAGCCGTCCCACAGCGATTTTTCGCCCGCCGAGACGTCAAGGATCATCGTCAGTCGGCGTTCCGTCGCGTAGCCGACATTGTGGACTTTCATCCCCGACGTGACTAACGCGGCTCGGCACCCCAGGCGTCGGGCCTCTTCGGCGGCCGCCCCGAGCAACGATTGCGCAACGACATCATCGACCGCGCACAGGCCTTGGCGCAACGAATAGAGGGATGGCCGGCGACCACTCTTAGTGACATAAGTCGGCAAGATGCCGACGACCCGGCCCTCGCTTTCGGCGATCCAATATCTTTGTCGCGGTCCGTAGGTGGCCGCAAGCACATCACGCCACTCGAAGAGCGCGAGCGGCGATGCTTCGGGCTGGGATGCAAGAAAAGCGTTCCAATTCCGACGATCTTTTTCGACGGCCGGCCGTGACACGACGTTCGAATGACTCCGCTGCTCCATTTAGTTTCGTCGCCCGAAGATACCCGGATGATCGGTTTGCAGCCGGTCGACGACAATCGATCCGACCATGGCATGGCCTTCGCGCGAATAGTGGTTATCCAGGGATCCAAGTATCGCCTTGGGTACTACCTGCCTGAGGCGCAATTCGCGATTGATGTCGATTACGGGAATGTCCAAATTCGACAGCAACGTGACGACCGAATTGTCGAGGTCGGAAAATCTCCCGACGGGAAGATAGAGGACATACAGCGTGCCGCCCCAGGACGAGACTTCGCGAGCGGCAACGCTCATGATCTTGGCGTAGGATTCGTAGTCCGCGCGCATTTTTTGAAAATAGAAAGAGCGAGCGCGTTCCCTGAAGCTTGGAAATCGCAAGAAATCGAAAAGAGTCGATCTCTGGCTCGCCTCGTCCTGCGTGACACCAGCCGCTTGCGCGATGAATTCATCCAGTGCGGCGGATATCGGTTCCGATTTCGCCGCGAGCGACTGTGTGAAATCGCGATCGAGATATGACCGGAGGATGTAGCTTCGGCCTTCGGTAAACAGGTCGTCGCGCAGGTCCGATTCGACTTCGAGGGTGAATATCACGATTCTGGGTCTGGCGATCCGACCGTACTCCCTCAAGATGCCCAATTGGACAAACGGACCAATCCCATTGACGCCCATGTTCAGGGACGCCGGCAATTCACGCCGTACTTTGTCGACAAATGAATGGCCGTTCGCGACACATGTTCCGCGCAACAGCGAATCGCCGACGAAAAAAACCTCGATCTGCCCGGCGTCCCAGATCGCGTCGTCGTTCCGAAATCCGTAGCGATCGGTTTGATAGGTTACCATCCCGACCTGGGGCTCGAAGCAGAGAACCTCGCGGCGCAGGGATAGTCCACTCAAGGGGAGAATTTCGGTGCCCTCGACGCGAAGCCGGGACCCAAATGACGTCCCGACGCTTCCGCCGTAGTAGTTGTTCGGTCTGACCGGGTAGACAGCATCGCGTCCGGCCGCATTTTCATTTGCGACAAATTCGGGAATGCTGGGAAGCTGTTCACGTTGAGTCCGCGCGGTCAATCCTTGCATGGCCGCCAAGAGGGGCTCTGAACAGACTATGCCTATGCCGCAGCCGACCAGGATCCAAACATAAGCCAGACCCCAGGAGCGGCCGGCAAGCCAGGCCAGCCCCAAAACCGCGCTGCCGAAGGACAAAACGCCTCCCACGACGAGCCAGATTGTTCCCGCCAGATAGTCTCCATATGACGCCGAAATGACGCCTAGCCCGATCCCGACACCCAAGACCGACAGCGAATACGGGATGTGGTGACCGCCCGATCTGGGGAACTGCATGTTCCGACGCTCGCCGATCCTAGAACTGAAAATATAGAAATTTCGCAGCTTGACCCAGCATGAACGGCGCGCACATGCCGAGAACTACGCCGGTCGCTACGAGCCAGGGCCAATCAAATCGCCAGACAAGCCCCGGCAAGGGACTAGACGTTACCCCCTTCGGACCAGGAACGGAGTTGGCGACGATCTCATGTGTTCCCGGACCCCACCAAACGAAGGCCAGGAGCACGAGCGTGAGCGCGATCTGGGATATCGAAACCGCGTCGCTGGAACCTGCAAAGGCAATGTCGCCATGAGGAACCATGGCCAACAGAACTTGGAATGCCGTGTCCAGCGTATCGGCCCTGAAAAAAACATGCGCGATGACCACGGCGATCAATGTCACGAGTCTCGCGGCCCAAATCCTGACGATTTCGGATCGTGGAATCCACGCGAGGCTGCCAATATCGATCATGCGCCAGAAATGATTGATCGACAGATAGAGGCCGTGCAACAGACCGAATGCCACGAATTGCCATCCGGCGCCGTGCCAGACGCCTGCGAGGGTCATCGAAATGACCGTCGGCGCCGCCACGAGAGCCAAAAATGCACCGAAAGTCTCGGCCTTTCCTCGCCGAATGCCCGGCAACTTTTCCCTTTGCCGGTACTGCATGACGGCCAGCACGATCGGGTTGAAAATATAGGCGGTGATCAAATTCGTCAGCGATATATGCCAACGGCGCCAATATTCGATGATGCTTGTCGCTTTGAAGGGCGAAGCGAAATTGAAGGGTAAGTTCACTCCGAACATGCGCGAAACGCCCATCGCCATGTCGCTATAGCCTGAGAAATCGAAATAGAGTTGGAGCGAGTAGGCAAGGGCACCGCTCCAGGCTTCGACGGCCGAAACAGTTGTTCGTCCGGCCCCCATCGAGTCGTAGAACTCGTTCGCGAAAAATCCGATGTTGTCGGCGACTATGAGCTTCTTGAACAAACCGATGGCGAAGATACCGAGTCCCAGCGCCACATCCGAGGCCACCAGACCGCGACTTTGGACCGCCGCGAATTGAGGCATCATGTCTCTGTGATGCAGGATCGGACCGCAAATCAGATGCGGAAAATAGGTAACAAAGAGCGCGTAAGTGACAAAATCGTAGCTTTCGATTTGTCGCTGATGGGCGTCAATGAGGTAGGTGATTTGCGTGAAGGTATAGAACGATATCCCCAACGGCAGAATGATCCCGGCGCTGTCGAAACTTGACGAGTGGCCGGTAAGGATCGACATCAAGAATTCGGCATATTTGAAATAACTCAAAGCCAGCAGATTTCCGGTCAATCCGATCGCCAAGAGCCAACCGCCGATCGAGCTTGCCTTTTGAGCAACCATGAGCCGGCTCAGCCCGTAGTTGGCGACGATGGAAATCGCGAGGAGGCCGAGAAAATTGACGTTCCACCATGCGTAAAATCCAGCGGATGCGCAGAGGAGAACGACGGGGATGTAACGGCCGAGACCGGCTCGGTGCATGAGGGCCACCAATGCCAGTACCGTCGGCATGAAAAGAAATACAAACTCGATCGAGTTGAAAAGCATCAGGAACTACAAGGATGCGTGGCGATGGCGCCTAAGCTCGTTAAGCTCTTTTGGTGGCGATCAATCGAACGAAATCGCCAACATTGGCCAAACGTTCGATTTCGGCGACGCTGAACTTGATCCCGAAGCGAATTTCGGACGCGGCGACGATATTGAGATGATTGAACGAGTCCCATTCCGGGATGTCGGCCGCCGACATATGGGGCCCGATTTTCAGCGTATCATCATCGAAAACGTCGCGAAATACCTCGGTCAATATCGTCATGATCTCGGCGTCGTTCATGGAGCAGATGCCCTTTTGATCTTGGTCGTCATCTCCCGAAAATCCGCAAGCTGGAGACGCCAACACGTTTCCCGGTCCCTCGTTGTCTCGACTTTCTGAAAGCCCAACCCTGCATAGAGGGCTTCGACAACTTTGTTCTTGTTCGTCGGTCGATAGCGGCCAAGCAGGGATTTCGCGCCAATTCCCTTTGTGCGTTCCACTATCTCGTTCAGGAATGCGTGCTCGACCTGGCGTCCGAAAACCCGACAGCTCATCAACCATGTTTCTATCTCGAATTCGTCGCCGTTGTCTTCGGTCGGGGTCACGATGGCGACGCAGATCAATCCGTTGTCGCCAAACCTGTCGACAAGACGGCCCTGCAAAGTCAATACCCGAGCCTCGCCGGCGAGCGCCATTACTTCGGCCTCGGTCTTGCGTCGCGTCGTCAAATTGAATTGGTTGGTCTTGTTGATGAGTTGGGTGACGCGTTGGATATTTCCCTTATTGAACGGTCCAACGGAAAGCTCCATGCCGAGATCCGCGAGGTACGCATCCATGTCGGTCGCCCGATTCTCGGATTCCTCCCTGAGGCGGCTCTGAGCGTATTGGCGTGTACGCTTGAAATCGTCCGAGGTCACCGCGACAGTCTCAAAATATCCAGCCGCTGACAGGCAATTGGCGAAATAAGAGGGATCCTCCGGAACCTCCGGCACCGCGACCATCGGAAGTTCGCGACGGACAAGCATGCGCTCGGCCGGGTTGTCGTCGAACAGCACCAGCGCGTCGAGCCCGATATTCAGAGTCTCGGCTATCATGCGAAGGTTGCTTGCCTTGTCCTGCCAATTGGCGACGAAAGCCGAAATATCGTCGAGCCGAAGGACCATATCCGGCGATTCGCGAAACGGGATCTCCGCCGTCGCTCGCTCGTTCTTCGAACAGACCGCCAGGATCACGCCTCTCTCGGCCAATCGCTTGCAATAGGACTGAAACGATTGAAAGGCCTCGCCGATCGGGTCGCCTTGACTCAGCCTGATCTTGCCGAGCCCATCATCGCCGATCACGCCTCCCCATAGAGTGTTGTCGAGGTCGAGCACCAAGCATTTTCGCGAGCGGCCCAGGATTGCGCCGGCGATCCGCGCGACATGATCGCCGTAGAGCGGGGCCGCATCATGCCTAATCTCGATCTTCGCCTTGTGCCAAATCGTTTCGTCATACCAGAAACTACGGCCCAAGCGTCTCGCCAGACCGTCCAAATCGAGAAGGTGAACTCCATTTGCGGCCGCGACACGCGCGATGCTCGCGTTCAAATCGGCTATGCGCGCTGAAATCTCGCTGGCCATCTTCCGGTCGCAATGCCCAAAAATCGGCTCTTCGGTATCGAGAAACATTTGCTGAATTACGGCTGCGCCGAACGCCGTCCCCAGCCGCCGCCACATGGCGGTCAACTCGTCCGCCGCACCCCTATCGATTTGCTGAATGTCTTCCGAGCTAGCGTCGAGAGCAACCGGCTTGAGGAAATTCGCCGCCGGAATAGCGAGCAAGACGACGTTAGGTTTGAAATCGGAGAGCCAAGACGACGGCGTTTCGATTTCTTGGCGAAATTGACCGAATCCGCCAACTCGGACATCAGCAAGGAGCCCGCGTCGCAGGCAGCCCACCTGGATACCGGACTTCAGATGCTGCATCTCCGCACCGCCGATGATGGCGATGCGAATGCTTTGATATTCGTCCGAATCGGACGCGCTGATCGATGCCAAGCGCTTGGCCAGCCTGTTCGTCTGAAGGAAGTCCAAGCGGTGGTCGGCGATTTCGCGAAGCCGAGCAAGCGCGGAGCCTGGCTTGCTCTCGAGCGCGCCATCGCCGATTTCGGCCAAGACTTGCGCGAAGGAATCGATTTCCGGGAGCCAAAACAGCGAGGTTTTAGCGTCAGGCAACATGGCAATCCGATGTCCGACCTAGTTTATCTTGGATGTTTTCGCGACATGGGATCGGCCGCCCGACATGGCGCGAATTCGCTGTCCGATTCGAGCCGGTCATCGGCGCCATCGCGGCTCGATCTTGCGAATTTCACGAAGAACGGAGTCGGCGACTATTCGGTATCCGGCTTCGTTGTAGTGCCCGGTCGCACCACGATCAAGAACCGACGTCGCGCCGGCGGTGTTCAAGTCACCGGATGGATCGATGACCCTGATCGCGAGACCTTCGGCGATTTCTCGGCTGCGCTGAAAGACCTCGGTTTCGCCGAAACGACCGTTCACGACCTCGGGCAATGCCACGAACAGGAACTCGCCGCCCCATTCGGCGACGGTGGTTTTGGCCTCCAGCAAGATCAGTCGAAACAGCTCGTGGTCGATGTCGACCATGTCATTGATGCTGACGCCCAAGAGACTACGCAGATGATAGAGCGTCCAGAATTTCCGAGCGTCGTCTGCAGACGCCAGATTTCGTAGACCTCCGGTTCCCGCCTTGGCAAGATTGAGTTCGACAAAACTGCGAAGGGCCGAGTCGATTTCCGGTTGACGCTCGTTCAGGCCCTGTCGGTAGCCAGGTTCCAGATATCGCAACAGTGCCGGCGTCGATTTTTCTTTGACAAGATCGCTGAAATCATTGCCCTCCCAAAAAAACCAACCCACCAATCGCGGACGAACAACGGGGCCCCACTCTTTGAGAACGGCAAGATCGCCGATCGGCCCCTGCCCCAGGAGCCCGACGTTGAGAACGCCCGACATGTACGAGCGCAATTGTCCGGCGATGCTGTCGGCCTCCTCGACGCAAAAGCCTTGAACAAACGAGTCGCCAACGAGCATGATTTCGACATCACGCCATGAGTCGCTCGGATTGTTGAAACCATGTTGATCGGCCAAATACTCGATCCAACCTGAATCCCTTTCGCACAGCAGGTGGCGTGAATTTGAGATGCCGCCAAGAGGCATCGTTTCACTGCCTCCGATGCGAATAGCCGATCGAAACCATCGACCATCCCTCTCAATCGCCAGGCGACGGGGCGACAAGACCGGATAAACGCTCGCATCGGTCTTGCGCCGCTCCACGAGATACGCGATCTTCCGGACATCGTCCGCACGCGCCTCCGCGCGCCTGCGGTATTCGATGAGATACGCCGCAGCTTCGGAAAGATAGACACCGACACATAGGCTTGCGGCGATTAGGCCAAGCGATACTCGTTGTTTCGGTAGAAACCAAAGTGCCGCAATATAGGACGCGCCGAAAACCGTCGGCGCCAAGACATAAACCAATATCGCCGCGTTGGATGTCGCGTATCGGTCGGCGTTTTTCCAAGCATATAATCCAATTCCGAGCGCCAAAAGCGCGACGATGGCGCCAAACGCTCCAATTGCCTGCTCAGCTCGCCCTGTTCTGATTTTCGAACCCATGCGGCGCCGAGCGCAAATCCGCTAGCGGAGGATCAATCGAGCTCAAACGCGTTCTTGTAGTCGCGCCTGAGCGCCGGATTTTGCGCGTCCTTGCGGAGCAGACAGTTGCCGACGGCCAAAGCCTCGATCTCGGTGCCCATGAAGCAACGAAAGGCGTCTTCCGGCGTTCTCACAATCGGCTCGCCTCGAACATTGAAGCTCGTGTTGACGATGACCGGACAGCCCGTGCGCGACTTGAAGGCGGAGATCAGCGCGTGATAGCGCGGATTGGTCTCGGCATGGACCGTTTGAATGCGCGCCGAATAGTCGACATGCGTGACCGCCGGAATATC
>Ga0233425_10011854_pt1 | contig 10037 bp, 5 predicted proteins | sample Watercolumn_Towu_2_FD_181712 | JGI IMG/M metagenome (GOLD analysis project Ga0233425, IMG submission 181712) | Freshwater microbial communities from Lake Towuti, South Sulawesi, Indonesia - Watercolumn_Towuti2014_140_MG | ecosystem: Environmental > Aquatic > Freshwater > Lake | place: Indonesia... | reverse complement strand
TGCTTTCGCGGACAATTCCCGCCAGCTCTCGTTGAAGTCGGGCAGGTTAGCGTGATCGAGCGCCGCGGTGGCCACCGCAGCGCAGTAAACGATCCCGACATGCACGGTCGACCCCAGGAAATTGAGAAATCGGGTCATGTCTGGCGGGTAAGCTAGGTCGGTATCGCTGTCAAAGATGCGGTGCCGTTCGCCATATACGGAGGTGTTGATCGCGGTCTCCAGCATTGCGTAGCCCAGAAACGCCTCGGCTGGCGCCCCAGGTTTCGTCAGAACGGCGTCGAGCACGGGCCGCCATTCGAGGGTCTTCTGGCTGAGTGCTGGGTTGACGTGACCAGCCGCGATGTTCCGGATGTACTTCGCGAATTCGAATTTGCGCCGATGCGGCGTAATAATCTCCGAAATGGCTGGATGATCCTTGTAGAGAGCGCGACAAATCAGCTCGAGATCATTGACGTTCGCGCAGGACACCAGAAGATGTTTAACCAAAATGAGCCGAACGCCGTGATCGGAGGGGCCACCTTCGAGTGAAGCGTCAGCTGCCACGAGATCGCCGTGGGCAAACCGCCCGACAAACCAAACCGAGCACCTCCCGCCGTCAGCACCGAAGCTGCGGAAGAGCCAAAGTTCAACGCCGTTTGACACGGTCGAGCGTCGAAGCCACGGACCGCAATCGGCCGGAGCCTGCCGAACGTCGAAATACCCATCGAGGCTGGAGCGGCGCTGGTCGGAAGGTCAGATCCTACGTCTCGGCTTCTTCGGGAGCGTCTTGGATATGCATTGAGCCAGCCGCACGTGGTCCCTGCAGAAGTCCAAGGGCGATACTCCGCCTAGGGCCGGATGGCGGCATTCGAGATAGAGATCGACGTGCCTTGGATCCCTTAGGACCTTCGCGACGGCCCTACGGAGTTCCAGGCGGGCCGCCTCGGCCGCCAGCTCGGCCCGACGGGCAGCCTCTCGGACTCGGCCCGCGGTCCGAACCAGTTCCATCGCCTTCCCGAGGACCACCTCCCCGCTCCGGGAAGCGGTCACGGGATCGACGCCGAGGTCGGGATGCTCGATCGACAGCCACGCGTCGGCATCCGATTCCAAAATCTCGCCGGCGAAGCGCCTGATTGCGGCTTCCCTCTGGGCCGCAGCCTGTTCCAGGACGGCGCGCCGCTTCTGCTCCTCAAGCTCGTTGCGCTGTTGGATCAGGAGCAGCCTCCGGTCCCGCTCGGCTTCGAGTGGAAGGCCAAAGAGTTCGGTCACGCGAGCGGGCGAATGTTCGAGATAATGGCGCAGCATCCGGATGTCGCTCGCCAAGGACGCGAAGCGGTCGCCATCCTCGAGAATGGCTTCCAGAGGGCTGTAGGCGCGACCTGGAAGCCGCGTGCCCAGCCATTGTCCGAGTTCGAATCCCTCGACCTCGCCGGAGGGCAGGCCGTCGAGCGACCTTTCGACCGCAGCGGAAAGCTCGGAGCGGCGTTTCCTCGGCCGGGCACGTCGCTCCCGAAGTCCGACGAGACGTTCGATCTCCGTCCGGCTCAATCTGGCGGTCGAGGCGCCGACCATCGCGATCAGCTTGCATTCCGAGAGGACTCGAAGCCAGAGCGCGATGGCTTCGTAGGGCGGCGCGAAATCCGGGCACTCCCGTTTCAAGGCTTCGGCGTCGATCTTCGCTACGAAGAGATACTCGCGGCGGATCAGTTTCCGAACTTTGAGTTCGTCCCGGATCTTGACGATCGAGATGCCCTGGAACTTGCCGCCGAAGGCATCCCGGATGAACATGTCCAAGCCTACGGCCTGCCACTCTTCACAAGGTACGATGAAGCATTCGGAGCCTCCGACGGCGATGCCCAACGCGTTCGTCCAACCATCCGCCCGGAGCCGCTTCGCGAGCTGTGAGGCCTCCGGGCTCTCGGCGCGGAGCGTTGCGTGGTGCCTGTAGGCGTCCGCCCGACGACGTATATCCGCCGTCCGAACTTCCTCGCGGATCCTCCTTCTCGTCGCGAGCTTCTCCTTAGCCGCGGCGTCGAGCGGGTTGTGCAGCCACGCCCTGGGAGCATCCCAGAGGATGGATCGCGCGATCCCGTCCCTATCGAAGTTCCGGGGAAGGCCGCCGAGATCGATCTCGACCACGGCAAGATCGCGTTCCCGGATCTTCGTCAGTTTATCCTCGCCGCATGGATGGGTGACCTTGAACTCGACGAGAAGCTCTCTGTTGCCTCTGCGGACGACGACGTCGGGTACGATGTCACCCAGGTGCTTCTCCAGGGTCGCAGCGTCGAACCGATAGGTGCCGCCGTTGCAGATGAGCTCCCTATCGTCGTCGACGACGAGAACCCGCTCTGGAAGGCGCATCTCCAGTCGTTCGGCAAGGATCTCCTTGGCGAAGAGGTGCAATGCCGTTTCCGGACCCGCCCGGCAGGGAGCCTCGTCCCTGCTTCCGAGGTGACCGAAATGGTGTGCGTTGTCGCGTCCCTTGCGCGCAACGAGCGCCGTACCGCAAGCGGGACAGACGCATCGGCAATCCAGTCCGGGAGCGACATCGCGGACATGAGCCATCGTGCCGTCCGCTCTCAGGCCGAGGACCATGCTGTCGCCCCGCCTCCGACTGCCGAAGGTTGAAAGCAGCGCCGCCGTATCCCGCGAGCGGATGTCGGCACGCCGACAGGGTGAGGTTGGCGAAGTCATGAAACGTCCGGCGACCTCGATGGTCGCTTGGTTCGTCCGGCTGGGACCGTCCGGTGCAGGACCTGACCGTAGCGATGCGGTGCTGCCGTACAACCGATCAGCCTTCCCACCGCTGGAGATTGCCGGTCGACCGCTCGGGATCGTCAACAACGATGGTTATCTTCGCTGCCGTCGGACCAGCCGAAGATGTCCGGATGCTCGGCATCATCGTCCCGAAGCCGGTAGCGGGCAATCAGGAATCGTTCGAGACCTTCGAAACTCAGGAATGAAGGGGCTCGAAGCTGACGGCCGTCGAGAAATGCCGCGAGGTACATGTCCGAGTGCATCTTGATCGTCTCGGGCGAGAAGATGCTTGGATCGAGTGCGTCTTCCTCAGCCTCCGGGGTGTCCGCCATCTGGAGCATGACGTCCCGCATTCTCTCTTCCGGCACGCCGCGCTCGACCAGCCGGTAGTTCATCGCCATGTTGCTCACGATGCTCAGGATCTCCCAGTCCTTCGCGCCTTTTTCGCGAATGGCTCGAAAGGGTCGCATCGCGACGGTATCCGCCTTCAGGCGCTCGAGAGTGAACCTCACCGGAGCTAGCGCTCGTTCGTAGCGGATCGAAATATCGAGCTTTGCAGTTCTTGCCTCGTAGGTCGGACCCGGTCCATCGAACCATCGGACGCGGGTACCGGCGCGGGACCTGAAATGCCGATCCGGGTCGAGTTCACCCGCCTCCGCCCTGACGTCTTCGGCAAACGCCGCTTCGGAAACGAAATCCCGATAGAGTTCGGCATAGGGGCGGCCGACGAAGATAGACTCGAAGATCGATGCGTCCATCGATTCCAGCAGATTTTCATCCGAGAGAACGGTACACGAATGAACAATAGCCGTAAACAGAACGATTGTGTCGATACCGTGATCTTCATTTCTGTCTACGGTCGGCAGCGTGACGGCAATCTCGCAGGCTTCGCGATCGATGATCTCGAAAGTCAACCTGTCCCGACTTTCATCGAACACGAGCTTGATCGTGACCGAGCACGGGACGATGCCCAGGTCGCGGTCGGCCATCGCGCATGCGGCGAGCTGCAATTCGGCGACGAGTTGCTCGGCTCCGGGTGTCGTTGCGTAGCAGTTCGCGAAATCGCAGCGCCAATCGATCCCGAGGGCGCTCCAGCGGACGCGTCGGGTCGGTCCCAGGTCGCCGAACGGCCTGTCGAGCATCGCGCCCTCCAGGTCCGTCCAGACGCTGTCCCAACTCCCTCGGTTCCAGAAGCCTGCCCGGCTGTCGGCTCCGCTCCAGATGGGTTCCCTGATTGCCGGCGGCCATTCGGCTGCGAGCGGGTCGATGCGTTCGCGGGCCGCGGCGCTTCCGCGTTTCAGGAGACCGAGCAGCGCGGCCAGTTGATTGAGATTGTCTTGGACCCGCGGATGCTCTGCCAAGTCCATCGGGTGAGGATCGTGCTCGAGGTGGGTCGCCATCATCATGGGGATCAGCTGCATGAATCCCAGCGAATTGCCGGCGACGTCCTCGGCATCCAGCACCTCGAGCATCGCGAGAGGCAGCAGGTTTCCCACCCTGCCGGGTTTCTCGTAGCGCGCGATGAAGGCGGCCGCCAACGCCTGATACTTCGCGGCGTAGGCCAGTCCGAGGCCGCCGTACTGATCGGCTAGAGACAGCAGGATGCGAAGCGCGCCGGCGAGCTGCTCGCCCAGAAACCACTTCGTCTTCGCCTTGTGGAATTCGCGGATCGCGGCCGACGCGTCGCCTCGGTCCAGGAGGCCGAATGCCCGGTCGACCGCCTTCTCGCCGGCCGCGGCGCTTCCGGCACGCTTCTCGACCAGGTCGTCGGCCCGCGACGCGAGCGCGAGCAGTCCGCCGTTCTCACCCAGCTGGACGAGGATCCTCGTCAGGAAATCCGAGAACTCCTCGATCGGAAACAACGGAGCCTCGGCCGCATGGTCGAGCATCTCGTTCCAGAACCCGAATGCCCGAGCGAGATCGCGCTCGACGGTCGGATCGGACGGGGTCATCTCCAGATCGCCCCGTATCCGAAGCAGCCCGCTCCGGCGCCCGGGCCCGATGCCCGGCTCCGCCAGGCATCCCTCGACGATGCCGACCAAGGTGGTGCGGCGGGCGAAGAGCTCGTGCGGATCCACATCGTATTGCCCGAGACAGAAACCCCCGAGGCCGTAGGTCGATAGACAGGCGGCGTCGGTGAGCTCGCCGATGCCGAGGTGATCTGCGACATCGCTGAAATAGTCGACGACAAGCTCGGCCGCCGGCGTCATGTCGCTCTTGCCGCGGAGATTGCCGACGGCGATCTCGTACATCGCATCCCGCGCAAGGGCGCGCTGCGTCGGCCCGGTCAGGAAGACCGCCATCTTGTCTAGCCAGAAGCGGAGATCCGGACGCGCGGCTTCGTCGAACGTCGCCGTGCGCAGGCCGGCCTTGACCTCGAGGAAATGCGCGCGGCTGAACGGGACGGGGGTGCGGTCCTGCCAGTTCCGCCGATGCTCGACGTAGCCCTCCTCGAGTTGCGCGAACGGCGCCACCTCGGACGGCAGATGAAGGTACTCTTGAGCGATCCATAAGATGTCCGGCTCGGACAACCATTCCGCGATCGCGTTGCCGTCGAATATCTGGAGCTCGAGGCCGCCGTCCTTCGCCCATTTGATCAGTTTGAGGCGCTTCGCGATCGGCAGGTTGGCCTCGCAGAAGTAGACGATCTCGTCGACGTCGCCGCGAGCGAGGTGGGGTCTGACGTCCGCTCGAATCTTCGCCTCGATCGCCTTCTCCAGGCTGCAGTCGAAGACGAGTCTCCGGGCACCGCTCGAACGCGCAGCGAAGCGGCTTCCGGGAGGGGCCGGCGACGCGTGGCGGGTCTTGAAGGATTCGAAGTCCCGACCGCCGTCTCCCCCGCTGCCGACGGGTCCGGTCGCCGGGAGAATGTTGCTCGCTATGCGGGCGCGCGCCACATGGCGGGCGAGATGCTCGAATTCGTGCTGGGCGTTCCTGGCGCCCATCTCGGACAGATGGAACCGGATCAGGCTCGAGAGTTTCGCGGGATTCATGCGGACGGAGTTCTGATGTCTCGACCCCAAGCGACCGGGCCGACGATCTCGTGAAGCCGGATAGATAGTCGCGCGATCGGATCTGTCTCCGTCGAGACGGAAGGCGCGGTACGTCGGTCCGCAGGGGGACAACTACGGTCGAAAGTCCTCGCGGGCAACGTCGGACTTCGCCGATGCCGATCGAGGCTCGGACCACGCGAGGCCGTGGCGCACATCGTCCCGCTGGACCGTCGTCGAGCTTCGCGGCGGCTGCCGGAAACGACCCGTCAACGCGGCCCATCTCCGCATCCGCGACGACGGTCTGTAGTGCCTGCCGCGATCGAACTGATCGCCTGTGCTTCCACGCTTGAAGGGGCACGGTCGCGGTGCCTCCCGGGGGAGTCCGCGATCAGATGCCGGCGCCTTGGACCGGCAACAGCGAGGCTCTCGTCGCTAGCAAGCGGAGATTGTCGCGGAGGAGGCTCCTGACGTTCTGAACCGTCTCCGACCATAGGTCGGCGAGCCCGACCTCCGCCTGCGAGACATCCCACGGCATCATCGGCCTGCCGGACAACTGGGCGAACGGAGCATCGGTCTCCGTCAGGACCCTGTCCTTCGGCATCGCCGATGCCAGGCGGCGACCGGCAGGCGACTCCAGCATCGCCGGCCCGACACTGAACCAGCAGCCTGCCGAGACCGCACGATCGAGCTCGCGCATCGTCCCGCTGAACCAATGCAGAACCGGGGTACCGAAGCCCGTCGCCGACCCGAGAACGTCGAGTACGCCCCCCGCGGCCCGGCGGGAATGGATGCTCAGCACCCGGCCGCCATGGCGCGCGCATTCGTCGACGATGCGCACGAACGCCTTCTCCTGGAGAGCGAAGCTGGATCGGTTCCGCGGAGATCCGTCGATGCCGACCTCGCCGACGAACGCCGTCTGCGGCAGCAGCTCGACGAACAGATCGATCTCTGTATGCCGCTCGGCCACGAGCTCCGGATGGAGGCCGAGCGCGACCCTGATTCGCCGACGCCCGTCGACGAGACGAAGATTGCCCTCGAAGGCGCGCGGCGTGGTCGTGACGGCCAGGACGAACGTGCCGTTCGCCTCCGCTCCATCCAGCACCACGACGGGATCTGGATAGAGATCGATGTGGCAATGAAGGTCGATCAACGGGCGGCCTCGAATCCAGGGCTGCCACCACCAACCGATCAGAGAACGCCGGCTCCCCTCAGAAAGGAGCCCAGTTCCTCGATCCCACGTCTGGCGACATCCTCGTAGCGGACAGGATCCTCGCCAAGTTGGGCGGCATTGAGAGCTCCACCCACCCATTCCTTGAGGCCGGCATTCCGGACCCGCTCCACGGCCATGGCGGCGGCCCTCACGTCCGGGAAATGCCGGTGCCTGACGTCCGGGATGGCGAGGTCTCCGTATCGATAGGATGGCGTCGTGTCTTCGATGCCCGCCCCGTGGAAAGCCGCCCGGCGGATCAGGCAGGGAACGCACCGCCCGCATTGCGTGAAGGCAGTGCGGGCATACCGGCCGCAGCTGGTCGTATCGCCGGCGCGCCGCAGCAGAAACGCGCGGTCGGCGCAGCCTGCAAGCATCTCGCCCTTCGTCCTGAAGAGGTGGCGGTTCGACAGCCGGACCCGCAAGCCCGCCGCGTCGAGCACGCCCTGCAGGGCGCGGATGAAGACTGGGTGCGTCGTGCGGGTGCTGTGGCTCGCCATCCGAAGCGGCGTCAGCGGCACATTCAGGCTGATGAAGCCGTTCTCCGGGACATGGAGTTCGACCGTCTCGCCACGCCGGTAGGAATCCAGGCAGGTCGCGGCCAGGACGCCGTAAGCGATGAAGACGATCGACCGCGATCGCTGGGACCTTTCCGAATGTCCGGACGGAGGTCGGGCGTTGTGGTTGAGCTGGAGGTGCAGGTCGGTGCCCGCGATCTCCCGCCCGAGTTCGAGCTGGGTCCGCTTGTCGCCCTTGGCGACCTGGCTGACGAGCAGGGGGCGCCGTCCGTTGGCCTTCAGCTCCAGGGCGCCGACGAAGCTGTCCAATCCGCCCGAGAGAAGGCACACGCATCCCTCTGGGCGCGGTACCGCATGCGGCGGCGGCACGGGCTGCAGACCGCCGTCGACGAATCTGAGGAACCATCGGTCGGTCGAGAGGAAGCCGAGAGCGGCTTCGAGGGCCTCCCGATGTGCCCGCCAGTACCGGGGATCGGCCACGGCGACCGTCAGTTCGATCGTCCGGGTCCAGCCGTCGGGGCTGCTCAGGCGCGTGCAGCCCTCGTCCGCCGCGATGACGGAAAGAGCGATCGAGAGGAAGTCCCAGGCCCGCGCGGCCGGCGCCAGCCCGAGCCGCCGCACCTCCGGGATCACGTTCGCAGCGACGGAACCGATATTGGGGCTCGGCGCATGGCCGTAGAGGGCGTAGCGGAGGTCCGCGGGACCATCGTCGTCGACGCCGGGCGGAAGGCAGCTCACCCTCATCGGAGATAGCTTTCGAAGACTTCGAAGGTGTCCCTCAGAACGCTGGCCGCCAAGGTCGCCGCTCCCTGGCGGCCGAGACGCTGTCCGCGATCCGACCGCGCCCGGAAGCACCGGGCCACCTCCTGCCGCACGTAGTCCTTCATGTGTTCGAGCATGCGGGTGGCGGTGGCCGGATCCGGCGCGCGGTCGTGGATGGCCTTCCCGACGTCGAGCTCGATGCGATGGCACAGATCGTGGGCGACGAAGCCTTCGACCACGGTCGCGATCTGCTCGGACGACAGGGCCAGGAGATCGGCGTCGGGCTCGGCGGCGACGAGATCGGACAGGGCCCGCGAGAGCGCATCCCGCGCCGCCTCGGCGTCCTGCGTGCCGTCGGACGGGGCGAGCGCGTTCGCAATCGTGTCGGCGACCGTGGAAGCCGGCTGCCCCCGCAGCGCCGCGGCGTCAACGCCGAGATCGACCGGCGGCCGATCGCCCGACCGCAGGGAATCCAGGACGTCGTAGAGGCCGCCGGCCGTCGATGCCGTCCCGCCCATGCGGCGCGTGGCGGTCGTCGATCCTCCGAGCCCCGTCCGGCTGTAGTGCCCGAGGCCGCGGCGGAGGTCATCCCGCGAACCGGATTTCGCGAAATGCCCGAGGCTCGTCCGCGTAGACGTGAAGCGCCGCGGCGGCGCCAGCTGGTTCGGCGGTGGGGGCGGAAGCGGCTGCGAGACGTTCGGCTCCGGCGGCGGCCCGTTCCCGTCATCCGGTTCCGCGTTCTCGTCCGGCGGAGATTCCGGAGGGAGGGGCGGCAGGAGGGGCGGCAGCGGAGGGACCCATGGGGGTACGAGCGGAACGCCGCCGCCCGGTCCGTTGCTCGACGACGACGTGCCCATGCGTCAGTCCCTTCGGCGCGACGCCGCCGCGATCGCCTTCTTCACCGGATCCGGCGTGTCGCTCTGCGCGGCCCAGTGCTGCAGCACCGTCGCCGCCCACGCCTTGTTCTCGAGCAGGGGCACGATCGCGGCGGTGAGCTGCGGCGGGGGAAGCTGACGGAGGAACCGGGCGAAGGCGGCTCCGTGATCCACGTCGGCGGCCACGACCGTGAGAACGGCATGAAGAATCGGCGGCGTCCCCCACTCCTGGACCTGACGGGCCCGGCCGAGCAGCCGGTCGAGGATCTGGGTCGTTTCGCGTCGCGAAAGATCCCGCAACTGGGCGGTGATCGGTGCGCTGGCGCCCGAGCGGATGGCCAACAGGGCCTCGAGCAGGCCCGCGGCCGTCGAAGACAGTTCGTCCGCCGGCGTGATCACCGGCATGTGCTCCCGGCTCACGTAGACGATGGCGCGGAGGTCGGATCCGCCCAGAGCGGGGTCGAGGGCGAGCCAGTCCCGCACGAAGGGCGTGTCCCATTCGGCCTTCAGCCCGACGATCTCCTCGCCCTTGCGGGCGGCCTCCTCCCAGGGGATCAGGAAGTCCGGCCTGCCCTCGTCTCCCGAGGCCACCGCCGTCACGAGCTCGGTGTAGGCGTCCTGGTCCCCGCAGCGCTCGAACAGCAGCATCTTGGCGAGAGCCTCCTCGTCGACCGTGACGCTCTGGTTCCGGGCGATCGCTATCCGGATCGACAGCGTGTTCAGGAAGCGCTTGATCAGGCGCGGGTTGCCCGCGATGCGCGTCGCCGTCGCCATCGTCGGAGCGAGACGGTCAGCGAGATCGAGCCGCGCGGACAGCTCGTCGGGGCAGTCGGCGATCAGGCCCCGGACGTAGGCCGCATCGACCCGCTTGCCCCGCCAGGTCTGGCCGAGCTGGTCGCACACCGCCTTGCGGAGCTCGTCGCGACGCTCCGCAGGAAGCCCGCTG
>Ga0233425_10011853_pt1 | contig 10037 bp, 3 predicted proteins | sample Watercolumn_Towu_2_FD_181712 | JGI IMG/M metagenome (GOLD analysis project Ga0233425, IMG submission 181712) | Freshwater microbial communities from Lake Towuti, South Sulawesi, Indonesia - Watercolumn_Towuti2014_140_MG | ecosystem: Environmental > Aquatic > Freshwater > Lake | place: Indonesia... | reverse complement strand
TTTTTGCTGTGCAGAACAGGTTATGTCTGATCCATGATAATTTCAAATACGATAGTTGTTGATTCCCTACGGGAAATCCTTTTCAGGCTAGCTCTTTTCTATGAAGATTAATGCCCTACGGGCAAAGAGTTCATCACTTACCCTATACATATTTACCAAGCCTAATTGAGCACTATAATATTGCCAGCACATCAAAATATTATTTAGCCTTAAAGGATGAGAAAAGAAAAATTTTTATAAAAATATTAGGAAATTATAAAATGACAATCTTATTCCTCAATGCATATTTAAACAAGTCAGTCATCGAACCCAGTTCCAGCTTTTCCATGATGTTGTTCTTGTGCGTCTCAACCGTTCTGCGGCTGATGAAAAGCCTGTCGGCGACCTGCTTGTAGCTCAACCCCTCGAAAAACAGCTTTACAATTTCGGTTTCCCTTTCCGTAAGAGGGATCTTTTTCGTCCCGATGCTGTCGTCCAATTTATTCCGGGCATGATCCACATAGGCTTTCAGGACAGTTTTGGCAACAGAATCGGCAAAGTATTCTTTTCCATCGCAAACTGCGCGGATGGCGCCGAGCAATTCATCCTGGCTGCTGTCTTTAGGCAGGAAGCCTTTTACGCCGGCTTCCAGAGAGGCAAGCACATATTCGCTTTCGGCGCTCCCGGTGAAGATAATGATCGCCGGCTTGTCTTTAGTATCCAAAAGCATCTGGGCGATTTCAATTCCTGAAAGGGTGGGCAGGACAATATCGAGAATGAGAATATCAACCGGATTCTGAGCGGATACCTCGAAAAATTCCTCGCTGCTCCCGGCTTCAAAAACCACCCGGATGTCATCTTCATACCTGAGCAAGGCTTTTAAGCCATCACGTACAATTTTGTGATCATCTACAATTCCGATTCGTATCATCTTTTCCGGTTTATTCATTCATTGCAATAATTTCATCCGGCAACTGTATTATTTGCCGGAAGTTCAAAGATAAATGAACTTCCTTTACCCAATTCACTTTCGACCCGGATTTTACCCTTGCATTTTTCAACAAACTCCCTGCATAGGATCAGACCAAGCCCGGTCCCTTTCCGCGCAGCATATTCCCGTTGTCCGTTTCTGAAGGTTCCGATCGTGGTATTTGCAACATCTATCCGGAATAGTTTCTGCATATCTTCACCCGTCATGCCGATACCCTGGTCGGTCACAGCCACCTTTACCAATTCCCCGTCGGACACGCTGGTTATCGCTACCATGCCGCCGGAAAGGGAGAATTTAATGCCGTTGGTAACAAGATTCCTGATAACCGTAAAAATCATGTTTTTATCTGCATACACCCTGTGCGTGACGTTTACCGAATTCAACAGCCTGATATTTTGCTCCTTAGCCTGAAATAGAAAAATTTGCAGACAATCCTCAACCACCGGGTTCAGATCGAATACTTCCGGTGAATATTCGAGCCTTCCGGTTTGCGAACGCGACCATATCAATAAATTCTCAAGCAAACTGTAAACCGTCTTGACCGAAAGGTGGAGGTTTTGAAGAAAAGTCTCAAGATCGGCGGCAGGAATGCGATTGAAATTGTGATTGATCATATCCGCAAGACTGACCATGCTGCCCAACGGATTCTTCAAGTCATGCGCCATGATCGAGAAAAATTTGTCCTTTGTCAGATTCAAATCCTTCAGCCGGTTTTCCGATTCGGATAAAATCCGGTTCAGTTCCTCCAGTTGAGCTTTCTGCTTCGACAGGATGGAGCTGGTTCTTTTCTTAATCCGGTACGACCGGTAAATAACGATCACCGTAAGGGCTGATAGCAAAAGCAGAATTCCGAAAAACATTTTTAACCGCGTCTGCCGGCTCACTTCCAGGTCTTTCATTTGGTTTTGTAACCGGAGCATTTCCTTTTCTTTGTTTTCGCGTTCGGTAATGTAGGCAATCTGCATGTCAAAAATCTTGTCCCGGCTCTCATTGTAAAGACTGTCTTTTATCCGGACAAACTCCTGATGATAGATTAGCGCCTTGTGGTAATTTTCCTTCGCCTGGTAAACTTCCGACAAATATTCGTATATGCTTGGAATAAATTCCATGGCTTTGCACTCCATGGCTTTCGCGAGGGATAATTTCAGGTATTCAATGGAGTTCTCATGATCACCGGTGGAATAATAATAGTGAGCGAGGTTGTTCAACACATTGATCTCAGCTCTTGAATTCGATATTTCGCGAGTCAGTTCCAGCGATTTTTTCAAAATTTCAAGCCGTTTCCGGTTATTCCCAGTAAGACCGAAAACGTTACCCATATTATTCATGACCACGATCATGAATAACTTTTCAGAAAACCGCTCATATAAATCGAAAGCCTGCTGATAAAAGCCGAGTGCATTATCGTATTCGAAGCTGTTCTGATAGCAGATACCCAGGTTATTGTAACAACTTGCAATCCCTATGCTGTCTTTCATTTCCTCCCTGAAATTAAGGGTCCGGATAAAATAATCACATGCTTTCGAAGGATCGGCTGTCATATAAAGCGTACCCATCAGGTTCCAGGCAATGGCTTGCCCCAGATTATCGCCTGCGCTCCTGAACAAATCCAACGCTTTTGAACAATATTCCAATGCTTTATTCTGATCCTTGATTCCTGAATAAAGTTGCGACAGGCTGATGAAAACTGAAGCCTTTCTGCATGTATCGTCAAGTTCCTCGAATATTTCGAGTGCATTCAGATAATGGTCCATAGCGAGGTCGAACCGACTGATTCCGGCATAGCCACAACCCATCACATGGCTTGAAACTGCGATTCCTTCCCTGAAATGACCGGAAGCAGATACAACCGACATCCGGCGACCCGTCTCAATCAGCAGTTCGGGCTGTTCCTTTTCAAGTCCACGGACGGAATCGAGCAGGTGAATTATTTGTTCCCGGTCGCTGATGCTCCCAGTGTCCGTCAGCGGCTGCTGTGGAAGTCCGGCTGCCCAGGTATTAAAATATAAAATGCCGGTAAAAAAAACAGATAACAGGAATTTCCAAGACACTTGATTTTTTACGAAATTATCCTGATTTGGTTGGTGAACCTTAGTTCGAAAGCAAGTACTTGAGTGGATTTTACTTGAGAGATAATACCGAATTGAAATGAAATTAGTCCAATTTCATTTCATCGTGTATTAACCATTTCCTGAAATTTAATTGCGGCTTTCAGCCTGTATTAAATTTCGAAATGGTATAAAAAGTCCCGGATGCTACCGGGACTCGTTAATCACTATTTGCGAAAATGTTAACTTTATTTTGATCTCTGTTGACTGCTTAATGTATCCATTGGATTAATTAAGACCTTTTTTTATTTTGCAAGTTAAATTAAGGTACCTGGCAGCTTTTGCCGACATTGGGCAGCCAGTAATCATTTTTGTCCTGGTTGCTGACCTGTCCATTCCGGCTGAAATCGGCATTCAGATAGCCTTTCTTACCGGCATTTGGTGTCCAGGTTCCTGTTTTGTCAGCTGTATTAATGGTATTGTTTGCATCTCCATCTCCCGAATACATGCCCCATTTGCCTGCCACTAATTGTTTCTGGCTGTTAGCTCCGTAGGCTTGAGTTCCGGAAGTGGTAAAATTATAGGAATACATTCCACCCGATAATGTCAACGGCACTGCCGACATAATTCCAAGGTGGTTTTTATGCCAAAGGAGGACAAACAGATTATTGGTGATGGTCACGTTATAAATCAGATCGCTTGAGCCATCCATCCCTACAACAGATCCATCACTAAGAATTAAAGCCGCCTGGCGGGCAATGCGTGTACCAACGGTTGCTGATGCTGCATTGACGGCATCTCTTAGCTCCACAAGTACCCATTCAACCACATTTCCGTTAGGGATTATCGCAACATTTTCTGTTCCGGTGTAACTCCAGGGAGCCACGTTATAGGGTTGTGATAAAGGCAGTAATCCCGAAGAATTCAGGGTGGTGTTCATATTTACTCCGTTAAAAGGACCCTCGAGATAAGCATTCAGATTAACGACAATACCTGTTGCGCCGGTGATTCCTCCATTGGCAGTCCTCGGCAGAGGAACACCTTCGTTCAGCATAATGTTGTTGATGTTCACATAGGCAAACTCACCAATTGTCAGGTCAGGATTTAACTGGAATTGAATTTTAAACATGGTTCCTGCCGTATTGAAGCTGGTTGTTCCGGCAAGTGCGAAGAATATCTGGTTTCCTGAAATATTTTTTACAGTGCTCCAGCCGCTCGACATGGTTCCTGTCGTAATGATGTCCATCGCTGTGAGTTCAGGAGTTTTAAAACTGACTGTTCCCTGTATCGAAAATACTGACTGCCCCGGAGGAAGACCGGCCATGTTAACCGGAAGTTCATAGATGGTGTTGACCTGAGCGGAAGCATTCGGGATGGTAACCCAGGTATCGTACACGGTAATGTTTCCGCTGGTTCCCGTAGCGCCAACGTTGTCGGTCGCAGTTACCAGGATCACACCGCTCCTTAATGTCGATAGTAATCCACTGCTGCTAATGGTAGCGACCGAGTTATCCGAAACGCTCCAAGTATAAGGAGAAACACCTCCCGAAGCACTAAATTGTTGGGTTGCGGGGTAAACGAGGGTGGCTGTATTCGGAGTGACGCTTATAGTTGAGAAATTAATAGTCGTAAATGATCCGTTCACAGTCTTTGCCAGCATCGTTTCATTGAACAGGGCTTCAGTAAAATTTAATGATGTACTTCCTGTATTGATTGAAGAAACGTTGAATTGCAGGTATAACAAAACGCCGGAACCCGTGAGGGCTGTGGTTCCCGCAAATGCAATCGTCACGGAACCCGGAGACGTAGTGTTCAGGAGAATATTTGAATACCCGCTGAGCAGAGTCCCGGTTTTGTTGTAACCAACCGGAGTCAGGATATTCTGGCTGAATGTAATTTTGATATTTCCTGAGATGATCCCAAGACCTGTGAGAGTGGTTGTGTTGATGGGTATTTCAACCATTGAACCTTGCCAGGCTGTAAGCCCGGTAGGAATGGTTAGTTTCATAGCCCTGATTTCAATATCGCCGTCAGTCTGATCGACGATTCCGCCATTATCCTGAACCGAAACTTTGGTAAATCCGGCTGCAGTCGCTGTGAGCAGCCCGGTCGGGCTGATCGTTGCAACAGCCGGATTTGTTACACTCCAGGTATAGGGCGCCGTTCCGCCACTCACAGTAAATTGCTGCGTTTCGCCAACAGAAAGTAATGCTGTATTTGGAGATACCGTGATAAAAGGGGCAGGACTAACAGTCACGCTCCCATTGACGAAGGTCATTACAGGTGATCCTTCGTTAAAGAAATTGGAGGCAGTTCCTCCGGTAAAAGCAACGGAAGCTGTTCCTGAAGCAATGGATTGAAAACGCATGTAGAACAATATTCCGGTACCGGTCAAAGGTGTTGTCCCTGCATGGGCAATGTTCAGAGTACCATTAGGTGAATTGTTAACCGTTGGACTTCCCCAGCCTGCTATCATTGTTCCTGTTGTTATAATTGACGTAAAACTTAGATATGTGCTGTTGAATGTTATTTTTAACTGAAAAGAAAGCACATTTAAACCCGTTAATGAATTATCAACGTAAACGGGGACGTCAATTGAATTCCCGACGGTTGAAGCTAATGCGGGTATCCGCATCTGAATGGTCTGTGACCGGACGAAAAATCCGGTCAGCACCAAACAGAGAATGAATATATATTTGATCTTTTTCATGATTGTAAGTTTTAAGGATTAATCATGTGAAATTCTATTCTTTCAGCCTTATCTTACAATCTGAATTTTTTGTACTTCGGTTTTATTACCCGAAATCACCCGCACGAAGTAAGTTCCGCTTTGTTGCGATACACCATTCATATCCCGCCCGTCCCAGGTAATGCTATAGCTTTCGGCAGCATGTTTACCATTCACTACTTCGGCAATCGTTTTTCCATAAAAGTCGAATATCGCAATCAAAACATCATCACCATCCTGAGTAACCGTATATTTAATCGTAAGCTCATCACCTACCGGATTGGGATAGCAACTCAGAGATTCGCCGGAATTGATATTCTGATCAATCATTCCTGTTCCGATACTGTTAATGGTTACACTTCCATTATCAATGTTCGATGATAAATCCGATTCATTAGCCATGAAAAATTTACCCTCGATAGTAATAATCATCGCCGGCAAATTGTCTTTCGCTTTGAAATGGATGGAAGCAAACTCCAGATCATTCACTAAAGGATAGACCCCGGCGAATGAGATATGAATGACTCCATTTTCTGCGTCAATATCGGAAACAAATGTCATATCTGGCATTTGACTGATTACTCCAATTGCATCAAGGTATTCGGGATTGTAATTGATGGTCATTTGACCTGCGAACACTTCATCAACATCGTAGAGGCTTAAAGGCAGATCGAATTCTGCCCCCGGGATAACCGTCGCGTTTCCTATAGCCAGCCCTGCCTGAGAGGCATACGGTGGAAGAGGGCTCAACAATTCAGCCGGAAAATAATTGATCAATCCCACAACGTACTGCAAAATCAAAGATGCGTCAAATGCCGTGATACCGGTAGCTCCGCTCACGTCGGCAACTACCTGCTGCTTTGCGTTCAGGGTAATGATCGTTGCTACATGCTGAAGGACAAGGGATGCGTCGTAAGCCTGGATAGTGCCATTGAGACTCACATCTCCCATTAATGGGTTAATGGTTCCACTGGTTCCGAAGGGAAGATAATCAACAGAATTGGTTACCGGTTCGCCGGTTCCTCCTGGATTGCCCGAATGTGTTGGTCCGGTATTGCTTCCCCACCAGTTGTTTTCAGCATTGATGACAAAAGATTGGTTAACATTGTTTACCGCATAGTTTGATAAGTTATAAAAATCACAAAAGTTAATTGTGGGATTTGAAGCGCCGGAGGCCTGAACACCCTGATAACTGTTGTTGAATGAGCAATTGAGGATAGAAGGGCTGGCGTTAATAGTTTTTATTCCGGCAGCTGCACCCCAATCGGCATACCTGAAGATACAATTGGCGAATCGTGTCAGGGGATCAAGTGCGACATCATTCACCAAAATACCCTGCCAGGTGTAGGAGCCGTATCCGGTAGCCGTACCATCCGAATTGGAATCCCCGCCATGGAAATCGTCGGTGATGCTGGTAAATACAATATTACCGGCATTCGTGGGGAGGCCCTCGGCAATCAAACCGTTATTTACTGTAATCTGGCCACCATACCAGAACTTACAAACAACGCCGGGCGCAATGGTCAAAGTTACTCCGGTTCCAATTGTATAAGTCTGGAAAAAGTAGGGTATATTTGTAACACCACCAAAGGACCTTTTTGGCAGGGTGACATCCTGTGTCAAAGTCTCATTATTCACTCTGATACATTTAAAGGTTGTTCCTGAAATAGTATTGCCGGCAGTGGATGAAGGATAAGCAACCAGTGAAATAGACATAGGGCTGTAATCCAGATTATCAAAGGTGTTATTGTCAACAACCGGTGTGCAGACGCCAGAATTGGTTATTCCGTAATCTAAATAATTGAATGTACAATTTGTAATGGATGGCGAAGCGCTGTTTAAACGGATTGCATCGGTGGTATACCGCATAATTGCATAATCTATTGTACTTGCATCATCGCTTACATCATTAAACTGGATGTACGGGCCCCCTGTTGCGGGTGAGGTTGCTGATCCGTTTTGTTCAGTATCAGCCGGATTACCATAGCCATCATCACGATAATCGGTAAATACCACTTTGCTTCCTATCGTACCTGAAACGGTCAACTTTCCGTTTATGATGATACCTTCAGTGGACTGAGTTTTTAAGACAGTCCCCGCCGGCACTGTGATAGTAGTTCCTGAATTAACTGTAAATCCATTCAGGATATAGGTAATGTTAGTATAACCTGCAAAGCTCCGTTGTGGTATCGTAGCTGTTTGAGAATAGGTTTCCGATTGAATGCCCAATGCCAGCATACCAACATTTGAAACCGTGATATTTGAAAAAGTAGGAGTTGAAAACATCGCCATATATACCGGTGTATAGGTATAGTTATACATCTGGCAATTAGTTATAGCCGGATTAGCAGTTCCATAGATCCCAAGTGCACATGCGTTTCCTTGCTGAAATATTGTATTGTCGATCTGAACGTAGGCGTCTTTAATCCTAACTGCTCCATTATAAGTATCAGAGCCTAAAAATGAAGAGCCTCCTCCAGTATATCTTACTTCACAATAAATTAATTTGTTGCTTGCATCGATTGATTCAGGGTAAAATAGCAATCCATTCCAATCACCATTCGATGGAACTGTTGCACTGCCATCATTGTTGGTATCACCCCCGGAGGAATCGTCTTTAAAAGAAGTGAAAATTATTTTCTGGCCTGCAATTCCTGTGGCGTTCAGTCCTCCATGAACCATAATCCCCGTAAAGCCTGCATATCTGAATTTCAGGATAATTCCCTGTTCGAGAGTCAAAACGGCTCCAGAGGCAACTGTCAGATTACCTACAATATAAGGAATATTGGTAAATCCGGCAACATTTCGTTTGATAAGAGTTGCATTTGATGAAAGCGTGCCTTCGATAATTTTGATTCCATTACTTCCATTGGCGCTGAATGTAATAGCGGTAAAAGTCGGATTGGATGTCAGCGACATGGCAATCGGGTCATACAAACAATTTTGAAGGGTGACGGTGTTAAAAGAAGGCGCCGAATTCCCGTCGATCCACAAACCGTAATCAGATTGATCAATCAATGTGGTGCTGATGACAGGAGAGGCATTCAGGGTGCTTATAATGCCACTACTACCCCCGTACTTTAAATCGGTATACGTGAAGGCACAATACAGGTCATTGCTTGTATCTCTGAACTGAACATTATACCAATTGCTGCGGGCGGGTGTAGTTGCATTCCCGTCACCATTGGTGTCCAATGGATTTCCTACATTATCATCATAGAGAGAGGTCATTACCACATGTTCTGCAAGCGTTCCGTTGCATTTAAAACCACCGTCAATATACCATCTTTTATATAGTGATTTAATTACCACCCCAGCTGAGATATCTAAGTTGGTTCCACTAATTACTGTAATATCCTCCAATAAAACATAAGTAATATTTGTAAACCCGGCCACATCCCGTTTATTAATTGTTCCATTCACCACCACATTGTTTCCGATTAAACCCAGTGCCCGCATTCCAACATTTGTAAAGGTATTACCAATGAAAGTGGGATTTGCCGAAGCAGCGATTGCAAAAGGAGTCCCTGTGATATTGATCATGGCATTATTGGAAATAATCGGGTTTGATGCCTGATAACAGCAGATGCCGTAAGTCAGCTCTCTGAATTCACAGTTGGAGATGGTTGGCCCTGCCGGAGCCGGCGCGGTTGCTGCAATGGTTGCCACCGCACTGGCATAGATATAGTGATTTTGTCCGCCGTTCGGATAAGAATAACTTGAAGCAGTGGCATATTTCATTAATACATAATCCATGATGGAAGTCGGGTCGTACCCGTTTGCAAAGATGATTGCCCCCATATCACCGAGGGCAGGCGTTGTAATTGTACCATCCTTATTGGTATCCGATGGGTTCCCGAAATTATCATCCCTAACAGAGGTAAGGACTATTCTTTCAGCTATTGTAGCATCGGCAACCAATTTTCCCTCAACGATGATCCGGTAAGATTGAGTCGGCGATTTAATCACAATACCCGGTTGAATGGTAAGTGTCCGGCCGGCTGGTATTGTAATTTGAGCAAGCATTACATAAGTAATATTGCTGACAGTAGTAAAGTCGCGTTTTATGATATTGGCGTTGGCGGTTAATGTTCCTCCCAATAAACCGATGGCATCATACTGGTTATCCATAAATGAAAGTACATTATTGGAAAAGGTAGGATTAGCCTCAAATGACATTGCAATGGGTGTAAGTTCGCTTGAACCGATTGTGTTGTTAGTAAAGGTAGGGGATGAAGTATTTTGGAATAAAGCTCCGAAATAATTCTGCTGCAATTCGCAAAGGTCTATT
>Ga0233425_10011852_pt1 | contig 10037 bp, 10 predicted proteins | sample Watercolumn_Towu_2_FD_181712 | JGI IMG/M metagenome (GOLD analysis project Ga0233425, IMG submission 181712) | Freshwater microbial communities from Lake Towuti, South Sulawesi, Indonesia - Watercolumn_Towuti2014_140_MG | ecosystem: Environmental > Aquatic > Freshwater > Lake | place... | reverse complement strand
GGTGGTCCATGGACCCTTATATCTCTCTGGTGCAGACTCTTTTCAATTATGCCCGCTCTCAGTTTAAAGACGTGAAGACCTTTTTCTTTCACAATACCATTTATGATTACCTCTGGGAGGATCCGCCCAGACGTTCCAAACCTTTTCCGACAGAGCAGTTGGTCCGGCTGGATCCGGAGACCCGTTTTATTATCGTAGGGGATGCCAGCATGGCTCCTTATGAATTGATGGGGACCGACGGATCGATTTATGTGGGAGATCGATCAGGAAGACCGAGCTATGAGCGATTAAAGTTCATTAAAGAGACCTTTTCCCACTCCTTGTGGATCAACCCGGTCATGGCTGAAGAATGGAAATATACCCGGACCATCATTCAGATCAGGGAAATCTTTCCGATGTTTGAATTGACCCTGGACGGGTTGGAGAAGGCTGTGACTCAGATGATGACCAAACATTAACAAAAGGGTTAAGGTTTAAGGCGCACGGTAGAAGGCAAATCACAAGAAAGAAACCCCTGGGGAGGTTTGGTCCATGGATAAACTCATTCAAGAAAAGATGAAAGGGTTTTTTGAACGATTGGGGCTAAAAGAAGAACCTCTGGGTATGTTTTACAGCCAGGATAAACCCACTGAAGGTTTTTCCCCGAAACCGGCTCTTTTGCCGACCAGTGAGATGGAAGCCCAAGGAGAAGTTAATTGGGGTGCTTTATTTGAAGGGTTTTCCTGCGTTATGGGTAATATCTGGCGGGCGCGGCGTAAGGGGACTACGGCTTATTTTGACCAGGAGCGATTCGGCTGTTTGGGGGGTGCGTTTTATCTTGGGTTTTTAAAACCCCAGCTTGAATTCATTACCTATTATGTGTCTACCGGTATTCCTGATCAGGTCCAGGGGGAATACTATCTGGAATCGCCGGAGATCACCCGGCATTTCTTTAAGACTATCGACCCCCGTCCTGCCCCGGCCCGCTTTTGTATCTTTAAGCCTCTCAGCCAATTTACGGCAGATGAACAACCGGAGTTGGTGACTTTCTTTGCCAGAGGAGAGACCCTTTGCGGATTGAATCAACTGGCCACTTTTGTCACCAATGATTTCGAGGCGGTTTATTCCCCCTTCGGGGCCGGATGCTCCAATCTGGTCTCCTGGCCCTTAAAATATCTGGCTGAAAAAAAGCTCAAAGCCGTCTTGGGAGGCTGGGATCCTTCGGATCGAAAATTTTTAAAGCCCGATGAACTCTCTTTCACCGTTCCCTGGGAGATGTTTGAACAGATGGTTCAAAGGTGGACGGAGTCCTTTCTGACCACCCATACCTGGGACGTGGTCAGGAAGAAGATCAACCGCAGCCAGCGTATTTGGGGAGAGGAATAGAATAAAAAAATTCGGAGTTCGGAGAACATTATCTTTTTTCTCTACATTCTTCTTGCACATAATAACTATAAAAGGACTTAATAATGAATATTGATATCAATTGCGATATGGGAGAAAGTTTCGGGGCTTATAAAATTGGGGAAGATGAAAAGGTTATCCCCTACATCACCTCGGCGAATATAGCCTGCGGTTTTCATGCCGGCGATCCCATGATTATGGCCAAGACTATGAAATTGGCTAACACCCATAAGGTGGCCGTGGGGGTCCATCCCAGCTATCCGGATCTCTTAGGATACGGTCGCCGGAACATGGAAACTTTTCCCGGCGAAATCAAGAATTATCTGCTCTACCAGATTGGAGCCCTGTCGGCCTTTGCCAAAGCCGGAGGAATGACCTTGCAGCACATCAAACCCCATGGGGCCCTCTATAATTTAGCGGCCAAAGAGGAAAAGACTGCTCAAGAAGTGATCGAAGCGGTCAAATCCTATGATCCGGAGTTGATTCTGGTGATGTTGTCCGGATCTCTCGGGGCTAAAATGGCCTCGGCCGCCGGCCTGAAGGTGGCCCAGGAGGTTTTCCCTGACCGGGCTTATTTAAAAGATGGACGGTTGGCTCCCCGGACGATGGAGGGGGCGGTGATCCACGACAGCGAACTGGTAAAGAAAAGAATCGTAAAACTGATCGCTACAGGAAAAATGACCAGCATCGACGGGAAGGAAATCAAGCTGAAGGCGGACACCCTCTGTATTCATGGGGATACGCCCGGGGCCTGGAAAGTGGCCAGGGTCATTAATCAAGAGCTTAAAAAATCCGGAATCAAGCCGGCACCTCTGGCAGATTGGTTCAAGTAAAGAAAAACCGATAGTAGAATTATGGAACATCTCGAAGAAGATGAGATAAAGTTTGAAAACAAAAAAATGAAGACCCTCCGTCTTCTGGTGGATACGGCCTGCCTGCAATTAAGTCGAGGCAATTTTTCCAGGGAGGAATCCTGGGAAATGGTTGAAAAAGTCAAACAATGGACCGTTCTCCTTTTTCCCGGCAAAGAAGAGACCTTCGATTTGATCTACCGCCCCCGTTTCCGTCGTATTATTGAAGAAAGATACCCTCTTCATTGATTAAACTTTAGTTTAAGAGAATTCACTTTAAATATCTGAGATGTGCTTATGAATAATTTTGATGATCTGTTTAAAGAAAACAATCCTACGGTTGTAGAAAACCGTATTAAGGAGCTATTGGAAGGGTTGTTGAAGGAAATTCATTCCCCGGTTTCCTTTAACGAATTGTGGACGAATTTCAAGGATCGGGAAATTTTCCGGGATATAGTCAGCCATTGGGCGGAATGGTCGAGCGACATGCGGGAGCGCCGCTGGGAGGCCCTCTGCCGGGAGATGGAGAAGACGGCTTATGGCACCCGGCCCTACTGTCTGCGCTGTGGGGAATGTTGTCAAAAAGGAAGTCCCACCCTTTATGACGTGGACCTGAAAATCCTCCGCCAAGGGATTATTCATCGGATGGATCTGATGACCTTACGGGCCGGAGAGATCGGTTTTTCCAATACGACGGATGACCTGATCTTATTACCGGAGGAACGGATCAAAGTAAAAGAAAAACCGGGGACCCGGGAATGTCTTTTCTTGGACCAGGGAGACCATGCCTGCCGGATTTATGAAGACCGTCCCTTACAATGCCAGGTCATGGAATGCTGGAACCCGGAGGGGTATTACTCTCTTAATGACCATTCGTTCCTCTCCAGAAAAGATCTATTAAATCCCGAGGATCCCTTAGTGCCGGTCATTGAAAACCACGCCAAACGATGCGATCTTTCCAGCCTGCAGGAGGCCCTGAGTAAAATCAAGCTGGATGTCCGGGTGGGTCAAGAAGAGGCGATGGATATCCTCCAATATGATCTTCATCTGCGGGAACTGTTAAAAGAAAAACAGGGGATCGATCCTGAACATCAAGTGATTTTACTCGGACGGGCCGTGGTCGATCTGCTTCCCTCGTTCGGTTATGGGTTAAAGAAGAAGGTCGATGGGACAACGATTATAGTGCCCTTAGAATCACCTAATGATCCAAGGTCGAAGGCTTAAGGGTCAAGGCTATTAACTTCAAACCCTTTTACTTTTATTCTTAACCCTTTTTGAGTAACCATGGCCAAACCCTACTTTCCCCCGCTTAAATCCCTCAGTCAGAATTTTTTAAGAGATGAGACGATCGCTAAAAACCTGGTGGCCCGACTGCCCCTGACTTCGGAAGACAGGGTCGTGGAATTAGGGGCCGGTCGGGGGGCAATCACTTTTTTATTGGCTGAAAAGGCCGCCCAGGTGTTGGCGGTGGAAATCGATGCCGGCCATTCGGCCGAGGTAAAGAAGAAAGCCGAAGAATCGAGAACGTCAAATATTGAAGTGGTCCATGCCGACATCTTGAAGGCCGATTGGCAGGAGTGGGCCCGGAAGATGATGGAACCTTTTTATATTGTCGGCAACCTGCCGTACCACATCTCCACCCCTATTCTCTTCAAGATCATTGAAAATAGTTCCTTTCTGAAAGGGGCCTATGTGATGCTCCAAAAAGAAGTCGCCGATCGTCTTTTGGGGCAACCCGGAGAAAAGACTTATGGGGTCCTGACGGTTTTGATCGGCTATTATGCCCAGGTCCGGTCAATAATGCAGCTCCGTCCCGGCTCCTTTTATCCTAAACCGAAGGTTTCCTCGACCTTTGTTGAACTCCTTTTTCGCCCAAACCCAACTCCGACGATCGAGGATGAAGGACTCTTTCGCTGGGTTGTTCGGGCGGCCTTTGGGCAGAGACGGAAACAAATCAAAAACGCTTTGACGGCTGACGGCCGGTTTTCCGTGTCCCTGATTGAAAAGGCCCTGGATATAAATCAGATTAATACCCAAAGGCGGGGAGAGACTCTGACAATTTCCCAATTTGTGACCCTAGCCAATACCCTTTTTGCCCTTCACACCGCTATCTTTGCTGACCCTTCTGGATAGGCTTCTACCCTTGAGTCTTTTTCCTTTCTATATCCATTTTCCTCAGATCCTTACGCATGATCTTTCCGGTGGCCGTTAAGGGGAGTTCGTTTAAAAATTCAATTTCTCGGGGATATTCATGGGCCGCCAGCCGGGTCTTCACAAACTGCTGAATATCTTCTTTTAAGACCCCATCCGGAACGACACCGGGTTTTAAAACAATAAAGGCCTTAACGATTTCGCCTCGCACCTCATCCGGACTCCCGATCACTCCGGCCATGGATACCGCCGAGTGCTTAATCAGACAGTCTTCGATCTCGGCCGGGCCGATGCGGTATCCGGCACTGCTGATCAAATCGTCTTTTCGCCCCACAAACCAGAAGTAGCCCTCTTCATCCTTGCGGGCCAGGTCCCCGGTCAGGCACCAGTCTCCCACATATTTTTCCTGAGTAGCCTTGGGATTGCCCCAATACTCCAGGAACATGACCGGGTCCGGTCTTTGGATGGCCACCTCCCCCACTTCCCCCGGAGAAAGGACCTCTCCGGATTCATTAATCACTTCCACCCGATGCCCGGGAATGGGGCGCCCCATGGAACCCCGTTTATTCTCCATAATCTCCGAACAGTTGCCTAGCACCAGATTGACTTCGGTCTGGCCGTAAAATTCATTAATGGTCAAATCCATAACCTCTTTCCCCCAGGTCAGCAGTTCCTCTCCCAACGTTTCACCCCCGCAGCCGATGGTCCGCATGCGGTAATCATGACGGGCCCGGGGATCTTTGACCTGACGCATCAGTTTCAAGGCCGTGGGCGGCATAAAGGCGTTCCTAATGCCATACTTGGCAATAAAATAAAAGGCCTGTTCCGGATCGAATTTCTTGGCCCGATAAGCCACCACCGGCACCCCGTGGTGCCAACTCGGCAACAGTACATCAATCAGCCCTCCGATCCAGGCCCAGTCCGCTGGAGTCCAATAAAGGTCTTCTTTGCGGGGGAAAAAGTTATGAAAAAATTCCACGCCTGGCACATGCCCCAGGAGAACCCGGTGGGCGTGTAAGGCCCCTTTGGGTGGACCGGTGGTGCCGGAGGTATAGATAATCAAGGCCGGATCATCGGCCCTGGTCCTGACCGGCTTGAAAGCGGAAGCCCCTTTTTCAATGGATTGCCAAAAATCGAAAACATCATCCGGTCCTTGACCGCGGGTCAGGATAATGGTTTTTAATTCCGGGAGGTGGTCCTTGATCTCCAGAATTTTTTCCATGTTCGGACCGTCGGTAATAATGGCCTTGGCCCCGCTGTTGGACAGACGATATTCCAGGGCCTCGGGGCCAAAGAGGGTGAACAAAGGAATGGCCACGGCCCCCATTTTATAAAGGGCAATATGGGATAGGGCCGTTTCCGGGCATTGGGGAAGCAGGATGCCTACCCGATCTCCCTTTTTCAGACCGAAAGCGGTCAGGGCATTGGCTAAACGATTGGATAGTTGCTGCAGATCCCAAAAGGTGTATTGGGATACCGTTCCTTTTTCATCCTCGTATATAAGGGCCAGCCGATAGCGCTCACCGGCCCATTTGTCGCAGACATCTACCCCGATGTTATAGTATGTGGGCACCTTCCATTGAAATGAACCATAGACCTCAGGGTAAGTCTTTCCTCGTTTCAGCATGGTCTCTCCTTTTCAATAAAAGTAAATCTTTGCTCACGGACCTTTGGTGGCAAAGAAAAAAATACTGGAATCCCTTTGAGACATTATAACACTTCCTGAAAGGAGAAGCCAAGTCATAACGATTGCGCCTTTCGAAGGTTTATGATAAATAAAAACGGATACACAATCAGCTGGACAAGGAAGGAATTAAGGTTATGGGGCGGATGTCTTTTGGGCCGGGCAGGCGTTCTCGGAAAGCAGCCCTGCCGACTCAACCCAGCAATAAAAGTATTCGAGAAATTGTGGAAGAAATCAGGGCCGGACTCCCTTCTAAAGAGAGTTATCGGGATCGGTCGCTGGCCCTTCATGGACTGATCTGTGCCCGCTGTGGCCGGGAATTCACTGCGGCCCAACGTCACCTCTTGACCGTTCATCACAAGGACGGAAATCACCAGAACAACCCTGCGGACGGCAGTAATTGGGAAAACCTCTGCACCTATTGCCATGAAGACATCCATAGCCGGGAACTGTTGGGAGATTATCTTGACAAACAATGATCTCCCTTGACCGTGTTTCAAAATTCTACGGCCGTCAAGACCTGCTGAAAGACGTCGCCCTCTCTATCCATCCCGGAGAGCGAATCGCCTTAGTGGGGGTCAATGGGGCCGGGAAAACCACTCTCATAAAAATTCTCTTAGGAACGATTGATCCCGATAAAGGGCAGGTTCACCGTAAAAAAGGGGTACGAATCGGAGACCTTCCTCAAGATGTGGTCCTGTTCAGAGGTAAGACCATCCTCCAGCAGGTCTTGGAAGTGGATTCAAACGTCCAGCAGGTCATCGCCGAATTTAAAAAAATTACCCAGAGTCTGGAGAAGACCTCGGACCCTTTCCAGAGTCAGCAATTAGCCGCTCGCCAAAGTCATCTGCTGACGGAGATGGATCGCCTGGGGGCTTATGATCTGGAGTCCCGGGCCAAACAAGTCTTGGCCGGATTGGGTTTTAAGGAACAGGAAGTTCAAAATCCGGTGGAAACCCTCAGCGGGGGCTGGATGATGCGGGTGGCCCTGGCCCGGCTCCTTTTCAGTCAGCCGGACCTGATGCTCCTGGACGAACCGACCAACCACCTGGATCTGGATTCCCTGCTTTGGCTGGAAAATTTTTTGCAAAACACCTCTTCGGCCCTTTTGCTGATTTCCCATGACCGGGCCTTTTTGGACCGGGTGGCTCAAAAGACCTTTGAATTGGAAAAAGGACATCTCTCCTCCTTTCCGGGGAATTACAGCCAATATCTAGTAGAAAAGCAAAAACGGATTCAACTCCAGGAGGCCGCCTTTGCCAACCAGCAGGAAAAGATATTCCAGTTGGAAGATTTTATTGCCCGGAATCGATCCCGAAAAGACCGGGCCAAACAAGTCCAATCCCGGATCAAAACCCTGGAACAAATGGAGCGCATCGAATCCCCTTCTTCCGAGAAACGGATCGCTTTCCACTTTCCGGAACCGGAAAGGGCCGGGAAGATTGTCCTGGAGTTGAACGGTATCTCTAAATCCTTTGGTCCTAATACCCTTTATCAAAAGATGGATTTGATGATTAACCGGGAAGACCGGATTGCCATCCTGGGACCAAACGGGGCCGGAAAAAGCACCCTGTTAAAGATTATGGCCGGGATTGTTTCCCCTGATTCCGGACTATGCCGATTAGGGCATAAAGTCCGCATCGGTTATTTTGCCCAGCATCAATTGGAACAGTTGGAAGGTTCTCATACGGTTTGGCAGGAGGCCGCCAGTGTGGCCGGAGACCGGACCTACGGGACTCTCCGCGGACTGCTGGCCGCTTTTCTTTTCGGGGAGGGTGATATCGAAAAAAAGGTCTCAGTCCTTTCCGGGGGAGAGAAAAGTCGTCTGGTGATCTTGAAGATGCTCTTGTCGGGGGCCAATTTTTTGCTCTTTGATGAACCGACCAATCACCTGGATATCCCTTCCCGGGAAGTTCTGGAAGAGGCCCTCCAGGCCTTCAACGGCACCTTGTGTTTAATCACCCATGATCGACACCTGATCAATGCCCTGGCCAACAAGGTGCTCTATGTCCGGGACGGAACAAGCGAATTGTTCCCGGGAAATTACCAGGACTTTGAAGAAATCTGGAAGAACCGTCTCTCTCCATCCCAATCGACATTAGGGGGGTACCCTGAACCGGAAAAGGGTCCTTCAACGAAACAGGGCCCTCGGAAAAATCAGGAAGAAAAACGTCTGGAAGCGGAACGGCGGAATGCCCTGTATCGGCTTCAGGCCCCTTTAAGGAAAAAAGTTCAAGAATTGGAAGAAGAACTGAATCAGGTTTTTAAAGCGAAGGAAGAGATTGAAAAACGCCTCTCCGATCCTCAATCCTTTCAGGACGGAACCGATATTGAAAAGTCCATCCAGGAATATAATCGTCTCCAAAAGAGGGGGGATGAGATCATGCAGGAATGGGAAAAAACCATGGGACAACTCGAAGAAACGGCGAAAGAGACTTGATAGAATGAATCTCAATGATTACTTAATGGAGGATTTGGAAGAAGCGGTTCGACTGGATAAAAAAACCGACCCGCTGGTCGTGGAGAGGCAGGCCCTTTGGGCCGGTATCCGGCCGGGGATGCGGGTGGCCGATCTGGGATGCGGATCGGGCAAAACGACGTCGGTTTTGTTTGATCTGGTTCAGCCGGGCGGGGAGGCCATAGGCATAGATTTTTCGTCCAGTCGATATGAGTTCGCCAATACCCATTACAGTGCCCAAGGGCTCCGGTTTATTTGCCGGGATGTGCGGGATCCCCTGGATGATCTGGGACTTTTTGATTTTATTTGGGTTCGTTTTCTTTTGGAATATTATTTAGTGGGTAGCTTTGAAATGATCAGGAACATATCAACCCTCCTGAAGCCGGGAGGAATTCTCTGCCTGATCGACCTGGACCACAACTGCCTGAGCCATTACGGTTTGCCGGAAAAACTGGAAAAGACCATTTTGGATTTAGCTTCCCTGGCCCAAACCAAAGGCAACTTCGATCCCTGGGCGGGCAGGAAATTATATACCTTTCTTTATGACCTTGGTTTTGAAAAGATTTCCGTGGAGGTCTCGGCCCATCATCTGTTCTTCGGCGAAATGAAGGAAACGGATGCCTTTAACTGGTTTAAAAAAGGTGAGGTGGCTCCTCAAAAAATAGGTTATACTTTCCAGCACTATGATGGATCTTTTGAAGATTTTTTAAAGGATGTTAAAGACTCATTCAAGAATCCGCGACGATTCATTTATACACCGGTGATGGTCTGTCGGGGAGTCAAACCTGCCGTTTAACAGGGAGCGCAATCATCGCGTGGGTTTTTTTTGTTAACAAAGGAGACCAATATGTCTGATACCTGTCCGGGAGATAAATTCAGGGAGGGGGTTGTCACCCCATCGGCCTGTGAAACCATTAAAGAAGAAGTCATCCGACAAAAGATCCTGGGACTTTTATTAACGGAGAAAGGGTTTCTTCCCGAAGACCTTGAAGAGGAGGTCCCTTTCGAACTGGTCACCGCTCAGGAAGTGTTTCTGTTGAGGGTCTCGTTTATCATCCGCCTAAACGGAAAACCGGTGGTTCTGATGAAGTGCGGTCCCGGGTCCGTTCTGGCCAGGGAACGGGCCGCCTTGGCTTTGGCGCGTCTTTTTGGGGAGGTGCAGATTCCCTTAACGGTCGTTACCAACGGAGAAGATGCCACCCTTCTTGATACACTGGCCGGAGAAACGCTGGATTGTGGACTGGGGGCCATACCGACCAAAAGCGCCCTCCTGGCCCAATCGCCGGGTTTCCAATTCCTGCCCTTAGCTGAAAAACGCCTTAAATTGGAAAAACAGATCCTTTCGGCCTTTGAGGCCTTGGGACTGCATGGGGAGTGCCATTAGGTTCTGAGAAAATTCCGATCAAAGGACCAGCGAAACCTATTTGAAATATTGGGGATCAATCTCTTTCGTTATTCCTATGGGCCAAAAGAGAGAAGTCAGGAGCCTGAACAGGGACAGCGAGCGCCT
>Ga0233425_10011851_pt1 | contig 10039 bp, 12 predicted proteins | sample Watercolumn_Towu_2_FD_181712 | JGI IMG/M metagenome (GOLD analysis project Ga0233425, IMG submission 181712) | Freshwater microbial communities from Lake Towuti, South Sulawesi, Indonesia - Watercolumn_Towuti2014_140_MG | ecosystem: Environmental > Aquatic > Freshwater > Lake | place... | reverse complement strand
AAAGTCATCAAGAGATATGTTCAATATCAGGAGAAGGTCGATAAGGGCCAACTCCAATTAAAGTTCGATTTTGGTTTTTAGTGCCACGGGCGTGAGCCCGTGGGTATCTACTCTAAACGAAAAAGACGTAAAATTACTTGACAAAGCTATATTTTTTAATAAAATGTTCAAAAATTGAACGATATCCTGCCATCTCGAGGAATGCCTTTTCTATCTCTTAAGATCCGTCAACTAGTCGGTTGAAGGAACCGAAAGGGCGGTAGCCCGCCCACTGTTTAGAATCTTGGATAAAGAAGCCCAAAGAAATCTGCTTATTTTAAACGAAATTGCCAATGGGACCGGTCTAACTCAGCGCAGCCTAGCCCAAAAATTGGATGTGGCCCTTGGCTTGACTAACCTTTATTTAAAGCGACTCGTTCAAAAAGGCTATATTAAAGTATCCACAATCCCATCTTCCCGGATTAAATATCTTCTTACCCCCAAAGGGATAGTCGAAAAGACCAGGTTAACTTATCAATACATGAATCATTCTCTTTATCTTTTTCGAGAAGCCCGTAAAACTATCAGGAAAGGTCTGGAGTCCTTAGTTCACAAAGGTGCAAAACGAGTCGCCATATATGGAACCTCAGAGGCGGCAGAACTGGCTTTCCTGACCCTCAGAGAACTGGGGGTGGAGGTCCCGGTGATTATCAGTAGAGACGGCTATAAGGGAACCTTTCTGGGGCTTCCGGTTCGGCCTTTAGCGGAGATCTCTGCTGAAGAACTGGACCTGGTGATTGTGGCCAGTTTTATCGAAAATGCAAATGATATGGCAGCAATTTCAAAGCAGGGCTTCGCGCCGGGCAAAATTTTAACCTTGTATCACTAAATCCTTTCCCCTAGACCAACGAAATAGATCAAATAGACTCATTATGTCTTCTGAATTAATTGAAATTAAAAATCTGATTTTGGAATTTTTAAAGGATCAAGAGGTGAGTATCTTGCTCTTTGGTTCTCGATCTCGGAAAAGCCATCATCAAGGGTCCGATGTGGATATAGGCATTATTCCAAGAGGAGGAGTTGACCCGAAATGCTTGGTTTTATTAAGGGAGATTCTTGAAAATATAAATATACCATATAAAGTGGAATTGATTGATTTCTCGACGACTTCGGAAGATTTCAGGAATGAAGCTTTAAAGGAGGCCGAATGGTGGCGAGAATAAAATTGAAACATGAGGATGCCCTTCGTTCACTGAGAGCTCTTGAGGAAATCCTCAATGAATCCTTTTCAATTATTATTCGAGATGCTTCAATCCAAAGGTTTGAATTTACCTTTGAGGCATTCTGGAAATTTATTAAAGAATACCTGAAAGAGCGGGAGGGTATTATTTGTAATTCACCGAAGGCTTGTTATAGAGAACTTTATGCACTTGGTTTGATAAATGAACAAGAAACGATTACTTTTTTAGAAATGACCGATGATAGAAATATGACTTCTCATACTTACAAAGAGGAAGTTTCTCAAATCATCTATGCAAAACTTAAAGGGTATTATTTTCTTATGAAAACTTGCATGGGAAAAATTCAACTTTGAGAATATCAGTATATGAATTATTCCCTGCATCTTTACCGTCAAACCCGCCAAACCATTCGTGAAAACCTAAAGCCGTTTATTTCCCAAAAAGGGAATCGGATTGCCCTTTATGGGACCACTGAGGCCACGGAACTGGCCTTTCTGACGTTGCGGGAATTGGAAATCGAGGCCTGCCTGGTTATTGACGGGATAAAGGGCCAGGATACCTTTCTCGGCATTCCGGTCCGAGCCCTTTCGGATATTAAAATGGATGATTTTGATTTTCTTCTTCTTTCGGATTTTTCCCCTGAGAAAAAGGATATCGACTTTTTGATTCATCAAGGAATTCCCGAAAACAAAATCCTCTCCATGCAGAACATCTCAGGTGGAAGCAAGTAGAAAACTTTTAGAGGAAAAAGATATGGATATTCCCAACGAAAATATAAAGTGGCATCAGGCAACAGTTACCAGAAACCTGAGGGAACTGCAAAATGGGTATAAATCTGTTGTCCTTTGGTTTACTGGTTTACCAAGCTCAGGAAAATCCACTATCGCCCATGCCGTTGAAGAAAAACTTCATCAAATGGGGTGCCGGACTTTTGTTTTCGATGGAGACAATGTCCGACATGGCTTGTGTTCCGACCTTGGTTTTTCCAAAGTGGATCGGGCGGAGAATATTAGAAGAATTGGAGAAATGGTCAAGCTTTTTACCGAAGCAGGGGTCATCGCCCTGACGGCCTTTATTTCCCCTTTTAGGTCGGATCGGCAAAAAGTGAGAGAGCTTTTAAGGAAAGGGGATTTTGTCGAGATTTTCTGCGATTGTCCGATAGAAATTTGTGAGCAGCGTGATCCTAAAGGCCATTATTTTAAAGCCAGGATTGGTGAATTAAAGGAGTTTACCGGAATTTCATCACCCTATGAGATACCGGAAGATCCGGAACTCAAGCTTGACACCGGCAAAATGGGAGTGAAAGACTGTGCGGATCTTGTGGTTACTTATTTGATGAAGAAAAGAAATATCTTTATTGGGGATAACGCCATATAAAAATATAGATTAACGATATCCGTAAGTTATAGATTTTATCTTTATGGGCGATAAAAGTAAATGGCCAAAGCGATAAGCGCAATAATACAAGCTCGTTATTCTTCCTATCTGTTTCCCGGCAGGAGTATGGTCCAAGTAGCCAATAAGACCATCATTGATCATATCGTTTTCAGGATACGCCAGATTAATAATATAAAGGACATTATTCTCGCAACAACTGACGATCCCGAAGATGATGCCTTAGTAACTGAGGCACGGAGACTAGGTATTTTAATATATCGGGGCAGTAAACAGGATGTAATCGCCAGACTATTGGGGGCTGCATCCATGTGTAATTTGGAAACCTTTTTAAAAGTGAATGGTAATTATCCCCTATTTGATCCCTATTTGGCAAAAGATATGATAAGTGAGCATATCCGTGGCGGATTCCATTTTAGCTATAATGAACATTTTACGGGTACTGTTTATGGTACTGGATGTTATGTAGTTCAAAAAGAATTATTAAGGCAGTTGGACAGAAAAAAACTTACATCCGAACAAAGGGAAGCAGGCCTTCTTTGTCTTCATCAAGATGATGCTAAATATAAAGTGAATAAATTTTCATATCGAAATCCAAGGCCCCATTATAACGTCTGTTTCGATAATGAAAAAGATTTGAGACTTATTGAATTTATTTTTAAAGTCCTCGACCATCCTTATACCGAAGAAATAATCGACCTGCTCGACAATAACCCCGTTTTGGTTGGAAGTAATAAATATGAATCCGTTCAGGAAGTTGGTCTCGAAAAACTTTACTTGTTTCCTGAAAAACTTGTCGCTTTGAGCAGAAGGGCATTATCTGATAATGATAAGTCATATCCGATAACTATTGAGCTATCTCTGACCGATCGCTGCAATTTTGATTGTGTTTGGTGCTCAGATAAGAAACTTCGAACACGAACAAATTGTGATATGGATTTTAAGGTACTTCAGAAACTTTTTCAAGATTTAAGAGAGGGCGGTACAAAAGGGATAGTCATAGAAGGCGGAGGCGAGCCGACCCTATACAAGAAGTTTGCAGATACTGTTTCGCTTGCTCATGATATGGGCTTTGGAGTCGGACTTATTACTAATGGAAGTATGAAGATAAAAGATGAGATTGTTAATAAGCTGGAATGGATAAGGATTAGTCTCGACGCATCAACTTCTGAAGAGCAGAAGAATCTGAAAAACACAGATTCGTTTGAAAAAGTGATGAGCAATATCAAAAAATTATGTTCGGAAAGGCCAACCGTAGGTATTGGGTATGTGGTTACCTCACAAAATGTCGGTAATCTCGAATCTTTGATTTTGAGATTAAGGGATTTCGGTGTCGAGTATATTCAATTTAGACCGGTTATAGACCACAAGATGCTTGAGACTCAAATAGATCTTTCTTATTTAAAAAGATATCAGAATATAAAGTTTTCAGTTATTGTAGATGGGATGTACCAAAATGTTACCGAAGGAAATGATAACTTACCTTGTATCGCACACAGTTTTACTTCGGTAATCGCATCCAATGGAAATGTGTACCTCTGCGGCCGATTGAATATTCACGATTGGCTTGAACCCATTGGGAATATTAATACTCAAGCGTTTAAAGATATTTGGCTGGGCAAGATAAGAAGAGATCAGGCCGTGATGGTTTTTAGCCCTGAATTTTGCAAAAAAAACTGCCCCCGATGCCGCTTGACAAAATTTAATCAGCTTTTTAATCGTTTAGATAAAACAATGACGAGGAATTTTATTTAATTTAAAGAGACTTTTGTGAAGATACCTTTCGAACAGAAATATCGAAAAAAATATTATCAATTGCTCAACGAAGTTTTCGAAAGTAATTATTTATCTGAAGGGAAAATGGTCGATCGTTTCCAGGTGGAGTTTTCCAATTCTATCGGTATTCCTTCTCTCGCAGTTTCTAATGGGGGGACAGCTCTTTTAAGTATATTCGAATATATAAATGTTCGCGGTAAAGATGTCATTATTCCTGCAAACACATTTTGGGCTACGGTTGTTGCGGCAAGGAGAGCCGGTGCCAATGTCATTTACGCCGATTGCAATCGAGAAGATCTATGTCTGAGTTTGGAAGATCTTAAAAGAAAAATCACTAGAAAGACAAAGGCCGTTGCCATAGTCCATATCGGTGGCCATATTGCTTTTGAAATAGAGGAAATCAACAATTTTTGCAGAGAGAGAGATGTTTATTTAATTGAGGATTGTGCGCACGCCCATGGGGGGAAATGGAATGGGAAATTCGGCGGATCATGGGGTTTTGCCGGGGCTTATTCTTTTTATGCCACAAAGACCATGCCCCTTGGGGAGGGTGGTATGGTCTGTTCGAACAATCAAAAATTTTTAGAATGGCTAAAATATTATAGAAATTATGGGAAGCATATCAAAAATACTAAAGTCTCCTATAAACTAAAAGATGGCTTCAATTTTAGAATGAATGAGGTTACCGCCGCTTTTGGGCTAGTACAACTACAACGATTACCCAATATCTTGAAATGGAAATATAGACTTACCAGGAAATATGATCAAATATTTCAAAATAGAGTAAAGTTTCCTAAGGGAATGTTATCCGGATTCTATAAATATATCGTTTTTGATTATGACTTAAAACAGGAAACAGGAAAAGTTTTCGCCAAAACGGATTTTGGTCCTACAATAGAAAAGATTGCTTATGACCTTCCCAATTCCTCTTGGATTGCGAAACATCACAAATGCCCGCCTATCTATTATGGTTGGGAGGATTCGGGAAAATCAATTTCGGAATTGAAAAGGCTTTTATTAAAATGAATAACGTATTGATCATCGCTCCTCATATGGATGACGAAGTATTGGGTTGTGGAGGGGCCATTGCTAAACATGTCGCCTACGGGGATAAAGTCAGTGTTATTATAATCGCTCATCGGGCATATCTGCACTCCTTTAATCCGAATTTGAATGATCGGGAGAAAACCCATGCATTAAAAGCGAAGAAACTGTTGGGTTATCATGATCTTATTTTCCTTGATCTGCCTGATGAGAGGCTCGATGCAGCTCTTCAAGAGATCATCATCCCAATGGAAAAATATTTATTCAAAATAAAGCCTGGTACCGTTTATATCCCTTTTGAAGGAGATAACAACCAGGATCATCGAGCAGTTTTCAATGCGGTACGTGTCGTTCTCCGGCCTTCCGTGTCTCCTTTTCTAGATAATATTTACATGTATGAGGTGCCTTCTTCAACCGACCAATCCCCTCCAACATTGAATTCAGTCTTTTTGCCTAATTTCTATATCGATATAAAGCCGTTTATGAAAAAAAAGCTCAAGGCGATTGGTTGTTATAAAACCGAGATGAGAAAATATCCTCATCCTCGATCCCAAGAAGCCCTGAAGGTCCTAGCTCAAAAGCGGGGGATAGAGATAGGATTTGAATGTGCAGAAGCTTTTATGTCACTGAGGGGAAAGTGGCGCTAATATGATTATCGGTATTACTCCGGCTCGGGGGGGAAGTAAAGGAATTCCTAGGAAAAATATTAAACCCATCGCTGGAAAACCCTTGCTGGCATGGACTATAGAAGCAGCTTTAAAATCCAAGAAGCTTGATCGGTATGTTGTTTCGACAGAAGATGCAGAGATCGCCCAAATTGCTCGAATTTATGGAGCGGATGTTTTAAAGCGCCCCCTCGAGTATGCAACCGACGAGGCGGATACACTTATCGTAATTCAGCATCTCTTGTCAAATTTCCCAGGCGATATCGTTGTACTTCTTCAGGCAACATCTCCCATAAGACGAGAAGGACTTATTGATGATTGCATATCTGAATTTGTAAATGGAAAATATGACTCGCTGGCCACGGGATTTGTTTGTAAATATATTGAATACGGAAAAAATGATCTGCGAAGACAGGATATTCAGGGTTTTTTTTATGATGACGGAAATGTTTATGTGATCAAAAGTGAATTAATCCGAAAAGGAGATCGTTATGGGCAGAAAATCTGCAGGAAAATAATAAGCAGATGGGAAAATGTCGAAATTGATGATGACTTCGATTTTTGGTTAGCCGATAAAATTCTTTTAGAGGGGAAAGTTAGTTGAAGAATTCCACGAATTATCATGATTATGTTTTTAAAGATGGCAAGCTGATCGGGAGATTTAATGATATGTATAAGTATTCTGATAATATTCCCTGGCATCAAGATAAAACTGCATATAAGGTTTTTTCAGATATAGATATTTCAATCCTTAAACAACATAACTACGAATCTATTTGTGAGATAGGATGTGGTTTAGGGTATTTTGCTAATCGTTTACATAAAGAACTTAATTATGGTTTGGGGAGACCAAAGGTCACCGGTGTAGAAATATCTCATGAAGCAGTACAGAAAGCCAAAATTCAGTTTCCTGAAATCTGTTTTATAACAGAAGATCTGATCATTAGGCCGTTAAAAAATAAACAAAAATATTTTGACTGTGTTGTTATAAAAGCTACATTATGGTATGTTTGCCATAAATTAGAACATTTTATGAGAAATGCTCTTTCCATGATAAAGGAAGGTGGCTTTCTTTATGTATCTCAATCTTTTCCTGAAGAGAAGGATTGGGTTGGGAAAGAAATTATTGATAGTCCAGAAAGACTCTATGAGATATTGTCACAATATGCAGTACCCATACACTATTGTGTGGAATGGGAATTAAATTATAGTGGAAGACCGTATGTCCATTTTCTTGGGAAAGTTTGATTAAATGGAAAATAATTTTTTCTCTAGAGATTAGTATCGGTGTTTTGTTTTTATGGAGGTTTAGGCTATTATACTTCTAAAAAAAATTATTTGTTTTGAGCATGGATATTTTAGACTTTCCGGAAATCCACTAAAATATTTTCTAATTCAAGGTAATGTTGCATCTCACTTATTGGATAGAATTAAATTCAGAGTTTATCCTAAACTTTATATTGTTGCTGGGTTCCCAACGCACCTCGATATAGAATCCAGCAGCATATGCCAGATGCGTTGTCCGATGTGCTACACAACCTATATGGATAGGTCCTTTAAGGGCACTATGAGATATGATTTATATACGAGAATAATCGACCAGGCAGTGACTGAAAGAGTCTATTCAGTTAAATTGAGCTGGCGCGGAGAGCCGTTGCTCAATCCGCAAATAATTGATATGGTGCGATATGCAAAAAAAGCTGGAATAAAAGAGGTCGCCTTTCTTTCAAACGGTGAAAGACTGTCGCACACAATAGCGGAGCAATTGGTGGATGCCGGTCTAGATTGGATCAGTTTCTCTGTTGATGGTATGAATCAAGTGTACGACAGGATCCGGTTTCCTGCAGTTTTTAGAGATACGCTAGAGAAGATCGCCTATTTAAGGAACTTCAGGGAGAAGAGGAAACGAAATAAACCCCTTATACGGGTGCAATCAATACTTTCTGCGATCAAGGATAATGCAGAAGAATTTAAAAAAGTTTGGGAAGACATTGCCGACAGAGTTAATTTTATAGCTGATGAGGCCCGTGATTTTGATATCAAAAACATGGCTCATAACCCGAACTATGTTTGCCCTACTCCATGGCAAAGAATGAGTATAGCATATGACGGCAAGGTACACCAATGTATTACTGATTATGCTGGGAAGTTGATAATGGGTGATGCTTGTGTGCAAACGCTTCGGGAAATCTGGCAGGGAAAAAGTTTTAAGACAATAAGAAAGCATTTTCGTGAACATACTGCTTTGGATAACTGCGAAGCCTGCCACTATTGTAGTGATAATGTGCCTACAGAAAGGCGGACAATAAAAGTGGGAAACAAACTGATAAAAGCATCTAAATATAATGAAATTGTCGATGTAGTTGACGAGACCAAAAAGATTCAGCGTAACCCTCATACAACGCTTACCTCCAAATCTGAGAATGTAAATAGCGAATAGATGGCTTTCATAACACCTTTTTTTAAGAAAAACCCAGAATATTGTGCCTGGGTCGGAAACGGAACCCAGGCAATAACGTTGCTTCTTCAGGAGATGGGTATATGCGGTAAAAAAATTGCTGTTCCGGTCGCTGTCTGCCCGAGTGTCATCCAGGCAGTCTTATACAGCGATAACCAGCCATATTATGTGGAAATTGATGAGGACGATCTTGGAATCTCACCGAAAATGCTTGAACAATGTATTGAAACGGTTTCGGCAGTGATAGCCGTCCATTCTTACGGGACCTTATGCAGTATCAAAAAAATAGCTGAAATCTGCCAAAAACATCATAAATTTCTTATCGAAGATTGCGCTCAGGCGTTAGGAGCACATATAAACGGGCAAGCAGTCGGAACATTCGGGGATGCATCAATTTTCAGTTTTGGGACCGGTAAAATTCTAGATTTAGGATACGGTGGAGCAGCTTTAAGCAATGACAAATCACTCGTAAGGCGAGTTAAAACCTGCAATTCTCGCCTGCCGGAATTGACAGAAGAAAGTAAGCAAACAATCTTAGGAATCAGCACGTTACATACATCCCTATATAACAGCTATTATCCTAATGAAATAAAAAGATATGCTGGCATTTTTAAAGATCTGGTATTAAAAGGAAAGTCTGCCTATATGTTCAGATCTCCTGATGATTTACCAGAGAGAGTGGAAACATCTTTAGAATCTCTGGACCGTAACCTAGTATTCAGAAGGGAAAAGGCAATGCGGTTTAAGAATATATTCAGTCATGGAGGATTCCGCTTTCACTGGCCAAGCGATGGAGGAGTTTTCTGGCGATTCAATCTTTTTGTGGAAAGTACTAGGAATATGCTCTTGCGCATCTTGTTGGCAGAAGGTTTTAAGGTCAGCAGTTGGCACCCGCGTATTGATATATTTCTAGATACAGAAGCTTCGATATATAAGTTTCCTGTAGCAGAAAGAATAGGGGCTGAGATTTTGAATTTGTGGGTAAATAATGAAATCGACGACTTTTATGTTGAACAAATCAGTAACCGGATAATAGAGTATAGAAAATCCTATGTTTAAAAAGAGAATGGTTATATGCTTGTGACGATCCATCAGCCGGAACATATGCCGTGGCTGGGGTTTTTCCATAAGATGGCCCAAGCCGATATATTTGTGATCCTTGATAATGTGCAATTCTCTAAGAATTATTTTCAAAACAGGAATAAAGTGCGCACCTCAAGTGGTTGGACATGGTTGACCGTTCCTGTTAGTCGCACTATTGAGACCTTGATTAAAGACGTAACCATATCTTCCGACCTAAAATGGAAAAAAAAGTGGCAGAATACAATATTCTACAACTATAAAAAAGCACCCTTCTTTGACCATTACTTTGAAAGTTTTAGAGTTCTTATTGATGAGGAATGGAAAATACTGTCTGATTTTAACATCTCCGTTGTTCATCTCTTAAGCGAACTTCTCAATATTAAAACAAAATTTGTCAA
>Ga0233425_10011850_pt1 | contig 10039 bp, 11 predicted proteins | sample Watercolumn_Towu_2_FD_181712 | JGI IMG/M metagenome (GOLD analysis project Ga0233425, IMG submission 181712) | Freshwater microbial communities from Lake Towuti, South Sulawesi, Indonesia - Watercolumn_Towuti2014_140_MG | ecosystem: Environmental > Aquatic > Freshwater > Lake | place... | reverse complement strand
CAATAAACTGGTTCTTTTTTTCTATAGTTTGTTTTATCTTCTTTGAATCTAGTTCAGATATCGTTTCGTCAGCATCCAAATTGAGTATCCAGTTTCCAGAGGCTTTTGAAACAGCAAAATTCTTCGCATCAGAAAAATTATCATTCCATTTATAGTCATAAACCTTACATCCTAAACTATTAGCAATTTCTTTAGTTCGGTCTTTAGAGCCACTATCTGCGATTATTATTTCTCCAGCAATCCCAATTATGCTAGATATGCAGTTTCCAATAGTTTTCTCATTGTCCTTTGTTATTATGCACACTGAAAGTGAGTTTTCCATCTTTCCCTTAGTAACTGAAGGTTTTTATACTAATTCGTTCTATACTAGCTATAAAAAGATGGAACATAAAGAGTTGCAGGATTTAGCTAATATCTTAAGAAGAGACTCATTAATAATGACCTCCAAAGCAGATTCGGGCCATCCAACTTCCTGCCTTTCATCTGCAGAACTACTTTCATGTTTATTCTTCAACGAGCTAAAATTAGACACAAAGAATCCAAACAATCCAGATAATGACGAATTTATTCTAAGCAAAGGGCATTCAGCAGCAATTCTTTACTCCTGCCTTAAGCATATAGGTTGTTTAACAGAAAATCTTGAAAATTACAGGAAATTAACAAGCGATTTAGAAGGGCATCCAACTCCCGAATTAAAATGGGTTAAAGTTGCTACAGGCTCTCTCGGTCAAGGATTATCAATAGGTGCAGGAATGGCTCTCGCATCTAAACTTCAAAAACGAAAATCAAGAACATATGTCTTATTAGGCGACTCCGAACTTGCAGAAGGAAGCAACTGGGAAGCCTTTCAATTTTCATCTTTCAATAATCTAAGCAACCTTACAGCAATAATTGACTTAAACAGATTAGGGCAAAGAGGAGAAACAATGATAGGACACAATTCAAAACTCTTAGCAATTCGTCTTTCAAGTTTTGGATGGAACACAATACTAATTGATGGACACAACATAAAACAAATCCTTGATGCATTAAACAAAGCAAAAAAAAGCGACAAGCCAACAGCAATAATCGCTAAAACAATAAAAGGAAAAGGCGTTTCATTCTTAGAAAACAAGGAAGGCTGGCACGGCAAGGCATTAAATGATAAGGAATTAGCAAAAGCCATGAAAGAAATTCCAAATCCTCAATCGCCTAAAATAACAATTGCTCCCCCAGAACAAATTAACATTAAATTACCTCTCGAACATAAGATAATTCAGACAAAGTACAAACCAAAAGACGAGATAGCAACAAGAGAAGCATATGGCTCGGCACTAGCATCATTAGCAAATACAAATCCAAATATTTTAGCATTAGATGCAGAAGTCTCTAATTCAACTTTTTCAGAAAAAGTAAAGAAAGAAACCCCAAAGCAGTTTATTGAATGTTTTGTTGCAGAGCAAAACATGATTGGACTAGCATTAGGTTTAAGCAAGAAAGGATTTAACGTGTTTGCATCATCATTTGCATCATTTCTAAGCAGAGCACACGACCAAATAAGAATGTCTTCAATATCAAAAGCCAATTTCACTATTTGTGGAAGTCATTGTGGTATTTCAATAGGACAAGATGGTTCGTCACAGATGGGTTTGGAAGACATTTCAATGTTCCGTTCTCTTCCAAACAGCACTATTTTCTATCCAAGCGATGCAGTTTCGTGCGAAAAACTTACAATACTTTCGTCAACAATTTCAGGAATAAAATACATTAGAACAACAAGGCCAAAAACTCCAATTATTTATGAATCAAAGGAAGAATTTCCAATTGGAGAATTTAAAGTTCTTAAAGAAGGCAAAAAAGACAAAGTTGTTCTAATTGGTTCAGGAATAACACTCCATGAATCTCTCAAAGCCTATGAAGAACTTAAAAAAAGCAAAATAGATTCAGCAGTCATAGATTTATATTGCATCAAACCTCTAAATTCAAAGAAACTAATTGAATTTATCAAACAGCACGGAAACAAAATTATCATAACGGAAGACCATTATAAGGAAGGAGGAATTGGGGAAGCCCTTCTTTCAGCATTAAATGGTTCAGGAATAGAAATGCATCATTTAGCAGTTTCAAGAATCACCCATTCAGGCACAAAGGACGAACTCTTAGACCGCTACGGCATAAATGCCAAGGCTATTGTGAATGAAGCAAGAAAATTACTTTAATTGCATAATATAAATCTTCATTCCCTGAGATTGTGCGTAAACATCAGCTTTTTTCAAATTAAACTTCTTGGGAATGTATAACTTATCATAAATCTTATCCATCACATCAACAATTTTAACTTTAAATCCAAACTTAGACATAAATTCTTTTAATTCTTCATCACTATCAAATCGCATAGTCGGTCTTCCAGTCTTCTTAGTTATTCCTTTTCTGAAAAATCTAAAAAAGTTATTTTTAAATTCACTTCTAGGTCTTATATCAGATGTTATCCAATATCCTCTCTTTGAATATTTTTTTAGAAAATCTCGAATGTTTGATGTTAATTTCTTTTGTTCCTCCTTATTTAAGTACGTCCACAATCCAGAATGAATTACTGCGACTGGTCTCTTGGAATCAAATGCTCTTCCAAGTTTCATAAATGCCTCTTTATCAAGCGCATTTAAAGGAACTATCCTAAAATTCTTATCAATTATCTCTCTTTTTATCCTTACAACATTATCCAAATCGCTTTCTATTATTTTTGTTTTTTCAGCTAATTCAATACCTCTTGGAGTAAATCCCGAAGCCAGTTCCACAACGTAAGGATATCTCAATTCCTTCAAAACTTGATTCATTCCAATATATCTTGCCTCTATAAATGCCATAAGTAGACCAATTCCTGAAAAAACTCTGGCTCCGACATTAGCCAACGCAATCTGCATTCTACTTCCCTTATGCAACCCTTTTTCTTTTATTTTTTGATATATTTCTTTAGAATATGGAATCTCAGGATTATATGCTAATGCTTTAGCACACAAAACAGCAGTATAACTTATCTTAGAATGGTCAGATTTCATTCTACTTAACCTTCTTCAGCGCCTCAATAATAATTGGAGAAACATCTATCTCAGCATATTTATTGAAAATAGTATTGGTAGTAACAAGTGAAGCATTTCTAGTTATAAGTTCATCAGCCCCATTAACTAAAACTCCATGAACTCCAATACATGTTATCTTCTTAGCTCCCTGATTTTTAGCCATCTCAATTGCTCCAGCAAGAGTTCTCCCAGTTGAAATAATATCATCAATCATAATCGCATTCTTAATGTTCCCAAGAGGTTTTTCCTTCTGCACTATCTCTTCATCTCCTAATCTCGTTTTATCTAAAATAACTACCTTTTTTCCTAACATTTTAGCAATCTTAGCATCCCACTGCCTACTTTCACTATCAGGACCTATTATCTCAAAATCTCCTTTAAATTTCTTCTTAATATAATCTGCAATCAACCCATTTGTAGATATGCTCTCCGCCTTAGAATAAAGTTCAGACATCTTATGAATTCTATGCAAGTGAGGGTCAATTGCAATTATCTTATCAAACTCATCAAATAATTTCATCACATGTTTTGCAGAAAAACTATCATATTTCTCAAAATGCTTGTCCTGCCTCATATACGGAAGATATGTCGCAACTAAAATTACTTTCTTAGCATGATAATCTCTAGCAACTCCTCCAGCTAAAATAGTTTCAATTATCTTTCTATTTGGCTCCCCAGAAAGAGAGTTTAATATAACCACTGCATTATGATTGGGATTCTCGTGTAATTTTAAATGAAATTCACTATCTGGAAAACTCTTAACATCAATAGTTGTATAATGTGCCTTCAAAGCAAGAGCCACTTTCTTGCCTATTTCAGCCGTTTCAGGAAAACTCGCTATTATCATATTTCATCTCCTTTAGCGTCTATAACCGAAAAGTTTATATTCTTGCTTTTAGTGTTATAATTATATAGGGGAATGCGACCTGACGAAAACCATATCTTGTTATGGAGAGTAGGATAGACGGACGCTCTTACCCTATTGCTTTTTTTGTCTCTTTTCATCATTCTTTCAGTCTCTCAATGTTTAAAATATTATCTAAAACAAGGCTTGCCTGATATTCAGGAGTTCCAATTATAAGTTCACTTTCTTGTTTTACCACTACTTCTTCACAATCTACAATATTTACCATTTTTCTGAAAGCAGGATATTGCTTATTATCTACAGAAACGAAAATAATACAATTTTCGTGTTTTTTAAGAAATTCAAGAACATCCAAATAAATCTCCATATTTTTAGGCATTTCTTTTATTTTTAATTTTAGAAATGCTGATTTAACATTATCTTTTTTTAAAGATTTTCTAACATTTCTTATATACAATTTTCTATTCCCCGCCGTTCTGTAATGCCTCAATCTTGATATTTTTGGAAGCAGTTCCATTAATCTATTTCTCTCAATTATAGGATATCCTATTAGGTTTTCAGAATAATCAATAAATATATAGTAATCAAACTCTTTCATCCTTCACCTTAATTTTACTAGCCCTTTTAGTATTATAAACCTTCATTTTACTTGAAAACTCCTTTAGGAGCATAATTTCCCTTAGTTAATTCAACAATCGAATAAATATCATTTATCTTCATAGAATCTCCGAATCTTTCTCTAAGAAGTAATAGGAAATCTCTTAATTCCATAGAATTTTTAACAACAACTCCAATATCCAAATCCCAGTTTTCATTTCCTAAATATCTATAGAAATAATTTACATTTTTGTCTTTTCTTAGAAATGATTTAATCTCATTTTCCTTGTTTAAATTTGTCAACTTCACCTGTATATTATGCCATTCATATCCTAGCTTTTGCACATTTATTGTAATGGTATATCCTTGAATGACTCCTGATTTTTCCATATTCTTTATTCTATATTTTATAGCATTAGCAGACATTTTCAATTTGGAAGATAGTTCTTTATATTCAATTCTGGAATTATCAGACATTAATTCCAAAATCTTAAAGTCAATTTTATCGATTTTAACATTTTCAGTTTTTTTATCAAATATTACCTCGTCGTTTATTCCAATTATCTTTAAAGGAAAAGCCTCAAAATCAATTGTGCTCCCGATAAATATCAAAGATTCGATTTTATTATGTATCTTCGAACTTATTTCTTTTATTGTAGCATCTAAAACCAATTTATCTTTATATAAAACATCAAAAGAAAGGCTCCATTTTCCCAAACTTGGGCCTAAATATGTAATAAAATCATGTTTTTTAAGATAATCCATGAATTCTTTTTCCTGAGAGGAAGTTATATTCTTAAGTTGAACCAAACAAGTAGACCTGGAAAAACCCAAAGTTTCAGTATTTACAACTGCATAAAACTCGCCAATAATTCCCTCTTTAACTAACCTTTTTAATCTATAATTGGCAACTTCTTTACTTACTCCAACTTTCTTAGCTAACTGGTTTATTGGAATTCTTGAATTTTTTTCAAGTTCTACTAAGATTAGGTGATCTTTCTTATCCATTTTAATTATAATGCAATATTATATATAAATCTTTGCGTTTAAGTAAAAATATAGATAATAAGTTTTATTTATAAGAATTAATTAAGATAATTAACACGAACATGAAGATGAAAAACATAAATTTGATTAGAAGAGCAGCAGGACTACTATTTTATTCTATTCAAAGAAGAAGGGAGGCTAGTAAAAATGCCCCTGTGCGGATTTAACCAGCAAATGATTAATGGATTGGGAGAATTTCAGTCAGGATTAGTTGAACATGGAATTATTAATAGAGCAAAAAAGAAAAATCAAAATCATGAAAAAACTATTCAAAAAGAGTTAGAAGATATGGATAGTTTTATGAAAGAAATAAATTCAATTGAAGACCCAGAAATAAGAGCATTGACAGAAGCGCTTACAAAATACTCCTGTGCATTTTATAGATTAGTAAATAAGAATGGAATTAATAATTATAAAAAAACAATTGAATTTCTTAATGGGTTCTTTTTGGAGATGGATAATAAGTATTACACTGAATTAGAAGGAAAGTCTGAAGACATGAAGAAATTAGTAGAATATCTTAATACTATTAAAATTCAGGAGAAATAAAGTGAGTAAAACTCATGCAGAGGAATTGGAGAGCTACAGAGCCCATATTAGGCAACTAAATCTCTTTTATCAAGCGTTTCACAGAATTGTGAAGTTTACGGGAAGTCTAGATGAATACAATACAAAAACTGGTGTAGAACATCAATTCTTTATCGAGCACAATAAAACAGGCAATAGACTACGAAGATTCTTTGGAATATCTGAACGACCAATTGGTGAAATTTTTATAAGAATTGTAAATGATCAAGACTACCATATCTTTAGCGAACTCATCGCAAAAGGAGTTGTTGCCTTAGTAAAATATGAACAAAGACCTTTTAGTTATGGTCCCGGAAGGCGGGCCAGATTTATACCATATTCAACAAACTCTCCGGCAATAAGTGGATTGAATGTTTGGGGAACTCCCATAGTTAGAAAGTCTTAAATTCCTTTCCCAACAGCCTCTCCAATATTCCTATATCCATTTCTCAAAAGCCTCAAAGCCGAAAAGTTTATAAATAAGCGAAAGTTACCTATATTGGTAACTTATACGATTACCAATTAAGCAAGATGATACCAATAATATTAAGACTACGAAAGGCAAACCAGAAAGAGATAGCAAAAGCCCAAGATCTAATAGTTGAAGCACTTTTTAGGGTATTCAAAAATGCTGTTTTTCATGGGGGAACAGCAATCTGGAGATGCTATCAGGGAAATAGGTTCTCAGAAGATGTTGATGTTTATATAAAAAAAGATATAAAAAAAATAGAGATACTTTTTGAAGAATTCAAAAAAATAGGGTTTACAATAGAAAAGAAGAAAATAGGAAGCAACAGCCTTTATTCAAATTTGAGGATAAATAATACATTAGTAAAATTTGAAGCGTTTTTTAAAGAAGTTAATGGAACATTAAAAGAATACGAAACTGCTATAGGGAGATTTATTCCAGTTTCCACATTAACCCCCAAAGAACTAGTCAAAGAAAAAGTCAATGCCTATATTAATAGATTGAAAAAAAGAGATTTGTATGATATATTTTTTCTTATTAAATATGTTGACGATAAAAATAAGATAAAAGATAGTTTGAATAAGTTACTAACCAAATTCAAAAATCCTGTTGACGAAAAGGAATTTGAAGGTTTAATAATAGAAGGGCTTGTCCCTCAAACAAACCAATTAATAAATTTTATAGGAAGGTATGCGTAATGGGAAAAAGAATTCATTTAGATATGATAGAAAGTTTTTTTGAAAAAAGCCCTGTTGTTGATTTTAATTCAATTGAAAGGATTATAAGAAGTAAAAAAAAGGTAAAGCATTACGCGAAAAAATTAGTTTCTCAATTACTAAAAAGAGGAAAAATAAAACGCCTTGCAAAGGGATATTACACTAAGTTTGATGATATAACTTTATCGGTATTCTGTTTTCAGCCTGCTTATCTAGGATTACAAGACTCTCTAAGCGCCCATGAACTTTGGGAGCAGGAAACAATTCCAATAATCCTTACATCAAGAAAAACAAACCCTGGGATTAGAGTGATCACTGGTGGCAATGTTATGGTAAAAAGAATAGATAAAAAATATGTTTTCGGAATCGAATACCTAAAACAAGGAGACTTCTACTTCCCTTATTCAGACATTGAAAAAACCTTCATAGATATGATTTATTTCAAGCAATATATAGATAAAGAAGTTATAAAAGAATTTAAAAGAAAAATAGACAAAAAAAAGCTTAATTCATATCTTAAATTATATCCTAAAAGATTCAGGAAGATTGTCCTTAAAAGAATTGGAAGATTGAATTAATTATTTATTCCTTTCCCAACAGCCTCTCCAATATTCCTATGTCCATCTTTCTTTAGGAGTTTAACAAGCCCTTGATTTATCTCTCCGATCACTTGAGGACCTTCATATATCATTCCAGTTATCATCTGCAACAATGAAGCTCCCAGCTTAATCTTTCTATAAGCATCTTCAGCAGTAAAAATACCTCCCACTCCAATTATAATCGGCTTTTTGACCCAATTCCTTGTATTTTTGTAGACATGAGCAACCATCTTATCAGACATTTTCTGAACTGCTTTTCCAGATAACCCTCCTTTTCCAATTGCATGTTGTTTAGTAAGATTAGTACACACAAAACCTGAAACTCCATATTTCTTTCCTATTTTTATTATTTTATTTACATTATCAAGAGTTAAATCAGGAGACATTTTAATGAAAACGGGTTTCTTTAGTTTAAGTTTATAAATTTCCCTCATTAATTTTTCAAACAATTTAGGTTCTGCAAAACTTTGCCCTCCAAATGCATTAGGACAGCTTATGTTAATAGTTAGAAATTGTCCCAAATTAGCGAACTTCTTTACAGAATAAATATAATCTTCTAATCCTATTTTAGGATTAGTTGTTTCTTTACAATTTGTCTTTGCAATGCTCAATCCATATGGAATTTTGAATCTTTTTTCTGATAAATCACCATACGTTTTATCAGCACCCTTATTATTTAATCCAAAATGAATCCACAAACTCTTTTTCTCAACTAATCTCTTTATTCTATTTCCTGAATTTCCCTTACTTGCTCTTTTAGTTATACTCCCAACCTCCGTAAAACCAAATCCTACATCTTCCATACATGAAATCATCTCAGCATGTTTGTCAAATCCTGCTGCTAAACCAATAGGATTCTTGAATCTAATTCCAAACATCTCCTGAGAAAGCATAGGATTTTGATAATTAAACATCCAATTTGTAATCTTCTTAGTCAATTTATATCTTCCAAGAATCTTTCCAATGCCAATGAACAAATTGTGCATCAATTCTGGGTCAAACTGAAACAAAATATGTCTAAGAATATCTTTATATGCTACTCTAAAAAGCCTTACCTTTACCATTAAAAATCGATATTTTAAGTATTTATAACTCTTATGTATTTTTATTAATTGAAGGTAATAAATAGCTTTTTATACCTCTTTTCCTTCGATTAATTATAAAAAAGAGTAAAATGAAAATAGCATTCTTTGAAATACAAAATTGGGAAAGAGATATATTGAGTAAAGTATTCAGAGGGCAAGAGTTGATGTTCTTTTCAACCCCTCTAAACGAGTTTAACATAGATAAAATAAGAGAAGCAGATGCTATTTCTGTATTCATCTATTCAAAAATAGATAAAAAAATATTAGATAAATTGCCAAGTCTAAAATACATAACAACAAGATCTATGGGCTTTGACCATATAGACTTAGAAGAATGCAAATCTAGAAAAATAAAAGTCAGCAATGCCCCCCACTATGGAGACAATTCAGTTGCAGAGCATACATTTGGACTAATTTTATCTCTTTCAAGAAATATCCACAAAGCTTTGATACGAACATTAGACAGAAATTATAAAATAGAAGGATTGAAAGGTTTTGATTTAAAGGGAAAAACTCTAGGAGTTGTTGGAACAGGAAGAATTGGAAGCCATGTTGTAAAAATTGCTTCTGCATTTGAAATGAATGTCCTTGCAGTTGACCATCATCCTCCAAGAGAGCTAAGAAAATATTGCAAATTTGTCTCAATGAATGAACTTTTAAGAAAATCAGACATTATTACTCTACATGTCCCCTTCTGCAAAGAGAATTTCCATCTAATTGACAAATCAGCATTGAGTAAGGTTAAAAAAGGCACTTTATTAGTTAATACTTCAAGAGGCCCAGTTGTGGATACTAAAGCGTTACTCTGGGCCCTTGAGAATAATATTCTTCTCGGAGTTGGATTAGATGTCTTAGAGGGAGAAGAATTGATAAAAGAAGAGAAAGAATTGTTGCACGATTTAAAGAAACTAAATTTAGAAAAGATGAGACAACTAGCAATAGATCATAGGATACTTCACGATGAAAGAGTGGTCTTTACCCCTCATATAGCATTCTATACTGAAGAAGCAGTTCAGAAAATCCTAAACACAACAATTG
>Ga0233425_10011849_pt1 | contig 10040 bp, 8 predicted proteins | sample Watercolumn_Towu_2_FD_181712 | JGI IMG/M metagenome (GOLD analysis project Ga0233425, IMG submission 181712) | Freshwater microbial communities from Lake Towuti, South Sulawesi, Indonesia - Watercolumn_Towuti2014_140_MG | ecosystem: Environmental > Aquatic > Freshwater > Lake | place: Indonesia... | reverse complement strand
GGACTTGTCGCTGCGGCTATACCATCATCTGCACGATAACCTCGAAGCCCTCGTCGAAAAACTCACGGTTTTCCAGGCTATCTTTCGTTAGGACTCTCACCGAAAAATGACTATATTGAGTTTGAGATCCGTCAAATTTCGACTTAAACCGGCGCACGATCTCGTGCGCAAGGGCAATTTCTGGACAGCTGTCGGGGAGGATCCGCAGTTCGTCCTGAGCTGGCGCTTTCCGCGCGTCCTGCCGGCCGGCGTCTATACTCTGACGGCAGTTGGCGGCGTCGACCTTAGCACGCTGCTGCGCCCCTCTCTTTATATCGATACAGGTGCCGGCTTCAATGAAGCGGAGCGCGTCGTCGTAGCGTTCACCGAGTGGTCGGGCCGCATTTCGAGCCGCGTCAGCTTCGAGCGCCCCGTGTGTGCGCTGCGATTCGATCCGTCGGACGGCGATGAGCGCCCGACCTTCGCGCTCGAGGCTTTGACGCTTGATCCCTATGTCGTAGAGACGACGCCTGAGGGGCTTGAGACGGTACCCAAGGTGCTGCTTAATCTCGTGCGCCTACTGCCAGGCGATCGCGGCGCGGGTGGCGCGGGCCGGGTTTGTCTCGCCTTCGTGCGTGAACTGCCGAACTATGTGCACCTGCGTGTTGCCATTCCGCCCTATCACGCGCATCTGGCCGCTGCCCATCCGAAAGCCGATTTCGTCATTGTTCCGTCAGACGACGGCGCGCATTTGGCACTGCATCTGGCATGGTGCGACTGCTACGTCGACCCGCTAAACGCGCTGCGGCCGAAAGCGATTTCGCCGGAAACCGCGGTCATCGCTATTCTGCAAGATCTGCAGCAAATGCGACTGCCGCAATTCTTTTCGCCGGCGGAGCGGCGCATGCGCGCGGCCGAGTACGGCTATGCTGCGGCGCGCGCCGACCGGCTGATCGCGATTTCGGACTACGAGCGTGAAAATCTGCGGCGCTTCTACGGACGCACGGAGGTTTCCGTCGTTCATTACGCCGGCTTCATGGCCGAAGATTCAGGCCTGAGCGAAGAAGACGTGCGCGCCGCGCGCGAACGTGCGCGCGCAAACACCAAGCCTTATCTCATTTATCCTGCCGTGCCGTGGTTGCACAAGAATCACGAAGTGCTGGTGCAGGCGATCGCGCTGCTGCGCCGTCGCGGGCTCGACATTCCGCTCGCACTCACCAACACGCGGGGCAAGGCAGGACACGGCGAACGCATTTCGACGCTCGCGGAAATGCTCGGCGTCGCCGATCTCGTCGAGCGCAAGGCGTTCCTGCCCGAGCGCGAATTGCTCGATCTGACGATTGGCGCGGCCGGTATGATTTTTCCCTCACTCTACGAGGGGTTCGGCATTCCTCTGACCGACGCGATGCAGCTCGGCGTGCCGATCATCGCGGCGCGGCGCGCGGCGACGCCGGAAATCTGCGGCGATGCGGCGGCCTATTTTTCAAGTCCGCAGAACGCCGTCGCCGTCGCCGACGATCTCGCCTCTTTCTGGCGAGATGCAGACGGCCGCGCCAGCCTCGCCGAGGCGGGGCTGCAGCGAGCCAAACAGTTTTCCTCGGCGCGAGTCGGCGCTGCGCTCGTCGAAGCCTTGAAGACGACGATCGCGAACAAAAAGACGCGCGGCGGCGACGCCGAACGCGCCGCACCCGCGCCGGCCGATCCCTTCGCGCCGCTTGCGGTCTGCGTGATCTTTCGTGATCTCATTGCCGACGATCTCGCGCGGCTCGCCAAAGTGAAGAACATAGCAGCGTTCTACGCTGCTATGTTCGGGTCGGATGCGCGCGTCACCGCCTGTCTCGACATCGCGCTCGCCGCTGATCCCCAGATAGCAGCCGTTTTCGCCGGCGCGGAGCGCGTTATCTGCTACGATGCCACAGCGCCCGGCGGCGAAGCCTTCGCCGTGCAGGATTTCGCCATGCGGCACGACGACGCCGCGCTGCATCTCGTGACGCGTTATCCCGATTGCGCGAAGCGCTACGACCCCGTCGCCGTGCGCGCGCTTGAACATGCGATGATGCTGCATCCCGACGCCGATTACGCTTTTGCCGATCATAGAGTCTGCGATTACATTCTCCATCCTCCGCCGGGCGAAATCGAAGGCGTCCTCGGCTTCGAGCAGCGCCGGCGCGAAGGAGCTGTCGTGTTCGACGCGTTGATCCGGCGCGACGCCATCTCTCCCGAGCCGCACGGCTCGTTCGCGTTTCTCGGCGGCTTCGCCACGCGGGCGCGTCGCCTTGTAGCGCCGGAGGTCACTCGTTCATGACGAAGGCAGGCTCCAGCGACATCGCGCGCAAGACCGATAGACCCTATCCGCTCATCGGCATCGTGACGCCGGCCCGCAACCGGCGCGCGTGGACGGTCGGATTTGTGCAGCGTCTCGCCGAGCAGGACTATCCGTTCTTCAAACTCTACATCGTCGATTCCGCCTCGACCGACGGCACGCCCGAGGCGATCCGCGCGCTCGGCCTCGACGTGGTTGAGATGCTTGAGGCACCAGATTCGGCCTACTGGACCGCTGCCACCAATATCGGCGCGCAGCGCGCGCTCGCCGAAGGCTGCGACTATGTTCTGACGATCAACGACGACGCCATCGTCGCCAACGATTTCCTGTCGCGTCTCGTTGGCGCGGCGCAGGACGGCGGCGCGCGCATTGTCGGCGCCATAATCTCCTACGCCAACGAGCCGGCCCGGCTGTGGGGCGTCGGCGCTTATAATGATTTTGCGAGCGGCGCCTTCGTGCAGACCGGGCTTGCCAACATGGCGGAAGAAGCGCTGCGCCCTGATCCCGACGCGCCGCCCGGCCTAGTGCGCGTTGATTATCTGTGCGGCAATGGCGCGCTGTTCCATCGCAGCGTCTATGAAGAAATCGGTCTGTATGACGTGCGTAACACCCCGCACTATCATGCTGACACCGAACTGACGATGCGCGCCGAACGCGCCGGGATCGCGCGCTACTGCGCGCTCGACGCGCGGCTCTACAACCGGTTCACGGAAGCCGGAGATGGCGCGTTCGCGTCTAAGAACGTGCGTTTCTTTTCGCTACGTTCAGCCAATTATGTAAGGCCGTTATTCTATATTCTCGATCGCTATTGCGAGGCGGACGATCGCGCGGTCGCGCTGACCCGCTATTTCGCCAGATACCTGACGGGTGCGAGCGGGCGCGATCATTCAAAATTGCTGCGCGCGATCGCGTTCTTAACGACGCCCGAGCGGCGCAAGATCGCAGTTAGGGATTGGGTGCCGCCGTCCGATCCCGACCTCATGCTCGCGCAGGACATTGACCTGCTTCTGAAGCTGCCGCCGCGCGGGTTTGCGCTCGCGGCATATGTCCGCTTGATGCGTCGTGTCTGCAGTGCCCCAGAATTGCTGGCTTATGAGCAAGTGGTGATGTCGGGCCGGCCGCGCGCAGGTCTGCTGCGCGAGTTTGTCGGAAGTGAGGAATTCTGCAATCTCGCGGGCGCTTCGACCGCGGAGTTTGCGCAAGCATTGCTCGGGGGTGCGCCCGCGCCTTCGGCGACGCCACGCCAGCGCGCGCTTTTGGCCTTCCGAGCTGTGCATAGCCGCAATCCGACTGCGCGTGAACTCGCCGCATCCTCGCCGGCGCAAACACCGGCGCATAGCGCTGTGCCGGTCGTCTACTTCAATGTCGACGTTCTGTGCATGGCGATTTCGGATCAACGCGCGAGGACCGGCGTTCACCGCTACGTTGTGTCCCTTCTCGACGCGCTCCGCGGCGATCCCCGCGCGCAAATTCGTATTTTCTATTCGACTGAGTTACAATCGCAATTCGACGCGCTCATCGGCGAGCGCCCGGAATTGCGCGCGTTCGAGGCTGATCTTGAGACGCCTATCGCACAACGGGCCATTGCCTTCTACCCGTATTTCCCGTTCAGCGCGCCCCCGGTGTCGCTTGCGCGCTTGCCGCAGGCGCTCACCGTATGCGATCTGTTCCCGCTGATGCGGCCTGAATGGTTTACAGACGAAGCGGTTGCGCGCTTCCGCCGCCAATTGCACAGCCTCGTCGGCGTCGATCACATTTTCTGCATTTCGCGCGCGACACAAGTCGACCTGCATCGCTCATTCCCCTCGCTGAAGGCGAGATCATCGGTCGCCTATCTCGCCGCAGACGCCGCCGTGCGCCCGAAAACGAGATTTATCCAGTTCGATAAAATAGTAAAACGCGCCATCGCGGCGCCTTATTTCGTCTGCATCGGCACGATCGAACCGCGGAAGAACTTACGCAACGTCCTCGCGGCGTTCGCACGGCTCGGGCGTGAAGCGCGCAATCTGCGCATGATCGTCGTCGGCCAGCAGGGCTGGAACGTCAGGACCGAGGAGTTGCTCAAGATGGAAGGAATCGATCGCAGCCGCATCGTATTCCTCGGCGGGGTTCCCGATGCGCAACTTTGGGAGCTGTACGCCGGGGCGCTGTGCGTCGTCTTTCCGTCCCTCGGCGAAGGGTTCGGCCTGCCGATTCTCGAAGCGTTTCAATGCAGTACGCCGGTCGTGACCTCGGACGTGGCCAGCATGCCCGAAATCGCGACCCAAGGGGCGATCCTCGTTGATCCGAGCGATCCGGATGCGATCGCCGCAGCCATCCTGCGGCTGGCGCGCGATCGCGCGCTTCGAAAGCGGTTAGCACAGGAAGGATATGCGAGGGCGCAGGAGTTTTCGTGGACCCGGTGCTCAGACGACCATATGCGGGTCTTTCTTGGTCTCGCCGCGCGCGGCGGGACCGACCAGGGCTTCGAATCCAAGTTAACGGCGTGTGGCGCCGAGTAGGTCGGCGAGGTAGTTGGGGTTCCATCCGGCGACTTTTCGGCGCAGCTTGATGCTTTGCTTGTCTGTTGCAGCGCGGATGAGATTGATGGCGAAGTGTCTGACGACGGCCATGTTTTTTGCGCCATGTCCTTTGCGCAGGCGGGATTGGTCTTCCCGAAAGACGACGTCGAGCACCCAATGGAGCCGGTTTTCTATGCCCCAATGGCCGCGCACGGCCTCGGCCGCCTGGCTGGCGTCGAGCGCCGCCGAGGAGATGTAATAACGCGTCTCGAAGCGGCCCCGATCGGCAAGCTCGGCGCGCGATTGCACACGAATGATCGTGGCGGCGCCGGGCAGCCGCAATTCGCCGGGGAAGCGCCGGTCGCCGTGGAGCCAATCGACTTCTTTGATGACGCTGACGGTCCGCTGTTCGATGCGGCCATGGCCCTTGTCGTGGTCGACGTTTGTGTCGATGGCAGTCGCGGCGGCGAAGGCGCTCTCCGTTTCGGCGCGCAGGCTGGGCTGGTTGGCCTTGACCGCCAGCAGATAGTCGGCGCCGGCGATCCTTGATCGCCTGCGCGATTTTGGCGTTTGTGGCGATGGCGTCGATCGTGACCAGCGCGCCTTTCAGACTGGCGTCTTCCGCGAGCCGTTCGAGAAGAACCGGGATCGCAGAGAGTTCGTTGTTCTTGCCCTCCACCGCCTCCTGACCGAGCACGAGACGGCTGGTCGTGGCGTAGGCCGAAACGAGATGCAGGGGGCCTTTGTTCTCGGCGCGATCATGACTGCGGCGCGAGGTCTTGCCGTCAATGGCGATCAGCCTGGGACGATCCGGCCAGGTCTCGCGCGCCCACGCCGTGAACGCCGATGAAAACAGCGCCGGATTGATGCGGTTCATCAGCAGCGCCAGCCAGCGGTCGCCGGGAACGCCGTAATCGTAAGGCAGGTAGCGGCGCAGAAAAGAAAGATGCGCCTCGCCCCAGGCGGCGATGGCGTCAAAGTCGTCGCAATCGGCCATCGTGCCGCAGACCATCAGCAACAGCACTTCCGGCAAAGGATGCGCCACCCGCCGAACGTCACGTGGATCGTCGATGACGCTGAAATGATCGAGCAACGCGCGAAGACGCGACTTCTCGGCAAAAACATCAAAGGCAAGGCTCATGACTGCGGCTCCCGAATCAACCCGCCGTCATCGAATCACGCAAATAGCAATCCGTTAACCGCCGTTAACTTGAGTTCGTCGCCCTGCGGGACCGCCACGGCGCGGAATCTGGAGGGTTATGTGATGTCCGCGGCGCAATGCTTCGGCTCGCGGGAATGCGGACCTCACATAAGCCGGATTGAACGAAGGCGCGGGTCGTTAGCCGCTATGGGGAAAGCGCGAGACGCTGAGGCTTTTTGGCGCGCGGTGTTGCGGCGGGCGTGCGCTCACGAACGGATGTAAGGGCCCGATGGGTCAAAGACGTTCGATCCTGGCGGCGCACGGTGCGGGGCTGTCCGGCTGGAGGGCGCCGTGGAGGGGCGTTCGTCGCGCTGGCGACGTGAGCCTTCGCCTCGTCGGCGTGAAGCGCAACGAGAGGACCAAGGCTGATGCGGGCGAAAGCGATTGCGGAACTCATGACGTGTCACAGTGAAAGGGGCGCGGTCTGAAGGGCGGCGTGACGCGGATGCGGCGCATGAGCGCGCCGCAGTCGGGACACAGCGAGGCGGCGCCGATTTTGGCGGTGGGCGCGTCCTCGCAGGCGCGGGCAGTCGGTTCTTCGACAGGATGATTTGCGGCGGCGAGCTTGCGGCAGAGTTCGAGTCTTTCGGCGCGGTCTCCCCTGGCCAGGAGGCCGTAGTGACGAATGCGATGGAAGCCGCCGGGGAGGACATGCAGCAGAAAGCGGCGCATGAACTCCTCCGGCTTAAGCCGCATGATCTTCCGGCGCCCGTTGCGCCGATAGTCCTTGTAGGTGAACGCGATCTCGTCGTCGCTGATGGCTACGAGCCTTGAGTTGGCGATCGCCGCGCGATGCGTGTAGCGGGCGAGATAGGCAAGGACCTGCTCGGGGCCGCCGAAGGGAGGCTTGGCGTAAACGACCCAGTCTGTTTTGCGCAGGGATTTGATGCGTTCGGCGAAAACGCGCGGTTCGGAAAGCGGCGCCACCTCACCGAAGAAGCAGAGCGCGTTCTTCTCGAAAGCGGCCTTGAGGCCGGCGAGCAGCAAGCGACGAAAGAGTCGCGCCAACGCCTTCACGGGCAGGAAGAAGCTTGGTTTGCAGGCGATCCAGCGCCTGCCGTCGAGCGAGACGCCGCCGCCGGGGACGACGCAATGGACGTGGGGGTGATGCATGAGCGTCTGCCCCCAAGTGTGAAGGACGGCGAGCAATCCGATCTTGGCGCCGAGACGCCTCGGATTTTCGGCGAGCGTCATTGTCGCCTCGGCGGCGGCGCGCATCAGCAAGGCATAGACGAGCCCCTTGTTCTGGAAAGCGATCTCGGCGGCCGCCGGCGGCAAGGTGAAGACGACATGAAAATAGGGCGCCGGCAGCAGCTCGGCTTTGCGCGCGGAAAGCCATTGCGCCCGCGCCGCGCCCTGACACTTTGGGCAGTGGCGATTGCGGCAGGAGTTGTAGGCGACGCGCGTTGCGCCGCAGGCGTCGCAGTGTTCGACGTGACCGCCAAGCGCCGCTGTCCTACAGGCTGTGATCGCGCCGATGACGCGGCGCTCGCCGCGGCCAAGATGCGCGGCGTGGTCGCGGAGATAGGCGTCGCCATGGCTGCGGAAAACGTCGGCGAGTTCGAGCACCGGCCGTTCCACCGGCGTTTACTCGGGCGGCGTCACCTCCAACGACAGCCGATCCAGAGGGCTCGTCGTGGTCCCGATCAGATGCGTGGACACGCGGGTGTAGCGCGCGGTCGTCGACAGGTGCTCATGGCCGAGCAGAACCTGAATGATGCGGATGTCGACGCCGCTTTCCAAAAGATGCGTGGCGAAGCTGTGGCGCAGAACATGAACGCTCACCCGCTTGTCGATGCCGGCCGCCGCGCGCGCCGAACGACAGGCGGCGTGCAGGACAGTGGGCTCGATCGGCTTGTCCTTGTCGCGCCCGGGAAAGAGAAAGCGTTCGGGCCGCGCCAGACGCCAGTAGCTGCGCAGAATGGCGAGCAGCTGCTGCGAAAGCATCACGTAGCGCTCCTTGCCGCCCTTGCCGCATTCGATCCGAATGACCATGCGCTGGCTGTCGATGTCGCAGACCTTGAGACCCGTCACCTCGGAGACGCGCAGCCCCGCCGCGTAGGCCGTCGTCAGGGCGACCCGCGACTTGAGGCTCGAAACAGCTTCGAGGAATCGGATCACTTCGTCGCCGCTGAGAACCGCTGGCAGCTTGCGCGGCTCGCGCGCGTAGGCGATCCGTTCGGGGATCGTGTCCAGACCGAGCGTCACGCCGTAAAAGAAGCGCAGCGCGCAGACGATCTGATTGAGTGACGCCCAGGAAATCCCCGTGGACGCGAGATGAACCTGAAAGGCGCGGACATCCTCAAGCCCCAGACGATCCGGGGAGCTGCCAAAATAGCGGCTGAACTTCGAAACGGCGTTGAGGTAGGATCGCTGGGTCGCCGGCGAGAGATTGCGGACGGTCATGTCCTCGAGCATGCGACGGCGCAGAGGGCTCATCTCGGCCATCTGGAAACCTCCTGTTTGAGAGTGGGCTGCAACACCCAAATCCTCTCAGACAGGAGGCCAATCACCAGACATCGCCGCACCCGCCGCGATCAGCGGCTTCGTTCAATCCCCTAATTGATGACAGGCCCTAATTCTTCCGTTTAATAAATACCTAAATTCTTGCGTTTAATTGGAGCGTGACACCCGCTGAAGCGTTGGACGCCTTCATCGGATGAGGTATTCTCAGACCGTTGCGACGACCAATTGAATCTGCCCTAAGAGCTTCTACCCGCAACCGAATAGCCATGCCTTCGATTGCGACGGACGAAAAGGATGACTAAAAGACGGAAGTCTGCCCACGCCGTGCGAGCCACCATGTCGAAGACCAAGGATACATCCGCCTCGCGCAAGAACGGCGCTTTGTGGGCGAACACGAAGCTCGTTCGGACGCGCGTCGGCGATATCCACTGCGTCAAGCATGACGAATTCATCGGCAAATCGCTACAACTGTATGGCGAATGGGCGCAGGTCGAAATCGATCGGCTCCTGGACTACGTCAAGCCCGGTAATTTCGTGCTCGATATCGGCGCCAATATCGGCTTTCACACGCTCTCCTTTGCTCGCCGCGTCGGCGCGCGTGGTCAAGTCTGGGCGTTTGAGCCGGATCCGGTCAATGGATTGCTGCTGCGTCTCAATATTCTCAATGCGGGGATGGAGAATGTCGTTGTCCCGTTCGACGTGGCGGCGTCGGACAAAGCGGGCCTGTCCAAATTCAGGACGTATCCAATCGGCATGCCCAATAACTTCGGTCATACCGCCATCGACGAGGAGACTGGCGACTATACCCGCCTTGCGACGCCGCTCGATGCGCTCAACATCGAGCGGCCGCCGACGCTGATCAAGATCGACATCGAGGGGCACGAGTTGCACGCGCTGCAAGGCATGCGCGCGCTGCTCCAATTCGCGCATCCCGTGCTCAGCGTCGAGGCGGAAGATGCGGAATCGGCCGACGACATCACCGCCTTCCTGGCGGAACTCGGCTACGACGTCTATGACTTTGTGACGAACGCCTTCAACCCCGCCAATTTCTCCGGGCGCGCCGCCGATGTCTGGAACGGCGCGGGACGATGCGCCAACCTGCTCTGTGTCGTTCCCGACACGCATCGCAGGCCCGAGGACATGCCACTTCGTCGCGCGGCCACCGTGCGAGCGTGCCCGTTAGCGCAAACAGCGCGCATCGACGGCTTTGATCTTCTGCCGCAGTCCTCGCCCAACGAATGACCCCGCTTGTCGAGCGAGGCAAATCCTGACATAGTTTGGATAACTTGACCCTGCCAAAATGTGAGGGCGTAATGCACCGCGAGATCAGCGATAACCAGATTTATATTGGCTATGACACAAGCGAATTAGAGGTGTTGCGTCGATATATTAAGAAAATACCTGAGAAAAGAAATGGCTTCCACTGCGATGTGTTCGGAAATATGAGAGTCCTAAGTTAAGATAGCGTTAACCATTTTCGTTGCAAGCCAATGGCGGCAATTGGGAAAGGGCCGCCGCCATGACGGAGGTTTGCTGCAAGCGCTGCGGCGCGAAGGACTTCAGGAAGAAC
>Ga0233425_10011848_pt1 | contig 10040 bp, 7 predicted proteins | sample Watercolumn_Towu_2_FD_181712 | JGI IMG/M metagenome (GOLD analysis project Ga0233425, IMG submission 181712) | Freshwater microbial communities from Lake Towuti, South Sulawesi, Indonesia - Watercolumn_Towuti2014_140_MG | ecosystem: Environmental > Aquatic > Freshwater > Lake | place: Indonesia... | reverse complement strand
AACTTATGAAAATTTTGATATACTTGTTGATAAAAAAATGATAGAATACATAAATGGAAGGAATTATTATATTCAGACTTTAAAAAATAAAATTGATGTTGATGAAATCAAACAATCAAAAATAAAAATTCTGTATGAATCAATGTATGGAGCAGGTCAAAATACTATTTCTGAACTGCTTGAAGTAAATCAGTTGCACAATGAGATTAATCCTTCTTTTGGAGGAACTGCTCCTGAACCGGTACAAAGAAATTTATCAGAAATTTGCACTTTAATGAAAAACAAAAATTTTGATTTGGGAATTGTAACAGACGGAGATGCTGACAGAATTGCAATTGTTGATGAAAAGGGTGATTTCCTTGATGCTCAAAAAACATTTGCTTTACTTTTGCAATATTTACATAAGATAAAAAAATTGAAGGGAAAAGTTGTACGTGGTTATTCAACTTCTGATTTAATCCGAAAATATTGTGAAAAATATAATCTTCCATTAATAACAGTTCCAATAGGATTTAAACATATTTCGAAAATTATGATTAATGATGATGTATTAATTGGTGCTGAAGAAAGCGGTGGTATTGGTGTTAAAGGTCATCTGCCTGAAAGGGATGGTATTTTCAATGGACTTCTTTATGCTGAATTGCTCGCAAATACCGGTAAATCAGTTTCACAATTAAAAGAAGAAATCGAGGATGAATTTGGGGTTTACTTTTATAATAGAATAGATGTTCATACTACAGAAGAAAAAAAAGGAAATACTCTCAAAAAATGTAGTTCTCTTAATATCGGAGATAAAATTGGAAATAAGACAATTCTTGAAATTGGAAATCTGGACGGGTATAAATTTAATTTCGATAATGGATGGTTGATTGTAAGAGCATCGGGAACTGAACCATTATTGAGATTTTATTGCGAGACATATGAATCCGATTTGACTAATGAAGTTTTAAATGCAACAATTAAAAATTTTAATCTATAACTACAAAATGAAAATTTTAAAATTTGTAATATTTATAATATTATTTCCTATAATTTTATCTGCGCAAATTACAAATAATAAAACAAACACTTCAAATTCAAATGCACGGGTTAATCAGGATGCTTATGATATTTTAAATTCAATACAACCGGTTTCTAATCTTTCAAATATTAAATCATTGCCTCTTGAAAGCGCAATTAATCCGGAGAAATATTTTGTCGGTCCAAATGACCAATTTGTACTTGGTATTTATGGATATATAAATCAACAGTTAAATCTAACTATTTCACCGGAAGGAGTTCTGTTAATTCCTTCAATAGGTGAGGTAGACGCTACCGGATTGAATCTCTCACAACTGAAAACTGCTGTGATTAATAAAGTCAAAAAAAGATATTACTCGAGCAATGTTAGTTTTACTCTTTTGCTTCCTCGAACATTCTTAGTATCATATATTGGAAGCAATCTCGGGACATATGAAGCAAATCCTGTGATGAGAGTCTCATCATTGATAAAGAATGTAATAGCATTCGATACAATAAATATATGGAGTAATAGTCCATTAAATAAAAAAAACGAATCAAAATTTTTCACAACAACAGCTTCATTTAGAAACATAGAACTTTACAGAAAATCAGGTGAAAAATTAAATGTGGATTTATATAAGTTTTTTTGGACCGGTGAAGATAAATATAATCCATATCTATTGGAAGGAGATAGAATTAAAGTCCCTTATAATTATTCCGGGACAAATTATATAACTATTGATGGTGCTGTTCAGTTAGCAGGTTCTTATGAATATTCAATTTCTGATGATCTGGAAACAGTAATTGGACTTGCCCACGGTTTTGATGTAAATGCAAAACAGGATAGTATAATTATCTATCGACCAATAGGTGATAATAAAGGATTTGAGACAATTGGACTAAGTTATTCGAAAGATAAAAATTTTAAAATTAAATTGTATGATAGAATTTTTGTAAAATTCAACTCGAATTTTCAAAAAAGTATTACTGTTCTTGTGCTTGGAGAAGTGCAAAGACCCGGATATTATCCTATTACATTTAAAAATACAAAACTTCGTGATATTATTGAAATGGCTGGTGGTTTCAGGGAAAATGCTTATTTACCCTTATCAATTATTATTAGATCTTATGATGAAGAATATTTGCGTAAAGATACAGCCGAAATATTATTAAATATGAGAGGTTATGATTTGATAACATCTGAATTTGATAAAATAAATTTTTGGTCCGATATACGGTCTCGAAGGAACAGAGTGATAGTTGATTTTGAGAAACTTTTTCTAAAAAATGATGAGACTCAAAATATTATAATTGAGGATAAAGATATTATTTATGTCAATGATGATAAAAAAATTGTATATGTGTTCGGGCAAGTAAACAATGAAGGTTACGTGCAATATAAAGATGGTGCAAATTTTGAATATTATATTGAAAAAGCAGGCGGGTATTCATTAATTGCAGATAAAGGAAATACAAGAATAATTAAATTTAATTCAAGAGGATGGTATAAACCGGATGAAATAAAAATTAATTCAGGTGATTATATTTATGTTCCTAAAAAAGAAAATAGACCTTTCTCAGAAACTATTTCCTTAATAGCACAAATTGCTGGAGTTATACTTGGAGTTATTTCGACTTATCTATTATTCAAAAAGTAAATCCATAATTATTAATATATGAATGAAATTATAGAAAATAATGGTAAACCGAAGGAAATTATTTATGATGGAATTAGCAAACCTGAGAATAAAATAATGACTTTATATGATTATATTAAAGTATTTTTAGAAAATAAAAAGAAAATAATAATTTTCACTATAACTGCGGGATTAATTACTGCTTTTATTGCTTTTTTTATAATAGAACCGGTTTTCTTGTCAACAGCTACTGTTAAAACAACTTCAAAAACTTCAGGGTTAACAAGTCTTTTGGGTGCTGGGGGTTTATCAGGATTGGGTGATATAACGGAAATAGCTGGCGGCAGTACTGGAGTATCAGAACTGGCATTATATGAAAATATTCTTATTAGTAGAAGATGCCTTGAAGAAACAATTATTAAATTCGGGCTCTTAGATATTTATAATTATAAATACATGCAAGATGCTGTAAAATATATTAGAGAAAATATACTTGTTATTGGTAAGGATAAAGTTGCCGGAACTCTTGAAATTGGTATATATGATAATAGTCCCCAAAGAGCAAAAGAAATAGCAGATTTTTTAATATTTCAATTAAATAAAATTAATACCGAATTAAATGTTTTGAATGCAAGAAACCAAAGAGAATTTATAGAAAACAGATATAAATCTTCACAGGTTGATTTGAAAAATGCAGAAGATAGCTTAAAATCATATCAGGAAATACATGGAGTTGCTCCCGATATTGTAATTAAAGCAGCGACTCAGGCTGAAATGCAATTAGAAATAGAAATTAAATCAGAAGAAGTTAAGCTGGAATTGTTAAGAAAAATATTAAGTATTGAACAACCAGAAGTTAAATCTCAACTGGATAAAATTTCTGCATTAAAAAATCAACTTTTTGAAATGCAAAATTCAAATAATAATTCCAGTAACCTTAATTTAAAAGGAAGTCCTCAGATTGTGATGGATTTTATTAGACTTCAAAGAAATGTTGAGATACAAAATAAAATTTTAACTACGATACTTCCGTTACTTGAACAAGCAAAAATTGAAGAGAAAAAAGAAACACCGTCAGTTCTTATTCTTGACCAGCCTAATATTCCTGAAAGAAAAGCTAAACCAAAAAGGTTAACAATTATTTTAATATTTTCCTTTCTTACTTTTTTGATATCTTATATTACTTTTTTCATCAAAAACAAATATAAACATATGTTGAAAAATGCAGATTAAAGATTATCTGATAAGTAAATCAAAAGTCCCGGTCAATACAAAATTTTTAATTTATCTTTCCCCATTAATAGTTACTTTTGGCGACTGGAAATTAACATGTATTTTTGTAATATTTATAAGCCTATTTTTTTTAATTGATAATGTCATTGTTGAGAATTTTAATTTACAAATAAAGGATGCTTTTAAGTGGTTGTTTTTATTAATATGGGGCATATATATAATAGGAAAATCTCCTCATTTTCAAACAGCTGTACTTTACTATATATATACTATTTTAATACCATTTCTCACTTTTTTATTGATTGATAATATCACAATAAATAAAAATTATTTAGAAAATTTGTTTAATTTATTCTTTTTATCAGGAACAATTTTAGGAATTTATTCAATATATTTGTTTATTGAGAGTGGTTTTAATTCTTTATTAAGAATTGGTAGTATTTGGGATGATTTGAATATTATGTCAGCATACTTAATGATATTATTTATGTTTAATCTTTCTTTTATTCTAAATAGAGAAAAAGGAAAAAAATTATATTTATATTTTATTTCACTTTTTTTTATTTCGTCGGGTATTTTTATGACACAGACCAGGGGAGTATGGCTTTCAATTATTGTTTCTGTGTTAATTTATACAATTAAAAGACCCAAAATAATTATTCCGTTTTCACTGATAATTGGTTTTTTTATTTTTTATTTTTATGATGCAATTACTTCCCGTTTTTTGACTGTAAAGAATTTTGGTGCTGATTTATCTTCCCTTGGAAGATTGCAGGCCTGGATCGCAACTATTTCATTACTTAAAAATAATTTATTTTTTGGGTACGGATTTGATTCGTTTATTTATTTGAGAGATTCTGTAATTCCATTTTTTTTAGTCCCTGTTATTCACTCTCATAATACATATTTGAGAAGTTTATTAGAAATTGGGTTAATAGGTTCGATATTTTATTATTATTTTTTTTTCAAAGCAATTTATTTTTCATTTGCTGTTAGTAAAAAAGATGCAACTAAATCTTATAAAAAATTTTCCGATGGACTTCAATTATCTTTTATTGGTTTAGTTGTTGTTTTTTTCTTTGAACCTTATTTTAGTTTATTTGGAGCATCAACATTTATTATTTGGTTACTTATATCTTTAAGTTTTAAAATTTATAAAAATATTTCAAATTAATAACTTAATATCATTTTAAAATTAATTAAAATAAGTTCCAAGTTATCTGCGTCATTTGTTGTTAATTTTATTACTTCCATAATAAGAGTAAAACTTTATGCTATTTATTTAGGACCGGCTGGTTATGGGATTATATCACAAATTTATAATTTTATAACACTTTTTTGTTCTACTATTCATTTAGGAACCCCTGTTGGTATAACATCTGAAATATCAAGAATTTATAACGATAATTCTGAGGGATTAGACAAAAATTTAAACAAATATATTAAACACTATTTGTTTTTATTTGGAGTAATCACTTCGGTTCTTTGTCTAATATTGGTCATATTTTCAGGCTTTATATATAATATTTTAATTGGTGAAGGTGATCATAAACTTGTTTTGATTATTGTACTTATTTCAGTTCCTTTTGTTGTTACATATTCTTTAATTGAAGCTTTTTTAAGGTCTTTACAGGAAATAAATATGATTGTTAAGGTTTCAATCATTAGTAACATTATTTCAACTTTAATATTTATACCACTTATATATTTTTATGGGATGCTTGGTGTTGCAATTTATCTTTTATGTTTTGGCTTCCTTCCATTTAGTGTATTTATTTTTCTAAATAAAAAAAGATTTTTAAATTTTTTTGTAAAAACAAAAGATAATCTCGAAAAATATCATTTAAATAGAATTTACAAAATCGGTGTAGTGTCTTTATTTTCTTCTTTATTACATCAAGGAGTATTAATATTAATTAGAAGGTTCATAATTAATAATTATGGACTTGTGGAAATGGGTGTATATCAATCAGTTCTGTCGGTTTCGGTGAATTTTTTCGCTGTAATATATATTTTTTTTTCAACTTATACTTTACCAAAGATCTCAGGTTATAAAGATAATTCTTCGATAGTAACTGAATTAAATGATAACTTCAGGTTTTTATTATTTATTATTATTCCTTTAGTTGCAATATTATATACATATAGAGAATTTATTATATTTATTTTTTTTAGTAAAGAATTTTCTAAAGCGAGTGAATTGTTATTATTTCAGTTAATTGGTGATATTTTCAGAACATCAGCAGCATTATTTGGACTTTGGTTAATTCCTAAAATGAAAATTATTCAACTTTTTATGATAGATTTTACTTTTAATTTGTTGCTTTATATTCTTCCGGTTTTTTTATTGAATTATGTCGATAAAAATTTATATACAATCCCGATATCATATATGATTTCATTTTTTATTCATTTTATCTTATTTTTTATATACTCAGTTTACTTTTTAAAGTTTAAATTTGATAAAAAAACATTAGAAACTCTTTTATATTCAATTGCCTTTCTTATAATTTGTTTATTTATTTCTTATTATTTTAAAAATATTGGATATTATATTTCAATATTAATTTTAACCGTATGGTTTATTCTGATTGTAAAAAAGGATGAAAAAATGAAATTGTTTAGATTATTAATAAGAAAAAATATCATTAAATAATAATTATTTTTAAAAATACTCAATCTTTATTGAAAACAATTTTATTAATATCGCATTCAAGTGCAGGTGTCGGAGGTGGTGAAGATGATTTTCTTAAGTTATTAAAATTTTTAAATAAGAAATTTATCATTTATTCAATTTTCCCGAATGGGGATAGAGCTAGTGAGTTTGCAAGATTAAGTGACGAATTTTTAATAATTCCTAATAGTGTATTCCCAATTTATAAATTTAATTTAAAGCAATACATTGTATTTATATATTATTCTTTCAAAAAATTATTTGTTTTATATCCATATTTAAAAAATTTAAAGAATATTGATTTATGCTATGTAAATTCTTCAGTTTGTTTTTTGGAAATGTACCTTTTAAAACATTTCAATATACCATTTGTAGTATCTGTGAAAGAAAAAATAAATCCGGCATTAATAAGAAACTCAATTTATAAACTTTTTGGAAAATCAGCCCGGAAGGTAATTGTTGTTGCTGATTACTTAAAGGTGTTAGTAAGTAAGTATGTTGAAAAATCAAAGATTACAGTTATTAGACCATCTATAGATGAAGATTATCTTACAGTACTTAAAAATGATATTAGAGTTGAACATGAAAATAATAAATTTGTGATTCTAAACATTGGGCAAATATACGAATTAAAAAATCAGATTTTATTAATAGATGCAATTCATAAGGTAAAAAATAAAGAAAATATATTAATCAAATTATTTGGTTATATTGTCGATCATAATTACTATAAAAAAATGTTGCAAAAAATTAGTAAAAATAATTTAAGTAATATTGTGAAATATTATGGACCACTTAATAAACAAAATATTGTTAAAGAATATTTAATTTCTGATATAGTGATTATAACTTCAATCGAAGAAGGAATGCCATTAGTGCTTATTGAATCTTTATTTTTTGAAAAGCCATTAATTACTACAAATGCTGGTGGTATTCCGGAAATTATTATTAACAAGAAAAATGGATTAATTATCAATTCAAATGATCCAGATTCTCTAGCTAAAGCAATCAGTGAATTGAAAAACGATAAAATTATTTATAATAGTATAAAAAGTAATACATTTATTACTTATAAGAATAATTTTAATTATCATGAAATTCTAAATAAACATTATGAAATATTTAAAGAGTGTTTATTATAAATATTATTGTGAATGTTTAAAATATGATTTTTGATTTGTTATCTCAATAAAAATTTTTATAATACTTTAAAATTATATAAACATTGGATGTTTCAATAATAATAGTGAATTATAATACTACATATCATTTAGATAAATGTATCAATTCTATATTACAAAACGTCAAAGATATAGAATATGAAATTATTGTTATAGATAATAATTCAAATGACCGTTCAATTGAGACTTTAGTTGTGAAATATCCAGAAACAAGATTTTTATTTAATAAAAACAATAAAGGTTTTGGAACAGCTTGTAACAAAGGTGTTTCCTCCACTAATGGCGAATATATATTTCTTTTAAACCCCGATACAGCTTTAGTCTCAAATTTACCGTTAATATTTAGAAATTTTTTAGAAAATAATAAAAATGTTGGTATCTGTTCTACATTATTGTATGATTCAAATAATAAATTACAATATTGCTTTAATGATTTTCCGGGATTGTTATGGGAGATTATGGAATTTTCTTCACTTATTGCAAACAAAAAGCGTGAAAGATTAAATTTGAAAGCTGGGAAAATAAGAAATATATCCGAATATATGTATATTGATTGGGCAATAGGGGCATGTCTGTTTTTCAGAAAAGATTTATTCGAGAAAATTAACGGTTTCGATGAAAATTTTTTCCTGTATTATGAAGACACTGATTTACAAAAAAGAATTACAAATTCAGGTTTAAAAGTGTCATTATTAATACAACATAAATTATTACATTCCGGAAAAAGTAGTATAGTTGATTCTATGGATGGGGATAAGATATATTATCTTAATATGCATATAAGTAAACTAAAATATTATTTTAAGCACCATGGTGGATTATATTTATTTTTAGTTAGAATTATTTATATTATCTATGTTTTTTCAAGGATTTTTATTTTACCATTTAAAATCTATTCATATAATAAAATGAATAGAAGAATTACAACATTAATTAATATTTTAAAAATATATTTAACCCCTGTTAAAAAATTCAAATTAAATTGAAATATCTTCATTTAATATTGATTTCTGATTTATGGGAAAAATATCACAGAAAGGAATTCATTAAATCAATTGATGCTAAAATTTCTTTGTGGAGTGATGTCGTAATAATTCAGTCACCTGTATCTATATTAGTTCATATTATTAATAATATTAAAAGAATATTTCTTTTACTTAAAGGGCATTTCAAGTTAAAAAAAATTAATAGTAATACATTATTATTTACTCCGGTTATACCTTTTCATTACCGTTTGTGGAATAAATATAATATTTTTTTTAAAATAGATTATTACTTATTAAGATATGAGTTAAATAAATTTATTAATAAGAATTTCGGCAAACGTAATACTATATTATGGGTATATTCTCCCGAACTTAAAAAACTGGCTGAAAAATTTAAATGTAATTTTACTGTCTATGATCAGTATGACCTTTACAATTATGATTTAAATGGAAATGAGAATAAGAAAATAACTGATATAAATAATAAATTACTCCAATATTGTGATTTAGTTTTTTGTACTACAAAATTTATTTATGATTTTTCAATCAAAATTAATATAAATTCATTCTATATAACAAATGGTAATAATTATGAATTCCTGACAAAAAATAATCATGAGATTTCATTAAATAAATTAACTGAAAAGCAAATTGTCGGTTATGTTGGAGGGATTAGAAACTGGTTGGATTTTGAATTATTAAATTATATTATTGATAAAATAAATTATGTGAATTTTGTATTTATTGGAAAAATTTACGGGGGTAGTTATACAGATTTGGAAAATATATTAAAAAAGAAAAATGTTTTTTGGTATGATTATATTCCGCAAGAAAAACTTGGTTCTTATATGAAAAGTTTTTCAGTTGGTTTAATACCTTTTAAAATGAATTCTTTTTTTAAAGGAGTATTTCCTAATAAATTCTATGAATATATGGCCCTTGAAATTCCAATTGTTTCTACTTTTTTACCTGAATTATCAAAATATGAAAAAATTATCGGTTTATCAAAATCTAATGAAGAGTTTAAAGAAAATGTCATTTCAGCATTAAATGGGGATTTTGATAAATTTAAACCGATTTATACACAGGAAGCAAAATTAAATACTTGGGAAAAAAAAGCTGCAGAGTGGAATAAAATAATAAAAAATCATATTCAAAAAGAAACCTGAAACAGTAATGATTCCCAATATTTTTCATTTCATTTATTTTTATCCTGATAATGATATAGATTATAAGTTTCCTTTATCGCATTATTTATGTGTAAAATCGGCTTACGTCCTGAATAAACCTGAAAGAATTAATTTTTATTTAAATCGTGAACCATCAG
>Ga0233425_10011847_pt1 | contig 10041 bp, 9 predicted proteins | sample Watercolumn_Towu_2_FD_181712 | JGI IMG/M metagenome (GOLD analysis project Ga0233425, IMG submission 181712) | Freshwater microbial communities from Lake Towuti, South Sulawesi, Indonesia - Watercolumn_Towuti2014_140_MG | ecosystem: Environmental > Aquatic > Freshwater > Lake | place: Indonesia... | reverse complement strand
GGATCCAGGTCGGCGCCGCGGGGTCGCGGGCTGCTTGTGCCGGTTGAACCAGAGGCCCCAGTGGCCGGGTCCGGTGTTGGCGGATACGTGGCCCCATTCGACGAGTTGCGCCTGGTCGAGCCCGACGCACATCGGGCGCAACTCGTCGCCGACTTGAACGTCCTCAAAGCGCCGTTGTGCGGTTGCCACGGTCCTGCGTTCCTAGCTTCGCTTCGGCAGCACGACGGTCGCCGTCGCCGGCGTGGTGACGAGGCCCTCTTCGTTGGCCATGGTCACCTCGACGTCGACGACACCCTCGCCGCCCTCTTCGCGCCGGCCGACGACCTTGCCCGAGAATGACTTGAGCTCGTAGGGATAATCCCAGACCTTGTACTTCACCTCCATCTTCTTCACCCACGCCCCCGGGCCGGCCCAGTCCAGCAGCATCTGCTCGACCAGCGCGGCCTTGAACTGGCCGTGCAGCGTCGGGTCCTGGCCGCGACGGACGACCGGCGCCGCGGGGTCCGCGGTTTGCTTGTGCCGGTTGGACCAGATGTGCCAGTGGCCCACGTCGCCGTTGTTCGACACGTGGCCCCATTCGACGCACATGATCTGGTCGACATACTTGAACATCGGCCGGACCTCGTCGCCGGCCTTCACGTCTTCGAAGTACAGTTGTGCGGTGGACATGTCCTTGCTCCTCTTACGCTTTCGGTTCCGTTCCCGGCGGATACCCGAACTGGCTCATGTTGCCGTAGGCGCAGACCGCGACCAGTTCCTTCTCCGCCGTGAACACGCGGTACTCCGTCTCGACGCACACGAGCACGTTCTTCTTCCCGCGCTTCTCGAAACAGTCGCGGTTCCGCAGCTCGCAGTAGCCGACCCGGTCGCCCAGCCGCAGCGGGCGCTTCGCGTCGATCTTGTTGTAGGCGGCGTGCCCGCCCCAGTACCGCCCCGGCTTGCCGTGCAGCTCCGCCCAGAAGTCGCTCGCCGGGCACGCCCCGCCGTTCTCCATGGGATTGAAGAGCGTATAGTACGCGGTGGGCACGACGCGCCGGCCGAAGCGTCCCTCGCGCTTCGCATACGCGTCGTCGAACCACAGCGGATTCGAGTCGCGCAGCGCCAGCGCGTAGAGCTTGAGCCACTTGTCCGTGATCAGCGAGCGGTTCGGGTCGAACGTGCGCGTGTCGACCAGTTCCCCGATCCGCAGCTTCTCCTTCGCCTTCTCCGTGATGATCAGCCAGTCGTTGCTCATCGCTTGTCCTTTCCTTCTTTCGGGTTTCGGGTGTCAGATTTCAGGTGTCAGGTTCCGGCGCGGGCCCGCGGCATCGTGCATCCTGCATCCCGTATGCTCTCGTCTCCCAATGCCGCCCTGAAACCTGAACCCCGACCCCGGACCCTCTCGCTCACACCACTCCGTCCTTCTTCAACGCCTCGATCTCCGCCGCGCTCATCCCCAGCAGCCCGCCGAGGATCTCGTCGTTATGCTCGCCGAGAACCGGCGGCGGGCGCCGCAACGTCGCCGGCGTCCCCATCAGCTTGATCGGGAACCCGAGCATCCGCACCGTCCCCGCGAGCGGGTGCTCCGCCTCGAGGATCATCTGGTTGTGCAGGACCTGCGGGTCCTCGAACGCCTCGTCGTACCACCGTACCGGAACCGCCATCATGTCCTGGGTCTTGAACCGCTCGACCACCTCGGCGGGCGTCATACCGGCCACGGCCCTGGCGATCAGCCCCTTCAGTTCCTCGCCGGCCTCGGCGGTGAGGTTGTGGACGTCGGCGAAGCGCGGGTCGTCGGCGACCGCATCCGCGTAGCCCATCGCCTTGAGCTGCCGGGCGGCCGGGCGGTCCCGGAAGGCGTCGATCACATGCACCCAGCGCCCGCCCTTCGCCTCGTAGAGCGCGTAGGTCGGATTGCCGCGGTAGCGCTTCGGCGAGCCGTCCGCCGGCGCGGCGGCCTGGGCCGCCATCGCGTCCTTCGGCTTCCCGTAACTGCCGTTCAGGTACGCCGTCGCACCCATCTGGTCGGCCTGCAGCGCGGTGTTGAGGAGGTTGGTGTCGACGACCTGTCCGCGGCCGGTCTTCTCGCGCGCCGCGAGCGCGAGCATGACGCCGGTCGCGAGCAGCACGCCGCCGAACTGGTCGACGATGTTGTAGCCGCACGTCCGGGGCGGATTGCCGCGCACGAGCCCTGCTCGGCACTGGGCCATCATGTCCTGCCCGAGCGTGTCGCGGTCGGGGCCGGTCAGGCCATAGCCGGTCGCATAGGCGCAGATGATGCGCGGGTTGATCGCGCTGAGGTCCTCGTAGCCCAGGCCGAGCTTCTCCATCACGCCGGGGCGGAAGTTCGCGGCGACGACGTCGGAGATCTTCGCCAGGTCGCGCACGATCTTCACGGCGCGCGGGTCCTTGAGGTTCAGCGTGAGACTCTTCTTGTTGCGGTTGCAGGCGATGAAGCCGCTGCCGAATCCCCCTCGGCCGCTCTTGCCGCCGCGGAAGCCGTCGCCCGCGCCGGGCCGCTCGATCTTGATCACCTCCGCGCCGAAGTCGGCGAGGAGCTGCGTGCCCACCGGCCCCTGCTGGAACTGGGTGAAATCGAGGATCCGGATGCCGTCGTAGACTTGGCGGGTCATGGTGGTGTACCTGGTCTCTTGGGTTTCAGGTTTCAGGGTTCAGATATCACGCAGGAATCATGGGGGGAGGTCGCGACCCGCGGCGACCGCGGCCCTCCCGGCCTGACCCCTGAATCCTGAGCCCTCTCCCTCACATCACTCCGTCCTTCTTCAACGCCTCGATCTCCGCCGCGCTCATCCCCAGCAGCCCGCCCAACACCTCCTCGTTGTGCTCGCCGAGCAGGGGAGGCGCCCGGCGCAACGCCGCCGGCGTGTCCGACAGCTTCACCGGGAAGCCGAGCAGTCGCATGCGACCGGCGACGGGGTGCTGGGCTTCGAGCATCATGTCGTTCTCGCGGACCTGCGGGTCGTCGAACGTCTCGCGGTAGCCGGACACGGGGACGGCCATCATGTCCTGCGCCTTGAATCGCGCAACGACCTCCTCCGCCGTGAACCGCGCCACGCCCGCGGCGAGATGACCCTTCAACTCCTCGTAGGCCTCCGGCGTCAGGTTGTGGACGTCGGCGAACCGGGGATCCCGGGCGACCGACTCGGGAATGCCCAGCGCCTGGCACTGCCGTTCGAGAGGGCGGTCGCGGAAGGCGTCGATGATGTGCACCCAGCGCCCGTCCTTCGCGCGGTAGAGGGCGTACATCGGGTTGCGCGTCGCGCGGTCCGGCGCGCCCGCCAGCGTCCCGGTCCCGCCGTTGCGCGGCCGGACGCGGTCGGCGTTCAGGAAGGCCGTCGCGCCGAGCGTGTCCGCGACCAGCCCGGCGTTGAAAAGGTTCGTGTCGACCGTCTGGCCTCGGCCGGTGCGCTCGCGCGCCGCGAGCGCGGCCATGATGCCCTGTGCCAGGAGCAGCCCGCCGATCTGGTCGCACACGTTGAAGCCGCACGTGTGCGGCGGGTCGCCGCGCACCAGCCCGGCGCGGCACTGGCCCATCATGTCCTGCCCCAGCGTCTCGCGATCCGGCCCCGTGCGCCCGTAGCCCGTCGCGTAGGAGCAGATGATGCCGGGATTGATCCGGTTCAGGTCCTCGTAGCCGAGCCCCAGCTTCTCCATGACGCCGGGGCGGAAGTTGGAGACGACCACGTCGGACTTTTCGGCCAGCGCGTAGACGAGGCCCCGCGCCCGCGGGTGTTTGAGGTTGAGCGCGAGGCTCTTCTTGTTCCGGTTGCACGCCAGGAACGCCGGGCCGTAGCCGCCCGCCACGACGTTCATCGTGCCGGTCAGGTTGCTGCCGCGGAAGCCGTCGCCCGTCCCGGGCCGCTCGATCTTGATCACCTCCGCGCCGAAGTCCGCCAGCACCTGCGTCGCGATCGGCCCCTGCTGGTACTGCGTGAAGTCGAGGACCCGAACGCCCGCGTACGCCGCCGGCGTTCCGTCTCCTTCCGCGCACCTTCGATCACTCTGCATGTTCGAATTCCGGCCACTCATGGGCTGTCGGGCCTGCGCTCCATCCGTGCCGAACACGCGTCGACGGCTGTAATCTCTCATCGTTCCAGGGACTTGACGAACCCGATCTTGTTGGCTATCCGGTCAAAGAGGTTAAGAAAATGGTCATCCACCTTTCATCCTATCCGCGAGCGTGGGGCGGGGGGCCGATCCTCGAACACGTGAAGTGGATCGAGACGAAGGACTACTGGTACGAGCACGTCTTCGAGCACTACTGCGCGATGTTCATCCTGAAGGGCCGCGGGCGGGTGTTCGTGGGCGACGAGGCGGCACCGCGCGCGATGGAGGCGCCGTTCGTGCTGCTGGCGCGGCCGGGCCGGCGCTGCCGCTACGGGCCGGAGGGCACGTGGGACGAGTTCAGCCTGGTCTTTGAGCACCGTCCTTCGCCGGACGCACTGGCGGCGTTCCCGGAGGCGCCGTGGCCCGCGCGCGCGCCGGCGCTGCTGCGGGAACAGGTCGCACTGACGGGCCGGCTGCTGGAGAATCCTGCGGTGCCGGGCGTGGCGGACGAGCTGGATCTCGTCGCGCGGCTCATGCTGACGCTGAGCTGGCGCGGGGCGGGGGAGGACATTGCCGAGGGGCCGGATCGGAGGCTCTACGCGGCGGAGGCCTGGATGCGGTCGCACCTCGGCGAGCCGTTCGACCTGCGCGAGGTGATCCGGCGGTTCGGCTTCTCGGAGCCGACGTTCCGAAGGCTGTGGCGGCGGCACTTCCGGCAATCGCCGTGGCAGTACGTGCTGGACCTCCGCCTGCGCGAGGCGCGGCGGTTGTTGCGCACGGAACCGGGCCTGCATGTCGGCGAAATCGCTTTCCGGTGCGGCTTCGCGGACCGCCGCCACTTCGCCACGCTCTTCCGCGGGCGCTTCGGCCGCCCGCCGCGCGCGGTGCGTACCCGTAAGTGACGCGGTGCTCTACACGTCGCCGAGGTTGATCAGGTTCGAACCGGTGGCGGTGAGGCGCTGGTTCGCCTATCGAGCCGTGCGGGATCGTGTCTTCTATGGCACGCCTGGACCCGCCGGCGTGACGTCGGCGTACGTCTCGCCAACGCGGATCTCGTCCCACTCCTCGGCGTCGGGGACCTTGCCGGGGTGAAGGCGGAAACACCGGAAGCAGACGTCCTTCTTGGGCGCCGCCATCGCCGCCGGCGGGCCGGGGTCCTCCGCGCCCAGCGGGGGATTGATCCAGAGGCTCACCATGTCGCCCGCCTCGCGGAACTCGATCTTCAGGACGAAGAGCGTCGGCCGGTCATAGTCCTCCGGGATGTCCGTCGGCATCGACGCGCCGTTGGCGTCGAGCGTCCAGACGCCATCGAGCACCGCCACGTCGATGTAAGAGAGGTGGTCGCGGAACATCCATGGCGGCAGCTTGCCGGCGGGGTGGTGGAGCGAAAAGACCCGCCCCTCGACGTCGAGAAGGGGCAGGGCCACCCACGACACCCAGAGCGTGGTGCCTTCCTTGCCGATCGTCGGCTCCGGACGTCCGCGGGGGCTGACGATGGTTTTGTGATACGGCGCGAAGACACCCCTGCGGATCGTGGCGGCCAGGGCATCGAGGTCGCGGCCGCAGTTGCTGAAGCCCCCGCCGCGGGCGCGGCCGCCGGCGGTCTGGAGCGCGCGGCCGCCCTGGACATACGCCAGCGAGGCGGAGGCGTCGACGCGGAAGCTGAGATTGCTGGCCTGGATCGTCCAGCCCTCGGCAGACCAGCCCTTGGCGCCCTTGCCCGAACCGAGCAACGCGGCGTCCGGCCCGTCGAACGGCTCGTACGCCAGAATCCCGCCGCGCGCGGCCCCCGCCGCCAGCATGCTCAACACGATCGCAATTGTAGTCCTCATGTTCTCCTCCTCCTGAACCCTGACTTCCTCTCCCCCTTCAGCCTCCAGCCCTCTGCCTAACAGCCTTCCAGCCTAACGGCCTAACAGCCTTCATCGCACCGCCTCATGCGTCGGCGCTCGTTGCTCGAAGTCCGGCGGGGTGAGGAGCCAGGGCTCGGACCTGGGCGCGTAGACCGGCGCCCACTCGCCCCCGGCCCTCACCCGCCGCCCAAGCCGCTGATCGAACAGCCACTCGATCATCTCCCAGTCGCGGTAGGCCTCGTTCCAGAACCGGTTCTTCTCGTGTGCGTAGTACTTCACAACCGAAGGCAGGCCCCTTTCGGTCAATTGACGGCAAAGTTCGTGCTGCGGATGCGGCCGGGCAGGACCGCGCGACCAGTCGAAGATATAGACCGCGGTGGGACGGGCCATGTCCATGTACTCGGTTGGAATCCGCCCCCCGACGACCACCGCCGCGGCGTACTTCCCCCGGAAGTGCCGGATCAGGCAGCCGACTCCCGAGGCGCCAGACGAGACGCCCGTCGCGTAGAGCCGCTCGCGGTCGATGGCGGAGTACGTCGCGCACAGGTCGGTGACGATTTCGTCGGCCAGGCGCAACGGACGGGTCGGCCCGTCGGCGGGCAGGCTGAACCACGTCCGGTCGGGGTCCTTGACGCGGGGGAGATGGATACTGAGCGGCACGACGAAGAAGCAGGGATGCAGCCGCTGCACTTCCGCCTGGACGAAATAGAGGAAAGGAGCCGCGAGAACGTCTTGCTCCGGCCGGTCCATGAGAGGCGAGGCACCGTGGAGGAAGAGCATGAGCGGGACCTTCTCGTCAGACTGCCGCCGCCGCGGCACGAAGAGCTGGAAGGGCAGCGACTCGCCGGCCGCATTGGTGTAGGCCAGCAGGTGGAAGTCCCTGGCCGTCACGGTCGCGCCGGTCCACTCGTTCGCGGGCCAGGGTCCTTCGGGCGAGAGCGGACGTGCCCGCACATCCGCCGCCGCGGCCTCCCGCTCGGCGTCGGTGCGCAGGAAGCGGCCGACGGATTCACCCGCGCCGGACGACACCGCCGCAAGGGTGCAGGCGGCGGACAGCGCGAGCGCGAAGACGCACGGTTGTCTGCGCCTTGCCCGACCCTTCCAAGACGGCGTCCCCTTCATGCCGTGAAAGACCCCACTTTCGACGTTGACAGCGTACGGGAGGGGGGGGGGTATTCTGCAAGCCGCAAAGCGCGGAACGCGTCTTGTGCGTTTCGCGGGGGAGGAGGCGCATGAGGAGGACGTGCGAGAGGGCGATCCGGCTCGTCGCGACCGCGGGCCTCGTGCTATTCTTCGCCTGCGGAGCGCACGCGGGGTCCGAGTCCGTGACCAAGCAGGAACCATCCGGCTACGAGACGACGCTGACCATGAGCGGCACGGGCGCCGTGTTCAGGTCCGGCGACGTGCTCTACGGCATCACGGGCGCCTGCTACACCGTCACCGCCACCTCGACGGCGGATGGCGCCTACGCCGGCTTCGACTGGGATCCCAAGCAATTCCTCCTCATGGGGTCCACCGACGTCCATGCGTGGTTCGATGACGAAGTGTGGACTGAACCGGCGATGGAGTTCGCGATCGACCTCCTTAAGGTGGAGATCGAAGACAGCACGACGGACAACTTTTCTCCGCAGCTTGGAGAAGAAGCAACCATCAACGTGAGACTGTCTCCGACGCCACCGAGCGGCGGTTTCCCTGACATGGACTTCGAGTGCGAAATCGTCAGGAAACTTCAGGGCGGCACCGAGCAGCATATTCAATGGATTGACGTGGACCCATCGACGCCGGACGTCGATCTGACGCGCGGCGCAGATTTCTCAACGCTTGCTCTTACGTGGAACGGAATCCCGCCTTCGCCATATGAACCAGGAGCCGCGCAAGCAACTGGGCCGGAGGTGTTCACTGGAGTTTCAGGCAACTTCAATCGCATACTTCCCACAGTGACGGCTGGTCAGTGTGTGCCACCGCCATTGTATTACGTGGTTGCCAGGCTGAAGAGGGCTTCGGATCGGTCAGTGTGGTGCGAGCACGAGAGGGCGATTTACGTGCCACAGGTTGTCACAGTTACTTATGCCGCCGACGCAATATCCGAACTTATGAAGCCGTATACAAGTGGCACCACCACGATCGTTTCCGCGTTCACCGCCGCAGATATCGATCAACTGAAGGCCATGATCGAAGCGAATGCCGCGGCCTACTATGGCGTGGAGGTGAACATTCGCGTCGGAGAGTACTCCAGCATATCGGCTCCCTATGGAATCGCGAGCATTGAGTTGGGTACTGGAGCAAGCCCGGGTGGCTCCACTCCCGCGCCCTTGGATTTCGGGAACGCCGATTGCGCCGAAACGTCGAAGAGCTTCGTTTACCGCCGTCGACTTGACTGCGGCATTGAGTACGTAACGAAACCCAGCACTTTTGTTATCCCGGTCAGCCCCTCGGAGTTGTCTCACTCCATTGCCCTTACAACTTTGCACGAGATCGGCCATCAGCTTGGCTTGGTCGCCGCAAACCAGGTTCTTGACGGTACGTCTGGTTCCCACAACAAGCCGCCGATTGTGCCGCGAAACATCATGAACGCGGGGCTTGACCCTGACCTCGGCGATACGCTTGACGCGCACCTGGGTCGCAACGGTTCGTGGTCGTTCAGGGCATTGAATCTCAATTACATCGAATTCGTCTTGCCACAACCGTAGAGCAGGAGGAGGAACCGCAACGTGAAAACGATAATCGCGAAAGAGATTGCGACTTGCGTTGTGGTAGGACTCATCCTTGTAGTACCTGCATATGGGCAGAGTGAAAGCCATGCCGTTGGCTTAGAGTCTTCGATCGGGCAACTGACCAAGTTGGCCAAGTCGGTTGTGTTGGCCCGAGTCGATGTCCTGCCAGCCGCCGTCGGCGAATCTCACCGATTGCGTTTGACGGAGTGCAGCACCATCGCGGGCGAGCAAGCACCTGCGACGAGCGAGCTTAATACGGGTGATTGGCTGGAGACGGATTCGATCCGCCGGGACAAACCCACAATCGTATTTCTTGCATCCTCCCCTTTTGCTCGCGTAGACCTCGACGCCTTTCGATTCGACTACCAAGCCCCGGTTTCCGATGGTCCTCCGCAGTACCTCGTCGGTGGAATGCGTGGCATGATCCAGATGGACGCCTCTTCCGTCCCGGACATCAGCAAGGTGATTACTAATTACTGGACCTATTTGCGACAAGTGCCGCGCGATGTCATGGGATACGCTGTCTTTCTTTCTAGTCTCGCGACAAGCAGCGTTGAGAGGGTTCGGGATGACGCGGGTCACGACATGAAGTTTCTTATCAGGTACGGCGATCCCTCCTTCCTCAAGCAACTGGCCGCGACTGTTCCCTTGAGTAGGCAAAGCAAAGGCTACCTGGATGAAATCCTCAAATGGAAAGAAGATGGATCTCCGCTTGCCGTACGGGACGTGCGGCCCGCTGAGGCTGATTGGCTTCGCTGGCTATCCGCGCTGGACTCCACGTCACATGTAACTCGATTGAGTGCCCTTGCTGAAATGCTTCGCCCAGAGCGGCGCGAGGTGGTGGCGCAGTCTTCGGAGCGCTGGCATGGCAAAGTTCTTTCTTTAATCGAGTCTCCCGATGAACAGGTCAGAACGTACGCTGCCATTTTGCTTTCCTATGTGTCGGACAAGCGCGCGCTCAACGTGCTGATAGACGGCTTGCAGGCCGAGGCGCTATACCGTCGTCAAGCCGCATGGGATGCCTTGGAGCGCGTTGGCGGCAGGTCTTGTCCGCGCTTCAGTCCCGATGCGCCTCGAGAACAACGAGAAGAATCCGTCAAGCAACTGCGGAAATGGTTTGACGGCCGGGCTAACTGATCTTGCCGCATCCGGTTACCTCGGGCCGCTGGCGCGGCCCTCGAAGCGCCATTAGAGCGCCATTAGGGTCACGTCTCGACATTCGACAAATGGGAGAGTTGATTCGGGCGAGAAGGCCATGGGGACATAGAACCTGTGGCGAGGGGTTGCTCGCATCGCAAGCGAGTGCCCCGGGGCGAGTTGTCCAATCCCCCTCTGTGCCAATGAAGATGAGACACGAAGCTGACCGGGGAAGAAGAGGGCGGAAAGGCATGGAGGATGGACAAGGACATGGCGGTGGGGTTGGTCGA
>Ga0233425_10011846_pt1 | contig 10043 bp, 9 predicted proteins | sample Watercolumn_Towu_2_FD_181712 | JGI IMG/M metagenome (GOLD analysis project Ga0233425, IMG submission 181712) | Freshwater microbial communities from Lake Towuti, South Sulawesi, Indonesia - Watercolumn_Towuti2014_140_MG | ecosystem: Environmental > Aquatic > Freshwater > Lake | place: Indonesia... | reverse complement strand
CATCGGCATTGTGATTTTACGGTCCTGAAGGGCGGCGTCAATTACGTACGCAGATAGCAGCCCAGATTCGTGCAAGAAAGGACTGCCCGCCTTTAACGACCGCTACGACCGGCAACGGCTTGCTAGATTATGGCAATTGCGCCAACGGGCACAGTCCCCGTCATTCGTCAAAGCCTCGCCAATCTCAAGGCGTTGCCTGATCGTCACTTACGTAATCGGCCCCCGTCTGTCGCGGGGGCGATACCGCGAGAAATCGCCGGCACGAGTTGCCTGGACCTTGCTTTGCGGCAATGGTTTACTTGGCGTATCTCGACCGAAGATCAAAATACGGCCGCCGCGGTCTACAACCCGCGAGCACGATCGACACGCATGGCCAGCGGCCGACATACGCTAGGACGCATTTTGGCGAAAGGAGTGCTCCCATGCGACGGATGCAATTGAGTTCTATCTTGCTGGCCCTTGCGGTGCTGACGAGTTCCGCCTTCGGGGCCAATTACAGCCGCTCCGGCAGTTGCGCCAGTTGTGAGCGCAGCTCGGGCTACGGCGCGTCGGCTTGTGCCGGTCCGGCCGGCTACAATCTCGCGCCGGGTTGTTGCGAGTGCCCACCCTCGGCGTGCGACAACGCCTGGGCCGGCTACTGTCAGGAGAAGGCCCGCTGGCAGGCTTTTTGGACGCGAGTTGGCACGCCGAAGGCAAAGTGCGGCACCGCAGTTTGCTATTCGGACGGGCCGACACCAACCAGCGTGACTCGCTCGTCGCCCATCGGACCGCAGCCCCAGCCCAGCGCGACGAAACCGGCGCCCAACGGGTTACAGCCGATTCCCGAGCCGCCCTCCGCCGAGCCGCGCCCAACCGAGGATAAGGCCTATTCGCCGGTCGAAAAGCCGATTCCCAATGAGGCGTTGCGGCGTTGGACGAAGCCGGCGTCGCGCTAGTTCGCGTCAGAAACGGCAAAATCGGCTTCAGCGTTACGTGACTGGCTGCCGATGTTATGAGTAGACCTGCCGGGAGGGCGGGACACCTCGTGTCCCGTTTCAGGATAAAGATCATGGTATGGCGATGGATCGGCTTACCATGATCTTTTTTTGCGCGCATTGGGCGCTGTAGACAGAAGCTGTTGAGATAGAAAAAGGGGGCCGAGCACGAAGCGCGGCACCCTTGTTTCGTTCTACAGCAGGACGGCCCGCGGCCTATTCGCCGCCGGATTTCTTGCTCGGCTTGGCCGAGGACTTGGCCTTCGCCTTCAATTCCTCCAAGAGGAGCTTCGCTTCGCGCCGCTTGGTGAACGGACGCTTGCTGTCGACGGCGGCCTGGGCGAACCGCTCGGCCTGCTCGGTGCGGCCCTTGTCGGTCAGCACGCGGGCGAGGTAGTAGGCTGTGTCGGCGCTCAATTGCCCGCCCGACAGGGCCGTGGTCAGGGCCTTTTCGGCCTCGTCGATCTTGCCGTTCTTGTAGAGCACCCAGCCGTAGGTCGACCAGGCTTCCGAGACGCGCTGGTTCTTCTGCACGCTGTCGGTGGCATATTCCAGGGCCTTGCGCTTCTTCGCGTCGGAGTTTTTCTCCTTGTCTTGTTCGACCAACGCCAGCGCCAGGTTGTTGGTGGCGGCAAAGTTGGCCGGCGACTGGAGGTGGGCCATTTCGAAGAACGACTCGGCCTTCTTGAAGTCCTCTTGGAAGAGGGCCACGATGCCGCACATGATCAGGGCCTTGAAGTTCTTGTCATCGATTTTCAGGGCGGCCGAAGCCCAATCGGCGGCCTTCGCGATCTGGTCGGTGCCCACCGCCCACTGCGCGGCGACCAGGCGGGTTTCGATGTCATCCTTGGGGGCCAGTTTCAGCGCCGATTCCATCCATTTCTGCGCCTGGTCGTGGTCTCCGTTGGCCTCGTAGAGTTGGGCCATCTGGGCCTCGGGCAAGAGCACCTGATCGTCGGCGCCCTTGGCCTTCTTGAACATCGCATAGGCTTCCGTGAGCTTTTCCTTGGTCTTCTGCAGGAACAACACGCGGCCCAACCGCTGCATGACCACCGCATTCTTCTCGTCCAACTTCAGCAATGCATCCAAGAGTTTCTGGGCCCCGGGCCAGTCCTCGCGGTATTCGGCCACGGCCGCCTGGAGATTGAGAATCTGCGGCTGCAGGGCGTCTTTACGTTTCTTGCTGGCCTTGAAGTCCTTCAGCACGGCGGCGGCTCTCGCCAACAGCAGGTCGGCCTCGGTGAAGCGGCCTTCCCGCAGATTGAAGTCGGCCAGCACCACGAAGGCCTCGGGATCGTCGGGCAGATCGACGACGGCCTTTTCGAGCCAATTTCGCACGCCGCCGGGCTGGTTTGCCGCGGCAAACAGGCGGGCCATCATCAGTTGTGCCGGCTGCAGATCGGGGTTCTTCTTCTTGGCGTCCTGAAGCAACTCGAACGCCGCCGTAAAGTCGGTCTGCTGGAACTTCTTGATCGCATCCTCGACCTCCTGGATCTTCTCTGGTTCGGCCGGCTGCGCCGCCGACAACTTGGCGGGCACCAGCAGCAAGCAGGCGAGCGAGATCGCCAAGGCGGCCGTCCAACGCTTCCGTGGGACTGTCATCATCGTGTTTCCCTTTCAGGTGTAGGTTTCCGGGCCGAGAGGCCCCGTGAAGAATACAGTAGCAATCCCGAGATAATGTAGACTACGCCAGAAGGGTCGGGGCGACAAGCCCCCGCATTTTGCCAAAGTTCTTGCAAGGAGTTGGGCCGAGGGTATCGATCCTGCCGGTTACGTTTCTACGGACGAGCCGGCCGAACGGATCGGTCGTGCCGATTGAAATTCGCAGAAACAACATCGGATACTCCCAATGGTGCATGCCTAAACCACCCCATGCAAGAATCCCGCCTCCCGGCCTCTTCCATTCGGCACCACCACCAACTACCATAGCAGCGTTTGTGACCCATCCGATGTACCCCCATTTCCACGAGGAGACTGCGATGCGATTGGCTTCCCTGCGGACGGCGGTGTGGCGCGGTTTGGCAATCCTGGCGGTGTTGGCTGCCGGCACGAGCGGTGCGGCTGCCGCGGAGAAGAAGGCCGAAGGCGGCAAGGCGAAGGCGGCTGCCGGGGAAAGGAAGGCCAAGGCGCCTCGCGGCCGCTTGCCCGCGTACTATGCCGAGGTGGTCGACGAGAAGCAGCGTGAGGCGATCTACAAGATTCAACAGGAATACGAACCCAAGATCGCCGATCTGCGGGCGCAACTCGACAAGCTGACGAAGGAACGCGAGGCCAAGGTCACCGCGGTGCTGACTCCCGAACAGCAGAAGAAGGTGGCCGAATTACAGGCGGCTGCCAAGGCCAAACGCGATGCGAAAAAACCCACCGACAAACCGCCTGAGAAACGGGATTCCGGCGCCAATGTCGGTGCTGCAAAACCGGCGGAAGCCCCCGCCGACAAGTAGTTGGACACTACCGCAGCGCGATGACCCGGCTACGGCCTTCGTCGTCGATTACGAGTTTGTCTTCGCGGGCAAGCCACCCGATGGCCTGCATTACTGCATCGCGTGGCTCACCGACCGCCTTGACCAACTTGGCCATGCTCATCGGGCCGCCTTCAGCCAGCTCCTTCCACACGAGGCCGGCGGTCTCGCCAATCTGTGCGATGCCAACACAAGGCTCTGCTGACATGGAACACCTCCCTTGAACGCATTGGGCCGCAGCACGCGACTGCGGACGCCTTAATCTACGCAGAGTATACCGGCGCAGAGATCATCTTCAAGAGGATAGGCTACGCCCTATGTGCGTTTAGCCGCATTGTCGTCACAATGCGCATAAAGGGGCGCATGCGAAGAATTCGCAGTCTGGATAAACAAATAAGGAGGGCCCGGTAGGCTGTGCGGGCAGCCAACCGGGCCCTCAGACCGTGAAAAACTGGTCTCCGCCCGAATCGGGTCTTTGGTGTCGCAACTGTTCGCGACGCTACCTAAGATTCACGGGTTATGGCAAGAGTTTGACAGGTGGTTTCGGGCGTGCGGGAGTGGCCCAAAACCGCTGGGTCGCACGATTGCCTTTACGGCTCTACCCGAAATGCACGTTGTATGCCAAACCGTTCTGCGGGTCGCGGGTAACGGATTGTGACTTAGTGCAACTCATGTGTGCGAAAGGAGTTATGCGTACACACCATGCTTCGGCGCGGCCATCCAACGCCCATCTGCCACGCTTGAAGCATTTACAATCCGCTGGAATACGGTCACGTTCCCATTTCGCTTAGCAGGCTGGCAGTGATCGCCCGGAATACCATTGCCAATTTGTCGAAATCTCGGTCCTCGGCCTGACAGAAGATCGTGCAGGTCGTACTCCCGAGCCGCAGGCTGCGAATCTGGGCCGAATTGACAAAATCGAGATAATAGAAGCTCATGTCGTAGCCCACCAGTGCGTGCCCGGCCAGGGTGTCGTGGACTTCGTCGATCTCGACCTCCTTGTATTCCTCCTTCATCGCATCAACGACGCCTTGCGCCAGGCTGGCAGGATCTACGGAAGCCGGGTGCAGGGCAACGGACCAAAAGGCTCCACACGGGCTACTGACCGTAATCGAGCGCTGGCCGGCCACCGCGTCAGCCTCATCGAGGATCCAGTTGTCAGGGTACTGAAACGCAATACCCATCCTGTCGAATCGTGCTGGCATTTGGCGATGGCTCCGCTGAAGGCCACACTATCGTAGCAGGTCGCTCGGCCCCAGGAAACCATGTATCTTCCCCAAACCGGGGTGGTGGGAATTGGGCCGTTTTGTTACCTTTCCCCATCGGTCTGGCCCCCACTGGCGACGCAAGGCCACCTCCATGCGGCACATCGTCTTACTGGCGACTTTGGCCATCCTATCCGCCGCCTCGGCAGGCTGCCGTCTGCCCGGCCGCGACGGGCCGGTGCCGGCGTCGCTGGCCGCGTGCCGGCAGTACTCGCAGCAAGGCGTGGTGGCTCTAGAGCGGGGGCAGCGGGAGAAGGCCGAGGAATTGCTAGCCAAGGCCGTTAAGGCATGTCCCGTCGATCCTGAAGCGCGGCGGCACTATGCCGAGGCGCTTTGGCAACGTGGCGACCGGGCCGGTGCTGTCGCTCAATTGGAGCAGGCCGTGCGTCAGTCCGGCGACGACGCCACGTTGCACGTCCGTCTGGCAGAGATGCACCTGACCATGTCGCGGCCCGACGCGGCCCGGCAATCGGCCGACCAGGCCGTCCAACGTAATCCCCGCCTGGCTGCCGCCTGGATGGTTCGCGGGCAGGCGCTCCGCGCGGCCGGCGAGACACAAGCGGCGCTGGACGACTCCCTCCGCGCCCTCCGTTACGCACCGGACGACCGCCGCATTCTCTTGGAAGTAGCCGAACTGCAGCGTCAGTTGAATCAACCGGAACGGGCACTGCAAACCCTGCAGCAACTGGCCGACACGTACGCGCCCGGCGAAGAATCGCAGCAAGTGCTGCACTTGACGGGCATGGCCTATATGGCGCTGGGCCGTTACGACGAAGCGGTCGAGAGCCTCTCGGCTGCCGCCGCGCGGGAAACGGCGACGGCGGAACTCTGCTGCCGCTTGGGCGAGGCGCAGCGACTGGCAGGACATCCGGCCGAGGCTACGGTCTCGGCGCAACGGGCGCTGGCGCTCGATCCCAAACATCAACCGAGCCTGGAATTGCTCGGACGTATCGAGACGGCCCAACGCAGCACGCAGCCGAACCGCTAGGTAGTGTTCAGTAGGCAGAGGGTAGTGGGTAGTGGGTAGTGACGCGTCATTCCGCGGTTCCCTTCACGACCTACCGTGCGTCGTCGGTTCTTGTAGGTCCGCAATGCAATGACAACACCCGCCTCCACACTACCGACTGCCGACGACTCACTATCCACTACCCACTACCCACTACCCACTACCCTTCGCTGCTTGCTGCTCGTCAACGCCGTGGCGCTCGTGGCAGTGTCGCTATGGTTCCGCTGCCGGTCGCTGGAGAACATTCCCGGCATCAATGGCGACGAGGCGTGGTACGGCATGCAGGCGGTCGAGACGTTGCGCGGGAAAGAGACGTCGTGGCGCACGCCCACGGGCAATGTGCTCAATCCGCTGTTCTTCGGACCGATCCTGCTGTTGCAGTACATTACCGGTTCGTCGATTGCCATGCTGCGTTGGGTGGCCGTTTTCGGCGGCGCGGCCGCTTTGCTGGTGAACTGGCTCTTGTGCCACTGGGTATTCGATCGGCGCACCGCGGCCATCTCGACCGTGCTGCTGGCGATTCTGCCGATCAACATCGCCTACAGCCGCTTCGCGTGGGACGCCAGCCAGTCGCTGCTGGCAACGTTGCCGGTGCTGTACTTGTCATTCGCCGCAGTGCGATTTCCGCAACGCCGCGGTTGGTGTTTGGCAGGCGCGGCGGCAACTTGCGTATTCGCTGCGGTCGTTCATCCGACGAACCTGCTGGCGATCGCGGCGCCGATTGCCGCCGCGCCGTTCTGCGCGCCGTGGGCGAGTATTTGCCGTGTCTTGCGGCGGCCGGCGGTTCTCGCTGCGGTAGTCGTTGCGGGAATCCTGGCGGCGGCCGGCGCGCTCTGCTGGTTCCAGTCCTCGGGGGCGGCGATGGTATCCGACCGGCTTCGCGGCAGCATTCTGGCGCAGCCCTGGACAACGCCATATTTCCTGGTTCTCTACCCGCGGTTGTTCACCGGCGCGACCGTCTACCAGTTTATTGCCGGCTCGGATTCCTGGCTCGAATGGCCGGCCCGCGAGGGCCGCATGGCCTGCGGGCTGGACGCGATTCTGTTCTGGGCAGTCGTCGCTGCGGCCGTATGCGTTTTCTGGAGACTCCAGAGCACGGGCGTTCCGCCAGAGGCCGGCAGCCGAGACGGCCGCGCTCCAACACGCGGGCGAATCGAAGACCGCGTACTACTGGCCACCTTCGGTCTTCACCTGGTCTTGTTTCTGCTCCTGGCCGGTCCGCCGGCGATCGCGGCCGGTTACGAACGATACGCCATCGTGTTGGTCGCGCCTACCGTGCTCCTGATTGCCCGAGCGGCAGCGTTGGCGCTGGAGGTTTTGCCGCACGCAGGGCGCGTTGCCTTGGCGACGACAGCCCTCGGCGGTTGGTTGCTGCTGGCCGATTTTCAGGTTCACTACTTTGCCTTCATCGAGCGGACCGGCGGCCAGGCGCATCAGACCTTCCGCACGGCTGCCGTCGAGCCGAAAGCGGCGGCCCTGGAGGTCGTCCGCCAATACCGCCGACCGGGGCGGACGTGGGTCGTGGCTAGCGAGTATTGGATTGCCACGCCGCTGCGTTACTTGGCTTCGGACGACGAAGAAGTCCGCGTCGTATGCTCGACCGATCCGGCCGACGCGGCCGACGTTGAACGCGCGCTGGCGGCCGGGGACGCGTGGTTCGTCGAGTTCGCCGACAGCGAGGGGCTGGAGCAATTCCGTTTCAGCCCGGCCGGTCGTAACGCGGCTGAGTGGCAGGTCAAGGATTTCGGCGGGCGCGTGGTGCTGTACGTGTTCTGCCCCTCACAGCCGTTACAACCGGAACGGCTGGACTCTCGTTAGCGCACGGATTCTTCGGAGGGTGGCACGCTTTCACGATGCGAAGCATCGGGTAAGCGTGTCCGTCCCGGGAAACCATGCCTACCCGCGGCTCCGCCGCGTGAAGGCATGCCACCCTGTCGTCTTGCGTGAAGGCATGCCGCCCTGTCGCCTTGCGCAAAGGCATGCCACTGCGTCGTCCTCGCCGTAATCCGCAAGCTAGGCTTCAGTACCAGGGCTTTCGTGAAGGAAGTCCGTCGAGTCATGGGAGAGATGAGAGCATGAGCCACGGTCTGGAAACGCCTGTCGCCCCGTTCATCGATCGTCGCGCCTCCGACGCGAAAGGGAGTCCGCCCGTTTGCGAGCGCCGCCAGTTCACGAACTCCCACGAGGGCCTTTCTCCCGAGGCGGGCGAGTTGGCCCAGGCCATCGACGGCTACAAGCTCCGTCACCGCCGCCGCTTCATCACCTACGAAGAGATGCTGGCGGTCATCAAGTCGCTGGGCTATCAGAAGTAGCTCACGTCTCGTCAGCCGCGGCCCGTCCCGTGGCCACGTCGAACTCGCCGATCGCCGGCACCAGCATGGCGGCCGTAGCAAACCCGTAAGCCGCAACCGTTACCAGGAACGGTCCCACGCGCAGTCCGAGCCACAGGCTGGTGATGGCGTAGAACGTGGCGAACGGGCACAGGAACGACGCCAGCGCGATGGCGCTCGACGGATTGCGGGCCCCCAACGCCACGTAAAGCCCTACGCCGCCCACAAGAAACAGCGCCGAAAACGGCAGCAACTGCACGTGGAACGAGCCGCTGAAGGCGACCAGCATTCTCATGCACGTGGCCACGCCGAGGAACAGGAAAAGGACCGTGCCCAGGCTAGTGCCAATCGCACTGCGGGAGTTTGCGTAGATCATGCCCGAGTGAATCCCCAGTGTGGCCACGAAGGCATACAACACGCCCAAGACCACGAGCAAATAGAGCAAGTTCTCGACGCCGAGTGTGCCGCCGTAGCAGAGGTATCCGCACAGCAACAGCGGCAGCACGACCATTTCCTTGGTGTTGTAGAACACGCCGCCCAGCTTGCCGAAGACGAGCTCTTTCGGCGATAGGTCCGTCACGAGCAGCAGATCGAGAGCGCGGTTGTCCCGCTCGCTGGTTAGTGCGGTGACGGCCTGGGCGTTGACCAAGATCAGGCTCAGCAGGCACAGCGGCACGAGCACCACGGCCCCGCCCGCGTAGGCGTTCAACTGCTGGTTGCCGACCAGCCAGTGCAGGCTCGCTGCCACCAGGGCGACAAGCACGAGATATGCCAACCGGATCAGCAGCATCTTTCGCCCGTAGGCCCAGGTGCGAATTTCGCGCCACAGCACGGGGTTATCCCACACCTGCCGGGTGTGTGCCGCGGCCTTTGTGGACTGCTCGCCAACAGGTACGACTTGGCCCGCCGGAGCATCGGCAGCAGCCGTTTCATCGGGGCGTGTTTGCCCGGCGTCGGGCGTGCAATTCCATGCGCGGACCCGCAGGATGGCGACGCCGTTCAACAACGCCGCGACCGCCGTCGCTACGGCTAGGAAGACGTAGACCGACGACGCGACCGGCCCCAATGTCGAGTGCGAGGGGGCGAACGGGCGCGCAGCTTCCAGAATCGCCTGCCACGGACTGAAGCAGGCCGCCCACGTTGCACACGGCAGTCCGTGCCAGCTCTCGCCCAGCGCGCCGGCGGCCAGGGCTTCACCAGCGGCCAGCCACAGCACCAGCGCCAGCACGGTCGTGGCCAGCGACTGAAAAGTCTTCTCGCGCCACAAAGCCACGGTCGAGCCGAGCGATCCGCAAGCCACGACGCTCGCCAGTGTAACGGCAAACACCCGCGCGATCTGCCCGAAGGAGACCCCGCCCAATAAGGCCGCTAGCATGAACACCGGCAGGGCCGCGGCCAACATCACCAGCACGCTCAGCAGGCTCGCCGCCAGCTTGCCCAACACGAGTTCGCCGTTCGAGAGATTCGTCAGCAGCAGGAGTTCCAGCGTGCGGCGGTCTTTCTCCTGGGCCACGGCGCTGGCCGCCAGCGTAGCTGCCAACAGCGAAGCCAGCGCCAACTGCAAGGGCGCGAGGATCTGGAACAGAATCATCCCGAAGCGGGCCAGATCGCCCACGTCGCGGACCACCTGCGTACCGGTGAGCACCAGCCAGGCGGTGAACATGAGCATCAGCAGCGTTGCAGCATAAGCGGCCCGCCCCATGTAGAACCGCGTGCGCCGGGGAGCAATCGTCACTTCGCGGTTGAAGACGGGACCGATCATTGGACAAGACAAGTAAAGGGGTCGGGAGTCTTTACTCCGGCGGTTTCGGCCACGGGCGGCCGCGGGGACGCAAGGTAGACTCCAGGCCGAGGCGCTTTGCGGTCCGTTGCTGCCACGAGTCCTCGCCAAAGGGGCACCCGCGGACGACGGAGCGCCGCAACGCCTCCAACTCCGCCGCCGTCTGCGGCACCTGCACGTGCTGCAGCCAGCGGCGCGGCAGCACCAGCGGGCCGGCGCCCAGCAG
>Ga0233425_10011845_pt1 | contig 10043 bp, 6 predicted proteins | sample Watercolumn_Towu_2_FD_181712 | JGI IMG/M metagenome (GOLD analysis project Ga0233425, IMG submission 181712) | Freshwater microbial communities from Lake Towuti, South Sulawesi, Indonesia - Watercolumn_Towuti2014_140_MG | ecosystem: Environmental > Aquatic > Freshwater > Lake | place: Indonesia... | reverse complement strand
ACCGACTTTTTCCTGCATCTGCCCTCGGCCGCAAACTGCGGCCAGGGTGTACCGGCCGCGTCCCATCACCACGGCGAGCTCGCCGGCAGCTTCGTGTTGCTGGTGGACAACGACAGCGAAGTGCTGAACGCCCTGGCCCTGCAGTTGAACCGGTGGGGCTGTCTGGTCCAGAAGGCGGCGTCCCTGCATGAGCTGCGGCAAGCCCTGGATGAAGCACTACGGCCGCCGGATCTGCTGATCACGGACTTCTACTTGGACCGCGAAGCCACCGCCCACGACGTGATCGCAGCGGTCGCAGACGATTGCGGGCCGGTGCCGACGGTCATCCTCTCGGCCCGTGCCATCGCCCATGCCGACAAGGCCCGCTGGCCCGCCACCACCCGGCTGTTGCGCAAGCCCGTCGGTCCGGCCCTATTGCTGGAGACCCTGCTGGAGGCCAGGGAAACCGGCGTTTTCCACCGCCCCGAATCGCCACCGGTCTGAGCCGCGCAGTCAATTCCCCACCTCCGGGGTCCCTAACACGATGCCCTGTTGCGCGACCCGCACCATCAATTCCGCCCGGCGCGCCACCCCGAACTTCTGAAACACCGGCCGCAGATGGTTCTTCACCGTCTGCTCGCCGATTCCCAGCCTTCTGGCGATTTCCTTGTTGGTCTTGCCCTGCACCAGCCAGCGCAAGACCTCGAACTCGCGGGCGGTCAAGTCCAGACCGGCGGGATCGGAAATCCGCCGGGGATCATCGGCGCTACGCACCGGGTCCGCCGAGCCTCCGGCCGAATCGATGGCCGATCGCGGCAGGTACACCCGGCCCGCCAGCACGTCCCGCAGCGCCTCCACGAAATCCTGGCGCGGCACGGTCTTGGGAATGAAGCCCATGGCTCCCCGGCGCAAGGCCTCAAATACCAGCTCCCGATCGTCGGAGCCGGAAAACATGACCACGCACAGGCAGGGAAACTCCTGGCGCAGTTCCGCGAGGCCCTGCAGACCGCCCTTGCCGGGCAACTGGATGTCCAGCAACACCAGGTTGAGGGAGACCCGCCGGGCCAGCACCAGGCCCTCCTCCACGGATCCCGCCTCCTGCACCTCGATGCCGTGAAACAGCCGGCTCAACAGGTGGGAGATCCCCTCGCGGGTAGAAAAATGGTCATCGATGACGAGGACGTTCACGGCGGACGATTCCGAACAGCGAGACTTCGAACCGGCATCACGGCTTACCCTTGGCTTTTTCTACGACGGCGTCGATGATTCCAGGAATCCGTTGATCGGCAAAGCCGTCCGGGTAAGACACGATCGGAAAACCGGCGAGATCCCAAGTGCCCTCCGTGCCGGAAAACAGGGCGAACGCCATTCATCCCCGCGCCTCAGCCGTTTCCGGGCAAGGCCACTGCGCTCCGATTCTAAGTGACCAGCGCCAGCCCAGTCTGCAGTACTTTCGTACCGGTACGAATGTGCCATGGCATTCCACCAGCGGCACGGGGAGAATCGTCCTGGCCGCAGGAGTCCGGCGGCACTTATCGACCAACCGATCGGGACCGACCATGAAACCTGTCATCCAGGGATTAGCGCTCTGCGCCATAGCCAGCTTGAGCGCCTGCACCGCCACCAATAAGTATAAGGGGCCAAATTTCACGTTCGACGATCAGATTCATCACACCAAGATCGAGATGGAAAAACCGATCCCGACTGAGATCAAGAAGGAACCATATCCCTCCGCCGAAGCGCCGGCGGTGCATGCTAACGCAAGCCTCCCCGCGATCGAGATGCGGAAAACAGCCGAAGCCTACCTGCTTCGAAAAAGCTGCAGCCAGGCGCACTCGGTCCATAGTCCGATCATCTGGTTGCCGGTCATCGGCCCGGCCATCGACCTTCTGCTGGTACCGTCGGTCGCCGAATTGTCCTGGGCGGACGCCTGGTCGATCATCCCATTGGCAGGCCCTCCCATTTCCTATGTCAAGGGGGCGAAAGATTGCATTTACTTCAGCTTGGACATTTTCCGGAAAGACGATGCAGACGGCGCTGAGGAAATAAACGAATCCCGTCCACCGCTCGAATCCTATGTTTCCGAGGACGCAATCCGCGAATCGATTGCCACCTCCGACCGGAACTGCTCCGCTTATCAACACATCATGGAAGCCGGGTTCAACGAACTGGACGCCAACCAGAAGTTTCTGTCGGACGCCGCCACGGTCACCCAGACCGGTGCCGCCTTCGCCAATCCGGTGGCAGCCGCTGTCATCGGTGGTCTGAAGCAAACTGTCACCAGCGCCAACGACGCCATCAAGACCAGCTTTTTTGCCAAACTGGGGCTGCCGGAAATCTTCGAAAACATCGCGGCGGTCAGAAGGGTCTTGGTGAACGAACTGACGGAATCCACCAATCACGACGACGGTAGCGTAGTCGGGGGATCGAATTCCTCCTCTTGGGGATACCGCAGAGGCGTCGGGATGCATTACGGAAATCTGCGCCGATTCATGGCCGTGTACGACAAATCCTGCCTCTTCGAGCAGGCGTTGAGCGACCTTCGCCTGACCACGGACAAGGGCCAATCCGATTTGAAGGAGCCCGACGTCGCGCCTGAACAGTCCGGAGCGGCGCCCACGGAGCCAAGTCCGCCTAAGGCGCCAGCGCAAGCCGGCACCAACACCGGTAAACGTCCCGGCGGACAACTTGCCCCTGCACCAGTCACCGAGGCCCGCGGGAATATCAAGCGGCAGATCCTGATCAACAACAATGCCAACCCTTTGTAGCATTCCGTTTGCGATGGCACCTGGAACAGTACCGATCCAAAATCCGAAGATTGCAAGGAACCATGCCCGACCAATAGTCGCTCGAATGTTCGAGGCCACAGCGGCAACGGACGCCAAAAGCAAACCTCAAGTCGTTCATTATATACGTGACATCGGTACCAAACTTACGGAGCGCATCCGTGGCAGAGGTTTCTGATTCCGCATCTCCGATAACCTCATTCAGGGATATCACGTCATCTGCAGCAACTATGACGAACGGAAAGGATATGGCATATTAGGATTCAATATGGAGAAGTTTGCGAATACGCCAGTGGTGATCGAAAAGGCAAGAACCTTTCAACAACCGTCAAACCTGGACCCGTTAGATTTTGCCATGTTGCATTTCAATACACGAGCGCGATCACTAGGCGGACTTGGCGTTCCGCCAGATCATTGCGACACTGCACCGTTAATCGCTAACTGGCGATAATCGCGTTATCGTCCTTATTGATATTTCTTGAACAAGATGATGGAGGCACTATGGAAGCATTATTTAATACTATTCGGTCTTTTGGTGCCGTTTCAAAGATAACGAACCTAACAAATAACGGACAAGCCTTTATCGGAAAATATCTTGAAATCGTAGTGAGCCGATGGCATCGCCTACGTGATGTATGGCTGGTCCTTCATTACGCCCGAATCAGTGTTGCAGTCTTGCTTATAGGCGGCGCCCTGTTAGTGATGCCACAGGGACGAGAGCTGGCGATGCGCATCGACAGCGATTTGGTGCAATTCATTTGGTTTTTCGTCGGCCTCTTTTTTTGGTCCTTGCAAAACTGGTTTGGTACAAGACGATTGTTGCAAGAGCGCTTTGGTAGGCCAGACGATGGCGATAAATCCGTGTTCGCGATTAGCCTACGGCATGTACCCCGCATCATGGGGGCAGCCGCCTATCTATTCGCCACACTCGCCTTGGTTATTGCATGGAACAAAAAAGGGTTTTCAGAAGATTCTCTAGTCCATGGTTTGATAACGCTGATTGTCACGTTAACTGGTGTATTATTCTACTACCTCGTCATCAAGCGCACCGCGTGGATGCCAAAAGGCAACGATGATCGCTTCGATGATATCGAATTTATTCACCGCTACCTAAAACCAGCAACCAACTTTTACAGTCTGTTCTTGCTTGCCGCAGGCATCTTTTTCCCGGCTGCGGTTGGGTTTTGGATGGGTTCATTGGCCATCTTGTCGTTCGGCTTAAGTTCGATGGTACCGCTGGGCAATTGGGCCATCCGATACACTGAGCGGTTGACTGACCCTAATTTCGGCTCGGATAAACCCAATGACAAATCCGAGCGGACCGCAGGATTCCCGGTCGTTACCTCATTAGTCATGTTGGCGCTAATTCTGAGCTTCTTCAATGATAACCACGATATTCGTAGTCTGTCGACAACAAGCCATGGACCATCGCTGGACGAAGCTTTCAATAGCTGGAGAGAACAGGCAGCGCAATCCAACGGAATCAAGCCCATCGTTATCGTTGCGACCGCTGGCGGGGGCATTCGCGCCTCCTTCTGGACAGCGACAGTGTTAGGCGGACTAACCGATTTGGAACCCAAATTTCGCAACTCCCTCTTTGCCATCAGCGGGGTTTCTGGTGGTAGTGTTGGTTCCGTTTTCTACGCAGCGGCACTCAAAGAACTCGCCAGTAACTGTGATTCACTTTCCGGAGAACGTGCTAGACGCGGAAACAGTTGTTATGAAGGCCTAATTCAGAATGCTCTAAGTTATGATTTTTTGGCTCCGAATCTTAGCAGTCTGCTTTATTCCGATCTAATACAGCGCTTCCTGCCGCCTTTAGGATTTCCGGATCGCCAACAGGCCCTGGAAAGGGGGTGGGAGTTTGCGTTCGAAAGAAATATACGCCCAACAAAAACAGAGGGATTGGCCGCTCCTTTGGCCGAACAAGCCGGGGGCGAATGGTTGCCGATGCTGCTATTAAACAGCACACATATGGAATCCGGTAAACGGGTCGTTGCTAGCTCGATGAAATTGTCGGATGCTTTCACCGACACCGTAGACTTGCAGGAGGTAATCGGCAAAGACGTCCGCTTGAGCACGGCTGCAGGCAACAGTGCTCGGTTTACTTATGTCAGCCCTGCGGGCACACTGCCCTGTAAACCGACTGGGAAGCTGCTATCGGATCTGTGGAACAAGCTAGCTTGCCGCAACGGTCATGTGGTAGACGGCGGTTACTTTGAAAACTTTGGTGCGATTACTGCGTTGCAAATTCTTAAGGCTGTTTCAAGCAGCTCGAATCCTGAGATTGCAAGAGGAAGACAGCAAATCAAGCCGATTGTCATCGTGATTAGCAGCGATCCGCTACTAGCCTGTAGCCCTGATCGTAAGAAAGAAGATGACGAATGTGACGACAGCCTAAACAGGGATGGGATGCCTGACTATCTACGGCATGAACGTGGCGCAAATGAAAGCCTGGGACCGGTAAAAACTTTGCTCGCGACGCGCAGTGCTCGAGGTATCCTGGCTAGCAAAGAGCTCCATTCTTGGGTAAAAACCTGCAAGGGTCCAGGCTTTTGCGGTTTCGGTGATAGCCCGGAATTTTTCCACCTGCCCATGGAGGTTCCCACGGGCAAACCGGATCCAGCCCTTGGTTGGATGCTATCCGAAGAGTCGGAACGGCTCATCCAACATGTTGACCTGCGACTCGAACGATAATAGACAGACCGTGGAAAATATCCTTCGAGCATTAGGGAGCAACGCACAGGTTACTAAGACGTGCCTCCGAGACAAAGGATAACCAGCGAGTAGCCTGGACGGAGCGAAGCGAAATCCGTCGGCAGATCGGAGAAATGACCTCCTCGGACCGATGTGTGACTGGAACATTGGAGGAAGGGGGCTGTTGATAACCTGAAACGTCGGGATCCCGTATTTCGCTTTGCTGCATACGGGCTACCGCCATTGCTTTCCCGCCAGCGAGGACGACCGAACTCCAGCGCCATCTCGGCCACCGTGAGCGGAAATGGCACGGGGCAGTGGCTTGGCAGCGAGTCTCCCCTGCGCGCAGGCTGCTTTCTCCGGGGCGGCATCCCCCCCGACCCGGCTCCGGACGTCGCCGAGCGACGACGAAAAACAGGAGTCACCGACCGCCGCCGCTGCTAAACTGAGCGCCTGGCCCGCAGTGGCGATTTCGGGTTGGCTTTCGTCTCGGTGCGACTGCGGTCGTGGCTGGACCGCCAAGGGCCGAGTCATCCCCGGCGGATTTCAGCAATGGTTTCCAGCGATGCCTGCCGCCGCCGGAGGTTCCGGTCACTCGCGCTGGGCGACGGATCGGAGCCGTCGCTCCCTTGGCGGAGGCTGTGAGAATATCGATCGGAATGGCCACCTTCCGCCCCAACCCTTCCGTCGTGCTGTTCGGGATCGCCCTGGCTGCCGGCCTGCTGTGCACGGCGGCGGAACCCGCGGCCGGCCGCGCCGCCACCGGGGCCGCCGCGCTGCCGGGGGAACAGGACCAGGACGTCGCCGACATGGACCTCCGCGAGCTGGTCAAGGTCCGGGTTTCTCCCTTCACCGTATCAACCCGCGGCGACCGCGGTTACCGTGCCTCCAATTCCGTCTCCGGCAGCCGCTTCGACGCGCCGATTCGCAACCTCCCGTTCGCCATCCAGGCTTTCACCGAATCCTTCATCGGCGACCAGAAGCCGCTCGAGCTGTTCGACATCGCCCGCTACTCCCCCGGTGTCACCTACCGCAGCAATGACTTCAACGAGGGCAACGCCAACCTCGCCATCCGCGGCTTCGCCGTGGGCTCGCTCGCCGGCGGCAACATCCATGCCCTGCGCGACGGCTTCCACGGCCCTTCCATCCTGGATTTCACCAACGTCTCGCGGCTGGAGATCGTCAAGGGTCCTGCGTCGTTCCTGTACGGCCAGGTCGCGCCGGGCGGCATCGTCAACGTAATCACCAAGTCCCCCCAGGCCGAGTTTGCCGCCAGGGCCGACGCCCGCTACGGCTCCTACGGCCAGTACCGCTTCAGCAGCGACGTGACCGGACCTGCCACCAGCAACCTGTTCTACCGGCTGGCGACTTCCTACAACCAGGAGATGCACTACTGGAAGCCCTACGACGCCAACAGCTGGGACATCGCCCCTTCCTTGCGGTGGGAGCCCAGCGACCGCGTCAGCGTTTCCCTCAAGTACGAGAACTACCGCAAGGAGGAGGAGCCGCAACTGATGCAAAAGCCCGGCTACAACCGCCAGCAGGGGCTGGTACCGACCCGTGCCGACCCCAATTTGTCGGGCGTCGACGTGCCGGGCCTGCCCTCCAATTGGAACAGCATGAGCGATGCCGACTACCGCCGCAGCGAATCCAGCCAGGTCAGCAGCACCCTAGACGTCCGGGTGGACGATCACTGGAACTGGCGCACCGGCTATTCCCATCTGGACTATCAGGTCGACGCCCTCTTCTCCGGCAACTTCGGCATGGCCAACAACCGGACCTTTCTGCAGGGCCGGCGCGTCCGCCACCAGATCTACAGCAACCGGGACGACACCATCGAGACCGAGGCTCTCGGCCGCTATGCCTGGGACTGGGGTAGTCTGCGCCTGCTCCTGGGCGCCCAATACATCGACCGCATCTTCGACCGGCTTGCCGGCCAGGCGCCCAATGACCCGGCACTGGGCAGCGATCCGATAGCCTCGCCGCTGCCGCTCTGGGACTTGCGCAATCCCACCACCTGGAACCGGGTCGCTACCCTTCCCGTCGGCCTGCTCACCGAAAGCCGGCTGGATCAGAGCGTCCGCTACCTGGACCGCTCGGTCTACGGCGGTGGAACCCTGGGCTTGCTGGACGACCGGCTGCTGCTGCTGGCCGGCTGGCGCTGGACTTCCACCGAAAGCCGTTTCAAGGACCGCACCGCCGACCAGCGTCAGCCGGCCGTCACGGTGAGCCGGGTCACCCCCCAGTATGGAGTTCTTTACCGGCTGACCCCGCAGATTTCGCTATTCGGAACCTATTCCGAGTCCTTCGTGCCCGGGACCTTTCCGGTGACCAACTTAGACGGTAGCCGCTCCCCCTCCCGCCCGACCGTAGGACGCGGCTACGACATCGGCCTCAAGGCCGAGCTGTTCGGCGGACGGGTTTCCGGCACACTGACCTATTTCGACCTGCGCAATCGCAACGTGGTCAACGACCTCGCCGTCACCGACGCCGCCGGGATCGTGACCATCTACAACGTGCAGAGCGGCGTCCAGCGTTCCCAGGGCATCGAGCTGGACCTGACCGCCAACCCAACGGACAACTGGCAGATCTACCTCTCATACAGCTACATGCACGCCCGCATCACCGAATTCAGCGGCAACGACGACGCCATCCTCGCCCGCGACCCCGCCACCCTCGACAGCACCGTCCGGGCGATTTACAAGGCCGCCCATCTGTTTCACGGCGCACCGCTGCAGATGAGCGCACCGCACCTGGCCAACCTGTGGACCCGCTACGACTTCAGCACAGAATGGCTGCGCGGCTTCCATGTCGCCGGCGGCGTCAACATCGTCTGCGACCAGACCCTGCTGCCGGACACCCCGGGATTCGCCCGCCAGAGCTATGCCCTGCTCAACGCGGCGGTGGGCTATTCCTGGCAAATGGGAGGCCATCGGCTGAGCGTGGACCTGATGGGCAAGAACCTGGCCGACGAGGAATATCGGCCGTCGCAGAGCACTCGCAGCCGCCCGCGGGAATTCTTCCTGAACTTCAGCGCGTCGTTCTAAACCGCTGCGATGCGTGCCGCCGACTCCAAACGTGGTGCGGATGGCGACGACGGCACCGAGCGACCACCGTGCTGCCCCAGCATCCGCGCAGCCAATGCCCGGTACAGCGGGGCTCTCGGCATTCGCCACTGCCTCGGGCTCTGGCTGTGCCTGCTTACCATCGCCCTGGCACCGGCGGCAGCCGACACCGACGCAACGGCGAGTCCCGCCAGAGTCGAGGCCGCCTTCCTCCGCAACTTCGCCCGCTACGTGAGCTGGCCAGCCGCGGCCTTCCCGGACACGGCATCACCCTGGTGCATCGGCATCCTCGGACCGGACCCATTTGGTGATGTCCTGGACAGCAGCCTGCAGGGACGCAGCGAGCAGGGGCGGCGCTTCGAGGTCTACCGTGCGGAGCATCTGGGCAATCTGCCACCTTGCCAGATCGTGTTCCTCGCGTACCGCGACGCCGCCCGGCGCCGCGCCGTTCTGGCGGAACTGAAGAAAAAGCCGGTCCTCAGTGTCAGCGATGCCCCGGATTTTCTCGAACTAGGCGGGGTAATCCGCCTGGACGTCGGCGGGACGGTGCGGATGGCCATCAATTTGGACCAGGCCAAGGCGGCGACACTGACGATCCGCGCCCAGATGCTGGAAGTCGCCCACGAAGTGCTGCACAACGGCAGCATCCGCCGGATGAGGTAGACGATGCTGCAGCGCCTGAACATCCAACGACGACTGGCATTGGTGCCGTGGGGCAGCGCCCTGGCGGTGTTCCTGCTGGCGGGTGCCGGCCTGGTGCTATTCCAGAACCTCACCCTGGAGCACCGGGTGCGCCAGATCATGGAGCCCTATGCGCAACTGGTGGCGGTCGGCAGCGACGCCGCCATCGCCTTCGAGGATCCGGCACGCGCCGGCGAAGTTCTCGAAAGCCTGCGTGCCAACCCGGAAATCCTCGGGGCCACCCTTTATCTCGCCGGCGGCAGCGAGCTGGCGAGCTTCCGCCGGAAGCCGGAAGCCGGCCCGCAACCGCCACCGGAAGGAGAAGAAGGCATCGTACTGAGCGATGGCAAGGCGGACTACTGGCAGCGTCTTCCCAGCGGTGCGCGGCTGTATCTGAGCATGGGTCTGCAGCGACTCACCGAGCAGACCCGCGAAGCCCTGTGGGTATTCGGTGCCGCGGTACTGGTGCTGCTGACAGTGACCGTGGCCCAGTTCGCCCTGCTGCGGCGCACCCTGGTGCGACCCATCACCCTGCTGACGGAAGCGACCGAACGGGTCCAGGCCGGCGCCGGCTATCGCCAGACGGTTCCCGCATCCGGCACCGACGAACTGGCGCGTCTGGGTCAGAGCTTCAACGCCATGATGGAAGTGATCCAGCAGCGGGACGAGGAGGTGCGCCGCCTCGGCCGCCTGCAGCGGACGATCCTGGACAACGCCGCCCACCTCATCGTCTCCACGGATGCAGAGGGCACGGTCAACAGTTTCAACCCGGCGGCGGAGCGCATGCTCGGTTACGCCGCGGACGAAATCGTCGGCCGCAGGAGCCCGGCGACCT
>Ga0233425_10011844_pt1 | contig 10044 bp, 5 predicted proteins | sample Watercolumn_Towu_2_FD_181712 | JGI IMG/M metagenome (GOLD analysis project Ga0233425, IMG submission 181712) | Freshwater microbial communities from Lake Towuti, South Sulawesi, Indonesia - Watercolumn_Towuti2014_140_MG | ecosystem: Environmental > Aquatic > Freshwater > Lake | place: Indonesia... | reverse complement strand
CGGCTGTGGTCTGTTTCTCTTGCAGTCATGCTGGGAGCGCTGCCGGCGGTGGTCCCTGCGTTCGATTTTTCCGGTGTGCAGGTGCACGGGTTCGCCACCCAAGGGCTTTTTCATACCTCGCAGAATCGTGTGTTCGGGGATAGCCAAGGGGGCGTGAGTCCGGATTTCACCGAGTTGGGGCTCAATGGTTCCTGGTCGCCGTTGCCGAAACTTCGCCTCTCCCTGCAGGTGCTGTCGCGCCGTGCCGGCGCCGGTCAGGAAGGAGTTCCACAGGTGGATTTCGGCTTGCTCGACTATAGCCCCATCGATACCGAGGACTACCGCTTCGGCTTCCGTCTGGGCCGGGTCCGGCTGCCGTACGGCCTCTACAACGACACCCGGGATGTCGCCTTCACCCGCCCCAGCGTGCTGTTGCCGCAGTCGATCTATCCGGAGAGAACGCGGGACTACACCCTGTCAGCCGACGGAGGGGCATTGTACGGCGAGCTGCGCGGCGGCTTCGGCAGCCTGTTGGCGGAATTTGTGACGGCGATCCCGCGGAGCGACGACCGCACCACCGAACTCGCCATTCTGGGCCGCAGCTTTCACGGTCGTCTCGATGCCGATCCGGTCCTCATGGGACGCTTGTCCTACGAGTCCCCTGAAGGCCACCTCCGGCTGGCGCTGACGGCGGTGGACGCGTCGACGCGCTATTGCCCCCTTCCGGGCGAATCCCCGGCCCTGCGTCGCGCTACCGACGTCTTCACCCCATGGGTGTTCTCGGCACAATATCAGACCGAAAATTGGACCTTCACTAGCGAGTACTCGATTCGGCCGGTGCGCAAGAACGGCTTCGGGCCTCTTTTTGACTTCGACCTCATGGGAGAAGGCTATTATTTCCAGGCTGCTTACCGTTTCGCGCCGAAGTGGGAAGCCATGTTTCGGTATGACGCCCTGTATTACAACCGGGACGATGCCTATGGCGACCGGCTGGAAGCGGCGACCGGCGGTGTGGTGCCGGCCCATTCGCAGTTCGCTCAGGACTGGACGGTCGGCTTGCGCTACGACATCACCCCCTCGATCATGACGCGGGCCGAATATCACGCCATCACTGGCACGGCGTGGCTCCCGCAGCTGGACAACCTCGACGCAGCGGCGACTCACAAGCGCTGGGACATGTTCGCCGTCATCGTTTCCTTTCGGTTTTGATTTCGGGGAGGGCCGGCGGCCGGTTCCGGCCGAACATCACGTAGCCGACGGCGATGCCGATGTCGGCGGGAAGGGTGGCGGCGGTTCCGGCGATGACCGGCCATTCGCTGATCATCAGTCCATAGGCTAGCCAGGAAACCTCGAAATACAGCAGGGTGATGATGAGTGCCGGCGATAGGTCGCGGGCACTGCGAGTGCGAAATAGCCGGAAGCACTGTAGGTAAATGCCGGCCGAGGTCATCAGGGCGGCCACGGCGCTGTTCACGCGAAGCAAATTCGGCCAATCCCATTCCATTTCTGTACTCCGGTGATTAATCTGTGGCGAACCCTGGACTTTGGATGAATTCAGGACGGCACGGAGGAACCCGCGGCGTGGAAGAGGCACTGCGGGTCGTTTTCTTTTCGACTACTTTTCTTTGGCCGCACTTCGGTATCTCGGCCAGGGGGGTCGAAAACCCATAATTGACCAGCTGTCCTCGGCGATGCATAGCCCAACTGGCGTCGGGTCTGCGATGTGGGGCAATCTGGCTCGGTAGAATCAAGTTCAAGGAATGCTAGCGTATTTTCAGATCGATGTGAGCGCTGCCTCGGCCCGGCCTACCCCCGCGGGTGCCCGGAATTGGCGCCGACTCCGGGTGCCCGCGAGGCACGGGCGACGATGACGGAAGGTATGGACCATCCGCCGCGGCCACACCGTTTCTTCAGCCTCAAATGGAAGGTGTCGCTGTCGATCGGTCTGCTATTTCTGTTCGTCACCGGCTGCTTCGTCACCTTCAATTACTTCGAGATGCGGCGCCAGTTCGAGGAACGGCGGGGCAGCCTGCAGCGCCAGTATGCCCTCCAGGCTCAGGGCCTGTTGGATCTTTCCGCACGACGGCTCAAGCAACTGGGCACCATGGTCGCCTCGCTGTCGGGCATTCAGACGGCGATTCCGTCGGAGGGGCAGGCCGACCTGAGCGGAACCGCCCTCGATTCCCTGTCCAGCATCCTGCAGCTCAACATGGGCGTGGAGACCATCGAACTGGTCAATACCGGCGGAACTGCTGTATGGGAACAGCCCGCCTCGGCCCAGCTCCACAGCCGCCGCTTCAAGCAAGCGGTTCAGTCCGTGGTGGCGACGGAGCGTCCTTCGATCCTGATCGATTGCGAAGCAACGTGTCTGCAGTACGCCATCACGCCGGTGATGGGGAGCGAATTGAATAGTGCCGGTGCGTTGATCCTCGGTATTTCCCTGGCCGACGTGGTGCTCGATTTTCAGCGGGTTTCCGGAACGGACCTGGGACTGATCGTGGAAACCAGAGCGGATTCCGGCCAGCATCCCGACGCCTCCCGCTGGCTGCAGCCCTGGCATGCGAACCTGGTGGCACTCACCAATTCCGAGCAACACATCGACATGCTGTGGCAGCTCACGGGGGCAGTCGCCAAGCTCGACGACCTGCGCCAGCCGACGTCCGTACAATTCGGCGGCCGTCATCTGGAGCTGCAGCTGTTTCCCCTCACCGGCTTCGGCAGCGAAAGTGGAAATCTGCTGGTCATCGCCGACCTGACCGAGGCCATGGAGCAGATCCGATCGGCGGTCCGGCGCGGCGTGCTGTTGGGCAGCGGCGGCCTGGGGGCTTCGCTCATCCTGCTGGTGACCATACTCTGGCGCCCCTTGTCGCGGGTTCGCCGGGCCACCGAATTTCTACCCCGATTAGCCGAGGGCGAATTCAAGGCGGTACGGGAAGGCATCGTCGAAACCCTGCCGCGCGGCTGGTTTGCCGACGAAGTGAACGTGCTCAATGCGACGGCCGTGGCCTTGTCCCATCAGCTGGAGCGCCTCAATGACGAAGTCGCCGAACGGATGCGTGAGATCACGACGGAACGCAATCTCGTCACCCAGGTCCTCGATTCGGCACAAGTCATCATCCTGACCCAGGATTGCGAGATGCGGGTCCTCCGCATCAACCGGCACGGCAGCAAGCTGCTGGGGGTCGAGGGCCAATCCCTGCAGTTCCCGAGTCTATTGGAGCCCCCCGATGCGCGCGCCCGCATCGTCGACTGGCTGACGGAACTGATCGCCGACCGGCGCGACCATTTCGAAGCCGAGTGCGACGTGCGGTGCAGCGACGGCAGCGTGATCGACGTGGTCTGGCATCATTCCCGGCTGCATGCCAGCGACGGAAGTACCCCGGTAATCCTCTCGGTAGGCATGGACATCACGGCCCGCAAGGCGGCCGAGGTGCGCCTGGCCTGGCTCGCCGATCACGATCCCTTGACCGGCTTGTACAACCGGCGGCGGTTCGAGGAAGAATTGGAGCATGCGATCCAGCTCACCAGCCGTTACGGGCATTCCGGTGCCCTGATCTTCCTCGATCTGGATCAGTTCAAATACGTCAACGACACCAGCGGACACCGCGCCGGCGACGATCTGCTGAAATCCCTGAGCATTTCCCTGCCTGCCCTGTTGCGGGCCGAAGATGTGGTGGGGCGGCTGGGCGGCGACGAGTTTGCCATCATCCTGAACCAGATCGATCGCGAGGCGGTGGTGGACGTCGCCAAGAAGATCCAGGCCCACATTGCCGCCATGGAGCTGTCGGTGGGCGAGCGCCGCCACCGGGTGTCCGCCAGCCTGGGGATCGCAATGTTCCCGGAACACGGGAGGGACGTGCAGGAATTGCTGGCGCGGGCCGACCTGGCCATGTATCAGGTCAAGGACAGTGGTCGTGGCGGCTGGTACGTGCTGTCTAACGACGATCAAAGCCAGCAGCTGATGAACGAGCGCGTGCTGTGGAAACAGCGGCTCGAGCGGGCCATCGCCGAGGATCGCTTCCGGCTGTACGTACAGCCGATCGTGGCTCTGGACACAATGGCGGTCACCCACTACGAAGTGCTGCTCCGGATGCTTGGCGAGGATGGCACGATTCTGGGCCCGGCCCAATTCATCAGTGTCGCCGAGCGCTCCGGGCTGATCCACGACATCGACCGGATGGTGCTGGTGAAGACCATCAAGTTCCTGGCACAGGCGCACGCCGCCGGTATCGCCGTCACCTTCAGCATCAACCTGTCGGCCCATGCATTCAACGATACGACATTGGTCGATCATCTGCAGTATCACCTGGAGCGGGCCGGTGTCGACCCGCAGGCCATCGTCCTGGAAATGACGGAGACTGCCGCGCTGTCCGACCTGGCTTCCGCGCGTCGCCTGATGGAGCGCATCAACGAGTTGGGTTGCCGGTTCGCCCTCGACGATTTCGGGACCGGCTTTTCCTCCTTCTTCTATCTCAAGCATTTGCCCTTCGATTTCATCAAGATCGACGGGTCGTTCATCAGCAACCTGGCGGAACGGCCCGACGACCAGATCCTGGTGAAGGCGATGGCGGAGATCGCCAAGGCCTACCGCAAGAAATGCGTCGCCGAACATGTCGACGCGGGGGCAACGGTGACGCTGCTCAAGGAGTTTCGGGTCGATTTCGTGCAGGGATTCTTCTTCGGCAAGCCGGCACCCATCGAAGGCATTCTCGGCAGCCCAGAAAGAACAAACGGCGGCAATACCCCGCTGCTACCGGCGGTGGGGTCTGGCTAGGGAAGCGCTGATGGATTCAGCCCTTCCCTATTGAATGTATCCCCGCACGAAGACCGTAGGGGCCGGGTCATTGCCAGCCGCACCGGACCATTGCGAGGGCAGATCGGACAGTCCGCCGGCGGAATTGGCGGTGGTTTCGCCCGGGGATTCGTTCCCGAGCAGGATCAGATCGGTATCGTGGCCGCGGTCGGGGTTGAGAATGGCGATCCAGTAGGGGGTTCCGGCGGCGACTGCGGCGGCGGCGACGGGTAGCCGGTACCAGCGGCCGCTCTTGGCTTTGCGGGCGACTCCCTTGGTGAGCAGGTTTCCCGGCTGGCCGCCGTTATCGGCATAGATACCCGCTATGAACTGCCGGGTCTCGGTCTTCCGGTCCAGTTGAACCGCCAATTCGGTCACCAGTCCGGTTGCGGTTGCCACGGACCCGAAGGCGCGGGCCTCACCGGCGCGTATGGCAACCGTCGAATTGCCGGCGCCGTCGCTGCCGGCAAGGGACAGCGGTGGATTGGAACGCCCGATCGAAGTGGCCCGGTCGTTTTTGATCTCGGCGGCGCTCAGCGCATGGTTATAGATGCGCACCTCGTCGATCAGGCCCCTGAAATAGCTTCCGGCCAGGCTGTTGCCGCCGATCTCCAGGTCGCCGGCCGTCGTGGCCAGGCCGCCGGGTTGGGCCTGGGCCGATTTTTCCCGGCCGTTGACATAGAACCGCAGGGTTTCGCCGTCGTAGGTAGCCGCCAGGTGGGTCCAGCTATTCTTCGGCAAGCGCGAGCGGCCTTGCGTCTGCACTTCGCCCTCGCCGATGCGGACGCCGGAAACCGGTTTGCTGGCGTTGCGGGAAGTCGCTGCCAGGTAGTAGCCGGCCGCTGTTTGATCGCCTTTGTAGATGACTTCCCGCACCGACTCGTCCACTGTCGAGGGCTTGATCCACGCCTCCAGGGTCATCCCGGTCTTGAGCTGTAGCGCGTAGGCGTCTTTCACCGTCAGCTTGGTGTCGCTTCCATTGAACATCAGGCCGGCGCCATATTTCCCCCTGGTCGTCCAGGAAGCGTTGCTGATGGCGGCGGCGTTGCCGTTGCCGGATGCATCTGCCGCGAGGATGCCGCCGCTCTCGTCGAAGGCGAAGGCGGCCACCAGGCCGGCGTCGAGATCGACGGCGATGGTACCGGTCGCGGTTGCGCTCATTCCGCCGGTGCTGTCGGTGGTTCTCAGCGTCACCGGGAAGATGCCGGAGGCGGTGAAGGTATGGGTCGGGTTTTGCTGTTCGCTCTGGGTGTTGTCTCCAAAGTCCCAGGCCCACCGATCCGGTGATCCCGTCGAAGTATCCGTGAAGCGCACCTGCAGCGGCGCCACGCCGGACGTGACGCTGGCGCTGAAGCTGGCCTTGGGGGACACGCTGATGAGGATGCTGGCGGTGGCGGCTGCGGCCGCAATTCCGTTGGCTTTCAACTTGGCGCGGTAGACCCCCGCCTGGGTATAGGTCTTCGTGACTGCCGCCGCGGTCGTGGCGGTCCGCACCTCGCCGTCGCCGAAGTCCCAGTCCAGACTGGCGGCATTGCCGCCAATGGTCGGTGTGAAGGTCACGGTGAAGGGTGCGGTACCGCTATTGGCCGGCTGCGCGCCGAGACTGGCGGTCAGCGGCGCTTCCGCGGCGGTGACGGTGATGAGGTGGGTGGCGACGTTGTCGCTGCTGACCCCGCCACCCTTGACCTTTAGGCTGACCGTATAGGTTCCCGCAGCGGTGTAAGTGTGACTCGGATTTTCCTGGTCGCTGGCCTGGCCGTCGCCGAAATCCCAGGTCCATTCGTCCGGTGCGCCGGTCGACGAGTCGGTGAATGGAATCGTCGCCGGTACGGTTCCTGAGTCTGCGCTGAATTCGAATTGTGCGGTGGGGGTGACCCGGATCGTGACGGAGCGCACCACCTGGCCCGACGGGCCGTGCACCGTGAGCCTGGCGGTAAAGGTACCGGCGGCGTTGTAGCGATGGGTGGCGTTCGGCAGCGGAACGCTGCTGCCGCTGGTTCCGGTGGTGTCACCGAAGTCCCACTCCCAGGCGGTGACGGTGCCGGTCACCGCCGGCGTCAGGCTCACATCCAGCGGCGCCGCGCCCGAACTCACCGAGGCGGTGATGGTTGCGGTGAGCGCCGGTAATCCTTGGGAAACCTCGTTGGAAAAGGCGCTTTCGGTGCTCCTGGCGGTATTGTAGGCGGTCACCGCGAAGTAGTAGGTAACGCCGTCGGCCAGTCCGTCGAGGGTGTAGGCGGTGCTGGTTCCGGCATCGACATTGGCCGAATACTGGCGGCTTGCCGTGCCGTAATAGAGTTTGTAGCCACCCACATTGGCACTCGGGCTTGCGCCCCATTTCAGGCTGACCGCCGCGGCGCCGGCCCCTGCCGGGAGCAGCAGAAGGAGGCAGGATTGCAGGAAGATCGATCCGGCAATACGGGCCGTCCAGGACGGCAACCAGAAAAATCCAGGAAACATCACTCGACTCCTCGTCATAACACCTAGGGCCCGGCTTCCAGCTTGTCGGAGCCTGTCACACTATCATTCGCGGCGCCGCTCGCGGGACCCGCGCCTTCCAGAATCGTCAAGAAACCGCCGAGGCATTAGGATTCCATGGTTCGTGCAATGCCGCGATGCAGGAATCCGTTCCCGCCGTACCGGATCGGGTCGGGGTGTGGGGACGATCCGGCCCTTTGCCTGCGAGCCTCGGTTCCACTGCCCAATCTGACTTCTAGTTGTTATTAGCAATACATGTGCCATCAGCGCAGGGATGGTCTCCGGATCGCAGCGGCCGTGTCCCCCCTCTGTTCTCATCCATAAGGATTCCGAACGGGAAACACGGCTTGACGGTGCGTCCCGCTCCGGCATCATCCCATTCTTGGGTCGCGGTGTCCTCCATTATGTCGTCTTGGGACGACAGTGCGCCAGTCGGTTGGGCTGGAAATTCGGCCGTTGCGTAGGGGCCGCCTGACAGGGCGCTCCTGTTCCCGTGGGCAGACAGGCTGCTTGCCAAGCGCAAGACTCTCACGTCAAACCCCGATGCGAGGGGTTGTCGGCTGGAGGGCCGGATCCATGGCGATGCTCAAGCTGCAGTTTCTTCATTATGCCGGTCGGGCCGAAAGCGCCGCGCCGCCGCTTCCGGGAGGAATGCCGGCTGATCGCGTCGGCACGGTAATCGGTATACTCTGCGAACGGCGTCGCCATCCCGATCCATCGATCCGTCACGGACTACCATGCCAGCTCCCGTCAGTCTCTATGAAACCCAGCTTCGAAGTCTGCCCCTGAAGGCCCGCGGCAAGGTGCGGGATATTTATGAGGTCGACGAAAATTTTATGATCATCGTCACCACGGATCGGCTGTCGGCCTTCGATGTGGTGCTGCCCGACCCGGTACCGGGCAAGGGCCGGGTCCTGACCGCCGTGTCCAGCTTCTGGTTTCGCTGGATGCAGGGGCTCATTCCCCACCACCTAGCGGACGTGCCCCTCAGCGATTTCATCCGCGACCCGGTGGAATGCGCGCTGCTGGAGGGTCGTGCGGTGGTGGTGCGGAAGCTGAAACCACTGCCGGTGGAAGCGGTGGTCCGTGGCTATCTGATCGGCTCCGGCTGGAAGGACTACCAGAAGACGGGGGCGGTATGCGGCATCGACCTGGTGCCCGGTCTGCAGTTGGCGGAACGGTTGCCGCTGCCGATCTTCACGCCTTCCACCAAGGCCGACTTGGGTAGCCACGACGAGAACATCGATTTCGCCAAGACCATCGATCTGCTGGGCGTGGAACTGGCCGAACAGGTGCGCGACGTTTCTCTCAGGCTTTACACCGAAGCCGCCGCCTACGCGTTGGAGCGGGGCATCCTCATCGCCGACACCAAGTTCGAGTTCGGCCTAGACCAGCGAGGCGACCTCTATCTGATCGATGAGGCGCTGACGCCGGATTCTTCCCGCTTCTGGCCGGTGGACCAGTACCGGGTGGGCATCAGCCCCCCCAGTTTCGACAAGCAGTTCGTCCGCGACTACCTGGAAACCCTGGATTGGAACAAGACGGCCCCGGGCCCCCGCCTGCCCGAGACCATCCTGCTCAAGACCGCTGAGAAGTACCGGGAGGCTGAGTTTCGGCTCACCGGTACCCATAGTTGAGGAGCACAGTGGTAAGGGCATCCGCAATCTACCTATCGCGGTTTCGTTCGGGGTAGCCTCCCGCATTCGCAGTGTGTCCCCTTGCGGCGGAAAGTGCCGAATCCTTCCGCGGTTCCTGGTCGTCTACACTTAGCCGGCCGTGGCACTCGTGCCATGGCCGGTTTTCCTCACCGCGGCCCTCTCCCAGAGGGAGAGAGAGACCAGGTGTTCGCTTCACGACTTTTCGGGTCTGTTAACAGCCGGACAATCAACGCCGGACTCCGCCGTGAGGACCGCAGGCCACGAGATATCGAGGGATTCCCATGAGTTCGAACGCGCAATTGCCCCAAATCAGCCTCCATGGTCTTCAGCGTGCCGCGGGCATTCTGCAGAGTGTGTGGCGGTATTATTTCAGGCTTTACGATCTCACCGCGGAAGACTTTTTCCGATGTTTTCCCCTGCTCACTTACTTCGCCGCGTTTTCCTATCAAACAGACGAAATCGTAGAGGCGGCACAGGTGCATGCAGATGGCGACGACGAATCCAAGGACTGCGCGAAAGCCAAGGCGTTCATCGAGGGAATATTCGACGAATATGGAATTCTCACGCCGAGGATCAGGCAGGAGCTGAACCACGCCATCGAATATGCCACGCTTGAAACCCGGATCGTTAGAGCGGAGACCATTTCCTATTCGGACTTGAAGCGCGTTCTGGAATTGCGTAGTTTCGACTTTCGGATCTTGCACAACACATTCCTGTTGCTGCTGAACAGGCCGATTTCAGAAGAGTTGTTCGGCTTGATTCATCCGATAGAGGTAATCGTCGAGTTGGAGTCCGATCTGAGGCATTATCAACAGGATGTAAAGGACGGAAAATTCAATTGCTACCGAATGTTGATCAAGCTTTTTGGAGACAAGGCTCCGGAGTATTTTCAGATGGAGCTGAAGAGCTATTGGGATCTGTTTGAAGAGCGGCTGTCGGTGGTGTCGACGTCGGAGCTTAGGAACCGGGTACTGGCTGCCGTGGCGGCCTTCAAGCAGGACTTTCCGATCACCGCGATTCCGGATCCCATCATCGAGTAGAAACTATGCAGCACCTAGCCCGTCAAGCCGGACCTGGGTTACAAGAGAAAGCTGAACCAACCTCTTGAAAACGCGGGAGACGACGATGACGAACGAG
>Ga0233425_10011843_pt1 | contig 10046 bp, 5 predicted proteins | sample Watercolumn_Towu_2_FD_181712 | JGI IMG/M metagenome (GOLD analysis project Ga0233425, IMG submission 181712) | Freshwater microbial communities from Lake Towuti, South Sulawesi, Indonesia - Watercolumn_Towuti2014_140_MG | ecosystem: Environmental > Aquatic > Freshwater > Lake | place: Indonesia... | reverse complement strand
TGCTCGATAACAACAACCGTGTTGCCTTTTTTTACAAGCTCGTGAAGAACTTTTAGAAGTTGATCGACATCGGCAAAGTGAAGACCGGTAGTGGGCTCATCCAGTAAATAAAGAGTTTTGCCGGTGGAGCGCTTAGCAAGCTCGGTAGCCAGTTTGACGCGTTGGGCCTCGCCACCGGAAAGAGTTGGGGCGCTTTGTCCGAGTTTAAGATAACCAAGGCCGACGCGAGTGAGAGTCTCGAGTTTGTCGGAAACCATAGGGATGTCTTTAAAAAAATCAGCGGCTTCTTCGATAGTCATTTCGAGAACTTGGAAAACGTTTTTGTCTTTGAATTCGATTTCAAGAGTCTCACGATCAAAACGTTTGCCTTTGCAGACATCGCAAGTGACGAAAACCGTTGGAAGAAAGTGCATCTCGATGGCAATGGTTCCATGACCCTCGCAGTGCTCGCAACGACCGCCGGGGACATTGAAACTGAAGCGGCCGGACTTGTATCCACGAAGGCGAGCCTCGGAGGTGGCCGCGAAAAGTTCGCGAATCGGACCCCAGGCGCCGGTGTAGGTGGCCGGATTAGAACGCGAGGTGCGGCCAATCGATGACTGGTCGACGAGTACGGCTTTATCGATGTATTCGGTTCCGAGGACGGCTTTACACTTTCCCGGAGTTGCTAAAGATCTGTAAAGGCGGCGAGCCAATTCTTTATACATGATGTCATAAGCCAAAGTGGATTTTCCGGAACCAGAGACGCCAGTGACACAAACAAATCGCCGGAGCGGAATTTCCACATCGATATTTTTCAAATTATTTTCAGACGCCCCTTTAATTTTGATAACATCGCGACCAACGGTTCGACGCTCGCTGGGCACGGCGATTTTTTTGTCACCGCGAAGATAAGCCGCGGTCAAAGAATTTTTGTTAGTAAAAATTTCCGGCGTTGTACCAATAGCCACAACCTCACCGCCGTGAGCGCCGGCGCCCGGACCGATCTCGACCATGAAGTCCGAAGCGCGAATTGTATCCTCATCGTGCTCGACGACAAGAACAGTGTTTCCAAGATCACGGAGATTGGTGAGAGTCTCGATCAAACGTTCGTTGTCGCGCTGATGAAGGCCGATGGTCGGCTCGTCAAGAACATAAAGCGCGCCGACAAGTCGCGAGCCAACTTGGCTCGCGAGACGAATACGCTGGGCCTCGCCGCCAGAGAGCGTCCCAGCCTTGCGATCAAGCGACAAATAATGAAGCCCGACATTGAGCATAAACTGCAAACGATTCAAAACCTCGCGTAAAGCCGGCCCGGCGATTTCTTGATCACGAGCCGAAAACTCGAGACCTAAAAAATAATCACGCGCCTCTTCGATAGACATCCGTGTAATATCAACGATCGATTTTTTTCCCGGCAGCCAAACATGAAGAGCCTCGTCGCGCAAACGAGCACCATTACAATTCGGACAAACCTCATCGTTAAACAACTCGGTTGTGCCAATGCCGTGACAGGCTTGGCAGGCGCCGTGCGGTGAGTTGAATGAAAAAAGGCGCGGTTCAACCTCGGGAAACGAAAAACCATCGTCCGGACAGCTGAATTTAGAAGACAACATCTGCTCGGTTTTGTCCGGATAAACAATCGTCACAACATCATTGCCACGAGCAACCGCCGTCTCTAGCGCTTCGGACAAACGAGCTCGAATGTTTTTATCTCCGGACAAGATCGAAACAACAGGGATCGCGTCAACAACAACTTCGATAGTGTGTTGCTGATAGCGAGAAAGTTTTATCTGCTGACTCAAGTCAAACTCCTTTCCATCAATTCGCACTCTTGCAAAACCAGAGTTGTACAGATCGTACAAAAGTTGGTAGTACTCGCCTTTGCGCCCGAGAACAACAGGAGCAAGGATTTTGATTGAACCGATTTTTTTGTGTTGGGTTGAAGGAGACAGGGCGGTGCCATTGTCTCTACGAACGGTGGATGTTACCCAATTGACCATTTCCTCGTTGGTCAACTTCTGAATTTCCTTTCCACACTTTGGACAATGCGGCCGGCCCACACGAGCGAAGAGGACGCGCAGGTAATCATAAATTTCCGTGATTGTGGCCACTGTCGAACGCGGGTTTGAGGAGTGAGCTTTTTGATCAATAGAGATAGCTGGCGAAAGCCCTTCGATTTCATCGACGTCAGGTTTTTCCATTTGTCCGAGAAACTGGCGGGCGTAGGCCGAAAGCGATTCGACATAGCGGCGCTGGCCTTCGGCGAAAATCGTATCAAACGCCAAAGACGACTTGCCCGAACCAGAAACACCGGTAATGCAAATCATTTTATTTCGCGGTAGCTCGAGGTTGATGTTTTTAAGATTGTGCTCGCGAGCGCCTTTTATTTTGATCTCATCTGACATATTTTATTTTTTTCATCTCTTTCTTTAACTCCACAATCTGATCTCGCAAAACTGCCGCGGTTTCGAAATCCAGATTAAAGGCGGCATCACGCATTTCTTTTTCTTTTTCTATGATGACTTCGGCAATTTCGTGCGGCTCGGCAGTGAGTTCGAGTTTGAGAATGTCTTTAGTCTCCCTCTCTTCCTCACCGAGCATGGCGCGGATGTCGCTGATTTTTTTCTCAATGGTTTTTGGAGTAATGTGGTGTTTTTTGTTATGAGCGAGTTGAATGTCGCGACGACGGTTGGTCTCTTTTAGCGCGCGTTTGAGCGAGCCCGTGACTTCATCGGCGTAAAGAATAACTTTTCCATTAACATTGCGGGCAGCGCGGCCAATGGTTTGAATAAGCGAGGTTTCCGAACGCAAAAAACCTTCTTTATCGGCATCGAGAATAGCGACGAGAGTAACTTCCGGAAGATCCAAGCCTTCGCGCAGCAAGTTAACTCCGACCAAAACATCGTACTTGCCTTTTCGGAGATCGGTGAGGGTGGTAATACGATCAAGGGTCTCAACATCGGAGTGGAGATATTGCGTTTTGATTCCCTTCTCTATGAGAAAGTCGGTAAGGTCTTCGGCCATTTTTTTAGTAAGAGTGGTGACGAGAGTGCGTTCTTTTTTCTTGGCGCGGATTTCGATTTCTTTTATTAAGTCGTCGATTTGGCCGACAACTGGACGAATTTCAACTTCAGGATCGACTAGGCCGGTCGGGCGAATAATTTGTTCGACAACTTTTGTTGAATGCGCCTGTTCGTATTTTCCCGGCGTGGCGCTGGTAAAAATTACTTGGCCGAGTTTTTTCTCAAACTCGTAGAACTTGAGTGGGCGATTGTCTTTGGCTGACGGTAGACGAAAGCCGTGCTCGATTAAAATTTCTTTGCGAACACGATCGCCTTCGAACATGCCGCCGATTTGCGGGATAGTAACATGAGATTCGTCAATCATTACTAGAAAATCTCTTGGCCCGCCTGCGCTCGTGGCGAGCTTTGGCGTGGCGAAGAAAAAGTCAAGAAGAGTTGAGGGTGGCTCACCCGGAGCTCGATCTTCAAAATGGCACGAATAATTTTCAATGCCGTTGCAATAGCCGATTTCTTGGATCATCTCAAGATCGTAACGAGTGCGGCGGGAAAGACGCTCAGCCTCAAGAACCAAACCTTGAGATTCAAGTTCTTTGAGACGCGCGTTGAGCTCGTGACGAATGGCGACCAAAGCTCTTTCTTGCCCTTCGGGTGAGACTACATAATGCTTGGCCGGAAAGATCCAAGCTTCGTCTAACTTTTCTAAAAGCTTGCGAGTGATGTGATGCAAAAGTTCAATACGCGAAATAATTTCTTCTTCAAAAATGACGCGGAAAATTTTCTCTTCATTAGTTGGCATGATTTCCAAAACATCACCGCGGGCTCGGAACGAGCCACGGGTGAGGTCAGTGTTGGTGCGCTCGAATTGCAGGTCAACAAGACGACGCAAAAGTTTTTCACGAGTCATTTCGGAATCATCAACAGAAATTTTCAAAACCGACTTCTGATACTCCTTCGGTGAGCCCAGTCCGTAGATGCAGGAGACCGAAGCGACAACAATAACATCCTGACGAGTCAAAAGCGATTGCGTGGCGGCGTGACGCAGACGATCGATCTCCGCGTTAATCATGGCTTCTTTTTCGATGTAAGTATCGGTGCGCGGCAAGTAGGCCTCGGGTTGGTAGTAGTCGTAATAGCTGACAAAATATTCGACGGCGTTGTCCGGAAAAAACTCACGAAACTCATTGCAAAGTTGAGCGGCGAGAGTTTTGTTTGGCGCGATGACTAAAGTCGGCTTCTGAATTTTTTGGATAACATTGGCCATGGTAAAAGTTTTACCAGAACCAGTGACACCGAGCAGAGTTTGAAACTTTTCTCCAGAACGAAGACCAGCGACCAATTCATCGATCGCTTTGGGTTGATCGCCCGATGGTTTGTAAGAGGATTTAATTTGGAATTTCTTGAACATAACAAACGGCCTAGAGAGTTTGTTTCTCTAGGGAGTACTTGGAGAGATTATAAACTGATGGTAGCAGGAAAAAAGAGAAAAGACAAGGAAAAATGGAGGTTTTTGAGCTCTCGACCTCATAAATCTGCCGATCGGCATAATTATGAGGTAGGAGGTTGACATTTTACAAAAAACCGAGCAATCTACAAACGTTCGCGAAACCCCTTCGCGACAACACCAACAGGAGGCCATCGTGCCTGCGTCAGAACCCAACCTCTTCACCCAAGCTCTCTGCGAACTCATAGCCGACACCAACGGGGTCTACCATCTGGAGATCCTGGCCCTCTTCATCAAGAGGATCCCCATCAGCCAAGATCACGACATCATCGCCGAGGCCTGGAAAGCTCGGCTGGCCTTGGGCCCCTCGCTCGATGACAAGGACTTCGGTGTCCTGCCGGCGCTCGAAAAAAAGAAGGCGGAGACGACCGTCTAGAAAAAGAACCCCTTCGGTTCAAACTCAAAACCCGCCACTCGTCTCGGAATGGGCGGGTTTCTTTTTTTTACAAGAATTACTTTTGACAATACTCTTCAGCTTGCGTTTTTACCTCATCGTAAAAACTAAAACTCGACAAATCTACACGATACGGAACAGAGTCGTACTCGGTCTTCCAAATCTCGGCTACGGTCTCAAAATCAGCATAAACGATATCGCCGCGTTCACGATAAGGCTCCATTTCTTCTAAAAAAGCTTTTAGACCGTCAAGAGTAATTGTGTCTTCTCCGGATGTTGATTCGGACACAACAGAAGTATCACGAACATGAACCGAGGCAGTATAGATAAATTTTTCGCCGTCTTTGGTGCCGGTGGGTAATTCTTTATCGGCAATTTTTTTGACTAATTCTTTTATGTAGTCGCCATTTTCAGAAGAAATTTTCGAACCACCGGCATGGGTTTCGCCAATCAACACAACATTGTGCGGATAGCCTTCACCAACATAGACAATGTCGCTCTCTGGAAAATCGGAATAAAAATCATCTTCGTCGCCGGGTCGCCACACTCCACTAGACCACTCGTCAAAAAAATGCCTGCCCATACCCGGGTCTGATAAAATCTCGGGTTTCCATTTAGCTTCCGGGAAATCTTCGCCATAAACATAGCCGTCTGGGCTCAGGTCGATCTCGTCGTGCCAACTGATAAAATCCAAAAAACCCAAAAGCTCATCACCACAATCTTCCATTCTGGTTCCACCGATTACTGACGAAGCTGTTGCTCCGAGCTGATTGATAAGATAAGCAATATCGGCGTAATTATTTTTATGAGCATGGGGATCAAGACTCGCACCGCGTTCAGACATGTATAACAAAATATTTTTTCCGCCGGTTTCTGATAAAAATTTTTCATCGTTTTCGTACTCAATCATAGCTTCAACCACCGGCTGATCGGTTTGCCAATTCCATTCAATATTATAATCAGATAAAAGATTGGCGCGATCAAGCAGGCCCTCGCGGTAACTGGCGTATTTTATTTTTGAACCAACCACACTCAACCAAGAATCTTCGTTATGCGAATAAATCGTTACATAAACCGGAGCCGAACCGCTATAAACCAAATCTTCTTTTGGATAATCAAAAGATGCTCCGCCAACAGTCGCTGGGGACTCTGTTTTTTCAACTCTTGGAGGCACCTGCCGCTCGGACCGCTCTTTTTCAGGAACAGCCGCTGCTTTTTCAACATCGCGTTGTTTGAGTATATAATAGCCGCCAATGATGCCGATAATGAGACAAACCAAGGTAATATTCATGACAACAATCAGAATTATTGGATGTTTTTGAGGTGTGTTTTCTGGCATAAAAAATGTGATTACGAATTTTTATGATATACAGATTTTAACACCAACGGCCTTGACTTTCAACTGGAATAATGTTAATTTGCGATGTCCGCGAATTTCCTCGCGGCTCTTCACGGAGGAAGACATGGAATACGACCCCGCCAACGACCGCCCCTACCACGAGACGGTCGTCTGCATCATCAACCAAGCAACCAGCTCCGACGAGGCAGCAGGTATTGTCGACCTTCTCGTCACCACCGCCTGCCCGGCCAACCACGACGCCATCATCAAGTCCTGGCGCGCCCTGCTCAAGCGCCTCAACCTACCAGACTCCCACGGCGTCATCGCGGCCATGGAGGCCAAGAAGGCCCACGCCAACGAACAAGCTGAAAAGAAGCTGGAAGAACAGCGGCTCTCAACAGAGCTCTCGAAACGGATCATGGACTTCTTCTCCACCAACCTCCACGGAGCCCTCACGGTCGGTGGCGGCCTGCGGTTCGTCCACGAGGTCTGCCAGATGACCCGCGACGAGCTCCTTGGCTTCATGAGCGAGGAGGGGGTCGCGGAGGTAGAGGCCACCCTCGCCAACGCTGGGCTCAGGCTCGGCATGGACATCGGTCCAGAGCTCAGGGCCAAGTTGCCGACGCGGTGCGGCCTCTAGAACGAGGCCGTTCTCGCACGCAAGCTCTCACTTAAACAAGGTGGGGGCTTTTTTTAATTCTCAAAATCAAAACTTCGCCAGCATTTCTACCGACGAAATTCGTAACTAATTCGTAAATTTGTAGATTTGACCCCCGAGATTCCTCTAATCACTCACCAATAAACCCACCCGCCTGAATCCGCCACAGTTTCTGATAAATTCCATCCTCTTCCAACAAATCATTATGCGTGCCGCTGGCGACGACTTTTCCTTGATCCATAACAACAATCCTGTCCATCTGCATAATCGTGGAAAGACGATGGGCGATGACGATAACGGTTTTATTTTTCATGAGCTCACGCAAGGCTTCTTGAATCAAACTCTCGGACTCGGAATCGAGGCTTGAAGTGGCCTCGTCAAGGATGAGGATTGGGGCGTTTTTGAGAATCGCTCGAGCAATAGCCACACGTTGGCGCTCGCCGCCAGAGAGTTTGACCCCGCGCTCGCCGACATATGTGTTGTAGCCGTTCGGAAGGTTTTTTATAAATTCATGACAATGAGCTTTTTTGGCAGCCTCGATAACCTCTTCGTCGGTCGCTTCGCGGCGGCCGTAGCGAATATTATCCATGATGGTTCTGTGAAATAAAATGGCCTCCTGCGGAACTAAAGCAATGTTGTTGCGTAAACTATCTTGAGAAACCTTGGCGATGTCGTGGCCATCAATCAAAATCCGCCCGCCTTTCAGATCAAACAGGCGAAGAAGAAGTTTTACCACTGTTGACTTACCCGCCCCCGACGGACCGACAAGGGCGACTTTTTCTTTTGACTTAATGGACAGAACAAATTTATTCAGGACGCGGCGGTGGCTTTGAAAATAAAATTGAACTTTTTTAAAATCAATTTTGCCGTTTTTCACTTTTAACTCAGGGGCGCCAATACGATCACGGACTTCGTGGCGAGTTTTTAAAATTTCGGTCATTTCTTTGGCATCGGCCGTGGCTTCAAAAATCGCCCTAAAGCCGCGTGTTAAATCCCAGGCATGATGAATGACCGCCAAAATATATGATTGAAGAAAGACAAAATCGCCAGCCGTGAAATCGCCCTGTATCCACCATAAAGCACCAAGATACAACAAACCTATTTCCATGGTGATCATGAAAATACCTTGAACAGCGAAAATGGTCTCGCTTTGCCACCAGCCCCAGCGTTGAAGCTTGCGCCACTTTTCTTTAACTTCGCCAAAACGGTAATTTTCAAATTCATTACCGCTAAAAAATTGAACAGTGTTAATGTTGGAAACCGAATCCGCGCAAGCGCCGCCGACTTCGGAATCGGCCGCGGATCTTTCTATATCGGTTTTTAATTTCCAACGCGCGCCGATATAATTCATGACAATCAAAAAAACGATCCACGCGGAAAAAATATAAGCCGCGGTTGGAAAACGCAAAAACAAACCAATGAAAGTTCCGACAACCACAACGATCAGCGGCAAAAAACGATAAGAAGTTTCATCTAAAATTCTTTCAAAGCCGCGACTGAAACGACCAACTTTGCGCACCAAAGAACCAGCGAAATTATCGGTAAAAAAACGATAAGAATGACCGAGTAAATAACGCACCGCGGTTTTTTCTAAATCAGTCATGATTCGCGATTGGATATCAGCGGCAATATACCCTTGGATACGCCAACACAAATAACTTGATACATAGATCGCTGCCAAAACACCGATAATCTTGGCTAAAACCGGCCACAAAGCCACGCTGGGTGCGGATGTGGAAACCGTGTCCACCAAATCTTTCAAAATCCACGGTGCAATTAAATCCACACCCGTAGCCACGGTAATTAAAAAGAAAACAAAAAAAGCCCTCCCTTTGTATTTTTGGGCATGCTGCCAAAAAACTTTTAAAATGTCACGATTTGTCGCGGGCATAAGAATATTATAACACAATTATCTATCCTCATCACGGTTTTCAAAACTAATCATGGTTTCATAACCAATCCTGGCTCCGCGAATCGCGTTTGTGGTCTTACCTTCCGGTAAAGCCTTTGGAAGATATGCGGCCATTTCGCGCAAACTCAAACCATCTTGTTTTAGTAACTCTCTGGCGGCCCTTGTTCCTATCAAACCACCGCCGTTGATAGCTAGCGGAGCCAATGTACCAATAAAAATGACCCGGTCGTTGTCAGAAGCCTTGGACCAAGCATCAACAAAACGCGAATCAGAAAACAAAACCCGAAAGGCCGGTCTAGTATGTTCGAGGATAGAAAAAACCTCATAAAAAACCGCTGAATCAGAATTACCAAGCATGGCCATTGCAAAAGAATCTGGCTCGTATTTATAAGCCTTCTCGCGCGAGGCGTGATCTGACCTTAAGGTTGGAACAACAAATTTTGCGGCTTCTCCCTCTTGTTTTTTGATTCTAGACAATTTTTCTCCGTCTTTGACAAGAATTCCGGAAAAAGTTTCTTGAGTTAACTGCACAGTCCCGCCGCTACAAAAATCATCGTGAACGGCCGGCGCGCTGCCAATATGATACGGTTCAAACAAGAGCGGAAGAAGCGCAACAAAACTTTGAGCACTGATTTCAGAAAATAATTCCGCGTGAATAACCGCAGCCGAGACCTCTGGGGCCATATAATTCAAGACTTCATCACGAAAACCGAACTCGCCGCCATGACGACGCAACACACCGATGGCGGCGTGATGTTTTTGACGCCAGCCGGCAACATCTAATCCATGGTCAAGGCGATCTAAATCAAGTCGCAAAATAGCATCAACATACTCTGTTGATTCATTTTTTGTTCTGTTGTCTCGTTTCCACTGCCAAGCCCCACGCAGGTGAGAAAACGATGGGGCTTTTTCTTTTTGTCCATCAACCCAAACCTCGGCTCCGCTGACAGCCGTACCATCTAAGATACCCAAACGTTCGACATCGCTCGGAGACATTCGGCTGATCAGCTCAAAAGTCGAAGCCTTAACCGAATCCAAGGCCGGATCCTGACTAATGAACAGCTCCAAAAAAGGATGTTCAAAAAATTTTCGCCGAGGATAAACTGTTCGCAGGGCCGAATCAATTGCCGGAAGCAACGCGGCCAGACGAGCATCTATCTCTGTCGGTGGCAGACGCTCGGCCATTGTTTTGGCATAACCAGACGCAAAATTGGCCTCGTTTAATTCTAAAAACGAG
>Ga0233425_10011841_pt1 | contig 10047 bp, 4 predicted proteins | sample Watercolumn_Towu_2_FD_181712 | JGI IMG/M metagenome (GOLD analysis project Ga0233425, IMG submission 181712) | Freshwater microbial communities from Lake Towuti, South Sulawesi, Indonesia - Watercolumn_Towuti2014_140_MG | ecosystem: Environmental > Aquatic > Freshwater > Lake | place: Indonesia... | reverse complement strand
TGCGCAGCCTGCAACGACGCGGACTCAAAATCTACGCTGATCTGGCGGTAACCGGACCCATGGTTCAGAGTGAATAACTCATGAAAAATCCCTTGACGGACCATCTCAGATGTCTCTCCCGTCCGACAGGAAATCCAGAAACTAGGGATCGCGAAACACCAAGTCGGGCGTCAACTTGTCCTCGGCGCGCAGTTCTGCCATTTCCATCGCCGCCAGCTTGGCTGGCTTCCTGGAGAGAGCCGTGCGCGCGTACAACATGCCGTCAATCTTCTGGCGCAGCCTCCGCGCGCTCCATCCCTCGATACGGCACATCTCCGCGTAGAACCCGCGCTGCAGGTGCCGCTTCAAGGGCAGCAATTCGACGAAATGGCTCCATCCCAATTGTCGTGACAGTGCCGCGACAATGTTCTCATCGGGAAACACCTCCGCAAATTGCACCGTCCGCCGGAGGCTCTTCTCCGCAAACCCCCTCCCAAACTCCGCGGCCAATTGTCGCGACAGCGTCACGACAATTTGTTCCCCGTAATCCGCTCGCTCTTCTCCCAAGACTTCCCTGTGGATTCGGTCACCAACCCTCCAGTAGAGGAGCACCAGCGCGGCGTTCACGCCGCGGGCCACCGTCTGGTGCGCCGCCAAAATCAAATCCCGCACTTCAGCGAGCAAATGCACTTCCGTTCCCGTGCCGATGGAAGCGCCAGCACTCCGCTGGTCGGCGGGCACTTTGGCCGCTCCGGCCACGCCGTCCTTCAGTCCACCAATCTTCCCCAGGGCGACCGCTGCCGGGTTCTTTCTCGTCGCTGCCATGCCAGGGATCTGGCACGGCGTCAGGCTTTGTTGAAGTGCGAACTCACACTCATGAGGCTTAAACCTGCTAATCGCGCGACGGGCTCACAACCGGAGCGGGGCTCGCGCTTGCATCGGAGGCCGCTTTCCGCTGGCATTTTGAAGCGGGGCGTAGATGATCTCGGCCCGATGAACCCGTTCGTGTCAATCGGCCGGCTGGCCTGCTTGCTCGCCACGGGCGCGGGCTGGCTGCTCGCGCTGCCGGTCCTCGCGGCCGGCCGAACGCACGTCGAGTTCGATCTCCAGCGCCGCGACCCGGCCACGGGGGCCATTGCGATTACCCGCGAACGCGTCGAATCCGCCAGGGTCGGTGTCGTGGTCGTTGACATGTGGAACTTCCATTGGTGCAAGACCTCCACGGAACGGGTGGCCGCGATGGTGCCGCGCATGAACGCCGTGCTCAAGGCCGCGCGGTCGCTCGGGATGCAGATCTTCCTTTGCCCGACGGACGTGGCCGACAACTACGTCGGCACTCCGGCCGTCGAGGCCATGCTGGCGATCGAGCCGCTCCCGGTCCCGGTCGTGCGCGCCATCGACTGCCCGCCCGCAGCCGACGGCGGCGGCTGCACCTGCGGCAAGGAACGCTGTCACGTCAACTACGGCTGGGACGGCATGCATCCGGAGCTGGTGATCGGCCCGAACGACCTGATGCCAAACGACCCAGAGCGGCTCTACGCGGTCTGCAAGGCCAAAGGCCTTACGCACCTCATTTACCTGGGGGTTCACACCCAGGTTTGTCTCCTCGGCAAGTCCGTCGGACTGCGCAATATGAGCCAGGCGGGGTTCACCTGCATCCTCGCGCGCGACCTCACGGACGCTCACGGTCGTTACGACCCGGCCCACGGTGTCACTCCCGACGGATTCACCGCGGAGGTCGTTGCCCATTTCGAGAAGCACCTCGCCCCCACCATCAATGCGGTGGACTTCATGCGCAAGAACGGGCAATGGGCGGACATCTGGCAGGTGGACCCGGTGCGCATCGCGCCCTGGGGCACCAAGGCCCGGCCGCATCTTTTCGAGGAACCGCTCACGGTCACGCTGAGCATCCCGTGGCACACGAACGCGAACATTCACTACACCCTGGATGGCAGCACTCCCACCGTTCGCTCGCCCCTCTACTCGACGCCGCTGAGATTCGCCACGCGCACGCTGCTGCGGGCGGTGGCCTATGAGAAGGGGCGCGCCGTGGGCTTTCCGTCCGAGGCCTATTATGTCGGCCTGGGGCCCAAACCAGCGCTGCCGGATGTCTATCTTTCCGACCTCAAGCCGTGGCGCGCCGTCGGGCCGGGCCACTCGCCCTCGTTTCAGGACCACCGGTTCTCGCCCCGCGTCAACCCGCCGCAGATGGACCTCACCAACCACCGGCAACCGCTCCGGCTCCGCGACCAGCGCTACCAGAAGGGCGTGGGCGTGCACGCGCCCAACCAGCTCGTCTATGAGCTGAAACCTGAGTACGAGCGCTTCGTCGCGCTGGCAGGCGTGGACGAATACATCCTCGACACGAACCTTGGCTCGAACCTGGCCATGCATCCCAGCGTCGTGTTCAAGCTCTTCATCGATGGCAAGCCGATGGGCTCGAGCCCAGTCATGCGCATCGCCGAGGAGCCATGGCGCTTCGATGTCAAGATCCCCGCCGGCGCGCGCCGGATCAGCCTGGTGGCCGCCGATGCCGGCAATGGCAACAAGGAGGACTTCGCCAACTGGGTCAACGCGGGTTTTGTGCTCAAGAAATAGGCCGCACGACTATGGTCAAAGCAATCCAGAACGCCCACGGCGAACGAATCGACTACACCTTCCACCCCGGCCAACCGGACGCGCGCCACGTCGCGCTCCTGGGCCACGGCGTCACGGGGAATAAGGACCGCCCCTTCGTGATCGCCCTGGCCGAGGGCCTGGCTCGAGCCGGCATCCCCGCGCTGCGCTTCTCGTTCTCAGGCAACGGCGCTTCCGGCGGCCGCTTCATCGATGCCACCATCACCAAGGAGGTCGAAGACCTCGGGTCGGCGCTCGAGGCCCTGGACGGCCGAACCGTTTGCTACATTGGGCACAGCATGGGCGCGGCCGTGGGCGTGCTCCGGGCCAGTCGCGACGCGCGCATCCGCTTGCTCGTTTCCCTCGCCGGGATGGTCCATACCCACGCCTTCGCCCAGCGAGAATTCGGCACGGTCAAACCCGGCGAAGGCTGCATGTGGGACGAACCCGCCTGCCCTCTCTCGCGCGCCTACATGGATGACCTGGCCGGGATCGGCTCCGTGCTCGAGGCGGCCCCGTCGATTCACGTGCCGTGGCTCCTGGTGCATGGAACCGCGGATGATGTTGTCCCTATCCAGGATTCGCGCGACATCGTCGCCAGGGCGAACGAACCGAAACAACTCATCGAGGTCCCCGGCGCCAACCACGTCTTCACGGGAGAATTCACCGCGCCCATGGTTCAGACGGTGGTCGCCTGGGTCCTGGCCCAGTTCTCGGCCATGCAGCTCCGCGAGGCCGCGCGAAAGTGATGCGTGCTGCGCTGCTGGCCGCCTGCCTCTTGGGCTCGCGCGTCGCGCTCGACGCCGCGGACACCACTCAGGCCGCCACCGCCGAATCCAACTTCCGCGTCGCGCTGCCCCCGCCTCCATTCGCCACTGACCTGCGGACGGACTCCCCGTTTGGGATCAACACCGCCTTCGAGCCGGATACCCCCGGCCTGGCCGCGCGACTCAAGGCCATGCAAGAAGCGGGCATCAAGTGGGGGCGTCAGGATTTCACCTGGAAGCGCATCGAACGGCAGCCGGGCCAGTACGACTGGGCGCCTTACGACCGGTTAATCGAGCAGTGCCGCGCGCATGGACTGATGCTCTTCGGCAACCTCGCTTATGGCCCGGACTTCCACGATCCGCGCACGCCCGCGGGTGTCGAGGCCTATTGCGCGTTGGCCCGGACCGCCGCCCGGCGCTACGCCGGCAAAGTCGATCACTGGCAGGTTTGGAACGAGCCCAACGGCGGCTTCTGGAAGGGCAAACCCGAGGACTACGCCCGGCTGCTCGCCGCGGCGGGACGCGCCATCCACGCCGCGAATCCCCAGGCGAAGGTCCTCGGGCTGAACATGGCCTTCTGCGATGTCCTTTGGGCTGAACGCATCCTCAACCTCGTCCCCTACGATTGCTTCGACATCGCCTGCTTCCACCCCTACCGCCCCCCGTCGGCTCCCGAGGACCGGTTCGATTGGTGGGAGCTCGATCAATATGTCAAGAGCTGGCACAAGCAGGACCTGACCCCCGACTACCCGCTGGTCCGCATGAGTTTTGTCGAGCAGACCGCGGAGCTCATCAACGTCATGCGCAAGTTTGGTCCCCCCAAACCGCTTTGGGTCACCGAGATCTGCTGGAACAGCCACATCCATCCCTACGGAACCTCGGAACTGCGGCAGGCCGATCTCGCCGTTCGCTTCCATTTGCTCGCGCTGGCGTCAGGGCAAATCGAGAAGGTCTTCTGGTGGACCCTCCGTGACGGGGGCGTCCGGCAGTTCGACCAAGCCGACATGGTCGGGCTGATGCGCCACGATCTGTCGCCCAAATACGCCTACTACGCCTTCGCCTGGATGACCCGCATCCTCGAGGGCAAGCGCTGGGCGCGCAACGATGCCTTCGGCCCGGAGGTCTATGCCGTGGTCTTCACCGACCCGGCCACCGGCCGGGACCTCATCGCCGCCTGGAGCCCCAAACCGTACGCCTACGTACGAATCAACAACACGGAGCAGGGCCTTACTTTCTACGATGTCTTTGGCACGCGCAGGTCGGTCGAGTTCCACCCCGTGCGCACCCGCAGCCTGCCTGTGCCCCTGGGCGAAAGCCCGATCTACATCGCCGGCCCAAAAGGCCTGCGCGCCACCGTGCGCCCCGACCCGGGCTGGTGATGGTCTTGCGTGGCGCCGCAAAGGTGCTGTAGGTTTGCGGTGGACACCTGGCCACTCGGCGCCGCCGCACCATGGGCGCCAGCACCACTCAAGGCTCCTCGACCACGCGGTAGTACCGTTGGCGATCCAGACCCACGGCGTCTGTGATCGAGGCCGTCGTGCCAACCATCGTAGGGGCAGCCGGGAACCTCACCCATACGGGATCGTCGAGGCGCTCTTTGGATTCGACCCGGTAGCGTTTGCCCGCGCGGGCCTCCCAGGAGAACGTGAAACTCCGCCCGTCCGGCGACACACTCGCCTCGCGGAGTCGCGGCGGCTCCCGCTCGACACGATTCACGACCACCGTGAACACGTTCGTCGCCGTCAATGGTGGGACGCCGTCGTCCGTTACGCGGACGGTGACAGGGTAGGTTCCGGGGGCTTGCGCATCGCCAGGTGTCCAGGAGAACAGGCCGCTGGCCGGGTCGATCGCCGCCCCGCCCGGCGCGGTCGGATCGAGGCCAAAAGTCAGGCGCTGGGGAGGAAGGTCCCCGTCGATCGCTGCAAGAGGGAACTCCAACCGCGTGCCTGCATCGACTACTTTGTCTTCGATTGGCGGCAGGCTGATCCTGGTGGCCACTTTCGGCGACACAGTGATGGGAGGCAGACCCGCAGCCTTGATCAGCACGTAATCGACATCGATTCCACCAGCGGTGTTGTCCAGCCTGATGCCGGCGAGACCGGTCCGGGCAGGCAGGAAAGGAACACAGTCCCAGCTCAGCCACCCCGCCGGCTCCGGGGCCACGCCATCCGCCGGCCAGATTCTCGCGAAGGCATCCGCCTGTCCGGGTCTGGTGTCTGGTTCGAACCGAAGCCGGACCCAGAACCACATGTTCGTCTGCCAATCGAGCTGCAGCTCGGGACCCCATGCCCGGTATTCGTCCAGGAACACCATGATCCGGCTCCGGTCGCCATCGGCTCGGAAAACGAAATTCAGCCCGCCGGTGCCTTGATCGATGGCCAATCCAGGGCCGGCCGCGAGGCTGGGGCCGACACGCGTCACCCGCATTCGGGCCAGCACCTCTTGGACGTTGCCGTCGTAGGCTGCGCCCTGATAAGCCAAGAGGCCCAGCCCCTCCCCGCCTTCACTCACGAGCCTCAGCATCCCGTCGGCGAGCGTGAACGACCCTGTGTAGCCAAAAACCGCCCAGCCGGGCGTCAAGACACTGCCATCAAAGTCGTCTTGGAAACCGTTGACGGTCTCCCCAAAGTCCGTGGGAAGCGCCGCGGGGAGACTGGTCAGGGATGGGGGCGTGTTGACCTCGTTGACCACCACCGAAAACGAGCGCTCATCATAGCGCGGTGGATAACCGTTGTCGGTGACTCGTACGGTGAACAGGTAGTTGCCGGGCCCTTGTGCCTCTGTGGGGCGCCACGTCAACACGCCGTTCACGGGATCGATCCTGGCGCCCGGGGGCGCGTCCGTCCCCAAGGCGAAGGTGAGTGACTGATGAGGAAGGTCCGCGTCCGTCGCGACGCAATTCACCGTCAGCCATTCAAGCTCATTGACGCTCCGGTCGCCAACGGGAGCCAACCTCGGCGCTTCGTTCAAGCGCACCAGGTGAACCCCGTTCACCGCCTGGTGTACCGTCACGCGCTGGAATCGGAGGTCAGTGATCTCCTCGGCCAGGCGTGCGGGGGGGCGCGGCAACACCTCGCGGGTCTGCGCAAGCGCACGGCGGAGGAACGAGGCATCGACCGAGCCCTGATCCGGCACCGGGAATGTGCCGGCGGGAGGGTTCGCATAGCCGTAAAGAGAAACAGCGCGGCCGTTCGTGGCGCGATTGAGGAAGGCACCCTCCTCGGTGCCCTGGGTATTCACTCCGATCAGCAGCATCTCAAGTTCATCGCCCGCGCTTTCCAGGATCACTCGTGCCGACGGGCTTGCGAACAATGTTCCCAAGAACGTGAGTGGGCCCCGGAAGCCGGCCACCTGGATCTCCGGCACGATCCGGCCCGGTTCACTGGGATGCCGCAGGTCACTGGCGATCAACGCGCCGTGGAGCGTAAACACGCCCGAGTCCATGCACCGCATGAAACCCGGGTCCGGTCCTTCATACCAGATGTCCTGAACCAGAAGCCGGCCGCCGTTCCTGACCTCGTAGCTGAGGGCGTTGAGGGCGGACGAACCGCCGAAAACGGCCACGCGGCCCGCCGACGGCACGCCCGCCGCGAGGCCCGGCCCGCCGACCACGCTGAGGCTCACTCCCTTAGTTCCTCCGTCACCCAGGGCGCGGAGGTCCACACACGCGTGATCCAGGCGATCGACCAGGAGATTATGGTCCTTGGCTCCCAACAGCATCAGGCCATGCAGGAACACCCGCGCGCCGGGTTGATCGCAGTCGTCAACGACGATTCCAGTGGCCTGATTGCCCCCCGTCACACTGAGTTCCCGCAACGTCGCATGGCTGGGCCCGTCGATGCGCAAGACGGGGCCGGCATCCAATCCCTTCCAGTCCAGCATCGAGCTGTAGAACGAGCCGTCGCCCACCAACTGCACGTCGCTTCCGGGCGGAATCACCAGCGTACGATCGATCTGATACCAGCAGGCCGGCAGGTGCACGATCGGCCGCTGACCGCGGAACCGGGCTGCCTGATCGATCGCTTCCTGGATGCGGGTGGCGCTGGCGCCGACCGGCACTTCGATCACCGGCCGCGCCAGGTTGGGCGGCGTGGGCGGCAACTCGGGAACGGTAAGCCGCAGGTTGTCGCGATCGACCACCCGGTCGTCCAGCGAGGTCATGCGGGCGCCGCCGAGGACCTGGACGGCGTTCGACACCGTGAACGTGTTGCCCACCGACACGACGCTCGCGGTATCATAGTAAAGCGCCACAACGGGCCCGCTCCTCAACCCACGGCGGCTCTGAATCACGTTGTCGAAAAGGAACAGCGGTCCAAGGTTCGCCATGATGACGGGGGTCGCGTCGTCGGGGTCGATGATCGTGTTGCCTTGAACCGTGATGTTGCCCGCGCACCCGATGTAGCCCGTTCCCAGGAACGCCTTGGACTCGATGGACGTGTTCCGGCGAAAGGAGAAAAACCCCGAGCAGTTGCCAATCGTGATATCCGCAAACCGCGATCGCTTGAACAGGCTCTCGTAAACATGACAGTGCCCGCTGCCACGCCCATTGGTCACCCCAACCAGGCAGTCCTCGAACAGCGAGTGCCAGACCCACCAATCAAGCGCGTTGTAGCTCTCCATGCTGATGCCGGCCTCAGAACATCGGAGGAACCGGCAGCGGAGCACCGCCACCTCCGAGTCAAGCGCCCCCACCCCGGCGCGAATGCCATACCGGGTGTCTCTGAAAACCATGTCGTCATACTCGCAACCGGTCGGGCCGAACGGGCCGGCCTGATCGTACTTGTGATCCATCGTCGAGAGTGCCCGCCCGGCTCCGTCCAGGGTCAGCCTCCCGATGCGTGAGTAGGCCAGGCCGTTCCAGTGGAAGAGGATGCCTTCCGGCGCGCCGTCCCACTTAAGGATGGTTGTATCCGGGTGTTCGCCCTGCACACTCACGCTGATCCGATGCTTCAGTTCCAGCGTTCGCGTGATCCGATAGGTCCCCGCGGGGACATAGAGCACATGCGGGTGTTCCGTCTGACCGGGGGTGTCGCCGATGGCCTCGAGGGCTCGCTGCCACGCCAGGGTGTCGTCGGCCAGGCCATCACCCACCGCCCCAAAGTCTCGCTTCAGGTCAGCCCAACTCGGGAACGGTCCCAGGCTCTCCTCGGGGAAGTCCGGCGTGTAACTGGCTTGGCTGTTGGGTACGATCTCGTTCGCGTTGGCCGAGGCGTCCCGGAGAAGATTGACGGTCAGCGTGTAGCTGCCCCCCTCGACGTGACGGCCCGTGGTGAGTTCGACACGGGTGGGGTCCGCCGCCAACCGGGCACGGGTGACCGCCAGCGCCGCTTCGCCGAAGCGGATGGCGTAGTTGGCCTGGTTGGTGGCAGTGGCCTCGAGCAACGGTTCTGAGAAGGTGACCTCAACCTGTTCCAGAGTCATGCAGCGCGCGCTCACCAGGACCGGCGCCGTCAGATCGGGCTGAACGACCAGCCGGGCTGCACGACTTGTCACGCTGCCCAGCGCATTACTGACGACCACCGAGAGAGCCGCGCCGCTTTCGCCCAAGCGAGCCGACAGGATTGTCCAGGTGTCGTTCGTTGCGCCGGGGATCGCCTCCCCATCCCTGAACCACTGGAACTGCACCGGCGGCGTGCCCTCAGCCAACACTGTGAATGCGGCGGGACCCAACTCGGCGACCGACTGATCCGACGGCGCGATGACAATGCTCGCCGGACCGACAGCCGGACGCGACCAAAGATAAAGACCCGTGATGGGCGAGGCCTCGTTCACCGGTGGCGAGGCGCCGCTCAGCCGCCAGGCAACCGCAAGATTATCACCTCCAGCACCAGCTTTCATCACGGCTTCCAGAGGATACAGCCGCCCTCCAACCAAATGGACGGCCGCCGAGATGTTCGAAGGTGGGTCACCCCTCGATGGTTGGTTCTTCCCCTCGATCCATTGACGCGAGCCGTTGCCCACCGGCTCGAAAGCAATCTGCCGTTGGTGCTCTGGCCGATCGTCGGGACCGAGGAAAAGCGCGCCCTCGCCCTCCGAGCAGAGATAGAACACATAGTCGCCCGTGACGGGCGGCTGAATGAACCCCGTCAACTGAACGCCGTAGTCGTCCAGCGCATCGACAGCCGACTCGACTGCGCTCGTGTATTCCACGATGTCAGGGTGGTTGGGGAACTTCGGGTGGTTTCTAAGATGCTTCAAGATCGAGCCCGGAATGCCGGTAAAGACCTTCCGCGTGAACCTGCCACGAACCAACTCGGACGTAGAGACCGGGATGCTCGAGTTCGGCGCGAGCGTGTTCGGGGTCGCCGCCCGATCCTGAACGTCGCTCACGGTCAGGGTGTACTCGACTCCCGCCGCCAGCGGGGAGGTGACCAGGCGGACGGTCTTGGAATCCTCCGCCATGCTCACGGCCCGAACGACCGCGCCATGGTCGAGCAAGTAGCTCGTGGCATTGGTGGCCGTGGATTCAACGATGGGTTCCGTGAAAGTTACATAGAGAGTCTCAGGCTCTCCGCGAGTCCCCGCAAAGGCCAGCATCGGCGGAATCGAGTCCGGCGCAAAGGGAACCTTGGTGAGGAAGGCCTCATAAAGGCCGCCACGGTTGTCCGGTTGCACCGAGTGCACCGTGGGGAAGTTCGTGGAAACCGTGATTCCCGTCACGTAGATGCCCCCCGCGCCATCCACG
>Ga0233425_10011840_pt1 | contig 10048 bp, 11 predicted proteins | sample Watercolumn_Towu_2_FD_181712 | JGI IMG/M metagenome (GOLD analysis project Ga0233425, IMG submission 181712) | Freshwater microbial communities from Lake Towuti, South Sulawesi, Indonesia - Watercolumn_Towuti2014_140_MG | ecosystem: Environmental > Aquatic > Freshwater > Lake | place... | reverse complement strand
GTTGGTCCTGGTCTTTTCCATCAAGCTCCACTGGTTGCCAACATCCGGGACAGGCAGTTGGCAGCATCTCATATTGCCCGCAGCAACGCTGAGCGCCTTCACCATGGCCTTGATTTCCCGGCTAGTCCGGTCGGGAATGCTTGACATTCTGGGAGAAGATTACATCCGGACGGCCCGGGCCAAAGGGCTTCCCGAGGCACTGGTCATCTTGCGGCACGGGCTTCGCAATCTCATGATCCCGGTGGTCACCGTGATCGGCATGTCGGTGGGCATTCTTCTGGCTGGATCGGTGGTGACGGAGGCGGTCTTTGCGTGGCCGGGGGTGGGCCTCATGATCATGACTGCAGCGAGCGCCCGGGATTATCCAATGATCCAGGCCTTCACCCTGTTTGTGGCGTTTCTTGTGATCTGCGTGAACCTGGTCGTGGACCTTCTCTACGTTTATCTGGACCCACGAATTCGTCTATAGCCTGCTTGAAAAGCAGAACTTGTTGCGAATGAGTCAAGTTTCCCTTGGACGTTTCTTTTTCGTTCGTCATTCCGGCGAAAGCCGGAATCCAGGCTGCCCCAAGGGTCTGGACCCCGGCTGGAGTTTACCCCGGTGAAAACCGGGGCCGGGGTGACGACTCGTTATGCCGGAGCTTGCGGCACGCCTCGTCGGTCTGAGGCAGAGCCTCGTTGCCCCATGGTGTCAGAAATCCGGCAGATCACATCCGATCGTCAAAGAACCATAAAGCGCCTCCTGCGCAACCCGCGAATCGTCGGGGGCGGCCTGGTGATCGTCGCGCTTCTGTTCGGAGCAGTCTTTACACCCTGCCTGTCTTCAAAGGATCCTCTCAAACAGAATCTGCTCGCACGCCTGACGTCACCGCAGGGATTCTCGGGGCCTTACCCATTGGGAACAGACTCGCTGGGAAGGGATATCTTCACCCGCATTCTCTTCGGCGCCCGAGTTTCACTAGCCGTCGGATTTCTGACCGTGATCATCTCGGGGGCTATCGGTGTGATCCTGGGCTTGTTTGCGGGATACTACCGGGGAAGAACGGACTCCCTCCTCTCCCGGGCGGCCGATATCCAACTATCCATTCCGGTCATCATCATGGCCATCGTGCTCTTGGCGATGGTGGGGCCCAGCGTCCTCAACATCATCATGGTGATGGCCATTTCCAGATGGATGTTGTATTTCCGGCTGGTTCGCGGGGACGTGCTCGGCTTGATGAGTAGCCCCATGATCGAAGCGGCCCGCGTCATCGGGGCCAGCCGTGGACGGATCTTTGTCAGCCACCTTCTGGCCAACCTGTGGACGCCGATCATCGTGGTCTCCACACAACAGATGGCCCAGATCATCCTTCTCGAGGCAACCCTCAGCTTTCTCGGGCTGGGCATTCCGCCTTCCGTTCCTTCATGGGGGATGATGGTCTCTCAGGGCAGGAACTACATCGAGACGGCCTGGTGGGTCATCACGTTCCCGGGACTCGCCATCTTTGTCACCACGCTGGCGATCAATTTTGTCGGCGACGGGCTCCGGGATTTCCTGGATCCCCGCCGCCGGAATTAGCCCGGAAAACTCACCGCCAAGACCGCCAAGGTCGCAAAGAATCGCCGACTCTCATCATTCCAGAGGTCGCTGTCCGCGTTCGGATCCAGGCCAGAAACCGCTCGGCGTGTCGGAATTGCTTTCGGAGCCATTCTACCTGAGCACCTCGCTCAAGGACGCTCCCGCAATGACCCAGCCGGTTTCCACGATCTCACGGACGAGGGGATCGCGTGCCCGGTAGCCCGCCCCGTGTGCGCCCCTCCTGGGATGGGGGACGTTGTTGACGAAGTGGACTTATTTCCTTTCCGCCCTTGCCACCGCTTTTGCGATTCCAGAAGTGGAGACGCCTAGATGGCGCGCGGCGTCCGCCAGGGACAGCCCGAGCTGCCTTACCAGGTGCACCGCGAGCTGAGCGCGCACGGCCGAAAGCCGGCGCCGCCGGCCACCCATGCGGAGTTCCTCGGCGCTGATTCCCTCCCGCTGGCAGGTCTTTCGTAGGAGCGTCTGCGTCTCGCGCAGCCGGTGCGCGCGGGTCTGCTGCAACTGGAGGCGAGCCTCCCCGGCCGCCAGCATCTGATCCACGAAGGGGCCGGTGCCCAGGATGCGGGCGTCCGCCGTGACCCGGTCCGCCCGCAAGCGGATGGCCTGCACCTCGGCCCAGCCGCCCAGAGAGCGGACAAGTCCCCCACCCACAAGTTCGGGGCGCCGGCCCTGAGGGATGCCCTCTCGCATGTAGCCGCGGTACGCCCGGAGCGCGGCGCGCTCGGTCTGCCCAAACCAGGCCAGGACGTACGCTCGATCTTGCCAGCAGGGGGTCCCGCGTCCCAAGAGTCCCGCATGACCACACCAAGGATACCGATCTAGGTGGGTCAGATCAGGCACGAGTCGCGCACGTAGAGGGTTGAGATGGATATACCGGACCAGCTCCTGAAAGTAAGCGTCCTCCTCGCAGACGATGGACTTATAGCGGTTCTGGAACAGATGGCCAGCCCGCCGGTGGCGGCGATTGTACCCCTGTGCATAGCCGGTAAGGAGGCGGCGCATGAACTGCGGGAGTCCTGCTGGTCCACTCCGGAGGAGCAGGTGGGCATGGTTGGGCAGGAGAACCCAGGCGTACACCATCGTCCCGGTGGCCGCGGTGAGGTCGCCCACTCGTCGCAGGAAGGCCGCGCGATCCTCCTCATCGGTGACGATATGCCCGCGCGCGATGCCGCGGAGAATCACATGGTGAAGCGTCCCGGGTGCGTCAAGTCGCGCCTGCCTGGGCAAGTCTAGGCCCTCCTTCCCACATCACAGCGAAGGGTATCAAAATAATTCCACTTCGTCAACAACGTCCCCTATTCTGGTGCGGAGGAGAAATGACAACTTCTGCCGACCTTGGCGGCCCGCGGTGCGATTTTGGCGGTTGACCGGTCCTCGGACCGGGGCTAGCCCTTCAGTCGCAGGATGTTGTAGGCGGTGATTGAGCGGTGAAAACCTTTGAGGGAAAGCTCTCCGATGGCTTCAGCCTCCGCCAGGTGTTCCACGGTGCCGAGCAGGCGGCGGGGAATCAGGATCTGCCCCGCTTTGGCCTCCCCGCAGAGCCGCGCGGCAAGGTTCGTCACGGTGCCGATGGCCCCGTAGTCCCAGCGACCTTCGAAGCCGATGGCGCCGATGGTGGCGTACCCCTGGGCGAGGCCCATGCCGCAATCAAGGTCGTAACCCAACTTTCGCCACCGGAGGGTCAACTCTCCCACCCGATCGCGCATCGCTACCGCCATCCGAACCGCCCGCTCTCCTGGATTGGGCACCGGCACGGGATCGTTGAAGAAGATCATCAGGCCATCGCCGGTGAAGCGCTCAAGCGTCCCCTCGTGGGCGAGGATCAGTCGGCCCATCTCGGCGTGATACTCGCGGAGGACCGCCATGACCTCCTCGGGTTCCGCGGTCTCGGCGAACGCGGTGAAGCCGCGAAGGTCGAGAAAAACCACCGTCACCTCTCTGCGGTGGCTCTTGAGGGGATCCTCGGTGTCCCCGGTGACGATCAGCTCGGCGAGTTGCGGTGAGAAGAATCGCCTGAGGCGGCCCAACCGCTCGAGCTGGGTCACCTGTTCTTGGACTCGCTGCTCCAGCGTCTGGTTCCACTCGGCGAGCTGGGCGGCTTGCCCCTGGACCGTGTCGTGGAGCTGCTTGATCCTCAGCATGGATTTCACCCGCGCAACCAGCGCCGCTTGGTCCACGGGCTTTGTCAGGTATTCATCGCCGCCGGCCTCCAGGCCGGCCACGATGTCCCTCGAATCTGCCTTGGCTGTGACCATGATGATCGGCATGAATGGGAGAGAAGGGTCTGCCTTGAGGCGCCGGCAGACTTCGATGCCGTCCAGCTTGGGCATCATGATATCAAGCAGGATCAGGTCGGGGCATGCTCCTCGGGCCACAGCCAGGGCCTCCTCCCCATCCCTGGCGGTCAGGATCTCGTAGCCATGGCGGGCCAGGCGGGTCTGGAGAATGTCCAGGTTATCCGGGTTGTCGTCCACGATGAGGATCTGGGGCGGCGTTCTCATCAGACCTTTCCTTCACACGGTTGCACGACAGTCCGTTTCACACAGAGCCGCAGAGACGCAGAGAGAACCCACCTGCTTCCCACTTCCGGAACAGAAACAACTCCCCCCTTTGCGCGCTCTGCGTCTTTGCGTGAGCCCATTCTCCGTCGGCGTTAGTCGTGTTTCTCCGGCAGGTACTCACGAATCTTGGCAAGCAGCGCTCGGGGGCTGAAGGGCTTGGTGACATAGGCATCGCAGCCGGCCTCCCGCGCCTTCACGTCGTCGCCGCTCAGCGCGTACGAGGTGACGGCGATGACGGGGATCCCGCGCAGCGCGGGATTGGCCTTGATCCGGCGCGTGGCCTCGTAGCCGTCCAGGCCGGGGAGCTGGATGTCCATGAGGATGAGGTCGGGGCGCTGCGTCTCTGCCAGGGCCAGCCCCTCCTCCCCGGTGACCGCCTCGATTGGCTCATACCCCGCGCTGGTGAGGAGGTCGCGGAGAATCTTCCGGTTGTCTTCCTGGTCTTCCACGATCAGGATTCGCTTGCTCATGGCGCCTCCCTGTGTCGCTCAACCCGGACCGGCAGCGTGAACGAGAAGGTGGAGCCTTTCCCCAGGCTGGACTCCACCCAGATGCAGCCCCCGTGCATTTCGACGATCCGTTTGGCGATGGAGAGCCCCAGACCCGTGCCTCCCTTCTTCCGGGTGCTGGAGCTGTCCACCTGATGGAACTCCTCGAAGATCCTCGCCTGGTCTGCGGGAGCGATCCCGGGTCCCGTATCGGTGACCGAGACTCGGAATGTATCGTCTGATGTCCCCGCCTCCACTCGGACTTCACCGACCTCGGTGAACTTGATAGCGTTGCCGACGAGGTTCAAGAGCACCTGGGTGATCCGGCGTTCGTCACCTCGGCCAAGCGGCAGCTCGGAAGGCACAATGACCTTCAGAGTCAATTGCTTCTCCGCCGCCAAGGATTCCACACCGGTGAAGACCGTTTGGATGATCTCCCGCATCGAGTAGTCGCTCAGCGAGAGCGTCAGTTGGCCCGCCTCGATCTTGGACAGGTCGAGGACGTCGTTGATCAGACCGAGGAGGTGGCGTCCGCTCTTCTCTAGCCGGATGAGGACATCCCGAACCTTCTCCGAGACCTCGCCATAGATGCTGTCCAGGATGAGTTCCGTGTACCCCAGGATGGCGTTCAATGGCGTCCGGAGTTCGTGGCTCATGTTGGCGAGGAACTCGGACTTGTGCTTGCTGGCAATCTCGAGCTGCCTCCCCTTCTCTTCGATCTCGCGGAAGAGCCGCGCGTTCTCGATGGCCAGGACCGACTGGGTGGCAAAAGTCTCGAGGAGGTTCACCACTTCAGGTGAAAGCTCGCCCGGCTCGCGGCGCCATACGACCAGACCGCCGACGGTCCGCTCCTCGCGCAGGAGCGGCACGGCCAAGAGGGAGCGATAGCCCAGTCGGGCCAAAATCGGCCGGATTCGTGTGGCTCCATATTCGCGCTCATCGAGAATGTCGGGAACCTGGACTGGCGCTCGGTTGACCGCCGCCCGGCCGACCGCACCCTCACCAAGGCGGAGCGGTGCTGCCCGAAACGCCTCAACAAGCTCCTCGTCCATTCGATGGGCGACTCGAAGGTGAAACTCTTGCGTGGCCTCGTCATACTCGTAGACGACCCCGCCGGTCGTTCCCGAAAGCTCCACCGCCCGGGTGACAATCGTGGTGAGCACCGTCTCCAGATTCAGCGTCGAACTGACCGCTCTGCCGACCTCCCCGAGGGCTTTCAATTGCTCCAGGGCCTCGGTGAGTTCGCGCGTCCGCTCCTCGACCTTGTGCTCCAGATTGGCGTATGACTCCTGGAGTTGGGCGGCCATCTGGTTGAACCGGTCGGCCAGGATCTCCAACTCATCTCCTGTCTTGACTTCGATGCGTTGATCCAACGCCCCGGCTCCGATCTGGGCCGCGCCGGCTTGGAGCGCCTGGATGGGGCGCACCATGTTGCGCGCCAGGATCAAACTGGCGACCACGGCTAGACCGAGTCCAAGGATCAAGAGGAAAAGGGTGCGCAGCATGGACGCGTAGAGCGGGGAAAAAGCTTCGCGGACAGACTGCTCCACGAACACCGACCACCCGAGGGGAGCGATGGGGGAAGAGGCAGTGAGCACCGAGCCCCCGCGCAGATCCTGACCGATCTCCACGCCGGATTCCCCTGCGCCGGGAACTCGCAAAACAGAGAGGGCAGCCTCGACTTGCGGCAAGCCAGAGAGGTCGGTCTTCTGCAGCACCAAGCTGATATCGGGGTGGGCGATAAGAATGCCGCGGGGATCCACTACATAGGCATACCCCTGCTGGCCGACCTTGATCTGAGAGACCACGTCCCAGACGAGCTTCAGGTTCAATTCCGCCACCGTGACGCCGGCGTCCGGGGCCTGCCACCTCATCGCCAGCGTCATGTACGGCTCTGATTCCTTGCGGAAATACACAGGGCTGAAATACGTACGACCAGGCAAAGCCTGGCGAAACTTTGCCTCTGCCGAGTAGTCCTTCTGGCTTGCCACCTCATCCCTGGCCAGGCGCGAGACCCGAAGCTGCTCCTTGCCTGTCGAGTCCAGGTAGCTGACCTCGGTGATGGATGGCACCTGGCGCAGGAGCCAGAGGAAGTCGAACCGCCGCTGCTCCACCACCTGCGAGGACGGCGTGAACGAGGGATGCGACGCCCACCCGATCTGCGCCTCGATCCCGCGAATGAAATGCTCGATGCGAATGGCCGCGGCTACCGCCTTCTCCCGTTGGAGTCGCACCAGAGCGGCCTTGTTGTCTCGATAGGAGATGTAAAGCTCGATCAGGCCTCGGGCGATCAGCATACCGCCGATCACGGCGACGAAGACGAGAACATACTTGCGGAAGATGGGGCTCCGGACTCTCATTCGATCACCTGATCGGCTCGCATGAGCAAGGTCGGCGGAATGGTCAGTCCGAGCGCCTTGGCAGTCTTGAGGTTGATGACCAGCGCGAAGCGTGTCGGCTGCTCGACAGGCAGGTCGCCGGGTTTGGTGCCCTTGAGGATCTTGTCAATATAGACGGCGGCGCGGCGTTCCTGCTCAATATCGTTCGCGGAAATCGCCATGAGGCCACCAAGCTTTGCATACTCCGACCTATTGTAGATGGCTGGCAGACGGTGCCTGGCCGCAAGTCCCACGAGCCGTGTGCGGTGTGTAAAGAACAGAGGATCTCCGGACACCTGAAGCGCGTTGGCACGTTCGCGCGACATGGCCGAGAAGGCCTTGTCAAGATCGGCGGGCTCTCGCGCCGCAACGAGCTGCAGTTTGAGCCCAAAGGCCTTGGTGGTCTCTTCAACATCTTTCAGGTTATACACATTTCCTGGATTGGAGGGATTGTAGAGGACGGCTAATCGGGTGATCTTTGGTACGGCCTCCTTCAGCAACTCGACTCGCTTAGAAATTTGCACCCCTCCTCCCAGCCCCGTGATGTTCCCACCAGGTCGCGCCAGGTTCGGGACCAATCCGACAGCGAGGGGATCAGTAGGTGTCGTAAAGACAATGGGGATCGTGGTGGTCGCTTGCTTGGCTACGGATGCCGCTTCGTTACTTCCTGCCGTATAGATGACGTCAACATTGAGACGGACAAGCTCGGCCACAAGCCCGGGGAGCCTTTCGGCCCTCCCCTCTGTCCATCGATACTCAATGGCAACGGTTTGGCCCTCGATCCAGCCCAGATCGTGTAGCCCTTGCCGGAACGGCTCGAGAAGGGGCGAGGAAGGAGACCCGCCAAGATAGCCTACCCGCGGGACCTTGGGCACCTGCTGGGCGTCGGCGGCGGGCGGCGAAACCAGCAACCCGAGAGCGAGTGCCACGCAAAATACCGCTGGTACCCCAATCCAAAATCGAAAATCGGCAATCGAAAATCGCTTCACTGGATCGCCTCATCTGCTCGCATGAGGAGTGGAAAAAGGTACCGGACACCTTCTTGGCTGCAACTGCTTGAATCCGCAGGACCCCAGAAGCAGTCCCTCGCTGCCCATCTGTCGCTCGGTCTGATTCTGGTGCTAGAGCCGGCCGTCAGCGTCCTTTCAGGATTCGTTCGTATTCGTCGTGTGATCCAATCCATACCCAGATGAAATCGCCTTCGTCTTCAACGGCCAATGCGCGAAAGACCAGACCGATCCTGGCTGACCAGAAGTTGCCAACTCTCTTGAATTGCAGTGAGGGGTGGGAAGGGTTGGAGCGCAGCAGAGCGAAAGCCCTGTCCGCGCGGCTGCGGACCTCCCCCGGCAAGTCATCATACCGTTGCCAGAACTGCTCTGTTGTGCGATGCATCAGAGAGGCTTCAGTGAGCCCTTGCCCTTGCCCTCTTGTGCTTCCCTGGCAAGGAAGTCCAATTTTCCGGATGCGGAGTCGACCTCAATCTGGCGATCCCATTTCGCCCAGTCGCGCTCCAAAAACCAACGGCGGAGTTCGCCGTACTCCTCTTCGGGAAGTGCGTCGATCGCCATTTCGATCTCTCTAAGCCTACTCATTTCATCGCTCCAGTCTAGCCTTGCCGCCAAGAACTTCCGACTCCTTCGGTTTCCTGCAAGTATCTGAAACCCACCAGCTTTACGTAAGTATGGCGCGAGCAATCCTGGAAGGCAAGCACTAGCTGTAGAAATCCCCCGTCAACGCCTCTGCCTGCCGGGAAAGACCGCCCTTTATTGGGCAATGTTGGGCGGTTGTTTCTGGGGGAGCACAAGTGCGAGCCGCCAGGTACCCTATCCAATAGACCTTCGCTGGCTGCTGCGCCTCAGCAGCACGCGGCACCGCGAGGAGCGCAAGAACGAGCGCCAGGATGAATAGCGCCGGTACCCCAATCCAAAATCGAAAATCGGCAATCGAAAATCGCTTCATTGGATCACCTCATCCGCCAGGAGGAGGAGGGATTGGGGGATCGTCAGCCCGAGGGCCTTGGCGGCTTTGAGATTGATGAGCAGGTCGAACTTGGTCGGCTGCTCCACGGGGAGATCGCCCGGCTTGGCTCCTTTGAAGATCTTGTCCACGTACGTGGCAGCACGGCGGAACAGGGCAGGGCCATTCGCCGAATAGGCAATGAGTCCTCCTGCGAGCTCGACATATTCTCGGCCTGTGTACATCGCTGGTAGCCGGCTCTTGGCGGCCAAATCGGTGATCTGTCTCATGTGGCTGGTATTAAGGCCGGTCGGCAGTACGAGGAGCGCCTCCGCCCGTGCCCTGGTCATCGCGGCAAAGGCGGCCTCGTACTCCTTGGGGTCCTGGACTTCATAGAACTGCAGCGTCAGGCCGAGGCCGCGTGCCGCTGCCTCCACCGCCGGCAGATAGGTGGGAGGAAACACCACCGGGGTCGAGAGGGCGGCCACGCGGGAGAGCTTGGGGACGACCCCCTTGAGCAGCTCCAATTGTTTCCCCACGAGCTCCGGACCGGCAGTGATCGTCAGTCCCGTGACGTTGCCGCCCGGCCGGGCGAGGCTAGCGACCAGCCCAGCCTCAAGGGGATCTAGGATCCCCACCATGACAATGGGGATCGTGCTGGTGGCCGCCTTGGCCGCCAGGGTTTGCACGTTACCCACGGCCAGGATGAGGTCAACCTTGAGACTCACCAGCTCCGCCGCGAAGCCTCGGGCTCGCTCCAGCCGCCCCTCCGCAAACCGGCACTCGATGACGAGGTTCTGGCCCTCGATATACCCGCACTCCCGCAACCCCTCCCCCCATTCCTGCCACGAAGGACCGCGCTTTATTGGGCAATTTGGGGGGTTCTATCTGTAGGCACTAAAAGGGTTATCCCGAGATATCCGATCCGATAGACCTTCCCCGTCTGCTGGGCCTCAGCAGCACGCGGCACCGCGAGGAGCGCAAAGGCGAGCGCCAGGATGAATAGCGCTGGTATCCCAATCCAAAATCGAAAATCGGCAATCGAAAATCGTTTCATTGGATCACCTCCTCCGCCCGTATGAGGAG
>Ga0233425_10011839_pt1 | contig 10049 bp, 11 predicted proteins | sample Watercolumn_Towu_2_FD_181712 | JGI IMG/M metagenome (GOLD analysis project Ga0233425, IMG submission 181712) | Freshwater microbial communities from Lake Towuti, South Sulawesi, Indonesia - Watercolumn_Towuti2014_140_MG | ecosystem: Environmental > Aquatic > Freshwater > Lake | place... | reverse complement strand
CCATGGCACAGGTAGGGCGAGCTCTCCGAGCGAGCCGGCGTGCACCGCCCATGTCGCGCACGAACCGACCTCGACGGCAACAACTCGCCGATGCGCCCCGTCGGCGATTCGGATGCCGATTCGGATTGACGCCGCGGGCGGGGCCTAGGATGCTCGGGCCTCGCTTTGTCGAATCGGAACCCGAGACGCCATACCATGAGGAACGCCCGCATGACCAAGCCCGTTGTCGGAGCCCAATTGTTCACGCTGAGGAATTTCGCCCGGACCATGCCCGACGTCGCGCAGACGCTGAAGAAGGTGCGCGAGATGGGCTACACCGCGGTCCAGATTTCCGGCTTCGGGCCGGTCGATCCGAAGGAGGTGGCCGCGGTCGTGAAGGACCTCGGCCTGAACGTCGCCGCCACGCACCTGGGCTGGCCGTCGTTCCTGAACGACCTGGGGGGCGTCATCGCCCAGCACCAGCTCTGGAACTGCCGGCACCTGGCGATCGGCAGCCTGCCGAAGGAGTACTTCTCGCTCGAGGGCCTGAAGCGGTTCCTCGACGAGCTGAAGCCCGTGGCGAAGCGGCTGGCCGCCGAGGGCATGGACTTCTCCTACCACAACCACAACCACGAGTTCGCCCGGTTCGGCGCGAAGACGTGGATCGAGCAGCTCTACGAACAGGCCCCGCCGGAGGTTCTGAAGGCCGAGCTCGACACCTACTGGGTCCAGGCGGGCGGCGGCGACCCGGCCGACTGGGTGCGCCGGTGCGCGGGCCGCGAGCCGCTGCTGCACCTCAAGGACATGTGCATCACGCCCGAGCGCGAGCAGCGCTTCGCCCCCATCGGCGAGGGCAACCTCAACTGGCCCGCGATCCTGGCGGCGGCCGAGAAGGGCGGCGTGAAATATCTGCTGGTCGAACAGGACCAGAGCTACGAGCGCGACCCCTTCGAATGCCTGGCCATCAGCCTGCGCAACCTGAGGACGTTGGGCTACCAGTAGCCGCGGGCCGGCTCGCCCGGCGGCGGAGAGGACGACGACATGTACCTGACCGGCTTTGCGGACGAGGCGGCCCCGGACATCGAGGGCCAGATCCGCGCGACGAAGACCCTCGGCTGGACGAACATCGAGTCCCGCGCCGTCGACGGCCAGAACCTTCACGACGTCTCCGACGAGACGTTCGAACGCGTCTGCGCGGCGCTGGGCGCCGCCGGCGTGACGGTGAACTGCTTCGGTTCGGCCATCTGCAACTGGGGCAAGAAGATCACCGAGCCCGACGACGCCTCGCTCGCCGAGACGCGCCGCGCCATCCCGCGCATGCGGCGCCTCGGGACCAGGCTCGTGCGCATCATGAGCTACGCCGTTCTGAAGGACCGCGGCCCGGACGACCAGATGGAAGCCGAGCGGTTCCGCCGTCTGCGCGAGCACGTGAAGCTGTTCCGCGACGCCGGCCTGCAGCCCGTCCACGAGAACTGCATGAACTACGGCGGCATGGGCTGGACCTACACGTTGCGCCTGCTCGAGAACGTGCCGGGACTGGAACTCGTCTTCGACACGGGCAACCCGGTGTTCACCGACGACTACACGAAGCCCGCGCCGCGCCCGAAGCAGTCGGCCTGGGAGTTCTACACGCACGTCCGCGAGCGCATCGCCTACGTCCACATCAAGGACGGCGTCGTCGAGGCCGACGGCAAGACGCGCTTCACCTTCCCGGGCGAGGGCGCGGGCGACGTGCGGCGGATCGTGGCCGACCTCCTCCGGCGCGGCTACGACGGCGGCCTCTCGATCGAGCCGCACCTGGCCGTCGTCGCGCACGACCCGAGCGTGACATCCGAGGCCGACGTGCGCTTCAACAACTACGTCGAGTACGGACGCCGCATGATGCGGATGATCGAGGAGATCCGGAAGACCGGCTGACGGGAGAACCGTCCGACGGTTGACGGTCGGACGGGCGGACCAAGGGGGCAGGACGGGGATGGCGACGGGGATCGCCGCGTGGAACGAATGGAAGGCGCGGTGCGCGCTGGGGCGCTGTTCGGAGGAGGCGCGGTCCGAGCTGTCCGCCTTCGCGCGCCATCGCTTCGCCGCCTTCCTGCGCCGCTACGCGGGCGGCAGCGCCTCGCGGCGGCCGCCCGAAGCGGCGGACTGCTGGCACCTGCTCGAGACGCGTCTCGTCGCCGGCCGCCGCCGGTCCGGGAAACGCTACAAGGACTGGCTCTTCGCCCGCGTCGGGCCGTCGGACGCCGACGCGGAAGGGACGCTGCGCGCGGGCGCGTCGCTGCTGCTGCGCGACGTCGTCCGCGAACACCTGCGGCGCGAGGCGCCGCCGCCGTTCATGGTCTCGCTGAACGCCGCCGTCGGTCCGTCGGGCGGACGGCCCCTGACGCTCGAAGACCTGCTGCCGGCCGCTCCCGACGCCGGGCAGGACGTCGCGCGCCGCGAGATGGAACGCCTCGCCGCGGAACGGGCCGCCGCCTTTGCCGCCTCCCTCCGCCGCGCCGAGAAGGTCGCCTTCGCCGCGCGCGAGCGAGGCGTCTCGCTGACGCATCCGGCGGTCCTGGCCGCGGCCCGTTGCGGCAGGAGCGCCCTCGCCGAGTCGTGGCGGAGGGCCTCGATCCGGCTGATGAAGTCGCTCGCGGACGAGTTCCCGAACGAGGATCCCGACGCCCTGCGCTGGCTGACCGCGCTGACGGTGCAGGCCTCGCTGGAAGCGGTTTTCCGCTGGGCGGGGGCGGAAAAATCGTGCGCCCGCTTCTTCCGTAGCGTGGAGACATGAAGACGTTGCCGGAGATGCGATGGAGGGGGTCGGACGACGCGAGGGGACGGCTTGCGGCGTGGCTTCGGGAATGGGAGATCGAGCGGCGCCTCGGCGGCGCGCCGGCGGCGGCCGCCGCGGAGCGTCCCGTCCGGCCGGGACGGACGGCCGACCGCCCCGCGCCATGGGAGGGCGAGCCGGCGCCGGAGGCGGGACAGATCCGGCTGCTGGCGCCCGCGGACGGCCCGTCCCGCGCGCGTCCGGTCTACATCGCCCTGCTCGAGCCGGCGCCGGCCGGCCGCTGGCTCGCCGCGCCGTTCGGTCGCTTCGCCGCGCCCGCCGTGCCCGGCGAATGGGCCACGGGGCTGAAGGCGTCGCCGCTGCGCGTGCTGTGCGTGTGGAACGCGCGACGCCTCGGTGCCCGCCGCGCGGCGCGGAGCTGGGTCGTCGGCCGGCTGCCGCGGTGCGCGCTGGAATCGGCCCTCGAACTGCGGAAGACGGACCGCGTCCGCAAACCCGCGCCGGAGAAGCTGGCGGCGGCGGTCGGCCCGCCGCTCACGCATCCGCTCGATCCGCGGTGGGCGTATCTGGACGAGGAGCGGGACTTCATGGACGCGCTGGCCGCCGCGGCCGACGCCGGCGAGGAGGGGGGCGGCGCCGTCCCCTACCCTTTCGCCGAAGGCGGCCTCGCCCTCGCCGCCGAGCCGCACGGCGCGTATGAGTCCGGGCGCGTGCTCCTCGTGCGGGAATTGGGCCTGCGCCTGCGGCTGACGCGCGAGCCGGGCGGCGGCTGGCGGATTCAAGTTCAGGACGAGAACGGCGCGCCCTCTCCGGCGCTCGACGGCGCATCCCTCCGCCGGACCGGCGCGCGGTCGCCCGCCGCAACCATCCGCCGCGGCCGTGCGCGCTGGCCCGCCGGACCCCCTCCCGTCGCGCTGGAAATCCGGTTCCGGGACGGCCGGACGTTCGCCGCCGGTGGGGCTTCTTGACACGAGACGGATTTGCTGATATGGGTGCCCATATGAAGACGACAATAGATATTTCCGACTCGCTCATGCGGCGATGCCGCAGGCTTGCCCAGGAGCAGCATCTGACTTTCCGGAGCCTGGTGGAAGAGGGGCTCGATCGAGTACTGAACGAGCGTTCCGCCCGCAAGCCTTTTACTATGAAAGAGATCGAGCGCAGAGGCGGCGGCTTCCGGCCGGGCTTCGAACCGGACAACTGGGAGAAGATCCGCGAAGAAGCGTATCGGGGCCGCGGAACATGATCGCCCTGGACACGAACATCCTGGTGGCGGCGCACCGAAGGGAGTACCCCGCCCACGAACACGCGCTGTCCCTGGTCCGGGAACGAGCGGAAGGAACGGCTCCATGGGCGCTTCCGTGGCCCTGCCTGCACGAGTTTCTCGCCGTTGTGACGAACGCGAGGATATTCGTCGAGCCCACCCCATTGCCCGAGGCATTGGGCGTGCTGGACGCCCTGCTCGAATCGCCCTCGCTTCGCCTGCTCTCCGAGTCGCCCGGATACTGGCCGTTGCTCAAGTCCCTTTCGACCGCCGGAGGGATTGCCGGCGCCCGCGTCCACGACGCCCGCATCGCGGCGCTCTGCCTGCACAACGGAGTGTCGGAACTCTGGACGGCCGACCGGGATTTCAGCCGGTTCCCCAAGCTGAAATGGCGCAACCCATTCGTCGGCCGGGCGAGCGCCTGACGGGACCCCGCGAACGCGCCGATCCGCAGGGGCCGGCCGGATCGGTGATGGAAGGCGGAGGGTCTCGAAGCCCGCGCGACTGTGGTATTCTCACCCCGTGATCCGCTTTCTCACCGACCGGGCGCTATACGAGGCGGTGCTGCGCGACGCGGTGCCGGAGGCGGCGGAGTTCGTCTGGCTCGCGACGGCGGATCTCAAGGACCTGCACGTCCCCGCCGGCCGCCGCGCCGAACCGTTCCTCGCCGTCCTCGCCGGCCTGCTCGATCGCGGCGTGGCGGTCCGCCTGCTGCACGCGAAGGAGCCGGGGCCTCGATTCCGGGCGGATTTCGACCGCTACCCCGTCCTCCTCGAACGCCTGGAGCGCATGCTCTGTCCCCGCGTGCACTTCAAGTGCGTCGTCGTCGACGGGCGCTGGGCCTACAGCGGCAGCGCCAACCTCACCGGCGCGGGCCTCGGGGCGAAGTCCGCCCGGCGCCGCAATTTCGAGCAGGGCTTCGTGACCGACGATCCGGGGATCGTGTCGGACATCGCGGAGACGTTCGACCGCGTGTGGATGGGCGCGCACTGCGACGCCTGCGGACGCCGCGCGCATTGTGCGGAAGGGCCGGCCAACGACCGCTGAGACCGCGCGATCCCCCGCGGCGCCGGTCGACGGATAGGGGGGGGGCGCGCGCGCCGGCGCCCGCCGGTTTGGCCGGGCGTCATGCGGCCGGCCTTCGGCAACACGCCCCGGATTGGACCCGCGCCGTCGCTCACGACCCGGGCGGACCCGCGGGGGCGGCCGGCTCATCCCGCGGTGGCCGCCGCCGGTAGATCTCGATCGTCGGGGCGATGAAGTAGGATCGGAACATCGGGTCCAGGCGGCCGTAGAAGTCCCGATGCAGGAACGGTTCATCGAACCGGGCCACGCACTCGAAGTTGTCGGGCGCCTGTTGGAGGCGCTCGTAGAGGTTCATGTAGCCCTTCAGGCCGTGGCGTTTCCAGCGGAGGTAGCTCAGCGAAGATATCTGGATGAGATCGTTGGTGCCGAACGACGGCGCGTGCGACAGGTACCCCTCGTGGTGGCCCCGCATCACGTAGCGTGCGTCCTCCAGGAACCCCGTGTAGCGCCGCCATCCGAAGATGTGGACGATCTGTCCGGGTTGCAGGTTCTCGCGCATCCACTGGTCGGCTTGGAGGCGCGTCTCGCGGCAGTACCTCGAGGTCGTGGACGCCGTGAAGGCCAGCGTGTAGACCGCGGTCGCGAGCGCGCTCGTCCACGCGACGTGGAATCGCCAGCCCCGGCGCGCGCGTGCGAGCCAGTGCCCCTGCCAGAGGCCGGCCAGCATGGCCCCGAGCACGACGATGGGCATGTAGTAGCGCAGCGGCGTGAAGGTCCAACTGCCCGTCACGCCGTAGAACACGCCGAAGAAGGCGAACGGAACCAGCCACTCGCGCCGGCGCTGCCAGACGGCCCACGCCGTGCCCGCCAGCACGCACAGGTACAGCGGGAGCCCGAAGCAGAACGGCCAGGCGGCGGCCAGCTGGTACACGTAGAGATGGTACTGCGGCCCGTCGGCCGGCAGGCTGAACCCGATGTGGTGTCCGTGGGTGTGGGCATTCTCGTAGGACAAGGCGCGGAGCAGATCGTCGAACCGGATGAAGCTGAACGGCGTGACCGCGAAGCAGGCCAGCAGGGCGACGCCTCCGAGCACGAGCAGGCCCGTCAGCCGGCGCGAGAGGGGCCGGCGCAGGAGCCCGACGGCCACGAGCGGCGCGACGGCCGCCAGGGCCGCCGTGTACTTGCTGCCGACGGCGAGACCGAGGCACGCGCCGGTCAGCGCGAAATCGCGCCAGGCGCCGGTCTCCATGAGGCGCAGGGACAGGACGAGGGTCAGCACGATCCAGAACGTCATCACCACGTCCGTCACGGCGACGTGGCTTTCCCAGACGTGGAGCGGGAGGATGGCCACCCACAATGCGGCCAGCAGCGCGCCCGCGACGGGAGCCTTCAGCCGCCGCGCCAGGGCGAACACGGCCAGGATCGTGAGCGTGCCGAAGGCGGCCACGATGGCACGGCCCACGAGGTACGCCTGCCAGTCGGCGTCGAGAACGCCCGCGCGGCGCAGCGCGCCGAAGACGAGCGCGGTCGAGTAGCAGAGGAAGGAGGGGTAGTTGATGAAACCCGGATCGGGACGGGCGAACGAGACCTCGAGCGCGTGCCGGATGACGTAGTCGTGCTCATCCGGATGCAGATCCGACCGGGAGGGAAGCCCCCACATCAGGCCCCAGATCCGCACCGCCGCGCCGAGCGCCACGATCCCCGCAAGCAGCAACGGAGACCTCATGCCCGCCTCTCCCTGAGGGAGATGCCGGGACCGGCAACTCCCCCACGGTCCGATTCCTAGCACGAGACCGCGCTCCGCGCAAGGGGCCGCAGGGCCCCGACTTCACAGGGGCGCATCGGCGATTCGTTATACCGCGCAGGCGCCACGGGCCATACGGCCGCGAGATGGCCCCGGCTCGGCCGGAGACCTCGCCCCACCGATGGCTACCGGGCGACCGGTAGGGCGAGCTCTCCGAGCGAGCCGCTGACCACCGCCTGACCCCTGCGGCGCGTTCGGAGAACGCGCCCTACCTATCGCCCCCATGGCACAGGTAGGGCGAGCTCTCCGAGCGAGCCGGCGTGCACAGCCCATGTCGCGCACGAACCGACCTCGACGGCAACCACTCGCCGATGCGCCCGTCAAAGGCGTTTCTGGAACTTGCGGATGGACGGAACGGCTCCGGCGGGGTAAGAACGGGGTTCCGGCCGCCCCGGGGCAGGGGGCGGCGCAGGATTCACACCGAAAGGGACAGGCATGACGAAGGCGGGCGGAAACTGGCTGGGCCTCGAGGGTCGCGTGGCGATCGTCACGGGCGGCGCGTCGGGCATCGGGCGCGCGTGCGGCGAGGAGTTCGCCGCGTGCGGCGCGAAGGTCGTGGTGGCCGATGTCAACGAGGCCGGCGCGAAAGAACTGGCCGCGGCGCTGGAGCGGTCGTCCGGCGTCAAACACCTGGCGGTGAAGGTCGACGTGGCCAGCAGGACCAGCGTGGACGCGATGATCCGGGCGACGCTCGACGCCTTCGGCGCGGTCGACATCCTCGTCAACAACGCGGGCATCAACATCCCCCGACTGCTCGTCGACCCGGCCGGGAAGGAAGAGCTGACCGAGGCGGTGTGGGACAAGGTCGTCGCGATCAACCAGAAGGGCATGTTCCTGTGCGCCCAGGCCGCCGCGCGCGAGATGATCCGCACGAAGAAAGGCGGCGTCATCGTCAACATGGCGTCCGAGTCCGGCATGGAGGGCTCCGAGGGCCAGAGCGTCTACGCGGCGACGAAGGCCGCGGCCTACAACCTCACGCGCTCGTGGGCGAAGGAACTCGGCCGGCAGGGCGTGCGCGTCGTGGGCGTGGCGCCGGGCATCCTCGAGGCCACGGCCCTGCGGTCGGAGGAGTACGAGCGCGCGCTGGCCTACACCCGCGGCATCTCGGTCGAGCAGCTCCGCGCGGGCTACGCGAAGGTCTCCATCCCGCTCGGCCGTTCGGGCAAGCTCGCCGAGGTCGCCAACGCGGTGTGTTTCCTGGCGTCGGAGCGGGCGGGCTACATCCACGGCACGACGGTGAACGTCTCCGGCGGCAAGTCGCGGGCCTGAGGCGGGACGCCGCCGCACGACGGGAGGCAGCATGGGCGCGACGATCGGCGGGGACACGGCGGCCGCGATGGCGGCGTCCTACCTCCTGGGTGCCGTGCCTTTCGGGCTCCTCATCGCCCGCGCGCGCGGCGTCGACATCCGCCGCGTGGGCAGCGGGAACGTCGGCGCGACCAACGTCTTCCGCGCGGTCGGCAAGCCGTGGGGGCTGCTGACCTTCGCGTGCGACGCCCTGAAGGGCTGCCTGCCGGCCGCGTTCTTCCCGGCGTGGGCCGCGGCCGCCTGGCCGGGCGGGGGCGCGGCGGCGCCGGAGGCGGGCCTCCTCTGCGGCGTGGCGGCGATCGCGGGCCACAACTGGCCGGTCTATCTGAAGTTCAAGGGCGGGAAGGGCGTCGCCACGAGCGCCGGCGTGCTGCTGGGCGCGGCGCCGCTGGCCATGGCGGCGGGCTTGGGCGTGTGGCTCGTCGTCTTCCTGCTGTCGCGCTACGTCTCGCTCGCCTCGCTCGCGGCGGCGGCCGCGGTGCCGGCGTTCGGCTGGATCCGTTACGGCCCGCGCGGCGCGCTGCTGCCGTCGGTCCTCACCGCGCTGGCGCTGGCGATCGTCGTCCGCCACCGCGCGAACATCGGCCGCCTGCGGCGCGGCACGGAGCACCGTTTCGAGTTCGGGCGGCGGAAGAGGCCGGGCGAACCCGGCGGACACGCGGAGGCGCCATGAAGCCGGAGAAGCTCCGGGCCGCGGTGATCGGCGATGGCGGATGGGGCACGGCGCTCGCGCTGCGCCTCCATCGCAACGGACACGACGTGCGCGTGTGGGGGCCGTTTCCGGACTATCTGGACGAGATCCGCCGCGAGCGGGCGAACCGGAAGTTCCTCCCCGGCGTGCCGCTGCCGGAGGCGATCGCGTGGGAGGCGGAACCGGCCGCGGCCGCCGCCGGGGCGGACCTCGTCGTGCTGGCGGTCCCGTCGGCCTACTTCGCCGGCGTCGCGACGCGCTTCGCGCCGCACCTGCCGGCGGACGCGACGCTCGTGAGCGTCACCAAGGGCCTCGACGCGCACACGCACCGGCGCATGACCGTCGTCGCCGGGGAGATCCTGGGGAAGGGCCCCGTCGCGGCGCTGTCGGGTCCGAGCTTCGCCGAGGAAGTCGCGCGCGAGATGCCGACGGCGGTCGTCGTCGCGTGCGCCGACGCCGGGCGCGCGCGCCGGCTGCAGCGCGCGTTCGGCGCGCCGGCGTTCCGCGTGTATACCTCCGACGATCCGGCGGGCGTCGAATTCGGCGGCGCGCTGAAGAACGTCATCGCCATCGCCGCCGGCATCAGCGACGGCATCGGCTTCGGCCACAACGCCAAGGCGGCGCTGATGACCCGCGGCCTCGCCGAGATCGCGCGCCTGGGCGTTGCCCTCGGCGCCCGTGCCGCGACATTCTCGGGATTGAGCGGCCTGGGCGATCTCGTTCTCACCTGCACCGGCCGGTTGAGCCGGAACCGCGGCTTCGGCGAGCGGCTGGGGCGGGGCGAACGCGCGGCGCAGATCCTCGCCGGCACGGTGCAGGTCGTCGAGGGCGCGGCGAACTGCGCCAGCGCCGTGGCGCTCGCGCGCGAGGCCGGGGTGCGATGCCCGATCACGGAGGAAGTGGACGCCGTGATAAATCAAGGAAAAGATCCCCGGGAAGCGGTACGGGACCTGCTTACAAGGGAGATGCGGCCGGAGCGCGACGCGAACTGAGAGGGCCGATGGCGGCGCGGACCGGCGGCGGTGGCGGTAGGCATGCGAAAATGAAAAACATGGGACTACTGGGCCTTTCGATGGCCGCGCTCCTGGCCGGTTGCGTGAGCGTGGAGACCGTGGCTCCGGTCGCCGACGAAGTGCGGCTGTGCACGACCGCCGAGATCGAGGCGCTGCTCAAGCAGAGCCGCGACCCCCGCACCTACGCG
>Ga0233425_10011838_pt1 | contig 10049 bp, 8 predicted proteins | sample Watercolumn_Towu_2_FD_181712 | JGI IMG/M metagenome (GOLD analysis project Ga0233425, IMG submission 181712) | Freshwater microbial communities from Lake Towuti, South Sulawesi, Indonesia - Watercolumn_Towuti2014_140_MG | ecosystem: Environmental > Aquatic > Freshwater > Lake | place: Indonesia... | reverse complement strand
TTTACAACCCGTAGGGCCGTCATCCTGCACGCGGCATGGCTGGGTCAGACTTGCGTCCATTGCCCAATATTCCTTACTGCTGCCTCCCGTAGGAGTCTGGTCCGTGTCTCAGTACCAGTGTGGGGGAGAATCCTCTCAGAACCCCTAGACATCGTAGCCTTGGTGAGCCGTTACCTCACCAACAAGCTAATGCCACGCATGCCCATCTAAGACCGCCGGAGCTTTCATTGCAAATGGATGCCCATCCGCAATCGTATGAGGTATTAATCCCGATTTCTCGGGGCTATCCCCCAGTCAAAGGTAGGTTGCATACGCGTTACGCACCCGTGCGCCACTCGCCACCAGGTATTGCTACCCGTGCTGCCGTTCGACTTGCATGTATTAGGCCTGCCGCTAGCGTTAATCCTGAGCCAGGATCAAACTCTCCATAGTAAAAGGAAAATTTAATCTCTCAGGTTTATGATTCCAAAGAAATTGATAAAATCTCTGGGATATTTGCTACTCTTCTTAACTTCAGACGTTCAAAGAACTTATATGGTACCCCGCTTTCCGGGTGTCCATTTTTAAAAACGGACTGCAAAAATACAATCATTTTTTTAATCTGCCAACAACAAAACAAGAAATCTCAGAAAAAGTTCTTAACAGAACAGGTGACCACTAATCCGAAATCATTGATTAGCCTGGTAATCCTGCAGTCAGAAAAAGAACAACGCCCTGGGAAAATAAACCGGCGCGCAAAATTATACAAATTTCTCCATGTGTTAATCCTGTGCCGGAAAATTTTTCCCTGCCTTCTTATACGGATTCCTGGGTAAACCAGTTACATTTGCAGGATATATCCCGGATTGTATGCGCCTTCTCCGACCATTCCTGTTCATTCTCACCCTGCTCAGCATCCAAAATCTGTTACAGGCACAGTCCAACGACTCCATCCGGATCATCCCCATGGTCACCGGACCGAACGATACCACCCTTCAGAAATCCGCTCCGGTCCCCATAAAAACATTCACCCCACCGCGGAAAGATAGCTTCTGGCGCCGGATTGCCGTTGGCGGCAACCTGGGCTTCCAGTTTGGCTCCATCACCGGGATCAATGTCTCCCCCGAAGCCCGCATCCGGATTATCGACCAGCTCTATCTCGGAGTGGGATTCATCTACCAGTACTTTAAAGTCAATGACTATTTCTTCGACACCACCAACCAGGAATTTGTCAGCTATTCCTCCAATACATTCGGCGGCCGACTGTATGCCCGGTATTACCTCAGCAGCTTATTCGAAAACTGGGTAGGAAACTTCTTTGCCCATTCCGAATATGAGTACCTCCACTATGTTATCCCTTTCGAATATGATCCCAACGGCCGTTATATCGATGTGTACACAGGGCTGCCCTATTCCAAAGGAAGGGAGATCATTGATATACACAGCGTTCTGCTGGGTGGAGGTTACCGTCAGCCCATCGCCGGACGAGCCTTTATCGATTTCCTGATCCTGTTTAATCTGAATGACACCCCATATTCACCCTATACAAATCCGATATTCAGATTAGGAGTGGGAGTGGGCTTATAGGATTGCACAAGATTGCCAGGATTGCACAGGATTGCCAGGAATGCCAGGATTGCACAGGATTGCCAGGAATGCCAGGATTGCACAGGATTGCACAGGATTGCCAGGGTTGCACAGGATTGCACAGGATTGCCAGGGTTGCACAGGATTGACAGTAATACAATCTGATATATAGCGCATTATATTGCCTTAACAAATTCTTATGGATCTGAGTAGTGTTATTCTTGAAAGTGAAAGCAGGTTTGGGTTTGAGGAGACCATAGCCAGAATCACCCGGAAAGCTGAACTAAATGGATGGAGAATCCCGACAGTTCATGACCTCCAGGAAACCCTGAAAAAAAGCGACATCCATGTAGGTGAGGTGCGGGTTGTTGAACTTTGTAAACCGCAGTACTCAGGCACCCTGATGAAGGAGGACTCCACCCGTTTTGTCTCCTCACTGATGCCATGCCGGATTTCCATATACACAAAGACAAACGGGAAAACCTATGTTTCACGGATCAACACCGCGATGGTTTCCATGTTTATGCCGGGTACCATCGGCCAGGTGATGGGTCAGGCAGGCGGCGAAACGGAAGAAATCATTTCAGAAATCCTGACTGGCAAGGAAATACCTGATTATTGAAAAGAGCCGGATTCCGGATCCATGCTGAAGGATACCGGAGGCCAGACACCTCATATATTCCAACCCTTCATCTACAAATCCTGCCACGGCATATCCAGGATGTGACCCAGTTGCTGAATATAATAATGCAGATCGGGTAACAGTGTGGCCCAGGGTGAGACTTTTTGAAAAGAAACCTCCTTGTTTTGTCCTGCCATGGTAATAAACGCTTCCGAAAAGCGGGCAATCTGAACCATCCCGGTGTAGTTGATCCGGTCGGGACGATCGCGGTGAGTATGATAATCGGGATGCATTCCAGTGGTAAGGTAGAACAGCGGGATCCCGTGATCATAGAAACAGTCCTGATCGGAATAACTGGAAGGTCCCTTGTATTTCTTAACCCGGAAACCAAAACAGGGCATCCTCTTATATAATCCGCCCCATTCGGGTGAGGTCTTCGTCCCCAGTGCAGTGATCCGGTTCCCTTCGGCTCCCAGACGCCCCACCATATCGAAATTACACATGAACACGACCTGCTCCAGCGGAACAACAGGATGCCGGCAGAAGTAATTGGATCCGATCATTCCTTTCTCTTCCGCTCCGAAAGCAATCACGAGATAATCTGATCCTGAATCTCCCTTCTGTTTCAGGTATCTGGATAGCTCCAGAACCAATGCGGTACCGCTGGCATTGTCATCTGCACCGGCCTTCACGAGTCCTTTAGAATTTAATCCGTCATGATCAAAATGCGCTCCGAGAATTACAGTTTTTCCTGCCTTATGATCCAGATAGCCGATTACATTATTAGACCTGATGAAATTTTTTACAACCATGGCCTCTGCATGTACCAGACTGCCCTCCTTCTTTATCAGTTGCCTCGCTACCCGGTCTGTCACAAACAGGACTTTCCCCGGGAGGGTATCGGTTCGCCGGAAATCAAACAGATTGCGATACTCCGGGACATCGGAATTCCACATCAGCACGGCAACAGCACCTCTCCGGAATGCTTCCTCCAGGCGGTTCCGGACCAATAATTCCGGTTGTTTCACTGCATCCGAAATCCAAGATTCCGGAAGCGGAAGCTCCATCAGCAGCACCTTTCCGGAAGGATCTGGTTTGCCTGAGTAATCATCCCACGGGGCATGCGGACCTGAAAGCCCGTGCCCGATGTTAAGCAACTCTCCGGACACTTTTCCGTTTGAGGAGAAAGCCATCATTCCAAAATCAAGCCGGTGGATATACCGGTGGTCATCGGTATACAGGCTGTTTTGCTGAGTGGGATGAATCTCGAGTTCCAGGATGACGGGCTGAAGATAGGATCCGGCGGAATCCCCAAGTGGCTCCAGCCCGATCTCGCGGAAACGGCTAACGAGAAAATCGCAGGTCAGACTGTCTCCCCTGCTGCCGGCTTGTCGCCCCTGAAAGGAATCGGAAGCCAGCGTGAAGATGTCACTCCGCAGACGTTGTAAAATAGCGGAATCGGTGAACGACCAGCCCGGATGCTGGCCATGGAGCCCAACGCACGAAAGAGCCAGGCAAAACGCTGCCAGAGAACGCATCCGCTATACTTTGGGAATATATTTCAGTACCTCCACCAATAAATCCCAGAATTTCTCCGTGGATGGGATATGTAGTCTTTCGTCGGGAGAGTGCGCACCTTTGATCGTAGGTCCGAATGAAACCATATCCATCCCGGAGTATATTGCGCCAATCAATCCGCATTCCAGTCCGGCATGAATGGCCAGCACTTCCGGATGCTGATGAAAGAGCTGTTGATAAGCAGAAACTGTAAGCTTCAGAATCTCCGAATCCGGATCAGGTTTCCATCCCGGATACCCCCCTGATTGTTCAACAGTTCCACCTGCCAGCCGGAAAACCGAAGAGACCATGTCGGCTACGTCGGTTTTTGAAGACTCAACCGAGCTGCGCTGACTGGTTGTCACCACTACCCTGTTTTCCCGGATCTTCACCGAGGCAAGGTTGGTTGAAGTTTCCACAAGGTTCGGAATATCGCGAGACATAGCGATGACTCCGTGCGGACAGGCATACAGGACGTTCAGAAGGCGGTACTGAAGCGTGGAGTTGAGCACCGCCGGCGGCAGATCTGAGCTTCTGACCGAGCATATAAGGTCGGGTTCGGTGACATGAAGTTCAGCCGCAACCTCCTGGCGAAAGGAAAACACGAATTTTTCAAATTCCCCTGCAAGGTCTGAAGGAACCACTGCCAGGGCAAAACCTTCCCGGGCCAGTGCATTACGGAGATTTCCCGCATCGATGGATGCCACCCGCAGGCGGAACTTCACTGCTGCATTCCAGAGCAGGCGATTCAGGATCTTTACAGCGTTTCCCCTGCCCTTGTTTATGTCGTCCCCGGAATGTCCTCCCACAAGCCCCGTTACACCGACTTCAAAGGCTTTATACCCTGCAGGAACGGGCTCTTCTTCCAGCGGAAAAGAGGCGACGGTATCTTTTCCTCCGGCACATCCTATGAAGATCTGCCCCTCATCTTCTGAATCGAGGTTGAGCAGAATCCTTCCCTGTAAAAAGCCCGGCTGCAATCCAAATGCGCCGGTAAGCCCGGTCTCCTCATCCATGGTGAACAAGGCTTCAAGTGGAGGGTGCTGTATTTCCGTAGATTCAAGAATAGCCAGGGAAGCTGCAATCCCGATACCATCATCGGCGCCCAGGGTGGTTCCTTTCGCCTTTATCCAGTCACCGTCAATCCACGGTTCAATAGGATCCCTGGTGAAATCGTGCACTTTGGAGGAGTTTTTTTCTCCCACCATGTCCATGTGACTTTGCAGAATGACCGTACGCCGGTCCTCATATCCTGAAGAAGCCGGCTTCCGGATAAGCACATTTCCGGCAGGATCCAGGATACCTTCGAGGCCATGCTTTTTTGCAAAAGCAAGCAGGTAATTCGCTATTTGCGCCTCATGCCTGGAAGGCCTTGGGATGGTACAGATCTCGGCGAAATAATCCCACAGACGTTGTGGCTTGAGTCCGGTGAAAGGTTGTTTCATAGGTGTTATTTTGGACTGCGGGGTTTTTGCAAAAGTATTATTTTTTACCTTTACCCGATCATTTCAGCGATCTACCGTGGCTTCGAAACACCAGGGATCAAAAAAAGAACGGCTTCGGCTGGGTATGAAAAGCTTGGCTTTCCGGTACAGCATTTTCTTCTCCCTATCCATTTTTATCATTTTTTTTATCTACTTCATCATCACTCTTGGATATTCGATACAGCTATTGGCAGAGGATACAAAGAAGAATACAGAGACCCTCACGGAACTTACCCTTTCACGGCTTACCAATGCCCTCAGCAGTGTGGAGCAGATGCCGCTCGTTTTAGGGAAATCACTGGAAGAACCCAGCCCCGATTATTATGAAATTCTGCGGATTCTACAGGGGATTGTCCTGAACGATCCTTATATTTTCGGAACCTGCCTGGCATTTGAACCTTATACATTTCAAAAAGATTCCTTGTATTACGCAATCTATTCCTATGAAACTCCCAAAGGATTACGGACAAAGTACCTGGGAGGACGGTCGTACAATTATTTTACGAAGGACTGGTACCGGGTCCCCAGGGAGCGGTGCAAACCGGGATGGTCGGAACCATACTATGACCTGGGCGCAGGCGATACTTTGATGTGCACCTATTCCGTGCCTTTTTTCAAAGACGTTAAAGGAAAACAACAATTTATGGGTGTGCTCACCCTCGATATTTCATTAAGTTCTCTGGGAAAGATCGTATCTAAAATAAAACTTTACAAGTCAGGCTTCGGGGTTTTGATTTCCAAAGGTGGGATTATCATCTACGCTCCTGATTCCACCTTAATCAATACAAACATACTGGAAATTGCCAAGGAGAGGAAGAATGAAAAGCTGGAAGAAATAGTTCAGAAGATGATGAACGGGGAAAGCGGGAATGAGAGTTTTTCGGGGCTGGACAAAAAGAAATCCAGCGAGGTTTATTACTCTCCACTGGCTTCCACCGGGTGGTCTGTCGGGATCATTTTTCCGGTGGAAGAGGTTTATGCCTCTCTCCTCAATCTGGTTAAGTACCTGCTTGCGGCTTTCGGGATCATCCTGGGAGTGGTTATGCTGGTTACAATCCTCATCACAAACCGGTTAACCAGCCCGATCAAGAAGCTTGTCAGACTGACGCACCAAATCGGTCATGGCGATTTCAGTGTTGAAATTCCAAAAGTCAAGAGACGGGATGAAATCGGAGTGCTTGCGAACTCATTCTCCGTGATGCTTGAACACCTGCGGAGTTATCTCCAGGATCTGGAGCGAACGACGGCTGAAAAGAAACAGATTGAAAGTGAGCTGAATATCGCCCATACAATCCAGATGGGGATGCTGCCACGGGAGTTTCCCAGGCGGTCGGAATGCGAACTGTTCGCAATCCTGGATTCGGCCAGGGCCGTCGGCGGCGACCTCTACGACTTCTTTTTTATCGACCAGGATCATATGTTCATTTCGGTCGGGGATGTATCCGGCAAAGGAGTGCCTGCTTCCCTTTTTATGACTGTGGTGCGCACTCTGTACCGTTCCAGGACAATGGATGGCCAACCGTTGCATCAGATCATGTCACTGATCAACCAGGAGTTGTGCAAAGACAACCCGAACGTGATGTTCGTCACCATGGTTTCAGGGATCATCAACCTGAAGACCGGGTTCATCGAGCTGTGCAATGCCGGACATAATCCGCCGCTCCTGTTGGAGAAATCAGGAAAAGTAAAGAAGATCGGGTTGTTTCCTGCCATCCCCCTTGGTATTATGGAATACCATAAGTTCAGAACCGAAAAGGTACAGATGGAACCGGGCGACCGCATGGTCCTGTATACCGACGGGATTACAGAAGCCCTGAACATCAGGGGGGAACTTTTCACCGACCAGCGTTTCAGGCAAGTGCTTCGCGATAAAATGAATGCCGACGTGCCATCGCTGGTCAAGGGAGTGGTGGATTCCATACATGACTTTTCCGCCGGGGTGGAGCAGGCCGACGACATTACATTGCTGATCCTGGGTTTTCAGAAGACCGGGGTACACCGGCAGCTCCCTGTGGAAAGCCGGGATCTGACGGTCAGGGACAAGCTGGAAGACCTTCCACTGATCGTTTCCTGCGTCGAAGAGATCAGCCGGACATGGAACCTCTCATCCAAGGCCAGTATGGAAGTTAACCTTGTCCTGGAAGAACTGTTCACAAATATTGTGTTTTACGCCTTTGCGGATAAAAAGGAGCATAAGATAGATATCATCTTCGAACTCCTCGCTCCCGGCTTGCTACAGATTCGTATTGAGGATGACGGAAGGCATTTCGACCTTCTTGAGGCTTCTGAAGAGGTGAAAACTGATGGCCCGCTGGAAGAGCGAAAGATAGGCGGGCTCGGGATCCATTTTGTGAAACAGATGATGGACGGGATGAAATACACCCGCAAGGGAGGGAAAAACTGTGTATTGCTGATCAAGCATTTTTAACATAAACCAGAGAAGATTGTCATGGAAGTCACAGACCAGAAGAAAGAGAGATGCTCGGTGATCCACATCAAGGGGCGGCTCGACACCACCAACTACACCGTTCTGGAAAAAAAACTGATGGAGCTCATTGACCGTGGTGAGAACCGGCTATTGGTGAACCTGTCGGGTATGGACTACGTGAGCAGCAGCGGTCTTCGGATCTTACTGATGGCCCTGAAGAGGATAACCGTTTCGAATGGGAAATTCGCTTTATGCAGCCTGCAGGAGAATATCAAGGAGATCTTTGAGATATCCGGGTTTACGAATATTTTTGAGATCTACGACACCGAAGAAACAGCGGTAAAAAGTTTCTGATTCCATATACCGGATGCCTGACACCTGAATCCTGATGACCAGAAGCATTATCCGGTATCCGGCAGCACTACCATATATGGCTCACTACATTCACTTCACTGATCCGAACTCCCCGGAGATGCACAGGTTCCTGGAAGGCATCCCGACCACGCCCGGCACCTGTTTCTTTATAGATATAAACAAATCAACCGACCTTAAGTACCTGGGGGGATTGCCCGATTGGGGCCGGAAGCTAAACAACACTTTTAATTTCATTTCATTGCTGAATGATTTCCCCGATAACATCGTAAAGGGGATCGGGGATGAAATCATGCTGTACATTCCCGACGGGGAACTGCGGCGCAAGCACACCTTCACCACCTATTACCAGTTGCTGGAAGAGATCTATTCCACGGTGGACAATATCCGGAACTTCCCGGTCCCGGAGATGTTCCTGCCCTGCAAGGTGTCGATCCATTATTGCACGGAAGTGTACAACATCACTTTTTTCAAGGGGGCCAATGACTATTATGGCCGGGATATCGATCTGACTGCCCGGCTGATGACCAAAGCAGTGGAGAACCGCATCGTGCTTAGTGAACGTTTTTATGCCAGGGTGCAGAATGACCTGGCCGACCTCAATCTGCCGGAACGTTACGGATGTGTTGGGAAGATCTCCGGCAAATTCATGGAACAGTTCCGTGGGGTGCCTGAAATAACAGAATACAGGATACTCGATGCTTGATAGCTGGATACTGAATGCTGGGTTGGGGATGGTGAATATTAAGATGCGGGATACAGGACTAAAAATATAAATCAGCAACCATAATCCATGGCAATCGTCAATCCTGGCAATCTTGCGCAATCCTGTGCAATCCTGGCAATCCTGTGCAATCGTAACTCATGATGGTCTGGCTCTATCTTCTTTTATTCAGTACGGTCATTGTTTCGGGGATGGCGATCTTCATTTTAAATCCGGAAAACCGGCAGGGATTGAAGCTGTTGCTGGCTTTCTCTGCGGCTTTTCTGATCGGGATCACCTTTCTGAACCTTGTTCCTGAGGTATTTGAGGATCCCTCACCGTTCATGGGACTGTTCATCCTCGTGGGATTTCTGTTGCAGTTGTTGCTGGAACTGTTGACCCGGGGCGCGGAGCATGGGCATGAGCACGATTACAGCCACACCGGGAAGGAGGATCACATCCCGCCGACGCTGCTGCTGACAGGACTGTGCATCCATGCCTTTCTTGAAGGAATGCCTATCGTTCCCGCCTTTGATCCCGCAACGCGTCACATCCTTGTCACCGGCATCATCATACATAATATCCCGATTTCTCTGGCGCTGGTCAGTTTGTTGCTGCATTACGGAATGACGCGGCGGAAGGCCCTTGGGCTGTTGGGGATCTTTGCGCTGATGAGCCCGCTGGGCTCGGTGGCCAGCCGGTTGATGCAGGAAGCTGTTATCCGCGATATATCGGCATACTTCCATTACGTGATGGCTGTCGTGATCGGGATTTTCCTGCATGTTTCGACCTCCATTCTGTTTGAAACCGAGGAGCATCACCGGTATAATCTGAGGAAGTTCCTGACTGTTATCCTGGGTCTCGCGGTGGCGTTCGGAGTTTCTTTTCTTGGCCATTGAATTCAAAAAAAATGTAATTTTGCCCCGCCAAAAAAGTTGGGATTTCAGTTTGTTCTTCGTACTTCTGGTGTCCAACTTCGAATTGCCCAGGTGGTGAAATTGGTAGACACGCTACTTTGAGGGGGTAGTGCCTTTACGGGTGTGCAAGTTCGAGTCTTGTCCTGGGCACCACCCGAGGCCCGGATGGCGGAATTGGTAGACGCGCTAGTTTCAGGGACTAGTGTCTTTACAGATGTGCAGGTTCGAGTCCTGTTCCGGGCACCGCTTCAAATGCGAAGTGCAAGGTGTAAAGTGTAAAGTGTAAAGTGTAAAGTGTAAAGTGTAAAGTGTAAAGTGTAAAGTGTAAAGTGTAAAGTGTAAAGTGTAAAGTGTAAAGTGTAAAGTGTAAAGTGTAAAGTGTAAAGTGTAAAGTGTAAAG
>Ga0233425_10011837_pt1 | contig 10050 bp, 8 predicted proteins | sample Watercolumn_Towu_2_FD_181712 | JGI IMG/M metagenome (GOLD analysis project Ga0233425, IMG submission 181712) | Freshwater microbial communities from Lake Towuti, South Sulawesi, Indonesia - Watercolumn_Towuti2014_140_MG | ecosystem: Environmental > Aquatic > Freshwater > Lake | place: Indonesia... | reverse complement strand
ATCGCGCTGGCCCTGCAGATCGCGTCCGATCGCCTTGGCGCCGAAGCCGTGGCCGAAGCGCGCGCCTGGCGCCTGGGGCCGATCCTGCGGGACGAGGACTGATCGCCCCCCCGTGCCGGCACCGATCACCGGCCAGAAGCGTAGGGACCGCCCGGCTCGGGGACGAACCGGCCCCCGTCCAGGGCCCAGCGCTCCATCCCGAGGAGCCCGGCGGCCGTCACCTCGTAGAGGTTGAGGTGGGCGGTCTGGCCGCGCGCCGGGGACTCCGTGCGCCCACCAGCGCCCGGGTTGAAGATGGGGATGGGGCCAGCGGGCGAGGGGAGGGTGGTGCGGAAGCCGTGGTGCTCGTGCCCGTGGAGGACCATCGCGACACCCCCGCGGCGGGCCATGATCCGCTCGACCTCGGTGGCGTCGCGCAGCCGACGGGTGGCGTGGGGGAAGGGCGCCCCAGCCCGGTCCCTGAGGGGGTGGTGCAGCAGGACGACCACCGCGCGACCTGCGAGGTCGGGCGAGCCAAGGAGCGCCTCGAAGGCCGTGAGTTGCTCCGCACCGACCATGCCGGTGGCCCACAGCGGGTGGGGCACGGCGCAGTCCAACCCGACGAAGGCGACCTCGCCCAGCACCCGCAGCGCGGGGTAGCTGCTGCCACCCGACCAGGCGCCGAAGAACCTCTCGAAGCGTCGCTCGCGGTGGGCCTCACGGGTGTAGGCGTCGTGGTTCCCGGGCACGGCGATGAACGGGAAGCGTGCGAGCACCGGATCGAGCAACGCGCGCGCCGCCGCGAACTCCGCCTCGGTGGCCATGGCGGTGAAATCACCAGTACATAAGCAGACATCGGGCGCGAGAGCCTCGACGGCCGCCACCAGCGCCCGCACGCTGGCATCACAGAAGCGGCGGCTGCGGCCGGCGAGGTAGAGATTGGCCGCGCCGAGCAGGCGTTTGCCGAGCAGGTCGCCGGACCGCGGTGGCCGGAGCACGTGCAGGTCCGAGAAGTGGGCGATGCGCACGAAAGCCTCCCGAGGGGCGGGAACATACAGCCGAGGGGAGGGGAGGGCCAGTCCGCGATCCGCCCCACCGCTGCCGTGGACGCCCCGGGGTGCTACGTTCGCGGCGTGTGGCGCGCGGTGCTCGCGGCCTACATCGAGCTGGAGGCAGCATGGAGGATCCACGGCGCATTCTCGAACAGGCGGCCGAGCGGCGCGTCGCCTGCGAGATCCTGCCGCGCCGCGGCGGCTGGAGCCGCGGCCAGGTGGTCCGGGTGGAGTCCGGCGGCGTGGTCCTCCTGGCACCCGGTCTGCGGCTGAGCGGCGGAGAGGATCTGCGCTGCTGGTTCAGCCTCGACGCCGTCGCCCGCTGCTTCGAGGCCAGCGTCATCCGCACGGGTGTGGCGGTCCCCGACCGCTCCCAGTTCGGCGTGCTGCTCGGGTTCATCGACGGCTGGCGCATCGACACCGAAGGGGCCGGTGCGGGGCATGGGCTCGACCTGCTCATCCTGCCCCCCAACGGTCCGGGAATCTCCCTGGTGCACGGGCCAGGTCGCCTGATGGAGATCGGCGTCGAGGGCCTCTCGTTCACCATGTCCACCGCCCACACCCTGGTGTTCGTCCAGGGCGGCCATACGCGCCTGCGCCTGTGCTGTCCCGGTGAGCCCGACCAGGAGATCGAGGCCCGCATCCGCAGCGCGCACGCCGGCGACGCCCGCCTGCTCTACCACGTCGAGTTCCTGGGGATCCAGGAGCCCGGCGCGTTCCGCCGGCTCGTGCACGCCCTGCAAGGCGAGGCGCCCGCCCAGGAGACCTGACCGGGCTCAACCCAGCAGCGTGCCCACCTGCTCGACCCCATCGCGCCCGAGCACCCGACGCAGGCCGGGGCGGACGAGCACCACCTCGTGGAAGGAGGCGGTGGTGGCTCCTTCTACGAGCGTGGGGCCGATCACCCAGGGACCAGTCAGGCGCCGGGGGTTGAGCACGTGGACCTGGTTGCGGCGGAGCCAGCCCGCGGAGCGCAGGCGTACAGCCAGGCCCCCGGGCTGGGGCAGGGCCCGGCCGATGTGGCCTTTGTCGGCCAGCTCGAAACCATGGGTCAGAGCCCAGGTGCGGGCGTAGATGAACAGCTCACCTACGCACTTGAGGCTGCTGGCATACCCGCAGAGCGCCCGCGTGCAGTCCCGGGCCGCCGCGACCAGCGCGGTCGGTGGCGCGCCGACGATGAGGCTGGCACCGACGTGCGCGCGAAGATCCCCCGCGGCCGGCTCCAGGCGGAGGGTGAGGGTATCGCCCGTGACCAGGCGAACGCGCCCGTGGCTCCCCGGCCAGCGCGCTGCGCGCCCGAGGCACACCGCCGGAGGAGAGGCCCAGCGGTCGAAGCCCCAGGGTGCGAGCAGCTCGTCGGCCGCAGCGAGCAGGTCGCGGGAGCCCATGCCGGGCTCGGCCCGCTCCGCGAGCGCGGCGAGCAGCGAGAACGCCCTGCGCTGTGCGGTGTCCAGGAGTTCGACCGTCGGATCGTCCATGCGGCGCTCCTAACACCCTCCCCGGCGGCGGGGTAAGAGCCGGGGGATCCAGGACCGGAGGCTGGCCCATGGCGTGGCTCCCCCCATCCGCCCTCGCCGGGCTCCAACACCCCTCGCGCTACCTCGGACGCGAACTGCACGCGGTGGTGAAGGACCGCGACCGGGTCGCGCTGCGGGTCGCGCTGGTCTTCCCGGACCTCTATGATCTGGCGCTCGGAAACCTGGGACTGCAGATCCTGTACGGCGTGCTCAACGACCAGCCCTGGGCTTGGGCCGAGCGCATGGTCGCGCCGGGACCCGATCTCGAGGCAGTCCTGCGCGCCGGCGGGCTGCGCCTGGGAGCCCTGGAGAGCGGCGACCCTGCGGCGGCCTTCGACGGCCTCGGGTTCACCCTGCAGTCCGAGCTCACCTGGACCAACGTGCTCAACGTGCTCGACCTCTGCGGACTGCCCCTGCGCGCGGCGGCGCGCGACGATCACGCGCCCCTGGTGTTCGCCGGCGGACCCGGAGCGTTCAACCCCGAGCCCATGGCGCCGTTCATGGACTTCTTCGTGGTGGGCGACGGAGAGGAGGTGGTCCTGGAGGTGGCCGACGCGCTGCGAGCGGGGAGGGGACGGCCGCGCCGCCTCCGACTCGAAGCCCTGGCAGGCATCCCGGGGGTCTACGTCCCGGCGCTGGTGCCGGTCGCGCCGGGGCCCGATGGCGCCCTCGTCGCCGCCGCCGATCAGCCGCGGATCCGCCGATGCGTCGTGAGCGACCTGGAGTCGGCCTGCTGCCCGACCGCGACGGTGCTGTCGTTCGCCGAGCAGGTCCACGAACGGATCGCCATCGAGGTGCTGCGCGGCTGCACGCGTGGCTGCCGCTTCTGCCAGGCAGGGGCGACCTCGCGCCCGGTGCGCGAACGCAGCCCCGAGCGGGTCGCAGCCCTGATGGAAGCGAGCCTTGGGGCGACCGGCCACGACGAGGTGTCGTTGCTGTCGTTGTCCACCTGCGATCACTCCCAGGCGCCGGAGCTTCTGGCCCGCGCGGCGGCCTGCGCGCACCCCTGGCGTGCCTCGGTGGCCCTGCCGTCCATCCGGCTGGACTCCTTCTCCATCGATCTCGCGGAGTTGGTGGGGGACATCCGGCGGGCCGGGCTGACCTTCGCGCCTGAGGCCGCGACGCCCCGCATGCGCCGGGTGATCAACAAACCCGTCGAAGACGAGCAGCTCCTGGAGCTGGTGGAGGAGGCCGCCGCCCGCGGCTGGGAGCACCTCAAGCTGTACTTCATGGTGGGGTTGCCGCAGGAGCGGGACGAAGACATCGAAGCCATCGCCCACCTCGCGCACCGCGCCCTGGCCCGCGCGCGAGGTCGTCGCCGCGGGGCGCGACTGAACCTGGGTGTGAGCACGTTCGTCCCCAAGGCCTGGACCCCGTTCCAGTGGGCGGGTCAAATCGACCGCGCCGAGACGCGGCGCCGGCAGGCACTGCTCGCCCAGGCCCTGGGGCGTGAACGCAACATCCGATTCGGCCGGCACGATCCCGACGAGAGCTGGATCGAGGGGCTGCTCTCGCGGGGAGACCGGCGCGTCGCCGACCTGCTGGAAGGGGCCTGGCGCCACGGGGCGCGCCTCGACGCCTGGAGTGAGCACCGCCGGATCCGGGCCTGGGAGGAAGCCCTGCTGGAGCTCGGGTGGACAGACGAGGCCTTGCTGCGGCCGCGCGATCCCGATTTGCGGCTGCCGTGGGACCACATCGACACGCTCGTGGACCGCCGCTGGCTCATGGGGGAATGGCGGCGGGCCCAGGCCGAGGAGACCCTTCCGGATTGCCGTCTTGGGGGTTGCACCGGCTGCGGCGTGCGCGCGTCGACCGGCGCGGCCTGTGCGGCCATGCTGGCCCGGCCTGCCCCGGGCCTGGCCACGGCCGCCCAGACCGCGATGCCCGTACGAGCCCCGCGGGTGGTGGGGGAGGGGCCTGCCCCAGCCAGCCGCGTGGTGCTGCGGGTCGCCCGCGTGGGGGTCGTCGGCCTGCTCTCCCACCTCGAGGTCTCGGCAGCCTGGCTGCGGGCCATGCGCCGGGCACGCCTCCCGGTGGCCTTCTCGCACGGCTTCCACTCGCACCCGCGCGTGGCCTTCGGTGCGGCGCTGCCGGTGGGCGAGGAGACCCTGGACGACTACGTCGATGTGCTGCTCGAGCATCCAGTTCCGGCCGATGAAGTGGCCGCGGCGCTCTCGCCCGAATTGCCCGAGGGCTTCGCCATCCTCGGGGTGGCTGCGCTTCCGCTGCGCGCGCCGGCGATCATGGCCCAGGTCGGAGGGGTGGTCGTCGGGCTCCGCCTGCCGCTCGAGGCACGGTTCCTCGGCGAACGTGTCCGGGTGTTGAACGCCAGCCCACACCTGGAGGTGCAACGGCAGACCAAGGGGCAGGTCCGCGCGCTGGAGCTGCGAGCCTGCCTTGGCCGGCTCGAGGCGAGCGCGGTCCCCCCGGACGACGACGGGCGCCCGCTGGTGCTCGCGCTGCTGGCAGAGCGTGAGGGCGGGATGCGCCTCAAGCCGACCGAGCTGATCGCGCTCCTGGGCTGCGAGCCCGCGCGGTGCCGGATCACGCGGATCGTCACCCTGGCGCAGACGCCAGCGGGCCTCGCGCCGATGTGCGCACACCTTGACATTCTCGACCAGCCCGGGAACCGAGCGACAAGGGGAGTTTCAAGGCTGGACCCGGGCGTGCTCGCGGCGCTCGTGGCGCTGGACCCGAGGTTCGTCTTGCCGGCCACGGTTTTCTCCCAGGCGCAGAGGGAATAGACTCATGGAGTGTCCCGGTGGGATTGCCCCGAGGCACTCCTCTTCGTATACTGGCAAGCTCCTGCAGGGATCGACGGCGCGCCCATGAAGATCTGTAGCCTGTGCAAGTCGACCTACGATGATCGCGTTGACTTCTGCTTCCGCGACGGCACCCCGCTGATCGCGACGGCCGTGCCGGTCGAGTCGGATGCCCCCGAGCCAGCCTCCGACCTCTTCTCCACGGCGACCCGCCCGTTCAACGTGGGAGACGCCGCGGTCGTCCCGGAACCGCTGGCCATCGAGGTACCCGAGCCGCGCCTCGCCCTCGCGAACGCCGACAGCTTCGACGCTCCCGAGCCAGGGTTCGGGTTCCAGCCGGCGTCGGTCGCAGCCCGGGTGGACGACACGTTGGTGCCGGCCCCCGACGACACCGCCCCGCTGGCGGGCTCGCAGGGCACCGGCGCGCAGGGTCTCCCCGAGCCACCACGCGGCATGAGCTTCGCCGACGCCATCGACGCCCCCGAGCCGCTGGGTGGGCATGCGCCCGTGCCGATGCCCTCCGACGCCGACGCGCCTGAGCCACCCCATTTCGAGCCCACGATCCGTGGGGTGGGGGAGGAGCCCGCGCTGGCCGACGCTTCGACGCCGGTCGAGACCGTCTCCTCCGCGACCATCGTCCCACACCCCGACGACGCACAGCCTACCTCCGCTGCCGGGAAGCTTGGTTCCGCTGGGTTTGGCGCCGAGACCCCCGGTGCTCCCGAGGCGCCCGAGGACGGCGATGGCTCGCCCGAAGAAGACGAAGCCGGCTCCGAGGAAGACCTCTACGCCCCGCTGGGGGCGGTCCCCGACGACGACGATGAGGAGAGCGAAGAGGCTGGCGCCCAGGCCTCCTCTGGCGGCCAGCCCGCGCCGGGCGGCCGCGGCATGACGTATGCCTTCTTCGGCATCGCCGCGGTGGCCCTGGTGGCGCTGTTGGTCTGGGTGATGGTGGGGGTCCAAGGCCCCCGGCCGCCGAAGACCGCCATGCCCAGTCCGCCGAAGCCGCCCGCGGTCGCTCCCGTGCACCCACCAGCGCCCGAACCTCCGCCCACGCCGGCGCCCGACCCAGGGGCGATCGAGCCCATCCCTGCGCCTGGTGGTGAGGGGGGCGCCGACCCGATCGAGTTGCCCGCGACACCCGCGCCGGCCGGCCCGGGGAGCCCAGCACCTGCCGTCGCGCCGAGCCCTTCTCCGGCGCCAAGCCCCGCCCCCGCGGTCCGCCCTGCGCCCGCGCCGCTGCCAGCTCAACCCACCCCCGCGGCGACACCTCGGCCCGAAGGGACCCCGGCCCCGGCCAGCACCCCCAAGGCGCCGGCTCCCACGCCCGCGCCAGCGGTCCCCGCGCCCGCGCCCGGGTCGCCCTGGTCGGCCACTCCGACTCCGGCCCCCACCCCCACACCAGCCCCGACCGCCGCCACAGGCGGTGATCGGGACATCTGGAGTGCCGGCCCTGACTCCCAGCCGGTCGCGACCTCCGGCAGCCTCTCGGTGCGCTCCAACCCCGCCGGGGCGACCGTGTGGGTGGGCGACAGCAAGATCGGGCTGACGCCGATCGTCGGCCATGCGCTGCCCCCCGGCAGCCCCGTCGTCCGCATCGAGGCATCCGGCTACAGCCCGGTCTCGAAGGTGGCCACCATCCGCGCCGGCCAAGCCCTGGACCTCGGCACCATCAACCTCGAGTCCCTGGTCCCGGTCAGCGGGTTGGTCACGCTCTGGGGCGAAGGCCTCGACGGTGCCAAGCTCTACATCGACAACCAGTACGTCGGAGAGATGCCGGTCAAGGTACAGCTCGCCGAGGGCAAGCACTCCTTCTTCGTGCAGCCGCCGACCGGCGATGCCTTCAACGTCTCCAAGCAGGTGCACTTCGACGTCCAGGGGATCGGTATCTCCATCGAGCTCGTCCGATAGCAGCTCCGATGGCAACGGGGGCTTCCAGGCTGGACGAGCCGCCCCTCAGGCGCTAGGGGGCGCTGCTCACGAACACGCGTTCTACCGCGCCTGCGGTCCGTTGGAGACATCGTGTCCCAGCTTCCTCCCACCAAGCCCATCCTCCCCTCCGACCAGGACGCCGATCTGCTCTTCCGCGCCCAGATGGCGGTCTACCACTACCTCCTCGGCTATTGGAAGCAGGGCGTCGCGGTCATCGCGGTGGTCCTGCTGGCCGCGCTCGTCGGCGGCGAGACAGCCACCCATCTGCGTGATCGGCAGCGTGCCGACTCCGCCAGCCTGGCCGAAGTGCAGCGCAGCCTCCCGGAGGAGTCGCCCCTCGCGCAGTATGGCCTCGCGGCCCCCTACGATTTCACCGATCCCACCGTCCGGGCCAAGCTCACCGAAGTGGCAGCCAGCTACGAGAAACTGGGTGGGGAGGTGCACGGGCTCGCACAGGCTGAAGCCCTCTTCCGCGCCGGCGACCTGCTGGAGCAGCTCGGGGAGACCGACCGCGCCAAGGACGCCTTTCGCAGCTCCTACGAGGAGGACCGGGGTGGCATCTACTCCTACGCGGCAGGCAACCGCCTGGCCCTGCTGCATCGCGCGGGCGGCGAGGCCGACGCCGCGAGCGCGGTGCTGAGGGATCTCGGGTCCAGCCTCGAAGGATACCTGGCCGAGCAAGCCTTGCTCGACCTCATGGACCTGATGGCCGAGAAGGGCGATACCGAGGGTGTCACCCGCACGGCCGCCGAGTTCCGGGAGCGTTTCGCCGACAGCCCCCGGATCGAGCAGCTCAGCGCCATTGAGGCCCGGGCTGCGGCCAGCAAGGGTTCCTGATGCCTGGCTGGCTCCTGCCGCTGTTGCTGCTGGGCGCGGCGCCGCCCTGGCTGCGCCAACCGGTCACCACCGTCCCGGTCCGGTCCTTCGCAGGCGGGTTCGACCGCGCCCCCTGTGCGACCTGGCTGCGGCCGCTGCCGGGCGGGCGCGCCGCCTCGGGCGCGGGCTCCGAGCTCGGGCGGCCCTCCCTGGTCGGCGGCAGCGTGTTCGTCGGGACCTCGGGCTCTGACGCCCTCTTCGAACTGCGCCGCGATGACGGCACACTCCTGCGCGCCTACCCGGCGGGCGGCCCCGTGATGGCCGAGGCCGCCATCCTGGAGGATGGAGTCCTCTTCTCCGACTCCGCCGGCTACACCTGGCGCTATACGCGCGAGGGTGCCCTGGCCTGGAAGCACTACGCAGGCGCGCCGGTGCTCGCGCGGCCCGCGGTGCAGGGCGACACCGTCCTCATCAGCGCGCTGGACGGCTCAGTCCATGCACTGGACGCGGTGACGGGGGGCAGCCGGTGGTTCTACAAGCACCCCAGCGATGGCGCGCGCGCCTCGGACCTCGAGCTGTACGGTGCGCCTGCCCCCGTCGCGGTCGGCGAGTTCGTGCTGGTCGGCTTCCACAACGGCGGTCTGGTAGCGCTCGACCTGGCCGACGGTGAGGTGCAGTGGGAGAGCAGGGTAGGGGAGGGGCGTTACCCCGACCTCATCGGCCCGCCCCTGGTGATCGAAGGCGACATCTACGTCGGTGGCTTCTCCACCCCCTTCGTGGCGCTCGACCTGACGACCCAGGACGTCCGCTGGCGGATCGACGTGGGCGTGGCCTCCCAGGCCGCCGCGCGCGGGCGCGACCTGTACGTCCCCGGCTCGGACGGCAAGCTCCGCGCGCTGGATCGCGTCACCGGCACCGAGCTGTGGCTCTGGGACAGCCAGACTGCGGGTGCCCTGACCGCCCCCCAGATCACCGAGGCTGGCGTCCTGATCGCCTCCTCAGACGGGGGGCTGTGGCTGATAGATCCTGAGAATGGCACAGAGAAATGGCACTTCGATGACGGAACCATGCTGGACGGGGTGTCGGCCGCGCCCGCGATCGACGGTCGGCAAGCCGTCGTGGTCACCAACGCCGGCAACCTGATCTCGCTGGTGGTTCCCGCGGTCGCCAAACCCGGTCCCCACGCCCAGGATCCGCTCTGGCAGCCGCCGTTTGCGGCCCCGCGGTAGGCCCTTCCAGCCTCCAGCCTCTCAGCCGTCCTCGCCGTCGCAGTCCTGGTCTATCTCGTCACCGACGGGATCAGGGGCGCCAGGGTAGGTGTCTGGGTCTTCGTCGTCGCAGTCGTCACCCTCGGGCCGGGTGTGCAGATCGTGGCCGTCGTGGTCCTGGTCGTAGTCGCTCCAACCGTCGCAGTCCTGATCGATCCCGTCGTACCAGACCTCATCGGCGTCGGGATGGACGGAGGCGTTGAAGTCGTTGCAGTCATCGCCGCCCGGTGCCTGGTCGCTGCGGTAGCCGTCGTCGTCGGCGTCCGCGTCCGTGCTGCCGTGCAGCGTCAGGGTGACGTTGGCTCCCAGGGCATCGTGCGTGAGGACCAGCGATGCCTCGGTGTCGATGAACCCGCTCGGGGTGTAGGAGACCTGGACAACGGCGTGATCCCTGGACGCGACCGTGACCTGGGACGGGGAGACCGAAAACTCGTCTGCATCGACGACCAGCGACACGTTCAGGGGAAGCTCGCCGTCGTTCCAGATGGTGAACGCGATCTCATCCGTGCGCTCGAAGGGAACTTCTGTGAGGTAGAGGTCGCGGCAGTCAGTACCGGAGTCCTCGCAGGGCAGGACCAGGCGAAGGTCGGGACGTCGCACGGGGTAGATCGGGTCGGGCGGACAGCCCACCAGGAGCAGGACAGGAAGAAAGAGGGGTCGCATGGGGGGAGTATAGTGCGGCGTGGAGGGGGGAGAAAGGCATCCTGGGGTTGAGTCTGAAGGG
>Ga0233425_10011836_pt1 | contig 10050 bp, 6 predicted proteins | sample Watercolumn_Towu_2_FD_181712 | JGI IMG/M metagenome (GOLD analysis project Ga0233425, IMG submission 181712) | Freshwater microbial communities from Lake Towuti, South Sulawesi, Indonesia - Watercolumn_Towuti2014_140_MG | ecosystem: Environmental > Aquatic > Freshwater > Lake | place: Indonesia... | reverse complement strand
TCTGGAGCCGCACGAAGGGGGTCATGTCGGGCAGGCTGATCAGCACCCAGCGGTCCGCGACCCGGCGCAGCTCCCCGGCGGCACGTCGCAACTTCTCGAACGGCAGGTGCTCGAGCGTCTCGAAGCAACACACCACGTCGAACTCGCGATCCCGAAACGGCAGCTCGTCGACCACAGCCACCGTGTCGGGGCCGAGTCGCGCGTCGGCGTCCACGGTGTGGACCCTGGAGCCGAGCTGACGCAGGTAGCGGTGCAGAAACCCGTTACCGATGCCGACCTCGAGCACCTGCTTCGGGTTCAGACGCAGGACCTCGTCGACCTGGGACCAGTACGAGACGAAGCGCGCCCTGTTGTCGTAGCCACGCCCGTAGTGCTCGGGTTCGACCTGCGGGCAGAAGGTCATGGACGGCCGAGAAGCTAGTGCTTGGGGCAAGCTCGGTCTACCTCCCCCCCTGCCGAGCGGGTCCCCCGCGTCCGTTCCCGCCCAGGCTCGAGCTGCAAAAGCGTGGTCCTTCGAGCTATGACGCCGGGTGGGATGGCCGCGCTACCCTCGCTCTTCGACCGCGCTTGGCGGGCACGTGCGCGCTGGGTGCCCGCGCTGCCGGCGCTCGCCGCGCTCGCCTGCGCCGCCGTCTTGTTCGTCGACGCCCACCGCTACTTCACGCGTCCGGACCCGGCGGTGCTGAACGACTTCGACGAGGGCTACGCGCTCGCGCTGGCGCGTCGCATGATCGAGGGGCAGTGGCTGCCCTACGTCGACGGCGTCAGCCACCGTGGCCCCGTCTTCTACTGGGTGGTGGCCATCGCCGCGAAGGTCTGGGGCTACGACGGCTGGCTCTCGATGCGCGTCCTGGCGCTGCTCCTCTTGCTCGCGAACTTGCTGCTCGGGTTCCTGGCGGCGGGTCTGGCACGGCGCTGGACCGCGGGCGGGATCCTGGCGACCGGCTTCGCCTCGGTGTGCCTCGGCAGCATGAGCTCGCACGACGGAATGGCGGCGAACGCCGAGCTCTTGGTGAACGTCTTTGCGCTCGGCGCCTTCGTGGCCCTCGCGCTGGCGCTGCGGTCGCTGGAGCGAAAGGTCGCGCTCGTCTGGGTCTTCGTCGCGGGTGCGCTCGGCATGCTCGGCGGGCTCTCGAAGCAGGTCGGGCTGGTGGCGCTCGGCCCGCTCGGGCTCTGGCTCGCCTGCGCGACGCTCTCCCGCTCGTCGCTCCCCAGGCGACGCCGCTGGCTCTTGGTGCTCGTGTTCGCGGCGGGCGTCATCACACCGGCGGCGGTCGTCCTCGCACGCTACGCGCTCGCGGGAGAGCTGGCCACGTTTCGCTACTACTTTCTGACCTACAACACTGAAGTCTACCTCGGGGGTATCGGCCACCACAGCGCCGCGCAGTTCCGGCTTTTCTGGACGCGGAAGCTCGATCTCCTCATCGTGGCAGCGCCGTTCGTCGGGCTCGCCCTGGTCTGGGTGCTCGGGCGCACGCGGAGCCTCCGCGGGCTCCCGCGCTCGTTCGACGCCGTGGGCGCCGAGGCGACGATCGCGCTCGAGGCCGTGGTCGCGCTCGCCATCGCCAACGCGGCGCGCCGTGACTTCGGCCACTATTACCTGCAGGTGCTGCCCTGGGCGGGCCTGTTCGGCGGCATCGTGGTGGAGCGTGCGCTCGCCCAGCTGAGCTTCGGTTCGCGACGGCGCTGGGCTCGCGCGACGCTGCTTCGGCTCGCCGTGCTGGCGCCTGCCACCGCGCTGTCCATCGCCGCCTGGACGGTGCGCTTGCGCCAGAACCAGAAGGACGGCCACCCGGGGTTCCAGAGCTCGAAGTGGCCGGTTTGCGAGGTCGTACGCGCGCACAGCCGAGCGGACGAGAGCCTCTTCATCTGGGGCTTCGAGCCGGCGAACTACACCGCCTGCAACCGGCGCCCCGCCTCGCGCTACGTCTACACGACGTTCGTCGCCGGCTACGTCCCATTCTTGGCTCACACGATGGAGGTCGAGGCGAGACTCAGCGCGCCGGGCTCCAAGGCCATCTTGCTCCGCGAGCTCCAGGCGTCCGACCCGGCGGTGGTGCTCGACTGCCCGAACTCGATGGGTGGGCGTTCCATGCTGCACTACCCGGAACTGGAGAGGTTCCTGCGCGCCGGGTACTGCAGGCTCGACGTCGACGTGGGCGGACCGACGCCGTGGGTGCGCAAGCTGGCGGGGCGCTGCCCGGCGCGCTGAGCGTGGTACAAGCGCCGCATGACCGACAAGGTGAGGGTCGAGGCGGACGGCGCGGTTCGCATCCTCAGCATCGACCGCCCCGCAGTTCGCAACTGCGTCGACGGTGAGACCGCGGTGGCCCTGGGCAAGGCCATCGAGTCCTTCGCGGCCGATGCGAGCGCGAAGGTGCTGGTCGTCACCGGCGCCGGCGGCGTCGCGTTCTGCGCCGGCGCCGATCTGAAGAACGCCATGAGCTTGCTCGACCACAGCTACCTCGACGTGGCCGGGCCCATGGGCTTCGCGCGCCTCGACCCGGGCAAGCCGACCATCGCCGCCATCGAGGGCTTCTGCTTCGCCGGTGGCTTCGAGCTCGCCGCGTGGTGCGACTTCCGCGTGGCCTCGGAGCAGTCCGAATTCGGCTGCCTCAGCCGGCGCTGGGGCGTGCCCTACACGGACGGCGGGACGCAGCGCTTCACGCGCATCATGGGGCTCGGCAACGCTCTCTACATGCTCGAGTCGGGGGCGCGCATCGATGCGCGGCGCGCCCGAGAGATGGGCTTCCTGCAAGAGGTCGTCGCCAAGGGGCAGGCGCTACCGCGCGCCCTCGAGCTCGCGCGGCACATCGCCTCCTACCCCAACTTCCCGGGGATCTGCGCCGATCGGGCGGCCGCGCTCGCCAGCCACGGGCTCGCGCTCGACGACGGGCTCTTGCTCGAAGCGCGCGTGGTGCGTCCCACGCTCGCGAGCGAGGAGCTCGCGGCGGGCCTCGCTCGATTCTCGGGTGGAGCGCGGGACCCGTCGCCGCGCGGCTGATGGCGTATACTCGCGCTCGGAGGCCAGCGATGATCGACGCCGTTCGCCCGTGCTGCCTGATGCTCGGGTTGCTCCTGTGCGGGCAAGGTTGCGGAGGCGACGACGGGGGCGGCGGGTCGAGCACGGGGGGCTCGGGCGCCGGTGGCGGCGGCGGGTCGAGCGGCGGCGGAGGCGGCGGCTCGGGCGGGATCCACAACCCGCTCGCGAACCCCGAGTCCGGTCCGCCCGCGGGCTGGGCGGGCGGCAAGTGCAGCCTGCCGCTCCCGGCCGACGCGCTGCCGGAGGACAGCTCCAAACCCGATCACGTCATCGGCGACGGCACGCCGGCGAGCTGCACCTCCGATCTCGTGGTTCAGACCGTCGCCAAGGGCGGCGTCATCAGCTTCGACTGCGGCCCGGACCCCGTGGTGATCAAGCTGACCGCGACGGCCAAGATCTTCAACGACACGGGGCCGCGCATCGTCATCGACGGCGGCGGCAAGGTCGTGCTGAGCGGCGACGGCAAGCACCGCATCCTGTACATGAACACCTGTGACAAGGAGCAGGTCTGGACCACGCCGAACTGCGACGATCAGGACCACCCGCTGCTCACCGTCCAGAACCTGACGTTCTCGGACGGCAACGCCAAGGCCGAGGAAGACGGGGGCGGCGCCATCTTCGCGCGGGGTGGGCGCCTCAAGATCGTCAACAGCCGCTTCTTCAACAACGTGTGTGCCGATACGGGGCCCGACGTCGGCGGCGCGGGGGTGCGCGTCTTCGATCAGTCCCAGGACAAGCCCGTCCACGTGGTGAACAGCACCTTCGGCGGCGCCGCAGACGGCTTCGGCAACGCCTGTTCCAACGGCGGCGGCATCAGCAGCATCGGCGTCTCGTGGAGCATCGTGAACAGCCTGTTCAGCCACAACCAGGCGGTCGGCAACGGCGCGAACCCGGCGCAACCTGGGACGCCGGGCGGGGGCAGCGGCGGCGGCATCTACAACGACGGCAACACCATGACGCTGTCGGTCTGCGGCACCCTGATCGAGCAGAACCAGGTGAACGCTCACGGCAGCGCCATTTTCTTCGTGAGCAACGATCACTCCGGCAACATCGTCATCAACGACTCCACGATCCGCAAGAACAGCGGCGGCTCGTGGTACGCGAAGCCGGGCATCTCGATGCACGACGACACCAAGATCGAGATCAACAACTCGACCTTGGAGCCGTGATTCAGGGGTTCGCGCTCCGCGCGAAGGCGAGCTCGAAGAGCAGCGTGGCCAGCGCGAAGAGCGCGAGGGCCGCGGACAGGCCGAGGAAGGGCAACGCCAGGGCGCCGAGCCCGAGCACCGTGGAGTGGATGGTGAAGCGGTAGCCGGCGAGGGCGCCTTGGCGCGCGCCGTCGCGCAGTGATGCGAGCGCGGACAGAGCGAGCATGCACGCAGAGGCCGACCATGCCCAGCGCGCAGCTCCTTCGGCGACGCGCCCCGAGAACGCGAGGTAGAGCGGCGTAGCGACCAGCACCCGGCCGAGCGCGCTGCCCCTCACGCCGAGCACGTGCGCGAGCGTGCGGTAGCCCGCTTTGGCATCCCCGTCCCGGTCCTTCTCGTAGTTGCCCTGGAGGTAGAGCGCGGCGAGGGCACCGACGACGGCGAGGGTGGGCCACGTCGCTCCCACGACCTCGGCGAGCGGCACGGCCGGTCGGGCGACGAGCGCACCGACGAGCGCGAGCAGCGCCATCAGCGCGCCGTGCGCCAGGTTGCCGAGCAAGGGCAGCGCCTTCGCGGGCGCGTAGGCCAGCATGAGGAGCGCGCTCGCGAGCGCCATCGCCCAGCCGCTCGGGTGGGAGAGCGAGAGCGCGACGGCCACGGCGAGCCCGAGCAGAGACGCGGCGAAGGCCGTCGGCCCCTCGGGCAAGAGGCCACGGACGGCGGGGCGATCCGGCGCGTCGACGGCGTCGGCTTCGACGTCGAAGAGATCGTTCAAGAGCTGGCCGACCGCCCAGGCCACGCCCAGCGCGAGGGCCACGAGGATCACGCCGGTCCGGTCTGCGCTCCGCGCAGACGCCGACGCGCCCGCCCAGCACGCGAGCGCCGGGAAGACGAAGAAATGGGGGCGCGTCGCGCGGAAGAGCGCTCGAACGAAGGCAGTCGGCGCCACACCCAGGCGCGCGCGCCCGCGCAAGAGGTCGGCACCGAACCGGATGCCGGACCCCAGCACCTGGCTGACGCCGCGAGAAGCTCGAACCGGCCCCATGTCGTGGGCGGACGCTAGCAGAAGTCCCGCCCCTGATTCTGCTCTGTGCGAGCGCTGAGCGATCGGTTCTCGTGCCGCCCGAACCGCGCTAACTTCGAGCCTGGAGGGCTCGCATGAGTGCCGTGTCTGCTCGCTGGGTAGTGCCGTTCGGTCTGGTCGTGATCGGCGTCGCCGGAGCTTCGGCCTGCGGCGGCGACGACGACGCCGGCGGGGGCTCGGGCGGCTCCGGCGGAGCGGGCGCCACGAGCGGCGGCGGCAGCGCGGGCGCGGCGGGCGCGGCCGGAGCGGCAGGCGCGGCAGGCGGCGGGGGCTCGGCGGGGCAGACCTGCGGCAACGGCAAGCTCGAGGGCACCGAGGAGTGCGACGACGGCAACTTCGTGGGCGCCGACGGCTGTGAGAACACCTGCGACTTCACCTGCGAGGCCGCGAGCGACTGCGACGACGGCGACCCCTGCACCGGCACCGAGTCGTGCGGGGCGAACCACGATTGCGCGCCGGGCACGCCCCTCGCGGTGGGCAGTGACTGCGGCAACGGCAGAGTGTGCGTGAACGGGAACTGCGTCTCGCCTCAATGCGGGGACGCCCAGGTGCAGACCGGAGAGGAGTGCGACGACGGGAACGCCGTCAGCGGCGACGGCTGCGACTTCTGCAAGTTCTCCTGCCTCTCGACGGACGCCACGCGCGACTGCAGCCAGAGCGGCGACGCCTGCGCGGGCAGCGACAAATGCGACGACGCCAAGCACACCTGTACGGCCGGAGCCAAGCTGGCCGAGGGCGCTTCGTGCAAGGCTGCGACCGGCAAATGTCTGAGCGGCATCTGCACGCTGCTCACTTGTGGCAACTCGCAACTGGACGCGGGCGAGCAGTGCGACCCGCCCTCGGCGGGCAGCTGCAGCGCCCAGTGTCAGACGATCGTCAAGCCGGTCTGCGGCAACGGGACGGTCGAGGCGCCGGAGCACTGCGACGACGGCAACAGCGCCAACCTCGACGGTTGCGACTCGAAGTGCGCGTACGAGACCGTCCTGCGAATGATCGACCTCGACATCATGGGCGGCGCGGCGCCGTCCTTCTGCAGCGTGACGAAAAACCAACTCGGAAACGTGGCGCTCACGCCGACGGCGCTGAGCTCGCTGAACTCCGACCTGCAGAAGGGCATCGACGCCGGGACCACCAACCTGATGGTGCAGCTCCTGGGGCTCGAAGAGCTGACGGGAACGGCCGATCCGGGCCTCGAGGTCGGCGTGCTCTCCGGCGCGCTCGACAAGGCGAAGACGGGCTGGCCCAGCGACGGCTCGAACCCCATCGATTGGTGGTTCAAGATCGACCCGAACGGAGTGGACAGCGCGGGGCTGCCGACCGGGAAGATCGGCTCCGGCGCCATCGTCGCCAAGGTGCTGACGGCGGGCCCGAGCCAGATCGACCTCGCGCTCACGCTCGGCGGGAGCGCGGCCGTGCTCGGCATGCGCGACGCCAAGCTGCGCGCCGCAGCCAGCGGTGTGCCGGACGTGCCGGCGCCCCCGCCGGCCTCGCTCGGTGCGGGCCTCTCGGTGTTCAAGGAGCTGGTCGCGAACCAGGGCAACCAGGGACTCTGCGGTAACGTCAGCGTGGACTCGCTGGCGAAGATCCCGGTCCCGGAGGTCCTGACCACGGGCATCGCCGCGTGCCAGGACTGCCCGGGCTCGAAGAAGTACACCTTCTGTGGCAAGGACCAGCCCGTCGGCGACTCCTGCAACTCGCTCCTCGACGCGCTCGTGGGCGGCTGCAAGGGCCTGGCCTGCGCGCTCGCCGCCATCAACCCCACCCAGCCCGACGTCGCAAAGCCCGGCGGTTCGCTCACCAAGCTCGTGAACCAGGGACCCACGAACAAGATCCCGAGCGCGGACGTCACCGGCAACCAGGACGCCTACTCCTCGTTCCTGTCGTTCCGGGCCAGAAGGGCCCACGTCACCGGGAAGAAATAGCCCTGCCTGCAGCCAATCCCGAAACGAGCGCGCGGAGCAGCGTGCGCGGCCGGTCCGCCATCGCGTCGCCGGCGACGAAGAGACCGGGCACACCGCGAGCGACCAGACCGTCCATGGCCACGCCGACGCGTTCGAGCACGCCGACCCCGTGGCTCGCGAAATCCACACCGTGCAGCGTGGACACCGCGTCGATGGGCTGACCGTCGACCTCGAGGCTGACCGGCGCGGCGAGCGAGAGCTGGAAGCCCGAGCCGCCGGGGTGGTTCGGCCGCGCCGGCTCGAGCACGACGCCCCCGCCGACGGCGCCTCCGCTGGCGAGCACCACGCGATCCGCCGCCAGCGAGCCGCCCTCCTCGAGGCGGAGCTGCCAGCGCTCACCCGACCGCTCGACGGCCTCGACGCGGACGCGACGTGCTTCGACCCTGGCCTTCTCCAACAGCGCGTCGCGGCAGGCCTCGAAGCGCGCACCGGCGACGCCGCCGGGTGGAGACAGCACCTCACCGACTGGGACGCCCAGCCGCCCACGCAGCTCGGCCGCGACGCCAGGGCGAACGCCGAGCCAGGGGCCGAGCAGCCAGCCGTCGGCGTCGCCACGCGCGGTCGTCAGCGCCCGGGTGAGCTTCTCGAGCTCGGTGGCGTCGTCGAAGCGCACGGCGAAGTCGAAGACGGAGAGAGAGCGCGCCGGATCGAGCTCCAGCGCCCGGGCCTCGAAGCGCGTCCCCGTGCGCGCCGCCCAAGTGGTCGCGCCGAGGGCGCGGGCGAGAAGCGAGGCGTCCCACTCGTGGCGCACGAGATCGGCGACGGCCACGCGGCGCCCCGACAGCTCCGAGAGATCCAGGAGCGACGTCGCGCGAGCCGAGGTCGGCCGGGTCACACCCGACGCCGTCGCCACCATGGCCGGGGTCGCGGCGAAGCCCAGCACCCCGAGCAGCTCGCGCGCGTCCGCATCGAGCTCGGGGGCGCCGTGGCCGAGCTCCCAGGGATCGAAGTCCGCGGCACCGCTCATCAGCGCCGACGAGCCCGCTCGCTCGTGGAGCAGCGTGACCTCGGCGCCGGCCTTCGCCGCGGCCCACGCCGCGGCCGTGCCGGCCACGCCCGCGCCGATCACCGCGACCTTCATGGCTCGGCCTCGGGCGTGCCCTTGCCCAGCTCCGAAGAAAGGTGCGCAAGCGCGAGCGCCTCTTGACGGGCCTGCTCGGGACCGACCGCGGCGAGCCGTCGGGCGAGCGCGCGTTCCAGGAAGCGCAGCGCGTCCCGCCGCCCCGACTCCGGCGAGCGCTCCTTCATCTCTGCGACGATGGCGCCGCAGCGCGCGGCGCAACGCATGCCACCGCAGGAGCCGAGGCCGAGCCGGGTGCGGCGCGACACGTCCTCGACCGTGGCCGCGAGCTCGTTCTCCACGACGTAGCGCACCTCGGCCTCGAGCACGGGCTCGCACTCGCAGACCACTCGGGCCTCGCGCGGGTTCCGCTCGATGCGCTCCATGACGCGCAAGGCGCGGCTGCCGTGTCGATACTCGAGCCTCAGCGCACCCACCGGGTCGATGGCGCCGCCCTCCGAGAGCGTGAACGGGTCGATGCTCTCGTCGCCACCGGGAAGTGGCGAGACATGGGTGGACACGCGCGTGGCGTTGCCCAGTCGCCGGGCCACGACATCGGTCATCTCCTCGGCGAAGATGCGGTAGCTGGCGAGCTTCCCGCCGATCATCGAGTACAGGCCGTCCGCGCCGTGCTGGGCGTGATCGACGATCTCGTGCTCGCGGCTCAGCTTGTCCTCGTTCACGCCCCAGCTGTGGAGCGTGGGGCGAACGCCGCCCCAGGTGCCGATGGCCCGCGCGCGCTTCACCGCGGGGAACACCCGGGCCACGGCCTGCACCAGGTAGCGGACCTCGTCTCCATTCGCCACGACGTCGTCCAGGTCGCCGTAGTAGTCGTCGTCCGTCGTGCCCAGGACGGACGTGTTTTGCCACGGCAAGAGGAACACCTGGCGGCCGTCGATGGCCGTGGCCACGACCGCGTAGTTCGTGAGCCGACGATCCAAGAAGACGTGGATGCCCTTGCCCGGGCGAATGCGCGCGGCCTTGGGCTCGAGCCCGGCCAGCGTGCTGGTGAGCGGCGCCCAGGCCCCGGTGGCGTTGACCACGAGCTTCGCGCCGAGCGTGCCGCTCTCGCCCGTGATGCGGTCGCGGTAGCGCACGCCCGTGACGCGACCGTCGTCGCGGCGCAAGACCTCGCTGACGGTGGTGTGCACTCGGACGCGCGCGCCGTGCTCGATGGCGTCGACGACGTTGCCCACGCAGAGCCGCGCGCCGTCGATGCCCCACTCGTCGAAGGTCACGCCGCCGACGGCGTCACCCACCAGGCCGGGCTCGAGCTGGCGCATCTCCGCCGGGGTCAGCCGCACGTGGGGTTTGCCGCGCTTCAGCTCCTGGTACTTGTCGTAGAGGTCGAAGAAGGCGTCGTAGCCGGTGAGCGCGACGCTGGCCGGGTAGCGCCCGGCCTGGATGGGGACCAGGAACGGGATGCGGAACAAGAGGTGCGGGGCCACCCGCTGGATGTGCCCGGAGTCGAGACACGACGTATGCGTCACGTCCGGGTCGTAGGTCAGGTAGCGGGGCCCGCCGTGGATCATCCCGCTCGAGTTGCCGCTGGCACCAAAGGCGATGTCGTTGCGCTCGAACAACGCCACCCGGAGGCCACGCAGCGCGGCGTCTCGAGCGACACCGCTGCCGTTCACGCCGGCGCCGATGACGACGACGTCGACGTCGGTGCTGTCGGAGGCGGCCTGCACGGGCATCTCGCGGCAGGGAATTAGCAGGTTCGGCGCGCGACACCCCGGAAATTTTGGCCGGTC